>Ga0075370_10000749_pt1 | contig 12977 bp, 13 predicted proteins | sample EndMethybrTD3035_FD_71398 | JGI IMG/M metagenome (GOLD analysis project Ga0075370, IMG submission 71398) | Populus endosphere microbial communities from Tennessee, USA - Endosphere MetaG P. TD hybrid TD303-5 | ecosystem: Host-associated > Plants > Roots > Endosphere | place: USA: Tennessee... | reverse complement strand
CCTTATTCATTTTAGGCTTTGTGATTCAGATGTATCACGACCAATTAATGGGGCAAATCATCCGTAGCTATGGATCGATTTTTATTTTAATCTCTCTTGGCCTCTTTACCTACATTGCTTTGATCTACTGGGCCGCGAATGGAAAAGGATTTCTACAAAGTTTCAAAAATATGATGCCCGCCGCGATCGCAGGTTTTGGAAGCATGTCCAGCGCTGCTGCCATGCCTTTGACGATTTTAGGGACTGAGAAAAATGCCCGAAATCCCGATTTGGCCCGCTCAGTGATTCCAGCCACGGTCAATATCCATCTGATTGGAGACTGTTTTGCCATTCCTATTTTTGCTTTTGCCGTCCTGAAAAGTTTTGGGATCGCAGAACCTTCCTTTTTTGCTTATTTGATTTTTGCCGCTTACTTCGTTTTGGCGAAGTTTTCTGTGGCTGCTGTGCCGGGAGGGGGGATTCTTGTGATGCTTCCGATTCTAGAAACTTACTTAGGGTTCGATGCTTCGATGCTCTCCCTAATTACAGCGCTTTATATTTTATTCGATCCTGTAATCACTTGCGCCAATGTTCTTGGCAATGGCGGCTTTGCGATGGGGATCGACAAACTTTTTAAAAAACAATTCGCAGAGGTGCGTTATGGAACAACAAATGACCGATGAAAAAATCCAATATGCGGATTTTCAAAAAGTGGATATCCGGGTGGGAACGATTGTCAAAGCCGAAGATTATCCCGAGGCTCGAAAACCGGCCTATAAACTCGAAATCGATTTTGGTCCTCTTGGAATTAAGCGCTCTTCAGCTCAGATTACGCATCACTACAAAAAAGAAGAGCTGGTTGGGAGGCAGGTCATTGCAGTGGTCAATTTCCCTCCTAAACAGATCGGAAAATTCCTCTCCGAAGTGTTAACGCTGGGCCTGCCCGACGAAAAAGGACAAGTAGTCCTCTGCACCCCCACGGTAAACACACCGAATGGAAGCAGGCTTTTTTAGGTTAGACTAAGACATCGACGAGTTGGTGTTTCGGATTTTGCTTCATGGTGTATTGCTTGTCCCATTGGCTAGTGAACAACACCATGAGGCGGTTTTGCCGATCGGCCACTAATACGGAACTCGTCGATTTAGCAAAAGTTTTTGGATCTCCCAGAATCCAAGCGCTGCATTGATAGGGGAGCGGGGTAAAAATTGTTTCGACCCCGTATTCGTCTTTAAGGCGGTATTGCATCACTTCAAATTGAAGTTGGCCGACAGCAGCGAAGATGAGTTCATTTTCGCCCTGTTTAAGCAGTTGGATCGCCCCTTCGTCGACGAGCTGCAAGACTCCCTTGTCGAAAGATTTTCTTTTGCCGACATCCTTCGGATAGAGTCTGGCAAAGATTTCGGGTTGGAATTGGGGCAGCGGCTTAAAATTGAATCCGCCAGTAAGCGAAATCGTATCGCCGATTCCAAATGTCCCTGGATTGATGACTCCGATTACATCACCGGGGTAAGCAAAATCTACGGTGGTCCTTTCTCCTGCCACCAGACCATGCGGCCGAGAGAGGCGGATTTCTTTTCCTAGACGGTGGTGTTTGACTACGAGATCCCGCTCAAATCGGCCCGAACAGATCCGAATGAAAGCCATGCTGTCGCGATGGCGGCGGTCCATATTTGCTTGCAGTTTGAACACGTATCCGCTGAACGGCGTTTTAACGGGGTCAATCTCAACTTCCGTTCCATCGAGTCGATTGGCCATGCGGGCATGAGGGCAGGGGGCTAAATGGATGAAGGCATCGAAGAACGGTTCGACTCCGTAATTAGTCAAAGCGGAAGCGAAAAATACAGGGGTGACTTTGCCTGCCAAAAAATCTTCTTTGGTGAACGGATTGCCAGCTAGTTCTAATAAATCGAGTTCTTCCATCAATGTGGCCGTCGTTTGGCTACCGACCTTTTTTTTCATCTCTTCGCTCTCTAGTTTGCAGCGGTAAAGATCGGCTTTTTGGGCGCCTCCCAGAGAGGTTTTGGTAAAAAAAATGCATTCCTGATCAGTCCGGTCGTAGACGCCTTGAAAATCTCTTCCTGTTCCGATCGGCCAATTCATGGCATAGGAGTGGATTTGAAGGACGTTTTCCACTTCATTCATGAGCTCTAAGGGGTCGCGTCCCGGCATATCCATTTTATTGATAAAAGTAAGAACTGGGATCTGGCGCAGCCGGCAGACTTCGAAGAGTTTACGAGTTTGTTTTTCCACCCCTTTGGACGCATCGATCACCATGATTGCGCAGTCGGCGGCTGTAAGCGTTCGATAAGTATCTTCCGAAAAGTCTTCGTGGCCTGGGGTATCTAAGACGTTAATGATCGTATCTTTGTAGGTAAATTGCATGACCGAAGAGGTGATGGAGATCCCTCTTTCCTGCTCCATGGCCATCCAATCGGAAGTGGCAGCTTTGCGTCCTTTGCGCCCTTTTACCATCCCAGCGGTGTGGATGGCCCCCGAATAAAGAAGGAGCTTTTCGGTCAGGGTGGTCTTCCCGGCATCCGGGTGGCTAATGATGGCAAAGGTGCGCCTTTTGGCGACTTCTTGGGCAAGTGTTTCATCCATAAGACATCTAGAATACCGATCTTAGGGATCTGTGAAAAGAGAAAATAAGTAGTAGAAGAGGGGGGTAAATCATTTTTATACAAAAAAGAGGTGGAAGAACCCCCTGAAATCGGGTTTTATTGACTTGATAGGAGCGGTTTATTAAAATTTGAGTTTTGAAAAACCCTCTAGGAAGGAATCTATGCTGAGAATGGCAATTGCCGCGGCTGCGCTCTGTCTGGCCTCTCAATCTGTTTATTGCAACCAAGTTTCAAACCAGGAAGAAACGATGGAATCGACCCCTCAATATCTCTATAAAATTCTCTCTGCGGAAGACTGGAAAAAAAGCCAGGATCTAAACTCTGTTATTCTTTCATCCGCCGATGCGGATTTCATCCATTTTTCAAAGGAAGACCAAGTAGATCGAATCGTATCGAAATATTGGTCGCAAAATTCCTCTTACGTCATCTTAAAAGTTGAGGCTGCGAAGCTTCCTGGAAAAATGGTCTTTGAAGCCAATCCAGGGGGAGCTAGCAAATACTATCATCTCTATGACGGATCGATCCCCTTGAATGCGATCGCTGAGTGGAAACTGTTTTCTAAGTAATCATTTTTCTGGTGGATTGTGTAACAAAGCAATCCACTTAAATTCGCATAAAATAGCCAATTTTTCCATGTTCTATACCGTAAACGATCCTGTCGTCGACATGAGAGAGGAGCCGAACCTAAATGCAAAAGTAGTCTCCCAGGCTTTGTTTTCTGAACAGGTCCAAGTTGAACGGCGGGAAGGGGATTGGGCCTTGATTCAAACCCCCGATGGATATCAAGGGTGGATCATATCAAATGCTTTGGCAGAATCTCAAAGACCTTACATCGACCCAAACGGGCCTATTTTGTCCCGATTAGCTGGACATCTCTATGCGAGGCCAGATATCGAATTCGGCCCGAAAAAAACTCTTCCCTACGGTTCTAAATTGAAATCCATTGAATGGGAAGATCCCAGGTGGGTTAAAATCTTGTTGCCAGATGGGAATGAAGGTTATATCCAAAAAGGGGATTTGTCTTCTTCGGTTCTTTTAAAAGATAAAAAAAAGCTCGCTGCTTTCAGCAAACAGTTTCTCGGGCTTCCCTATACCTGGGGAGGAAGGTCTAGTTTTGGTTTCGATTGTTCCGGCTTTGTGCAAATGAATTATGCCCAGATGGGAATTCTTTTGAAGCGAGACTCAAAAGATCAAATAGGGGACCCACGTTTAGCTCCAATTTCATTGGAAAATTTGGAACCGGGCGATTTGGTTTTTTTTGGGAAAACAGCAGAGCGGGTGCAGCATGTAGGATTGTTTCTGGGAAAAGGGAAAATGATCCATAGCAGCTCTAAGGAGAACAAGCCTTATTTGCGCATCAGCAGCTTATCCGATTTTGAATGGAGCGGAGATCCTCGGTCTGCTTATCCGTTCCGCGCCGCGCGTCAACTATTCAAATAAGCGTGAATTTCTCGGTCTAGAAAACTCTCTATATCCTTTTCTTTTCGGCGCAGAATAGGTTGGCAAATATTTGTTTCAAAATAGGATTCGCCCTTGGAGGGGATTGGAAGAAACCAGTGGATCCAGTCGGAAAGAGAATCCTTTTTTCCTATCATCAGTTCGCCGATCTGGTAGGGAGTCAAATTGGCTTGGGCTCCTTTTTTTAAGAGCATTCCAGCGATTTTAATCCGAGAAAGACACTCTCTGCCGAGTTGGGGAAGTTTTCGTTGGAGAAAAGCTGCGTCGGCTTCTGGATCTAGCTGGGCGATATAATTTAGATCTTCTTTTGAAAAGGGTTGTTTGGACTGATTAAAATACATCCAGTTGAAACGCAAGGAGGAAACTTTTGCTGGAAGTGTGAATCCGTGATCGATGGGATGGGCGTGCCACGAAGGATCGATCAGAAAATTCTTCAGATGGCGGTCGCAGTTCAGCGTGCGGAGATCTAAAATCGCAATTTTATGAATTTCATGAACGGGGATTTTATGGCCTTGCGCGCCGCTAAAAAAAGAGGGGAGGATCGAGTAATGGTCCCAAGCATGGCTGCTATTCGGAACGAATTTCTGAAAAGAGCCTTTGTAAGTTTGGCCGGAAGCTCCAAGTCCGAAATATTTACGGGGTATGCGGACAATCAGGGTTTGAGGAACATTGGCGAAATGTTGTTTATCCAGTAGATAGGCTGCCCTTTCTCTCAGATAGGAAGTTCCTGACCGGATCCCCATTTGATTTAGGAAATTCTCGATATTGTAGTACCCTTTAGGATTCGAGCAACTCCCAGCTTCGAGTTCGGCCGGTTTGAATATTCCACAAGGTTGGTTTAATCGGTTCGCTAAAACGTAAGATCCATTGATCCCTTCTTCCATAGGAATTGGCTTGATCCCTTGTTCCAAAGCCAATTTAGCTTCTATGATCTCGGGACAATCCAGGAGATGTTTAAGATCCCGCCAGATTTCTTTATTATAAAGGGAAGGTTTGATTCTTTTTACTGCTTTCAATAAATCTAAAATCGCTTCTTTATGAGAATGAATTTCTGGGGAATTAGGGTCTAAAGGGGCAGGGGACGTCGTGCAGAGGATTCTAAATAATTTTTGGCAGCAATCATTAATGGACGAGGCCGTTCGAGCCGTTAAGGAGTTGAGGCAAAAGAAATTTCTGATGGCAAACCAGATTTTTTCTCTCCCTCGTAAAATGTGAAGCTGTCCCTCGGAATCAGCTTCAAGCCATTCACCTCGAGATCGATGGACCAACAGCTGATAATTGTTTGATTGAACAATGGAATGGACTGACATGACCCTATCCTAACGAGCGATGGCCCAAAAGAAAAGGAAGGCCATGGCGACTTTGGCTCCGATGACTACAATGATGCGGTGGAAATGCTTATCGACAAAACTTTTCACATTTTCCCCCCAGATGGACATAGCAACCCCCACCAGGGAAAAGCGGAGCAGCCTGGCCAGAAGCATAAAAGTCGCGAAAGGAATGACTCCAAGATGAAATACGCCTGCTGTTAAGCTCAAGGCTTTTAAAGGGAAAGGAATGAGCGAGGCAAAAAAGACAGCCCAAACTTCATACACTTGAAATTGAAAAGATAGTTTGTTGAAAAATGAAGCTGAAATGAAATGAGGCACAATATAAGAGCCGATCAAATCCCAGAGAAAATGCCCTAAAAGATACCCCACCAGACCGCTCAGAGTGGACGCGACGGCCGCGATTCCGACATAAAGAAAAATATTCTTTCGATTTTGAAGACAGAAAAAGATCAGGATTGCGTCGAGAGGAATAAAAAGAACTAATTCCAATACAAATAAAAAAGCGATCCAAAAAGGGGCTTTTTGGGAATTCGCTTTTTCCATAGCCCAGTTGTAAAGTCGGGTAGTGCTTTGTCTCATAGAGAAAAATCTTTATCTTACTTTTGCCCCTTTATTTTAATCGTTTCAATCATAAAAAGAAACAAATTACAAACCACTGATTCTGAATGGTTAATAACAAAAAAATCTTAAAAGATTTCGAGAAATGTACATTTTATTTGGGGCAGTGTAAGAATTTTCTGTAGGTTCATATTTAAAAAAATAATTGGATCATTCATTTTAAAGAAAAGAGGATGGGTTCTATGTTTAAACATGGCTGGAAGTTAATCGTATTAATTGTTCTGGCAGGAATTATTTTTATTTGGCTGATAAAAGCGCCTGTTATGTCTTCATATATATCCAATAAAATGAAAGTGCCAGTATCGATCAACGCAGTCAGCATGTGGCCCGACCAAACGGTCCTGCGCGGCTTCAAAATCGACAATCCTTCGGGGTTCAAGATGCGAGAGGCTTTAAAAGCCAAGCGAATTCAAATCGATTACAATTGGAAACGGCTTGTTGGAAACCCATCTGTCATCAATCAAATTACCATGGAAAATGTTTATCTTGGGGTTGACTGTTCCAATCCAACGTGCAGCTCCAATAATTGGACGGCCATTGGCGCCGGCATGCCGAAAGAGGGAAAAAGAAGCCATGAGGTTTTGATCCATCGTTTGGTGTTGAATGATTTCACTGTGGAAATTCGTGGGTTAGGCCTGCTCGGGTCTCCTACGACGAAGCATTTTGACCGGATGGAATTCAATGAAATCGATAGCAAGACAGGGTTTCCGACGAAAGAATTAGTGAATAAAATATTCAAAGGAGCCGGATTGCAGCAATACATCCAGGACGCTTTCAGTTTACCGCAAAATGCAATCGATCAATTTTTGAATCCGATCAGAGGGCTCGGAGGAGAAAACGAACCTCCAGCTTCTATCCAGGATTAAAAACTCAGGCCGGGTTTAAACCCGGCCTCTGAAAACCTAATTAAGAAGAATAGTGTCTGGGTTTGACATTAAAAATCCAGTTGAGCTTTAAATGTTAAACCCTGGATATAAAGGTTTCCATTGTAGACTGGCAGAGTCTGAGTGAATGAGATAGGCGAATCAAAAATCTCAGCGCTTAGGGGCTGAGTCAAGTTGAGGAACATATTCTGGTCAAAAAAGACCTGGAATCCATAATCTGCTGAAAAATCCAAATAAAGTTTGTTTCGATTTAAATACATTCCCCAACCCACTCCAAACTCTAAATCTAAATGAGGCCTAATTGTGAACACATCCGACTGGTTGGCTAGGGAAGTAAACGAATCTATTTCTCCAGTATCTGCCTGCCCGGTTATGTTGCTTTTTTGCGATATCTGATATTCCGTAAAAAGAAGATCGGCTCCTCCATTTCCGTAGATTCTCAAACCATATCCTACTAACCAACTGGTATCGATCCCAGCGCGAGCTCCCACACCCCATGAATGGCTATTTTTGGTAGAAAAAGTGGTAATGTCCGTGAGTCCTTCATAGCGGGAAGTTAATCTCTGCCGGATCCAAGCTGCTCTAGCCCCAAAATAAGGATGAAAGGTCAACTGCGTTCCTGCATAGTACTGACGTCCTAACAAGACATCTAATAAGTCCATATGAAGTTTCCATGTCTGATTAAAAGAAGGGACAAAAGGGAATTCGAGTGCAAAATTGTTGAAGACCGCTGAATCTAGCAGTAAAAGAGTGGTCATATCCAATTGGTAAGGGAAAAAAATCCCGTTTGATTCACTTCTTAAAGAGTTTCGGTGGAACCAGGTATATTCGGCTGAAGCATCCCAATGGTCGTAATCCAATTGCAATCCAAACCCCACTTTGAACCCAGGTTTGAAAGGAAAATCCATGCTTAAAAGAGTTTGTTGGGCAAAGGCATTGCTGAGAGTTAGTTCAGCAGCGGTGAACGAAGACTGAACAGAGCCTGCAGGTTGCAAATTGTCTTCCATAGCCTGCCAATAAATAAAACTTCCCTCTACCCACAACCCATAAGGGCAGCAGACAGAAACTGCGGCAGGAGCATTATAGGAAGGAACATCGGGGACAGGGAAGGCGCAGGAAGGAGCTGGTGGGCAAGAAGGAGGTTCTGGGCAGCAAGATTCTTGGGGATTGCCTTTAGATTTAGTGCATTTGACCATGGAAATTTGGTCGCTTTGACCCCAAGCTGCCGCAGTGCTCAAGAGGCCCAAAATAATGAAAGATTTGATTTCGGAATTCATCTTTTACCTCATAGACGATTCCTCAAAAGAGTACTGAATTTTTTTTTAACTGTTAATAAAAAAAAGGGCCCTCGGTTTCCCGAGGGCCCTAGTGTGGATTTTCTAAACAACTAGAAGAGTTCTTAGTAATCCATTTCTCCGCCGGCATGGGCAGGAGCTGGTTTTTCTTGTTCTTCTTCCGTGATGATCGCTTCGGTAGTAAGGAGAAGTCCTGCCACCGATGCAGCAAATTGAAGGGCGCAGCGGACCACTTTGGTTGGATCCACAATCCCTTTTTCAATCATATTCACGAAAACGTCTTCGCGCGCGTCGTATCCTTCATGAGGACCCATCGAAGCGACTTTTTGGACGATAATAGAGCCTTCTTTTCCCGCATTCTCCGAGATTTGGCGGAGAGGATAGGAAAGGGACCGGGCGATGATTTCAGCGCCGATTTTTACGTCGCCGACGAGTTTCGCAATGAGTTTTTCCAATGCAGGCAAGCAACGGATGAGAGCTGCGCCGCCGCCAGGAACGATCCCTTCTTCGACAGCTGCTTTGGTCGCTTCTTTGGCGTCATCAACGCGGTCTTTTTTCTCTTTCATTTCGACTTCAGTAGCTGCTCCGACTCGGATAACCGCTACGCCGCCAGATAACTTAGCAAGACGTTCTTGAAGTTTTTCACGGTCGTAATCGGAAGTAGCTTCCTGAATTTGGCGCTTGAGCAGGGCAATGCGGTCTGCGATCGCTTTCTTATCTCCTGCACCATCAATCAGAGTGGTATCTTCTTTTTTGACGAGAACTTTTTTCACTCGGCCGAGCATATCGAGAGTGACTTTCTCGAGCTGGATTCCGAGTTCTTCGCTGATGAACTGCCCGCCTGTGAGGATGGCAATATCTTCGAGCATTGCTTTACGGCGGTCTCCGAAGCCGGGCGCTTTAACAGCGACGACTTTGAGGCCTGCGCGGAGGCGGTTGACAACAAGAGTCGCCAGAGCTTCGCCTTCTAGGTCTTCCGCAATCACCAAGAGGGGTTTGCCAGATTCTGCAGCAGCTTGAAGAATAGGAAGAAAATCCTTCATCGAGGAGATTTTCTTTTCGTAAATCAGGACTAATGCGTTCTCATATTCGCAAGTGAGAGTTTCTGCATTCGTCACGAAATAAGAGGAGGTATAGCCTCGGTCGAAATTCATCCCTTCAACAACTTCGAGGGTTGTTTCGAATCCTTTCGCTTCTTCTACAGTGATTGTGCCGTCTTTGCCTACACGCTCCATTGCTTTTGCAATGATATTTCCAATGTCTGAATCGCCGTTGGCGGAAATCGTAGCGACTTGAGCGATTTCCTTTGTATCTTTGATCGGCTTGCTGAGTTTTTTCAACTCATCTACGATCGTGGCCACAGCCATTTCGATCCCTTTTTTAACTTCCATGGGATTTGCGCCTGCAGTTACATTGCGCAAGCCTTCGCTATAAATAGCTTCCGCTAGAACCGTTGCAGTTGTGGTGCCGTCGCCCGCTTTATCAGCGGTTTTGCTGGCCACTTCTTTGACCATTTGAGCGCCCATGTTCTCGTGTCTGTCTTCGAGTTCGATTTCTTTAGCGACAGTGACGCCGTCTTTTGTGATTTTTGGAGAGCCGAATTTAGAATCGATGACTACGTTGCGCCCTTTAGGACCCAAAGTGACCTTAACTGCAGATGCCAGAGTTCTTACGCCTTTTAAGATTTTTTGGCGGGCATCTTCCTTGAATTTAATATTTTTTGGTGCCATAGTTTGTTTATCTCCTAATTACGCTTCTATGATTGCAATGATGTCGTCAGCTTTCAAAATCATGTATTCTTCGTCATCGATCGTCACTTCCTGGCCTGAATATTTATCCATAAGAATGACATCGCCCACGTTAACGGATACGGGAAGAATTTTACCGTCGTCTAGCCGTTTTCCGGGTCCTACTGCGACTACTTTTGCGGTTTCTTGTTTTTTCTTGGCTGAATCTGGAAGAATGATTCCTCCCTTCATGGTTTCTTGCGGCTCCAAACGTTGTGCCAAAACGCGATTTCCCAGTGGTTTCAAAGTAATTTTTTTTGCTGTTTGTTGGGCCATGAATTGTCTCCTGTTTACTTACCTGTTAAATAGGCCGCTATTGCGGCTTTTTCATTTTGATCTACAAAGGAATATAGCCAAATCATGAGATTTTTTGCAACAAAATTTAGCAGAATATTGTTTAGATTGCTAACCCTCTCGGCCGCAGCGCCTGTCCCGTTTTTTGGGGATGCAGTTAACATATTGACAATTAATCAGTTAGAAAAGGAAAAGCCGATGGCGAAGAACCGAAGCGAAGTTCCCTTGGAAGATCGATGGAACGTAGAAGCCTTATACCAAAATGAAGAGAGCTGGAAAGCGGAATTGAACCTAGTCCAAGGGCAGGAAAAGCCTCGTTGGACTGAAATGAAATCCTTTAAAGATAGGCTTTCCGATCCAGCAGCTGTGGCTTCTTTATTCGAGTTTTATTTAAACGCTCAGCGGAAATTGGAAAAACTCCACACCTATGCCCATTTGCGCTTAGATGAAGACTTGGGGAACGATCATTTTAAAAGCGATTTCGGTCTGATTTCTAGTCTCATTCATGATTTTCAATTAGAAACTTCTTGGATTGAACCGGAGTTCATGAGACTGAATGAAGCCGATTTTGAAAATTTGATTTCCCAGTCCCAATTGAAACCTTACCGGTTTTATTTGCAAAAAGTGGGACGGATGCGGCCCCACACGCTCACGCCTGACCAGGAAGAGTTGCTGGCGCTAAGCGGGAAAGCTCTGGATGCTTCCTATCGCGCTTTCGGTGCATTGAATAATGCTGATTTGACTTTTCCCCCTGCCGTGGACTCGAATGGAAAAACACACCCTTTATCTAACGGTACCTACCTTTCCTATTTAAGGAGTCCCGATCGCAATTTGCGCAAATCGGCCTTTGTCAATCTCCATAAAGGATTTGAAACTCATGCCAACACTTTGTGTGAACTAATTCAGGGTCAAGTTCAATCCCATTTATTCTTTTCTCGAGCGCGACAATTTGAAAGTTGCCTGGAAAGCGCTCTTTTTCCTCATCAAATCGATGTTTCAGTGTATGAAAATTTGATTGCCTCTGTACGGCGCCATCTTCCTCTCATGCATGAGTATATCGCCCTGAGGAAGAAATGGATGAACCTTCCAGAAATTCATATCTATGATTTGTATGTGCCGCTTGTAGAAGAAGCGGGCTCGAATATGAATTATCAGGAAGCCTGCCGCGCCGTCGTCGAATCGGTCGCGCCCCTTGGCCCTGAATATCAAAGTTTCTTGAAAAAGGGATTGCTTGAGGATCGTTGGGTAGACATTTATGAAAATGTCAGAAAAAGATCCGGCGCATACTCGAGCGGGTGTTACGACAGTATGCCTTATATCTTAATGAATTATCAGGGCACGCTGAATGATGTTTTGACTTTGGCTCACGAAGCGGGCCACAGCATGCATAGTTTCTTGAGCCGAAAGAATCAACCTTATATTTATTCCCAGTATCCTATTTTTGTCGCAGAAGTCGCTTCTACATTCAATGAGCAGCTTCTTTTGAGAAATTTAAAAAGCAAAGCGAAAAATCAGAGAGAACAGGCCTACCTGATCAACTATGAAATCGAAGGGATCCGAGGCACGATTTTCCGACAGACTCTTTTTGCTGAATTCGAACTGCAGCTTCATAAATGGGTGGAAGAAGGAATTCCTTTAACTCCTTCTCTTTTGAAAAAATATTACACGCAGTTGAACCGAGAGTATTACGGTCCTGACATCGTATTGGATCCTGAACTTGAAATTGAATGGGCGAGAATTCCCCATTTTTATTACAACTTTTATGTTTATCAGTATGCAACGGGATTGAGTGCCTCGCTGGCTCTTTTCAAGAAAGCGATGGCTTCTTCTGAAACCAAGTCCCGCTATTTGCAATTCCTTTCCTCAGGAGGCAGTCAGTTTCCTCTGGATCTATTGGAAAAAGCAGGCGTGGATATGCGCAAGTCCGAACCGGTTGAAGCAGCCATGGAACATTTTGCTCATCTTTTAAACGAATTCAAAAAAATGGGTCCCCGTTCCTAAGAATCCACTTAACACCGCAGCTCGCCGCTGCGGTGATCTCTCTGATTTTACCTCACAACGAATTCCGGGAAGTGTAGCGGCTTATTTTTAACATTGGGAGCACTGAAACTTCATAAAAGATCGCAGAGCTATGTTGAGTGGTATTCTCTGGAAATTTGCTAATAAACGCAAAGACGCAAAAACACCCAAATTGCCTCTCCGCGTCTTTGCGTTTCAACTTTTAACAAATTAAGACGCTGTCGAATGCTCAAAACTCTTGAAAAATAATCTCCCATAAGGTAACTCCTACCTTTGCCGGCGATAAAAAGTGACTTAAAATATGAAAAAAAAAGTGAAAGCAGTCTTCGTTGTTCTTAACGACAAAGGATTGCATACGCGCCCTTCTACCGAGCTTGTCAAGTGTGCGGCGAATTTCACTTCCTCACTGCAGCTTTCTTATAAAAATTATGTGGTCAATGCAAAATCCCTGCTGGGAATTTTAATGCTAGCAGCAGAGAGGGGAGCAAAGATTGGGATTGAGGCTGAAGGGGAAGATGCGGAGCTGGCGATTGCTGCTATTCTACAATTAGCTAAAAATCGTTTTAACATAAAATACTAATCACTTTTTTTTGTTCGAATGATTATAATTCGAGCATGTCTGTTGCATTTTTAAATAAAATATTATTTACTTTTTATAAAAGCCCTCCGCATTCCTTTACTCCTTTTACT
>Ga0075370_10000748_pt1 | contig 12980 bp, 8 predicted proteins | sample EndMethybrTD3035_FD_71398 | JGI IMG/M metagenome (GOLD analysis project Ga0075370, IMG submission 71398) | Populus endosphere microbial communities from Tennessee, USA - Endosphere MetaG P. TD hybrid TD303-5 | ecosystem: Host-associated > Plants > Roots > Endosphere | place: USA: Tennessee... | reverse complement strand
TTGCGGTACTGGCGCTCGATCATCTCGGCGAAGTCGGCAAACGCACTGTCGACGACGAGTGCGCGCAGCATCGGCTCGTCGGCCGCCGCGAGCAATGCCGTCGCCGCGCCCATCGAAGCGCCGAGCACGCCGATCGCATCGGCCGGGTAGCCGCGTTCGAGCAGCCAGTCGACCGCACCGAGCACGTCGTGGCGCTCGTGCTGCCCGTAGCTCAGCCGCGCGGCGCTGCTGCTGCCGTGGCCGCGCAGGTCGATCATCAGCACCGAGATGCCGCGCTCGACGAAGCGGCGCGCGAGCGTGAGCGTCGGCGCCTTCAGCTCATCGCCGCGCCGCGCGTCCTTGCCGTGCACGAAGACGACCGCGGCCCGCCGCGGCTTCGCGGCGAGATACCAGGCCTCGACACGCGCACGGCCGTCGCGTGCCGGGAAGTGCACCTGATCGGCAGCGAGCGCGCCGAAGGCGGTACTGCTGCGCGCGTCGGGAGAGGCGATGCGGCGGCTGCGCGTGAATCGATCGGCGACCACGGCGCACACTGTCGCGTACAGCGCGCATGCGCCGAGCGCGAGGCCCATGCCGATCTGCATCGAGAAGGCGATGCTGCTCATCGCGCCTGCACGCTCTTGGCGGCAACCTGGACCTTCGGGCCAAGGGTCGCATGCTGCGGCGGCACCGCGACCGCGGCAGCGATGCCGCCCACCAGCGCGGCAACGACGACGCCGCCCGCAACCCACGACAGCGCGCCGAAGCGCGAAGCGCCACGGCCCGTGCGACGGGCGTGGCGGGACGGCGCGACGGTGTGCCGGACCGTCCGGCCCGGGTCGGACAGGCGATCGAACGACGAGGATGCGGTCAGGCTTGTCAACGAGATCATGGCGCTCTCCGGCGTGGGGTGTGGAACCGATGACGGCACTGTCGGCGCCGCAGCATCGAAAGTCCTGAAGCACGTCTGAATCGTTCTCAAACGCCCCGCCGCCGACGCGATTCACAACGCTTCAGACGTCCTTCAGGACGCGGCCCACGCTCGCGTCGAACACTGCCGCCGGGTCGATCGACACCCGGAGGCCGAGATGTTCAGACTGCCCGCGTTTGCGTTTCTTCCGCGCTTCGCCATCCCTGCCATGCGGCGCCGCGCCACGAGCCACGAGCCGGCGCTGCGCCCCGTCGAAGCCGACGATGCAGCGGCGATGCAGGCCTTCGTCGAGACCCTGTCGGCGGCATCGCGGCGGCGCCGCTTCCACGCCGGCGTGCAGCGCTGCTCGACCGCCTTCGCGCAGGCGCTGTGCCGCGCCGACGGCGTGCGCACGCTGGTGCTCGTCGCCGTCGTGCCGATGGCCGACAGCGGCGGCACACGCGTCGTCGGCGAAGCGCGTTGCGTGACCGACACCGACGACGACGCGGCGGCCGAGTTCGCCGTCGCGATCGCCGACGACTGGCAAGGTCGCGGCGTCGCAGCCAGACTGCTCGCCGAACTGGCGGCCCGCGCGCTGCCGCGCGGCGTGCGCTGGTTCCACGGCGACGTGCTCGAAGACAACGACCCGATGCGCGCACTGATGCACAAGCTCGGGTTCGCCGCCGCCGAGCGCGCACCCGAGCCAGGGCTCGTTCGCTTCGAGGCCGGGACCGACGCGCTGCGAACCGTCTCGGTGCAGCGGACCCGCGGCAAGCCTCGTCACGATGCGCTCTCGCTGCAACTGATCTGATCGGTCCTGCCAGCGCGCGCCCGTGCGCGCGACGACTCACTCCTGCTAAGCTCGGGTCAGATCATCTTGTATACCGAGCGTCATGCAGTTGTCGGTCGCGGGATTGCGATTCGGTCGGTTCGAGCTGCAGCCCCACGAGCGGCGATTGCTGGTCGACGGCACGGCTGCGCCGCTCGGCGCACGTGCGTTCGACCTGCTGGTCGCGCTGGCCGAGCGAGCCGGCAGCCTGGTCACGAAGCACGAGCTGATGGACCTCGTTTGGCCCGACGTGGTGGTCGAAGAGAACAACCTGCAGGCCCAGGTCAGCGCGTTGCGCAAGGTGCTCGGCAGCGAGCTGATCGCGACGATTCCGGGCCGTGGCTACCGCTTCACGGCGCGGATCGAACGTGTCACGGCATCCGCCCCAGCGGCACCCGCCGCTACGCTGCGCAGCTCGGTGTTCGATACCGCGCCGCCAGTCCCGCGCCCGGCAGTGGAGACGAACCTCGATGCCCGCGGGCTGATCGGCCGCGATGCCGATCTGCAAGCGATCGATCGCGCCTTCCACGATCACCGCCTGGTCACGCTGGTCGGCCCCGGCGGCATCGGCAAGACGGTGCTTGCGGAAGCCTACCTGGCGAGCGTCGCCGACCGTCACGAGCATGGCGGCTACCTCGTGCGGCTGGCCTCTCTGTCGGACGCCGCGTCGGTCCCCGGCGCCATCAACGAAGCGCTCGAGCTGAAGACGGCGGGAGGCGACCCGATCGCGGCGCTCGCCGGCGCGCTGCGTCCGCGCGCGATGCTGGTCGTGCTCGACAACGCCGAGCATCTGGTCGCCGGCGTGGCGGCGCTCCTCGCGCGGCTGCTGCATGATTGCGCCGCGCTGCAGATTCTCGTGACCAGCCAGTTGCCGCTGAACGTGGCCGGCGAGCAGGTGCTGCGGCTGGAGCCGCTGCCGGTGCCCGGTGCCGGCATCGCTGCCGCGCAGGCACTCGACTACGGCGCGGTCGCGCTGTTCGCGCAGCGCGCCCGGGAGGCCGACCGGCGCTTCGCGCTCGACGACACGAAGATCGACGCGGTGATCGCGATCTGCCGGGCGCTCGACGGCCTCCCGCTCGCGCTCGAGATGTGTGCGGCGCGCTGGCCGGTGCTCGGGATCAACGGACTGCGCGATTCGCTCGAGCAGCGCTTTCGCGTGCTCACCGGCACGCGCCGCGATGCGCCGCACCGCCAGCGCACGATGCTGGCTGCGCTGGACTGGAGCCACGAGCTGCTCGAGGAGGACGAGCGCACGGTGTTCCGCCGGCTCGGCGTCTTCACCGGGGGCTTTCTGCTCGACGCGGCGACCGAGGTTGCGAGCGACGATCGGCTCGACCGCTGGGCCGTGATCGATCAGCTCGCGTCGCTGGTCGCGCGATCGCTGGTCGCGGTCAGCACCGACGACCCGCCGCGCTACCAGCTGCCGGAGACGATGCGCGCCTACGCGCTGCAGCGCCTGGCCGAGGCCGGCGAGCAAGGCGTGCGCGCGCGCCATGCGCGGGCGATGGCCTCGTTCTTTCGCGAGGCCTATCGCTTGCAGATGCAAGGCGTCGGCGCGGACGAGCTGCGCACGCGCTGCGAGGCCGAGTTCGACAACGCGCGCGAAGCCTTCGCCTGGGCGCTTGAGCATGACCACGCCACCGCGGTCTCGCTCGCGGCGCATGCCGCCCGCTTCACTGCCTTCAGCGCCCGGCGCAGCGAGGCGCTGCGCTGGCTGGCCGACTGCGAGAGCGTGGTCGACGAGAGCATCGCGGCCGAGGTACGCGCGCTGTGGTGGGTCGAGCTGGCGCGCTTCAGGCTCTTCTACCGCGACCCGAAGGCGGCCGACGCGGCGCGCACGGCCCTCGCGCTATACACGGCGCTCGGCGACGAGTTCGGGCAGTTCAACGCGTACGGCGCGCTGGTGCGCAGCCAGCAGAACGACATGCCCGAGATGCGCGAGGCCGTCCGCACGATGCAGGGCCTGATCACGCGCCACCCCGAGTGGCCGGCCATGGCGCGGCTGCACGCGGCGGGTGCCTCGGCGAGCGCAGCCGCAGCGAGCGAGGACTACGAACTCGCGAAGCAATTCCGGCGCGAGGAAGCCCGCCTCGCAGCCGAAGCCGGCAACCCGTTCGCGATGCATGCCGCGCAGACCAACGTGGTCGCGCTCCTGCGCGCGCAATCGCTCTGGCACGAGGCGATCGCCCTCGCACGCGAGCTGTTCAACCAGCTCAAGCACGGCGGCGAGCTGGTGAACGCCGCCTATGCGGGGCTGCACCTCGTCGCCTGTCTGGTGATGTCGGAACAGCTTGTCGAGGCGGCACAGCACGCGCCCGATGCGTGGACGCTTGCACGCCGGATCGACCTGCCGCTGATGGGCGACACCGCCGCACTGCTGGCGGCGCGGCAGGGCCGGCCGCATGCGGCTGCCAAGCTGCTCGGCCACGCGCTCGGCCACTATGCGGCGCGCGGCTATCCGACCGCCGGCGAGCCCGACGACAACATTGCTCGCATCGAGGCGGTGACGCGCAGCTCGCTCGACCCGGTCACGCACGATTCGCTGCTGGCGCTCGGCGCGAAGCTGACCGACGCGCAGGTGCTGGCGCTGATCCGCAGCGAGCGCGACGCCTGAACCCATTCACGACTCCCGCGCAAGCAGCCCGAGGGGGTGGGCCTGCTCGTCGGTCAGCGCCTTGCCGTCGCCCCGCAGCGCCGCAACCCTCGCCTCGCCGAGGCCCTCGAGCACGAGGGCCCTGGCGCGCTGCGACGCACTGGACTCGTTGAACTGGCGCATGTCGTGGTGCCGCTCGTAGACCGCGTCCGCATAGCCGATCAGCCGTGCCGCCACATCGAACCGTCCGTCCAGCGCGTTCAGCAGCGAGAGGTAATCGGCCCAATACGCCTGGAAGTCGAAGGCGATCGCGCCGGCCCAGCCTTCGCGTGCGAGACGCCGTGCCTCGTGCAGCTCGTTGCGCGCGATGCGGGCGGCGCACAGGTTCAGCAGCGCATAGGCGCGCATGTCCTCGCGGCGCGTCTCGACCCCGCGCCTGCACAGCGTCTCGCCGAGCTCGACGGCGGCGTCCAGCTTGCCGTCCTCGATCAGCCAGTCCAGCGTGGTGAGGCCGTCCTCCCAGTTCGTCACATCGACCACGGTGGCATCGAACAGCAGCTTCCAGCGGCGCACCGCCTCTTCGTCGCCGCGCATCCGCGCAATGATGTAGGCCTGCCTTCGGGTGGCCCGGCGCCAGGGCGCCGGCCAGTCCGGGTTCTCCAGAGCGATCGCCTGCGCCAGATACTCCTCAGCCCTCGCGTAGTCCTGCCACGCCATCCTGCGCAGTGCGCTCGCGCCGAACCAGCACCACGTCTGCGACTTGAAGGGCTGCGCGGCCTCCCATAGACGAAGCGCGGCCTCGGCAGCGTCCGGCGTGCGACGCTGCGTCAGGTGCATGGAGATCAATGTCCACGCGCGCGCCACCGCGCGCGGCGTCAGGTCCGAGCTCAGCATCTGCCTGGCGTCCGCGGCCCTGGCGGCGCGCTCCGCGAACGACGCCGTCCCTTCGGTGAGCCAGTGCAGGAACTCGGCACAGGTCAACGCGTCGTCCAGCCGTCCCTCGGACTTGAGCGCCCGGTACGCGCTGCGCACTGTCTCCAGGTCGTGCACGTACTTGGCCCCATTGCCGCGCAGCGACGCTTCGAAGTCGTCGGCCCTGCGCAGCATCTCGCGGCACAGGCGCTGCGTCACAGCGTGCGCCTCCTGGCTGGCCTCGAGCTTTTCCATCGCCAGCGCGCGCGGCGAGTCGAGCAGCTTGTATCTCGCGTCGGCCGCGGCTTCGGGCGCCGTCACCAGCGCGACCAGCGAGCGGTCGACCAGCTCGTCGAGCACGTCCAGCACGGTCCAGGCATCGAGGTGCCCGCCCTCCTCCGAATCGCTGCACACCGCCTGAACCAGCGCGAGATCCGCACTCGTCGGAATCGCGCTCAGCCGTCGGAACACCGTCTGCTGGTCGGCCGACAACAGCCCGTGGCTCCACTCGAGCGCCGAGCGCAGCGTGCGCTGGCGTTCGGGCGCCATGCGGTTGGCCGCGCGGGTGAGCACCTTGAGCCGTTCACCCATCGATGCGACGAGCCCTGCCACACCCATCGCCGGCGCGCGCGCCGCAGCCAGCTCGATCGCCAGCGCCAGCCCGTCGAGCGCGCGGCACACCTCGATGACCTGCGGCGCATTGAAGTCGGTCAGCGCGAAGCGCGAGTCGAGGGCTCTGGCGCGCTCGACGAACAGCGCCACCGAGCCGAAGACCCGTGCGTCGGCCGCCGCCAGCGGGCCCTGCGGCACCGACAGCGCACCGATGCGGTACACCCGTTCGTGCGCCAGCTTCAGCGCGGCCTGGCTGGTCACCAGCAGATGCACGGCGGGTGAGCGCTGCATCAGCGTGTCGACCACGCGCGCGACCTCGTCGACGAGGTGCTCGGCATTGTCGAGCGCGATCAGTACCTCGAGGCCTTTGACCGCCTTCGCAAGCGCCTCCAGGGGCTGGCCGTCCGCGAGCGACAGGCCCAGGCCTGTCGCTATCGCAGCCGGCAGCTGCGTGCCATCGGCGACCTGCGCCAGCTCGATGAAGCACACCCCGTGTCGATGGCGCGCCTCCCGCATGCGCAGCAGGTGCTGCGCGATCAGCGTCTTGCCCATACCGCCGGCGCCGACGATGCTCACCAGCCGGTGCACCGACATCAGCTCGCCGAGCGACGCGAGGTCGTGATCGCGGCCGAGCAGCGGCGTCAGCTCGGCCGGCAGGTTGGTCGTCGTGCAAGCCGCCGGCGCAGCTGTCGGCACCGATGCGGCGGCTTCTTCGGGGGCGGCCGGCCCGACCGGCAGCGCCGCGGCGTCCTGCGGCCGTCGCCTCGTCACGCTCGCCGTGAACCGGTAGCCGCGCCCCGGGATGGTCGCGATGATGTCCGAACCGAGCACCTTGCGCAGCGCGCTGACCTGCGATTGCAGGTTGTTCTCCTCGACCACCGTGTTCGGCCAGACCAGGTCCATCAACTCCGACTTCGTGATCAGCCGGCCGGCGCGCTCGACCAGCGCCTCCAGCACGTCGAGGGCCCTGGACCCGAGCGGCGCCGGCACGCCGCCGACGAGGAGCCGCCGCTCGAGCGGCTGGAGTTCGAACCGCCCGAAGACAAGATGGGATGCGGGCTCGGTCCCTTCCGGGAGCGGGTGGACGGGGCGAACGGCGAGTTCCATGGGCGTGGGCGGCGGCGGTCGGCGGTCATCGGCGGGATGGCGTGCCCGTACTGTGCAACGGCCGAGCCGCCGGCGAGGCCGGAATTCAGAACGTTTCAGGACCGCCAAAGGACCGGACGGTGCCCGCTCGCGACACTGACTGCGTCCAACCCAGGCTCTCGGAACACGACGATGCAAGACCTTCAATACGTGCTGATGGCGCTGATCGGTGTCGGCGGCGGCTTGATCTCGGGCGCGGTCGGCTTGGCCGGCGGCATCTTCATCGTGCCGGCGCTCGTCGCGCTGCTCGGCACCCAGGCAATGGGCGACGCCATCGTCGTGTCGTTCTTCTCGGTACTGCTGAACAGCCTGTCGGCGACGATCGAAAACCGCAAGGCACGCGGCAAGGAGAGCTACCGGGCCCTGGTGGACGGGGCTGCCTGGTACACCTGCGGCGCGGCGGTGGCGGCGCTCGCGGTCGCGATCGTTTTCGGCCGGCACCACGACGCGATCTCGAAGCCGCTGCTCGCGTCGCTGCAGCTGCTGCTGGCGATCTGCATGCTGATTCCGCGCCGCTGGTACGAGAACCTGCGCGCCGCGCGCACGCGGCTGAAGGATGCGACGGTCGGCTCGATCGTCGGCGGCGTCAGCACGCTGATCGGCGTGGGCGGCGGCACCTACACGATCTTCTACTTCCTCGTCCACGGCCGCGAGATCAAGGACTGCACCTTGACGTCGAACTTCGTCGGCATCTTCATCGGCCTGATGGGCATCGTCGGCTACTACGGCTACGCGCTGGCGTCGCCGGGCCACGCGCTGGCAGGCACGCCCGCCATCGATGCGCTCGGCAAGGTGCTGCTGATCGCCTGCGGCGTGATCGCGAGCCCGCTCGGGGTGCGCCTTCAATCCCGCCTGCCAGCGGCGGCGATCAGGAAGATCGTCGTCCTGGTGCTGGCTTGTTCATCGGCCTACGTCCTGCTCCATCGCTAGCACGAGCGCGCACACGGCCTCGCGCCCCATCGTCTGCCCCTGCGCAAGCAGGCGTTCCAGCGTCGCGGCATCCAGCGCCGCGGCGAGCCGGGCACGAGCCTCCTCGTGGTGGTGCGTGAACCGCGGCGTGCCCCAGGCCCGGTCGCGCACCGCGCCGGCATACCCGAGCAGCTGCGCCGCGGCCTCGATGCGTCCTTCGGCCAGGGCGAGCGTCACGTAGCGCCCGGCGAAGAAATCGAAACTGTTCCATTCGACGGTGCGGCACAGATCGAACATCGTCGCGAATTGCCGCCGCGCCGTCCCGAAGTCACGGGCCGCGAGCGCGCAAGTGGCACAGGTGCCCTGGAAGGCGATCGACATCGCATCATGGCTCGCTCGGACCCAGGTCAGCATTTCCCGGCTGCGACGCAGCGCTTCGTCGGTCCGCTGCAGGCTCAGCAGCGCAACGAGCACCCAGTTCGCGAACGCCGTGGCGAGCTGCAGCGAGCCTGCTTCGCCGGCAAGCTCGAGGCCGGTCTCCGCCGCAGCGAGAGCATCGGCATGGCTGCCGTGCACGTTGTGCATCGCGAACTCGGCCAGCCAACGCTGTGCCCGCAGCCGCGCGGGCCAGTCGGCGTGCTCGAGTGCGGCGATCTCGGCCAGCAGCGCCGGCGCCTCCTCGGGGGACACCAGGCTGCTCGCCGCCTGCTGGCACAGCGCGGCGTACAGCCAGCGCTTGTCGTCGAGCGTGCGCGCGAATGTCGCCGCCTTGATCGCGTAGTCGCGATAGGGCCCGAGCGCCTCGCCGCCTTGCATCGTTGCGCGCGCCATCCAGTATCTCGCCGCGACCTCGGCATCCACGCCGGGCACGGCATCGGCATCCACGGCGCCCGCGCGATGGCGCAGCTCGTACGCCAGGCCCAGCAGCCGGAACAGCGCGGGCGCACCGCCGACCAGTTCCATCCAGAGCAACGGGTCCTGGCGCTCGCTCCACGACAGCGCGGCGCGCGTGTTGTCGAGTTCCGGGCCCCATCGTGCGGACCAGGCGTCTTCCGGCATGGCCCAGAGAGCATCGAACGCCGCTCGCAAGGCCGACGCCATCGCCTGCGCATGGCGGCGCGGCGCGAGCTCCGCTTCTCCGGCCTGCTCGAGCTGCGATCGCGCATAGGCGCGCGCGCTTTCGAGCAGGCGGTAGCGAGGCGGATCGCCGCCGTCGGCGACGACCAGCGAGCGGTCGACCAGATGCCCTAGCGCGTCGACGATCTTCCACCGGTCGCTGTCTTCGTCACCGCACACCGCGACCGCCAGGTCCATCGTGAAGCCGCCGACGAACACACCGAGGCGTCGGAACACTGCCCGGTCGTGCGGCGTGAGCAAGCCGTGGCTCCAGGCCAGCGCCGCCAGCAGCGTCTGCTGGCGCACCGGCAGATCGCGCCTGTCGCCGCCGAGTGCCGTCAGGTGCTCGTCCAGAAGCGACGCCATGCCGCCGATGCCGAGCAGCGGAGCGCGCGCCGCCGCGAGGCGGATCGCGAGCGGCAAGCCGTCGAGCCGGCGACACAGCCGGACCACGGTGCGCAGCTCGTCGTCGCTCGGTTCGAAGCGATGGTCCGCGGCCCGGACGCTGTCGACGAACAACGCGACCGCCCCGGCCCGCACCGCCGCGGCCGGCGGCGCGCTCTCGTCGGGGATCTCGAGCGGGCCGAGCCGGAACACCCGCTCGCCGTCGATGTTCAACGCGGCCTGGCTCGTCACGAGCAGATGCAGCCCCGCGGCCGCGCCGAGCATCGCTTTGGCCAGCGCTGCCACCGCATCGACCAGGTGCTCGGCGTTGTCGAGCACGACCGCGGCGCGCATCGCGGCCAGCCGCGCCAGCAAGGCGTGCAGCGGATGCGCGCCCGAGCCGAGCGAGAGTCCGAGCGCCTGGGCCACGGTGACGGGCAGCAGCGCGGGGTCACCGATCGGCGCGAGGTCCACCCAGGCAAGCGGCAGGGCTTGCGCAGTTCCCCAGTCGCGTGCGACATGGGCGGCCAGCGACGTCTTGCCGATGCCGCCGGCACCGACGATGGTCACGAGCCGATGCCGCTCGAGCATGCGCAGCAGCGTCGCAATGTCGGAATCGCGCCCGATCAGCTCGATGCTCATCGGCAGCTGCGGCACGAAGGCTGCTGCCCGCGCAGGCTCTGCCTGCGGCGCAGCGACAGCACCCTCGGACGCGCTGGCATCGCCCAGCGGCACACGCCAGGCATGGAGAGCCTCGTCGAAGTTCTTGATGCGATGCAAACCCTGGTCGAGAAGGCCCATGCCGCCCGGCTCGCCGAGCGCGCCGCGCACCGCGTCGGACACCGAGATGCCGCCCGGCACGGCCAGCGCCTGCAGCCGCGCGGCGATGTTGACGCCGTTGCCGTACACCGAGCCGTCGGCCTTCTCGATCACGTCGCCGAGGTGGATGCCGATGCGAAATGGCATGCCGTGCTCCCCCGCATGCAGCTGCCGCTGGATCGCCATCGCGGCGTCGAGCGCACTGGCCGCGCTGGAGAACACCGCCAGCACCGAGTCGCCCGCAGTGTCGACCACCCGGCCCGCGTGCTGCTCGACATGCCGCCGGAACGTCGCGCGCGCCGCATCGAGCGCGGCCATCGTCGCACGCGCGTCAGCGGCCATCAGGCGCGAGTAGCCAACCGCGTCGGCGGCCAGGAGGGCCATCAGGCGTTGCGGCGTCGCCCGCTCGGCGCGACGCCGCCGCTGCTCGCGGCCGGGCTCGGTGCGCTTCGTCGTTGTCACGTCACACCGCTGTGGGCGCGTCGTTGCACCAGGTGATGGGTGGGCGCGGACGCGGATTGCCGGCCGGGGTCTGCGCGGCATATCCGAGCACGATGGCCACCACCGGGTCGAAGCCCGCGGGCAACCCGAGCTCCTCTGCGACGCCCGCGCTGGTGAGCCATGGCATGGGCGCACCGACCCAGCACGAGCCGAGCCCGCGCGCGCAGGCCGCGAGCATCAGGTTCTGGCCCGCACGGCAGCAGTCGAACGGCGTCTCAGGGTTGCCCTTGCGGCCACAGATCAGCACCAGCGCCGGCGCATCCCAGAACACCTTGAAGCCGGGCCGCTCGGTCCACTCCCACGGGCGCCCTTCGGGCTGGTGGCTGTGCGCGTAGTCGCGCGCCCGCTCGCCGTAGCGCGCGAGTCTGCCCACGCCTTCGATCACGCACAGCGCCCACGGGATGTCGCCACTGACCGGCGGCGACGGCGCCTGCACCGCAGCCCAGAGCAGCTCCTCGATCAGCGCCCGAGGCACGGGCGTTGGCTGGTAGGCTCGGATCGAGCGCCGTGCATGCATTGCGCTGACCGCATCCATTGCCGTCCTCCTTCGCGAGCGAGACCCGATGGTACGCACTCGTGTCGTCGTTTTCGACGACAGACGGCGCCGACAGCCTCGCGACAATCTTTGGCCATCACGACTGCAAGGAGGGCGTCATGAACCGTTGTCTGAGAATCGGCTCGTATGCGGCAGGTCTGCTGATCGGCGGTGTTGCGGGTCCTGCAGCTGCGGCCGAGCTGCCGACGCTGGCCGAATCGGCCGCCGCGGTCTGCAAGGGTGGCGCGAAGAGCGAGCAGCTGGTCGCCGCCGCGGTCGAGCGCGCCAAGGCGGCGAGCGGGCTGAACGCGATCGTCACGCTCGACGAGGCCGGCGCAAGCGCCGCGGCCCAGGCAATCGACAAGTCGCCGGCCGCGGCGCGCTGCCGCCCGCTGGCCGGCGTGCCGATCGTCGTGAAGGACAACATCCAGGTCGCCGGCCTGCCGAGCACCGCCGGCACGCCCGCGCTGAAGGGCTTCGTTCCGAAGGCCGATGCACCGGTGGTCAAGCGGCTGCGCGATGCCGGCGCGATCGTCGTCGCGAAGACGCAGATGCACGAGCTGGCGTTCGGCATCTCGGGCTACAACCCGGCCTTCCTGAGCGGCACGGAGACCGGCGTGCGCAACGCCTACGACCGCACGCGTGCGGCGGGTGGTTCGTCGTCGGGCACCGGCTCGGCGCTGGGCGCGCGCGTCGTCGCCGGCGGTTTGGGCACCGACACCGGCGGCTCGGTGCGCATCCCGTGCGCGTTCAACGGCTGCGCGAGCCTGCGGCCGACCGTCGGGCGCTATCCGGGCGCCGGCATCGCGCCGATCTCGCACACGCGCGACACGGCCGGGCCGATGGCGCTCGCGATGGCCGACGTCGAGCTGCTCGACCGCGTGATCAGCGGTGCGCCGCGCGCCAAGGCCGCGTCGTTGAAGGGCGCGCGGCTCGGGCTCGTGAAGACGATGCTCGCGAACATGGATGGCGACACGCAGGCCGTGTTCGACGCGGCGCTCGGCAAGCTGAAGGCGGCGGGCGTGGTCGTCGTCGAACTCGAAGCGCCGAAGCTCGCCGAGCTCAACGGCGCGGTCAGCTTCCCGATCGCGCTGTACGAGGCTTACGACGACATGGTGGCCTACCTCGCGAAGTACGACACCGGCGTCACGATGGAGCAGCTCGCGAAGGGCATCGCCAGCCCCGATGTGAAGGGCACCTACGACCGCCTCGTGATCCCGCGCAAGCTGCCCGGGCCGAACAACACGCTGGTCGATGCGAAGCCTGTGTACGAGGCAGCGATCAGGACGAACCGCCCCGCGCTGCAGGCGCTGTACCGCTCGCTGTTCAAGGCGAACAAGCTCGATGCGATCGTCTTTCCGACCGTGCCGAAGGTGGCGATGCCGGCCGGGCCGGAGTCGAGCAGCCTCGAGAACTTCGTCGCCACGATCCAGAACACCGACCCGGGCAGCAATGCCGGCATCCCGGGCCTGCAGCTGCCGGCCGGGCTCGGCGCGACGAGCAAGCTTCCGGTCGGCATCGAGCTCGACGGGCCGGCGGGCGGCGACCGCCGGCTGATCGCGCTGGGCCTTGCGATCGAAGGCGTGCTCGGACGTCTGGCGCCGCCTGGGCCATGACGTCGTTGCGCCGTTCGGGCTGAGCTTGTCAAAGCCCAGCGTGCCTCACCGGCCCTTCGACAGGCTCAGGGCGAGCGGGTTCATCTCCACCGTTCGGGCTGAGCGTGTCGAAGCCCGGC
>Ga0075370_10000747_pt1 | contig 12981 bp, 10 predicted proteins | sample EndMethybrTD3035_FD_71398 | JGI IMG/M metagenome (GOLD analysis project Ga0075370, IMG submission 71398) | Populus endosphere microbial communities from Tennessee, USA - Endosphere MetaG P. TD hybrid TD303-5 | ecosystem: Host-associated > Plants > Roots > Endosphere | place: USA: Tennessee... | reverse complement strand
ATCGATTGGGACTACATCGCAAAGTCCTATGCATTCATTCCGGCCAGAAATGTCGAAGGCGAGATTTCACCTTTGCTCGGCGTGGGGTGGACCTTGAACTTCGAGATGTTCTTTTACGCGCTGTTCACCTTTGCGATTTTCGCGCGCCTGCGCCCGATGGCCTTCCTTGCGCCCGTGCTGGTGGGATTGTCCCTCTTGTCCCTGCTAAGGACGAGCGATTGGCCGGTGCCGATCTATTTCTTCTCCGATCCCGTCGTGCTCGATTTCCTGGCCGGAATGCTGCTGGCGCTATGGGCGAAACGAGGGCTGCAACTGCCGGCGCAGCTTGCCTGGCCGGTGATGGCCCTGGGCATGATCGGCTTGTTCGTGCCCTGGACCTACCCCGGCGGCGGTTCGGCGGCGGGTGATTTGCTCAACTCCTTTATCCGGACATTGCTGGCGGCGGCGGTCGTCCTGGGCGCCATCGCGCTCGAAGCGCGCCTGCACGGACGATTGCCTCGCCGCGTGCTGTTCATGGGCGGCGCTTCCTACTCGCTTTACCTGATCCACCCGATCGTCTCGCCCGCCGCCCCACACATTCTGCAAAAGCTCGGCTGGCATCTGCCCTGGCTTGCCGTCGCGGGCAGCATCGCGATTGCGATCGTCGCCTCAACGATCCTCTACCGGTTCTTCGAAAAGCCGTTCTCGAAGATCGCCGAGCGAATGGCGAAGCGTCTTGGCTTGCTGGGGAATGGGGCGCGGGAACCCGTCTCTGCCGGTGAAGGGGCAGCGCACGGCAGTTCGCAGCGCGCATGACGCGGGAGGGGGCGAAGCAGGGGCGCTCCCTCGCCTTCGAGGGCAAGGTTCCCCTTCTCTTATCCGGTCGCTGAAGGAGATACGGGCTTGTCGAACGTCGCGTCCTTACCCGACCGCCGGGTGCTGTGCGATTTCTGGTATGTGCGCGAGCTTCCCGATACGCTGGAGCCGGCGAACGGGCTCTCGCCGATCTCGCGGCCACGTGGCCTGAAGCAGAAACTGGCGAGCGCCTTCGGGCTTTTCCGCAAGGCGCGCGGGCGGGGTGTCGTCGTGCCGCACTGGTATGAGTATGGGCCACTCTACCTGGTGCTCGCGGCGCTGCGGCGCGACCGCAACGTCGTGCTGCTGGAATTCATCGATTTGCGGATGGACAGTATGCCCCGGCCGGTGCGGCGGGTGTACGATCTCGTCGTGCAGTGGATCGTTGCCCCCGCGATGCGGGCCTCGGTCGTCGCCATCCAGGTGATGACGCCCGACGAGGCGGAGGCGGTCGCGCGGCGCTATCGTTTCGAAAGGTCGCGAATCCGCGTCATCCCCTGGCCGCTGTCAGGCTGGGATGCAGGAGGCGCGGGGCAGCGGCTCTCCGAGGGAGCGCCCTACGCTTTCTCCTCGGGAAGGACGGCATGCGATTGGGAAACGCTGTTCGCCGCCGCCAAGGACGCCGATTGGCGATTGCGCGTCGTATGCGCCGCGGCCGATCTGCAGCGGGTCCGCGCGCTGAATGTCGATGGCCGGGCCGAAGTGCTCAGCGAAATTCCGCTGGAGGAGCATGATCGCCTGCTGCGCTCCGCCAGCGTCTATGTGCTGCCGCTTGCCGAAATGGGGAAGAGCGCGGGTCAGGTGCGGCTGGGGACGGCGATCAGCCTGGGCGTGCCGGTGGTCGCCAGCGATATCAGCGGGCTGGACGGCTATCTTGCGGACGGCGTCACGGGGATCGCGGTCCCGCCTGGCGATGCCGGAGCATTGCGTGCGGCGCTCGACCGGCTCATGCATGACGATACCGCCCGGCAGGCGCTGGCTGCGCGAGCGCAGGCGGAAGCCGCATCCTATGGGCGGGCCGAATATTTCGCAGCTGTGCGCGAACTTGTGCGGTCAGCGCAAGAAAGCGCGATTTCAAGCCGGGCCTAGTACCGAGTGGAGTGCGGAACGGCGCGCTCCGCCCATCCTGCACGAACAGGCGCGCCCCACATCGGCCTTCAGGCGGACTGCACGGATTTCGCGCGAGGCGCCCGGCGATTGCGAACGAAGCGCAGCGCCGGCTCTTCCACCAGCTTCCAGCTCGCCAGGCCGGCAAGCGAAGCGAGGATGAGCGAGATCAGGCAATGGGTGATCGGGTCGATGTCGCGGAAGACGTAGATCAGCGTGCTCTGGATCGGCCAGGCGTAAAGATAGAGGCCGTATGAAATGTCGACCTTGTTATCGACCTTGCTGGTCTTGAGCACAGGGACGTTGAAGGCGAACCAGAACACCAGATAGCTGCCGAAAATCGCGAAAGCGGCGTGTGCCAGCGGGTCCCAGAACATGAGTGCGAACAGGGCCGCGGCGGATATGGCCGCGCCGCGGCCGCTAAGGGTAATCCGGTCCCTGAAGAGATAGAAGACCGTGCCCATCGCGAACATGCTGCCGAAGCTGATCGAGCGGAAGATGAACTGGACGAGCCCCGATGTGTCCGGCTCGCGAGGTGCGGTGTAGATGTTCACCGCCAGCAGCGCGATAGCTGCGGCGAGAATGAGCGGGCGCGTGCGGAGGTTCAGCGCGCCGATGGCGCCGAGAGCGGCGATAGCGAGGTAGCAGCGAAATTCGTAGCCGATCGTCCACATCGCGCCGTTGAGGGCGGGAACGGGCAGCCCGTCGAACACATGGGGGATGTGGGGGGTTGCGAGCTTGAGCGTCTGGAAGACTTGCGTGCCGAGGATTGCGGGGGTGAATACCGGCCCATTGGTTACCCAGGGAGCGATGAACAGCACAGCGAACCAGAACGCCACGACATAGCCGGGAATGATCCTGGCGCATCGCTTGATCATGAAGTCGAGGACCGAGCGGCTATCGACCATGCTTTTGGCTATGAGGTATCCGCTGACGATGAAGAATCCGTCGACGGCCAGCTCGCCGAACGACATCGTGCCGAAGGCCATGGTCAGCAGTTCGCGATGGCGGGTGCCGTCGATCAGTTCGGGCGAGTGCGATACCACCACCAGTGCGGCGAAAAGCAATCTCAGGGAACCGAAATTGTTGTGGCGACCTTTTTCCGACTGTGATGCCGTCATCGCTATCCGTTTCCATCGATCCAGCGCGTCCGAACTCCCGGGCCAGCGCCGCACATAATTGCGGGGGCCTGCCGACGAGGTTCGGTTGCTGAGAAGTTTGCCGCAACGCAGCAAGAGAATTAGCAGACAATTGAAGAGAATGATATTAGGAATCGGTAGTGGCGAGCGGTTGCAGCATGCCCGTGCATGTTAGCGGCCGGCAGGTTCGCCGCGTTATGGATCGCAGTCGCCTCGCAGGCCGACGGATCTTTCTGGAGATATCGTGACGCGCATTTTTGACAGGCAAGGGACGGGCGCGTTTCGCCGTTTGTGCATGGCGAGCATTGCCGCGGCCCCGCTGCTCGCCTGTGCCGCTTCGGCCAGCGATAGCGGCGAGTGGATCGATGTCCCCGAGCAGAGCCTGGCTATCCCGGCAGGAGGCGCGCTCGATTTTTCCACCTTGCGTCCGCGCGATGTCGCCGGCTCCCATGGGCCGCTTCGTCTGCGTGCCGACGGAACCCTTGGTTTCGCCGGCACGAGCGACCCTGAGCGGTTCAACTGCGGTCTGCTGGCCAGCGCAGAAGACATGAAGCCGGTCTTCCCCGATCATGCCGAAGCGGACGTGCTTGCCGATCAGCTCGCGCGGCACGGCTATACCCTTGCCCGCTTTCACGCGGTCGATCAGCGGCTGGCCCGCAACGCACCGGCGGGAGAGTTGCTGGATCGCGAGCAGCTCGACCGGTTTCACTATCTTCTCGCAGCGCTGAAGAAACGGGGAATCTACTGGTTTCCCGATATTCTCACCCACGGCGATCGCGAACTGGCCAAAGCCGATTACACGACGCCTTCGTCACCTGACGATCTGCGCGTGCGGGTCAATTTCGATCCCGTGGCGAGGGCGCGTTGGCTGGAGTTCGTCGACGCCGCCTTTGGCAGCCGAAATCCTTACACCGGCATGTCGACTCTTGCCGACCCGGCGCTGGCGATGGTCGTGGGAGCCAATGAGAACGCGATACCGTTCTCCGCGAAGCCAGGCCGTCCTTATCCCGCCGGCCTTGCCGACCGGTTCGATGCCTGGATGCATGCGCAGTATCCCGAGGCGCGCGAGCGGATTGCCGCGCTGCCCGATGCGTCTCCCGCCGAACGGAGCGGCGGCAAGATCGCCCCGCCTGCTGATTGGACCCCGTCGGGCGCGCGTTTGCCGTTGTTCATGCGGTTCATTTCGGATCTCGAACTGGACACGAATGCATGGATGACCGCCCGGCTGCGCGAGCGCGGATTTTCCGGTCCTGTCCTGGGCAACCATGAATGGTATCCCCAGATGACCGGCCGCACGCGATCGCGATTGCCGGTGGTCGATGTGCATGCCTATGTCGGCGAAGTGACGAGCTTCGCGAAAGGCGCACGCTTCCGGCTGCCCAGCACGACCAGCGATCAGGGCCTTGGGGCGTGGTCGCTCAACGCGTCGGCGCGCTGGCTGGGCAAACCGTTTGTCATGTCGGAATACGGCGCCGCCTATCCCAATCCCTATCGCTACGAGACCGGGCTTTTCGTCCCGGCTCTGGCGGCGTTCCAGGGCTATACCGCGATCTGCCGAATGGCGTTCCTCCCGGTCGCCAAGGCGATGCCCGTGCCGGGGGACGGCAGGCCGGCGCTGCGTGGCTACACGGTGGGGATAGATCCTGCCGAGCGCGCGGCGGAAACATTGTCGGCATTGCTGTTCTTCCGCGGTGACGTGCGTCCGGCGACCAGCACGATCGCAGTGCCGATGAGCGATGCCGCCATGGAACGCCCCGGTTCGGTGGTATTGCCGCTCGAGGCGCGTCGGGCGGTTCTCCTGGCGGGTTTCGGACTGTTTTCTCCGGCGGAAGCGAAGGCCCTGCCTGCCCGTACCCGCGTAGTGGCGTCCACGCCTTCGCCGCCGGGCATGCGCGAGAAAGTGCTGAACCGGATAACCGAATTCGTGACAGGAAGTGCGGCGGCGCGTCTCGAGCAGCTTGTCGCCGAAATGCGTGCCGATGGCGAGCTGCCGGCGAACAATCGCACCGACCCGGCCAACGGCCTCTTCGAGAGTCAGACCGGGGAGCTTCTGCTCGATCAGCGCCGATCGCGGCTCAGCGTTACGACGCCTCGGACCGAAGCGATCACCACCGTCGGCGCGGATGGACCGGTCGTCCTGGGATCGCTGGCGCTGACCTCGGTAGACGGTGGAGCGCTGGTGGCGGCATCGTCGCTCGATGGCGAGCCGCTGCCGCAAAGTCGCCGGATATTGTTGACCCTTGCAGGCGATTCGCGGAACACCGGCATGAACCTCGAAGGTTCGGGCATAGAGCGGACGCTGGTGGCCTGGGGGACCTCGCCGATCCAGATGCGCCGGCTGCGCGCCGATCTCTCGCTGCGGAGCCAGCGAGCGCGGCCACGCCTGTCAGTCCTTGCGCTGGACGGCACGCGTCTTGCCAGTTCGGCAGTTCCGTCGGCGGGCGGGCGTATTCGGCTGCGGCTGGATACAGCCGCCGTGCCGAAAACGCCCACCACTTTCTTCCTGCTCGAACTGGACTGATTGTCAGCGTTGCAATCGCGGCAGGGCAGCTTTGATGGCGCTCGCCACATGCCTTGCCGCGCAATTCACGCCCGAAACATCAGGCCCCACAGCGCCCGCTCCGTTGATGTGGATTCGATCGGATTGCAGGAAAGCGCCTGCGGTCGTCATGGAAGAACTGGCTGTGTTGACCGCCGCCGTTAGGTTGTACGTGCCGGTTCCACCCGCGCCGGTTCCTGTCGAGGCGACAATGCCAAGAGCCACACCCGCCGCGCTATGGACAGTCTGGCCGACTTCGATGGTTCCACTGCTCGCCGCCGTGACGGTCAACACTCCGCCGGCAATCGACGCGGTGATTGCGGCACCGCCCATCGGCCCGGTCGAACCCATAAGCTGGTACAGGTCCGCGCCGGTCAGCACCCGATCGTTGCCCCAATAAGCGCGCAGCGTCGTCAGCGCGTTCGCCACGCCGGTCGAAAGATTGCCGTACTGCGCAGTGCCTCCCGATGCCGGGGAGAAGTGCGACAGCCCCAGCATCACGTCGAACCCGTTCTGCAGCCAGAACGTGGCGATGGAGCACAGGACGCTCGCATACGTCGTCGGCCCTGCGCCCAGGTCCGACTGCGCGTTGGCGATATAGGCGATGCGTCGCACCGGTGTCTTGTCGCGCTGTGCCTCCGCCAGGGCGATCTGGAGGATGCCCAGCGGATCGAAGCCGCGCGACATCATCGCGGCGGTGGGCATCGGGACCGAATTGTAGGTATTCTGCGTCGGGCTGTAACTGGCCGATCCGCTGTACTGCGACTCGTCCAGCCGGGTGAGTGTCAACGCGCCGTCGGTTACGGTTCCGCCGATGGCTACGGCCGACACATCGGGCGCCGAGCTGGCCGAAGCCCCGCCGCCGGACCAGACCGGAGCATCGGTATCGTAGGGGGTCTGTCCGAAGGTCGCGGCCTGGGGTGCGATGAAACCGCGCGTAGAACCGCCGGCGCTGATCGCGAATATCTTGCCGCCGAAGCTGATGATATCGCCAAAATCGCCGCGATCCCGGCCATAGCCGCTTCCGGCGCGCTTGACGTTGTAGACCGTGTTGTTCGCGCGAGCGAAGAAATAGTTGGTCAGCATTCGCTGGAAGCCGAGACCACCCATCGCCCCGTTGGCGATGCGCAGATCGTAACCCCAGTCGTGAAGGGCGTCATAGACGGCGGGCCACCATCCACCGAGGCGCGTCACCGCGGGACCGATCGGCACGACGACGCCTGGATTGCGCGCAGAACGGAACGCGGTCGGATAGGCGGCCTGATCGGCCGAAGCCACGTTACCGCGCTCGTTGGACTGGCCGATGACGACGATTTGGATGGGTTGCCTGGGCGCCTTCAGCAGCGCGCGTTCCGCCATATCGCGGGCTAGGACATCGCTCGCCATCGTTTACTGCTCCAGCCGGTAGTTGAGTGTGCCGGAACCGAGTGTGGCGTCGAGATACCAGATCGTGCCATCGACCGTTTCTTCGGCGACTGCGGCGTTTACGTTGCCGCTGTAAATTCCTTTGACGGTCCCGTCGCCATAAGTGACCGGCAGGCGGGTTGCGCCGCCGTCGACCGAGCGCAGCAGTTGCACGCTTCCGGTCCAGGTTCCCGATAAGGTCACCCATATCAAGCGCCCAAGCTCCGGAGCGAACGGGCCGAGCAAGGTGCTCACGCTGGTCGACCCGGCAATCGGCGACGAATCGGCGGCGCCGAGCCGTGCGTGCGTGGGCAGCGGATTGGCCAGCCCGATGGGAGTGGCGGCTTCATTGAGCGAACCGAAAGCCAGCGCGACCTGCGGGGTGAAATTGCCGGGAGCTTCGACAAGTGGTGTGGACATGTTTGTGCATCTCTCGTTGTTCTCGATATGTTCCATGTTATCCTTTCGTCTGCGCTGTAGGACAGCGAATTATTTTTCTGTTTTTGTGCAGTTGCACATTGCCGCTAGAGCGATTTGGAGGCAGCAAGGACGCTGCACTGCAGCAACGATCGCCAGCTAGCGAAAAGGGATGTAAATGCGGGTTTTGGTAACGGGCGGCGCAGGCTTCATCGGATCGGCCGTATGCCGCCATCTGGTGAACGATCTCGGCCACGAAGTCGTCAATGTCGACGCGCTGACTTACGCGGCCAGCCTCACCTCGCTCGCCCCGATCGCCGAATCGGGCCGCTATGTGTTCGAGCATGCCGACATCCGCGATCGCGGCGCGATGGACGAAGTCCTGCGTCGTCATCAGCCGGACGCGATCATGCATCTGGCGGCGGAAAGCCATGTCGATCGGTCGATCACCGGCGCGGCGATTTTCCTGGAAACGAACATCATGGGCACCGCGACGCTGCTCGAAGCGGTAAGAGCCTGGCGCGACACCCTTTCCGCGGAACGCGCCGCGGCGCTTCGCATGCTGCACATCTCGACGGACGAGGTCTACGGTTCGCTGGGTCCCACCGGCCTCTTCACGGAGGAAACGCCCTACGACCCGTCTTCGCCCTATTCGGCTTCGAAGGCCGCGTCGGACCATCTCGTGCGCGCCTGGGTGCGGACTTATGGCCTGCCTTGCGTCATTTCGAACTGTTCGAACAACTATGGGCCCTATCATTTTCCCGAGAAGCTGATCCCGCTCATCATCCTCAATGCGCTCGAAGGACGGCCGCTTCCGGTCTATGGCGACGGTTCGAACATCCGCGACTGGCTCTATGTCGAGGATCACGCCCGGGCGCTGGTCATGGTGCTGGAAAAGGGCCGCTTCGGGGAAAAGTACAACATCGGCGGCCGCAACGAACGCACCAATCTTCAGGTGGTGGAGCGCGTCTGCGATCTGATGGACGCGCTGAAGCCGAAGGGGCATCCACACAGGGACCTGATCCACTTCGTCACCGACCGCCCCGGCCATGACCACCGTTATGCGATCGACGCCACGAAGACCGAGGACGAGATCGGCTGGCAGGCACTTGAATCGTTCGATACCGGCATCGAAAAGACCGTGCGCTGGTATCTGGAGAACGAGGCCTGGTGGCAGCCGCTGCGGAAGGCCTATAGCGGCGAGCGGCTGGGCGTGATCGCGCAGGCCGCGGAATGAACGCGGTTCCGCCCGCGACCCGGCCCGATCCCCTTGTCGGGCACGAAAACGTCGCGGAAATCCGCGAGGGCGTGTTGGCGGATTCCCGGTGCCGGGCTTGCGCCGCCGTCGGTTCCCTGCGGTTTTTCCAGCCGATCCGCAGTTTCGCCACGGCCGGAGAAGGCGCGGTGATGTATGTCTGCGCCAATTGCGGCAGCGGGCAGACCGTCTACACCGCCGACCTGGCGGTATCCTATGGCGAGGAATACTACTCCTACAATCCGGAAAGCTATTCGTCGCTCAAGACGCGGATCAAGGGGCTGATCTACAAGTATGCCAGCTTCGTTCCGCTGTCGCTGCGCCACCGCTGGCTGACGGTCGCGCCATCCGGGCGACCGGGCAAGGTTCTTGATGTAGGGTGCGGCTGCGGCAATTCGCTCGATGTCTGGAAGTCGGTAGGCTGGCGAACCTTCGGTACCGAGATCACCCAGGCGCCTGTGGAGATTTGCCGGGCTCAGGGGCACGACGTGAAACTGTCCTACGATCCGTGGAAGGACTTTGCGGATCACAAGTTCGAATGGATCACCCTCGACAACGTTCTGGAGCATATCGAAACGCCCGAGGAGTTTCTCATGAACCTCAGGCCGATCCTGGCCGATCAGGGCAAGATCACGATCTGCGTACCCAACTACGGCGGGGCACCATCGAAGATATTCGGTCGATACTGGGACGCCTTGCTCCCCGACCAGCATGTGACTCATTTTACCAGGCAGGGGCTGGAAGCATTGCTGGCCCGCAGCGGATACAAGATTCGCAGCCTTACGTTCCAGCCGCGTTTTCATTTATCGTTCGGTAATGCCCAACGGTACGGAACCGGCGACGAGGCAGGCAGGATCATGGTCGAGGCGAAGAGCTGGAAGAAGCGCGCGATCGCCCGCCTGGCGACAGGCAGGCATCCGCGGGAAGCAGATGGCTATTTCATGACCGCGGATATCGTGCTGGCGCCTTGATGCCAGCGTTGCGCTCGCCCGAACGGACGGGCGGTGCGACTTTAAAGAAATAACGGATGGGGATGCCTTCGATAAGAGAGACGTAAGCTGCTCTTGCGGAGGAATCTTAAATGACTACTGAGCAAGTTTCGGCCAATAGATTTTTATATATTGATGCCTTGCGCGGTATCGCGGCTCTCTGCGTGTGCATTCAGCACGCCAATCACCCGATCATTTCCGCCATGCCCGATGGGTCGGCATTGCGATACGTATTGTCGGGCCTGAATGATCTTTGGTTCGATTTAGGTCGATTCGGCGTCGCGCTCTTTTTCCTTATCAGCGGCTTTGTCATACCGTTCAGCCTGAAAGGTGATCACGCCGTCCGGCGTTTCGCTATAAGTCGTTTTTTCCGGCTTTATCCGGCTTACTGGCTGTCGATGGTGGCGATCATACTTGTGACTTATCTCACGCGGCCGGAGAATTTCACGACGTTTCAGCTGATCGCCAACCTCACGATGGCGCCAGGTCTTCTGCGTCAGGACTACATATCCGGCGTGTACTGGACACTTTTTGTGGAGTTGCTGTTCTACGCAATGGTGGTGGCGCTTTTTGGGGTGAGGTTGCTGCGAAACGACTTGCCTATATTCGCCGTGGGTATCGGCATAGTCGCCGTTCCGTTAATCGGCATAGCTTTGCGATCGTATGGATACGACGCGAAAGTATTCTATATGGGCGGGCATATATCCTTCCTTTTCGCAGGATATCTTCTGCGAATGACATTCTTGAAGGAAAGCCGGAATGCCAAATACTATGCGGCGATATTGCTGACGGCGATTCTGGCGCTCATGCCGCTGCTGGCGATGCAGCCCGGTTCCAGGTTCACGGTATCGTCGCCATCGGGCGTTTTCCTGGCCGGCCTGGCTGCGACCCTCACTTTCGTGGCCGCCAATTACTGGCGGCCGATTCCAGGCAAGATCCTGATCTTCCTCGGGTCGACCAGCTATTCGATTTATCTGTTTCACATCCCTATCGGGATGGCCCTTCTCTCGATGCTGTCACCGGCGGGATACGGCGGCGCGGTCTACTTCGCGCTTCTGATCGCGGGCACGCTCTCCGTGTCGGCGGTAGTCTATCGCTTGGTCGAAGTTCCCGCCATTGCTGCAGGGCGCAAGCTGATGAGCGCGCGCGTCGAACGGATCGCCACCGAAGTGGCGCTCTGAGAGATGCAGAACGCGGGGTCGGGTAGCGGCGTCGGGCGGGCCAGGTGGCCTGCCCGCCTTTTGACCTTCACCCGTTTTTGCGGATTTCATCCATCATGATGCGCAAGTTCACCCGCCAGTGCGGCACCGGACCGCCGAGCGCGGCGTAGCAGCTCGTCTTGTCGAGGATCGAATAGCTCGGCCGAACGGCCGGGGTCGGATATTCGCTCGAAGCGATCGGGATGATGGGCACCGCCTTGTCGAGCAACCCGGCGACGATCGCCTCCTCCTGGATCGCGACCGCGAAGTCGTACCAGCTGGCGGCGCCCGCATCGGTGTAGTGGTGCGTGCCGGTCACGCCTTGGTTGGCCAGCGTCCACAGCGCCGTCGCCAGGCCCGGCGCGTAAGTGGGAGTGCCGACCTGATCGGCGACCACGCGCACTTCCGGCCGCTCGCCCATCAGGCGCAGCATGGTGCGCACGAAGTTGCCTCCGGTGGGGGCATAGACCCAGGCGGTGCGCACGATCAGCGCATCGGGCCCGGCCAGCAACTCTCCGGCAAGCTTGGTGCGGCCATAAACGCCAAGCGGGTTAGGGATTGCAGACGGTTCGTAAGGCGTGCCGGCCTTGCCGTCGAAGACGAAGTCGGTGGATACGTGGACGAACCGCGCGCCGACGCTGCGAGCGGCGTCGGCCAGCAGGCCCACGGCGGTGGCGTTGACCGCATGGGCCGCCGCTTCGTCGCTTTCCGCCTTGTCGACCGCGGTGTAGGCGGCGGCGTTGAGCAGCAGCGCCGGGCGTATCTCGGCCAGCGCGGCGTCGACGCTGGCCTTGTCGGTGATGTCGAGCGTATCGATATCGTGGCTCACGATCTCGGCGCCTTCGGGCGCAGTCGCCGCCAGCCCGCGACCGAGCTGGCCCTTGCCACCTACGATCAGCACCTTCATGCGAAAGGCTCCACTTCGGCCAGCGGCTTGCCTGCCTGATCCTTTGCGGAAAGCTGCGGCTCCAGCCCTTCCAGCGGCCATTCAATGCCCAATGCCGGGTCGTTCCACAGCAGGCTATGCTCGTTCGCCGGCTCGTAGAACGAGGTGCATTTGTAGACGAAGTCGGTGCCGTCCTCAAGGCTGACGAAACCGTGGGCGAAGCCCGGTGGCACCCAGAACATGCGCTTGTTCTCGGCCGACAGCTCGATCCCTGCCCATTGCCCGAAAGTCGGCGAAGACCGCCTCAGGTCGACCGCCACATCCCAGGCGCGTCCCGCGACGACCCGCACCAGCTTGCCCTGGGGGTTGGGGTTCTGGAAATGCAGTCCGCGCAGCACGCCGCGCGCCGAGCGGCTGTGGTTGTCCTGGACGAAATCGAGGTCGAGCCCGAGCTCGGCGAAAACCTTGCGGTTCCAGCTTTCAAGGAAGAAGCCGCGTTCGTCGCCGAACACCCGCGGTTCGACGATGACGAGGTCGGGAATGGCGGTTTCAACGAGGTGCATGGATCGCTCCTCCACCCTGGAGAAGGGCAATAAGATAGTCGCCATAACCGCTCTTACGCAGCGGCTGAGCGATCTTTTCGAGCTGGGCGTCGTCGATGAAGCCTTGTCGCCAGGCGATTTCCTCGGGGCAGCAGATCTTCAGGCCCTGACGCTCCTCGGTGACGCGCACGTATGTCGCGGCGTCGAGCAGCGAGCCATGGGTGCCGGTGTCCAGCCAGGCATAGCCGCGGCCCATGATCTCGACCGAAAGCTGGCCTTCCTCGAGATAGAGGCGGTTGAGATCGGTGATCTCCAGTTCGCCGCGCGGGCTCGGCTTGAGGTCGCGCGCCAGGTCGACGACGCGGTTGTCGTAGAAATAGAGCCCGGTCACGGCATAGTTCGATTTGGGCTGGCTCGGCTTTTCCTCGATCGTCTCGGCACGGCCGTCGGCGTCGAAGGATACGACGCCATAGGCCGTAGGGTCGGCAACGTAATAGCCGAAGACCGTGGCGCCGCTCTGCCGCGATGCAGCGCTGAGCAGCAGGTCGACCAGGCCGTGGCCGTAGAAGATGTTGTCGCCCAGGACGAGCGTGGACGGATTGTCTCCCACGAAGCGCGCGCCGATGTGATAGGCCTGCGCCAGTCCTTCGGGTTTGGACTGGATTGCGTA
>Ga0075370_10000745_pt1 | contig 12985 bp, 10 predicted proteins | sample EndMethybrTD3035_FD_71398 | JGI IMG/M metagenome (GOLD analysis project Ga0075370, IMG submission 71398) | Populus endosphere microbial communities from Tennessee, USA - Endosphere MetaG P. TD hybrid TD303-5 | ecosystem: Host-associated > Plants > Roots > Endosphere | place: USA: Tennessee... | reverse complement strand
GGGCACCTATCTGAACCAGGTGTTCGTCGGCATGTTCCGTCCCGACGATTCCGCTTTCCCGCGCTGGAACGGCAATCTCAAGCAATACAAGCTGGGCCTGGCCAGCAGCAACCAGCTGATCCTGCAGGACGCGAACAATACCAACGCCATCAACAACCAGACCGGCTTCATCGCGCCTTGCGCTCGAAGTTTCTGGACGCCGACCGCCGTCAACACCTACTGGAGCTTCAATCCTTCCGGCGACTGCATCAGCAGCGACGCGACCATCAAGCTTTCCGCTTCGGACAGCCCCGACGGCAATGTGGTCGAAAAGGGCGCGCAGGCCTACATGCTCCGGCAGGTGGCCACGGCCGACCGCAACGTCAAGACCTGCACGCCGGGCGCCTGCACGGCGCTCACGAGTTTTGCCGACGGCAACGCGAGCATCACCCAGACTGCGCTGGGCGCGCTGTCCACCACCGAGCGCACCGACCTCATCAACTGGCTCCGGGGTTTGAACAACAAGGGCGACGAGACGAAGAACGCGTCAGGAACGTACACGACCTCCACGACCGCGATGCGCCCTTCGGTGCACGGCGACGTGGTGCATTCGCGGCCGGTGGCGATCAACTACGGTACCGACGCGGCCCCTCAGGTGGTGGTGTTCTACGGCGCCAATGACGGCATGCTGCGTGCCGTCAACGGCAATCAGTCGGCCGCGATCGGGTCGGCCGCTCCGGGCAGCGAACTGTGGTCCTTCGTGCCGCCGGAGTTCTACGGCAGCGTCAAACGGCTGCGCGACAACACCACTCGCATCAACTTTCCCGGCATACCGGCCAGCGTCGGAACGACGGCACCCAAGCCCTATGGCATGGACGGCCCGATGGCCGCCTACCGCCAGGGCACGTCGGCATGGCTCTACGCCAGCATGCGCCGCGGCGGCCGCATGATCTATGCGTTCGACGTGTCCAACCCCGCCTCGCCCATCCTCAAGTGGCGCAGGGGGTGCCCCAACCAGGACAACGACACAGGCTGCGACACCGGCGCCAACGACATGAGCGGCATCGGCCAGACCTGGTCCGCTCCCAAGGTCGTGAAGGCCAGCGGCTACGGCGCCGGCAGCACCCCCATCGTGATGTTCGGCGGCGGCTACGACAAGTGCGAAGACGTCGACACCGTAGCGCCGGCCACATCTGCCTGCATCGGCGCGACGAAGGGCAACCGGATCTACGTGCTCGACGCCAGCACGGGGGATGTCCTCAAGACGTTCAGCACCGACCGCGCAGTGGCCGGCGAAGTCACCATCGTGAACGACAGCGGCGGCCTAGCCAAGTTCGCCTACGCGGCGGACCTGGGCGGCAACGTCTACCGCATCGCCATTGGCACCGACGTGCCCGGCAGTTGGGTCATGACGAAGATCGCGTCGCTCGGCTGCGACGCCGTGACCACCTGCACGCCCAACCGCAAGTTCATGTTCGGCCCCGACGTGGTCGAGGACAACGGCCTGTATGTGGTGCTGCTGGGTTCTGGCGACCGCGAGAAGCCGCTGCGCTCCTACTCGGCTGCGCTCAGCGTCTCGAACCGCTTCTACATGATGGTGGACAAGCCTGCTGACTCCACCTGGCTCAGTGCCGAAGCCACGCGCTGCGACGGCAGTTCGCTGCTGTGCAACAGCTCGCTGCTGGCCATCACGGGCACCGCCACACCTTCGGCGACCGACCTGGCGGCCAAGAAGGGCTGGTACCTGGCGCTCGCGGCCGGCGAGCAGGTGGTGACCTCCTCTGTCACGGCTTATGGCAATACGACCTTCAACACCCATACGCCCACCAACCCGACCGTGAGCCAGTCGTGCCGTGCCGACCTGGGGACCGCAAACGTCTACAACGTGGCGTATCTCAATGCGGCGGCGCAGAACGGCGCGCGCTTCCAGAACGTGATCGGCGGCGGTCTCGCGCCTTCGCCTGTGGTGGGACGCGTGATGGTGGGCGACACCTTCCGCGACGTGGTGATCGGCGCCAACCCCGACTCGTTCCTGAGCCCGAAGGGCGCCGCGGTCAAGGCGGCGTACAAGCAGCCCAAGGGCCGGGTCTACTGGTTTATCCAGAAGTAAGGAAGAAACAAGGTGCACGCCATGGCACGGACGCGAACACGCGGGTTCACGCTTGTCGAGCTGATGGTCACCATCGTGGTGCTGGTGATCCTCGTCTCGGTGGCCGTTCCCTCCTTCGACAACATCCGCCTTTCGAGCCGGCTGACTTCCTACGCGACCGATCTCGTCTCGGGCAGCCAGTTGGCGCGCACGGAGGCCATCAAGCGCAACGCCGTCGTCAGGCTGTGCGTCTCGGCAAACGGCACCAGCTGCGCCACCACCGGCCAATGGGAAACCGGCTGGATCGTCATCACCGCCGACGGGACGGTGATCCAGAAACAGCCGGCCGCCGCCGGCGGCTTCCAGATACGGGACAGCGGGAGCCTCAGCGCCCTGCTTTACGATCCCACCGGCGTGGGCGCCAGCGCCGCCAACTTCACGATCTGCCGCGCCACCCCCCTCGGATCCCAGGAGCGGGTGGTCAAGGTCAGCGCAACCGGCCGGACTTCGGTCACGCGGACCAGCACCGGCGTTTGCGCCTGACCCAGGCAACTGAACAGGCAAGTGCGGTCTTTTGCACCATCCTCGCGGAGACGAGGACAATAGTGCACCAAGGTGTGCGGTCGCTGGGCTTTGCCGGGCCGGACCGCCACTTTCGCCATTGCACCAGAAACGCTTCATTTCATGGAACACCAGTTGGATTGGGCACTTGCCGCCTGCGCCCGCATCCTGCGGCCGATGGTCAGGCTCGCCCTTGCCATGGGCGTCAAGCATCCGCACCTGGAAGTCCTGCTGCGTGACCTCCTGCTGGAGGAAGCCACCCGCTCCTGGCGCCAACAGGGCGTGGCCAAGCCCAACATCAGCCAGCTTTCGGTCACCACGGGGCTGAATCGCAAGGCGGTGACCGCCAAGGTCCGGGAAACCGCCGACGCCCTGCCCCACACCGAGGTGTCGGCTGCGGCCAAGACTTTCACGCTGTGGCTCCAGCTGGTGTCTGAAAATCAGGCCTTGCAGCGCCTGCCCATCACCACCGAGGGCGCCGATGCGCCCTCCTTCGAAACCGTGGCCAAGCTCGGCAGCCGCGGCAACGTGCACCACCGGACCATCCTGGACGAGCTGGTGCGCCTGAACATGGTGGCCGAACAGGACGGCTGCGCCGAGCTCAAGGTCGACGGTTTTGTGCCGGTGGACGACCTGCAGTCGATGCTCGCCTTCCTTGGGGACAATGGCCGGGACCACCTGCTGGCGGCTGTGTCCAACACGCTGGGCGAGCAGCCGCGCATGCTCGAGCGCGCGGTTTTCGCGCGGGGCCTCAGCTTGCAGGATTGCGAGAAGATCCATCAAATGATGCGCGAACGCTGGGCTGCGATGCACCTTGAACTGGCGGGCGAAATGACACGCGCCGTCGACAGGGCCCCGAGCGGCGCCAAAGGGCGCATCCGCGTCGGGATCTACACCTACTATGAAGACGAGGCGGCGCCCGGTGCGCCAGCCGTCGCCCCCAAGCAGGAAGAAGAAAGTACGCGATGAAAAGCCACTACCAATGGGTGCGCCGCATCCTCTTTGCTGGAGCGATAGCCTTGCTGCTCTCTTGCGGTGGCGGCGGCGGCGCGGGTTCCGCGGCGGGCGCTGGTGCCTACAGCAGCACCAGCGACTCTTCAGGTACAGGCACGGGAGTCGGCGGCTCGGCCGGAACGGGAACCGGGAGCACCGGCAGCGCCGGCGTTGGCGGAACCGATGGCACGGGCTCGGGCACTGCGGGCGGTAGCGACGGTTCGGGCAGCACCGGGGGCACGGGCGGAACGGGTACCGCGGGCGGCACAGGCGGCAGCGACGGCACGGCCACCGCCGGCAACAACAGCGGCGATGGATCGGGCGTGGGATCGGGCGGCACCGGTATCGGCTCGGTCGGCGGGCTGGGCAGCATCATCCTGAGCGGCGTGCGCTACGACACGGACGCCGCAACTGTCAGCCTGGAAGACGCGCCCGAGCTGCAGATCGGTATGAGCGTGCGCATCGCCGGCAAGATCGATTCCGAATTCACCACCGCCACGGCGCAGCAGGTCGAATCGGCCGCCGAGCTGCGCGGCCCGGTGTCGGCCGTCGATCTTCCGGGCGGCAGCTTCGTCGTCATGGGCAGCATCGTCACCACCGACAGCGCCACCGTGTGGAGCAGCGGAAACGGCCTGCCGCAGGTCGTTACGGGCAGCATTGTGCAGGTGTGGGGCCTGCCCTCCGGGCCGGGCAGCTTGCGCGCGACCCGGGTCGAACTGAAGCCCACCCTGACGGAGCCGCTCGTGACCGGCGTGGTCCAGAACCTCGACCGGGTTGGGCTGCGCTTCACGCTCGGCCAGCTCACGGTGCAATACGGCGGCGCCACGTTCGCCGGCGGCATCGATCAAGCCACGCTATCCGAAGGCGCCATCGTCCGCGTGCGCGGCACCGCGGCACCGTTTATCGGCTTATTCAATGCCACCAAGGTGCAGGGCTGGTATGCGGTGCCAAGGCAGGATGCCACGCCCGTGCAGCTCGCCGGCGTCATTACCAACTACACCGGCCTCAATGCCTTCAGGGTGCTCGGCACGTTGGTAGATGCATCCAATGCGCTGGTCACGGGCGGTCCTTCCAGTGCCGTCGGCAACGGCGTCAAGGTCGAGCTGGACGGCTTCATGTCCAACGGAGTGCTGGTTGTCAAGAAGCTGCGGATCCGCAGCATCCCCGGTGTCGGCGGACCGGTGGCTTTCACGCTGATCGGGGCTGTCGGCAACTATCAGTCGCCGTCGAGCTTCGTGGTCAAGGGCCAGCGGGTGAATGCGAGCGACCCCGCGACGATCTTCGAGAACGGCTCCGTGGCCGACCTGGCCAACGGCCGCCGCGTCACCGTCGTCGGGGACACGGTGGTCGACGGCGTGCTGATCGCGAAGCGCGTGAGCTTCGCACAGCCGTAAAGGGTTTGGCGCCGCTTCGCGGCTGAGTTCAGCGCACCAGCAGCACGGGCACGGCGCAGCGCGCAAGCACCTTCATCGCCACCGAGCCCAGCACTAGGTTGGACAAGGCGCCCTGGCCGCGCGATCCCATCACCACGAGATCGAACTTGCCGTGCTCCGCGAAAGCGGCAATCTCGTCCGCCGGGTGGCCGATCTTGTGCGCAAAAGCGGCTTCGATGCCATGCCTGGCGAGCGCCGCGCGCACCGGCTCGAGAACCACGCGCGCCTCGTCGTCGTAGTAGCTGTGCACCAGATCCGGCCCCGCGAACGCCGCCGCCCGGTGCGGCACCGGAAGCACCGCATTGAAGACGGTGAACGCGTGGCCTGCGGCCGACCACTCCTTGTGGGCGGCCAGGTAGTCGAGCATGCGCGCGGTGTATTCGCTGCCGTCCACGGCAAGAAGAATTTTCATGGTGTTCCTTGGGTTGTTTCCGGACGCCGGCTCAATCAAGCCTCCGCCCCCAGCCCGATCGGAGCGGGCACGATGTTCACGATGCGGCTGAAGAGCGCCTCGTATTCGCGTTCGGGCGCGTAGCCGGTGAGCGGATCGCGGTTGCGGCCGAATGCCTCGTCGAGTTCGCGCCAGTCGTCGGCCGTCAGCACGCGCTCGGCGAGCGGCAGAATCTCGCGCTCTTCGAGTGCCATGTGGTTCAGGTAGAAATCGACGTACTGCTGCACCGCGCTTTCGAAGGCCGCCCGCCGCGAGTCGCCGAGCATCTCGAACGCCAGCAGCGCATGCTCCACATTGCGGATCTTGCGCTCGCCCCAGGCGTGGTCGTTGTCGAGCCGGTCCATCAGTTCGCGCGATATCGGCGTCCTGGCGCGCAGCTTTGGAAACAGCAGCTCGCTTTCCTTGCGGTGATGGCGCTTTTCCGGAAATTCGTCAACGTAGAACAGCATGGCCCGCAGCGACGTGAAGTCGGGCCGGGTGCCTTTTCTGCGGTGCTGCTCGAGCAGCATGACGATGGAGCGCAGCATGGCGGCCAGTGCCGCGTGCTCCTGGCGAATGATGCGAATGGTGGCGTAGGTCATGAACGGCTCCTGTGCGTATCCGAAGGTTCTCAAGTCCAGGGCCGCCCGGGCTTGCTGCAGATCAAATGCGGCGCATCTCGTCTTTTTTTTTGTCCTTTCGGCAACGCTTTTTCTTGATCGGCATCAAGCTGCGCCCTCCACCGCTCCGGATACTGGCCGCTCCACCTTTAGCAGAAGCGAGCACACCATGTACCAGCGAATTCTTGTTCCTGTCGATGGAAGTTCGACATCCGCCCACGGGCTCGGCGAAGCGATCGGTCTCGCCAAGGTCACCGGCGGGCGCCTGCGCCTGATCCACGTCATCGATGAGTTGTCCTTCGCCCTGGCGATGGACGCCTATGCGGGCCGCACGGGCGACTGGCTGCAGGAATTGCGCAGCGCGGGCACCCGGCTGCTCGAGGGCGGCAAGGCCAGGGCCGCGGCCGAAGGCGTGGAGGCCGACACCGTGCTGTGCGACCACTTCAGGGGCAGCGTTCCCGACCGGGTCGCGGGCGAAGCGGGTTCCTGGCCTGCTGACCTGATCGTGCTTGGCACCCACGGGCGCCGCGGCCTCGGTCGGGTGGTGATGGGCAGCAGCGCCGAGCAGATCCTGCGGACCTCGGCCGTTCCGGTGCTGCTGGTGCGCGCGCCTGAAGCGCATGCCAAGGCGGATGCGGCGCGCTTCACCATGCCCGCCGGCGCCCTCGCCAGCGAGTAAGACGGCCCCGGGGACGGGCCGCCGGCCAGGCAGTGCCGGCTCTTCAGGCGTAGGAACGCAGGCGCCTTGAAAAATCGGCCAGCGGCGCGATGCCGCTCGCCTCGGCGCGTTGGCACCAGTCCTGCAATTGCCTGACGAGCTGCTCGCCCGTGGCGGCGGAGCGGCCCCACAGCGCGGTCAGTTCTCGGCGCATCGAATACATCGTGTCCAGCGCTTGCGATCCCCGCAACGCCGTTGCGAGCCGCACGCGCCGCGCTTCGTCGAGCATGCGCTCGTCCCGCGTGAGCCACGGCTTCACGTCGCGCAGCGAACGGGCCTCTGCCGGCGAAAGGCGCCGAAGCCGGCCGAACTCCTCCGCATAAGCTTGCTTGAGGGAGCGGGCGTAGTTCGAAAGCACGTCGTAGTGGCACCGGATCACGGCCTGCACCGTTTCCAGGTCGACGGCGGACTTGGGTGCGCCGAGGCGCGGCGTGGGCGCCACGTGCTTCACCGTGGCAAGTCCGAGGGCCTGCAGCACGCGGATGTACAGCCACCCGATGTCGAACTCGTACCACTTGTTCGACAGCTTGGCCGAAGTGGGAAAGGCATGGTGGTTGTTGTGCAGCTCTTCGCCCCCGATCAGGATGCCGATGGGCGAAATGTTGGTGCTGGCGTCCCCGGCGGGCCAGTTGCGATAGCCCCAGTAGTGGCCGATGCCGTTGACCACGCCGGCGGCCCAGAACGGAATCCACGCGATCTGCGCGAGAAGAATGAGCCCGCCCGGCACCACGCCGAAGAGCGCCATGTCGAGCACGCCCATCAGCACGATGCCGAGGATCTTGTGCTGCGAATAGAGATTTCGTTCGATCCAGTCGTCCGGCGTGCCATGGCCGTAGCGTGCCATGGTCTCGGCCTTGTTCGACTCGCGGATGTAGAGGAACACTCCGCCCCACAGCACCCGGTTGATGCCCAGCACCTGCGGGCTGTGCGGGTCCTCGGGCGTGTCGCATTTTGCGTGGTGCTTGCGATGCACCGCGGCCCATTCCTTTGTGACCATCCCCGTGGTCAGCCAGAGCCACAAGCGGAAGAAATGACTCGCCAGCGGATGCAGCTCCAGCGCGCGATGCGCCTGGTGGCGGTGCAGGAAGATGGTGACCGACGCGATGGTGACGTGCGTCAGCGCCAGCGCCGCGAGCACCGCGCCCCACCAGGGAAGATCGAAGAATCCGGAGAAGAACAAGGTTTGCATGGATGCCTTTTGAACAGTCGCGGCATTCTGCAAAGCGCGCGGCGCCCGGGCCTTGATGCACGTCAAGGCCACGCAGCGTACGGATGGGTTGATCTGGCGCAACTGCGCCGCAGCACCCCGGCCGGAAGATCGAGGCGCTCGCCGGGACCCGGCGCCATCGCGCGCACCGCAGGCATCGGCCTTGCCGGGCAGGACGCGCGCGGCGGGGTTTTCTGGCCCGTGCGTTTGACATCGCCCGAGGCCGGTACAAGACTGGCGCCAAGCCCGGCGCGGCGCGCGCCTCTTTTTGGAAAGGTTGAAGATGAATCCCGATATTCAACTCAGGCACGAGGTTTTCGCCCAGCTGAACTGGGACCCGGCGGTGTTCGGATGCGACGTCGACGTCCGCGTCAAGGACGGCGTGGTCACGCTGCAAGGCAGGCTCGCCAGCGAGTGCCTCAAGGCCGCCGTCGAGCGCGCCGTGCGCCGCGCGGAAGGCGTCACCACCATCGTGAACCAGCTCACCGCGGCAACAGTTGCCGCAGCCGATACCGGAGCGAGCGCTGAGACCCCGGGCCTCGCACGATGAGCGCGGCGGCGGAACAACCCGACTTCGCACTGCTGGACGCCTGGTGGCGGGCCGCGAACTACCTTTCGGTCGGCCAGATCTACCTGATGGACAACCCCTTGCTGCGCGAGAAGCTGGAGCTCTCGCACATCAAGCCGCGCCTCCTCGGGCACTGGGGCACCACGCCGGGTCTCAATTTTGTCTACGCGCACATGAACCGGGCCATCAAGGCCCGAGGACTCGACGCCCTGTTCATTGCTGGGCCGGGCCATGGCGGACCCGGGGTGGTCGCCAACACCTACCTTGAAGGCACCTACAGCGAGGTCTATCCCGCCATCGGCCGCAATGCCGAGGGCATGAAGCGGCTCTTCACGCAGTTCTCGTTTCCGGGCGGCATTCCGAGCCACGTGGCCCCCGAGACGCCGGGCTCCATCCATGAAGGCGGAGAGCTCGGCTACTCGCTGCTGCATGCCTATGGCGCCGTGTTCGACAACCCGGGCCTTCTCGCCTGCTGCGTGGTGGGCGACGGCGAAGCGGAGACCGGCGCGCTCGCCGCGAGCTGGCATTCCAACAAATTCCTCAACCCCGCGACCGATGGCGCGGTGCTGCCGGTGCTGCATCTCAACGGCTACAAGATCGCAGGCCCCACGGTGCTCGCGCGCATCGGCGACGAAGAACTGGCGCAGCTGATGCGCGGCTATGGCTACGAGCCCGCTTTTGTCTCGGGGCACGAACCGGCCCAGATGCATCGGCTGATGGCGGCTGCGCTCGACAAGGCGCTGGACGACATCCACGCCATCCAGCAGCGCGCCCGCGGCGACCGGTTCCGCGAGCGCCCGCGCTGGCCGATGATCGTGCTGCGCTCGCCCAAGGGCTGGACCGGGCCGCACCAGGTGGACGGCGTGCCCGTCGAGGGCACGTTCCGATCGCACCAGGTGCCGCTGACGGGTTTCGAGGGCAAGCCGGACCATGTCGGCCTGCTCGAAGACTGGATGCGCAGCTACCGTCCAGAGGAGCTGTTCGATGACGGCGGCGCCTTGCGGCCCGAAATTGCCGCGCTCGCGCCGGAAGGGCCGCGGCGCATGAGCGCCAATCCGCATGCCAACGGCGGCCTCCTGCTCAAGGACCTGGCCATGCCGCCGTTTCGTGCGCATGCGGTGGCGGTGGCCGCGCCGGGCGCAACCGACGCCGAAGCTACGCGCGTTGCCGGCGAATTCCTGCGCGACGTGATGCGGCTCAACGAGCCGGCCCGCAACTTTCGCGTGATGGGCCCCGACGAGACCGCCTCCAACCGGCTCGGCGCCCTCTTCGAAGTGACCGGGCGCACCTCGACTGGCGAGATCATCGAGGGCGACGACCATGTGTCGCCCGACGGCCGGGTGATGGAGGTGCTCAGCGAGCATCTTTGCCAGGGCTGGCTCGAGGGCTACCTGCTCACCGGGCGACATGGCTTCTTCTCGTGCTACGAGGCCTTCATCCACATCGTCGATTCGATGTTCAACCAGCACGCCAAGTGGCTCAAGGTGTGCCGCGGCATCGGCTGGCGGCGGCCGATCGCATCGCTCAATTACCTGCTCACGAGCCACGTCTGGCGGCAGGACCACAACGGATTCAGCCACCAGGACCCGGGCTTTCTCGACCACGTGGCCAACAAGAAGGCCGAGGTGGTGCGCGTCTATCTGCCGCCCGATGCCAACACCCTGCTCTCGGTGGTCGACCACTGCCTTCGCAGCCGCGACTACGTGAACGTGATCGTTGCCGGCAAGCAGCCGGCCCCGCAGTGGCTGGACATCGAATCGGCGGTGCGGCATTGCACCGTGGGCCTGGGCATCTGGAGCTGGGCCAGCAACGACGAAGGCAGCACACCCGACGTGGTGATGGCCTGTGCGGGCGACGTGCCCACGCTCGAAACCATGGCCGCGGTCGACCTGCTGCGCCGGATGCTCCCGGACCTGAAAGTACGCGTGGTGAACGTGGTCGACCTGATGGCGCTGCAATCGCCGGATGCGCATCCGCACGGGCTTTCGGATGCGGACTTCGACGCCATCTTCACCACCCGTTGCCCTGTGATCTTCGCGTTCCACGGCTATCCGTCGCTGATCCACCGGCTGACCTACAAGCGGACCAACCACGACAACTTCCACGTGCACGGCTACCAGGAAGAAGGCACCACCACCACGCCCTTCGACATGACCGTGCTCAACCGGCTGGACCGCTTTCACCTGGCTGCCGATGCCATCGGGCGCGTCGAGCGTTTTCGCGACAGCGGGGGCCACGTGCAGCAGCACCTGCGCGACAAGCTGCTGGAGCATCGCGCCTACATCACGGTCCATGGCAAGGACATGCCGGAGATCGCGGATTGGCGCTGGAAGGCCTGAACCCGCGCCACGCCCGAAACGCATGCACCACCATGGTGTGCGTGCTACGCTTGGACGGCTCCAACGATGCCGCGGGCATTCGCGCCCTACTTCCCAAGTTTTCCGAATGACATCCGCCTTTCACATCGCGGTCCTCGATGACGAGGTCGACATCACGCAGCTGCTGGCCGGTTACCTTCAAAGCCACGGCTTCCGGGTCACCCAGCTGCACAACGGCGCTTCGCTCATGGCGTTGATGGGCACGGATCCGGCCGATCTCGTGCTGCTCGACCTGGGCCTGCCAGGCGAGGACGGCTTTTCCATTGCCCGCCGCATGCGCGAAAACTGGCACTGCGGCCTCGTCATCGTCACGGGCCGTGGCGATGCGGTTGACAAGGTCGTGGGCCTCGAGGTAGGCGCCGACGACTACGTCACCAAGCCCTTCGACCTTCGCGAACTGGTGGCGCGCGTCAAGGCCGTGCTCCGGCGCCTGGCGCCCAGCGATGCCGCCGCGCCGTCCGTCGCCGCGGGCGCGCCTGCCGGTCCCGCCGCTTCCGACCAGCTCCGCTTCGCAGGCTGGCAACTCGATATCGCCGCGCGCAGCCTCATGAATCCGCAGGGCCATCCGGTGGCCCTCACTGGCGGCGAATTCGACCTGTTGTGCGCGTTCGCGCGCCATCCCGGACGCGTGCTGTCGCGCGACTTCCTGCTGGAGCAGACGCGCGGGCGCGAAGCCGGTCCCTTTGACCGCACCGTCGACGTCCAGGTCGGCCGGCTGCGCAAGAAGATCGAAGCAGACGCGGACGATCCGCAGATCATCAAGTCGGTGCGCGGCGCGGGCTACATCCTGGTTCCGCCGGTCTCCCACGGCTGACCTGAGCGCCCTCGATGAATAGGCCCCCTCCTCCGATCGCCGCCGCGTTGCCGGGGCTGCCCTCGGGAGTCGAAGAAAGCAGCGTCTTCCGCTCGCTTTTCGTGTCCTACCCGGACTCGCTGCTGCTGGTCGACCAGGCGGGCCGCATCGTGCTGGCCAACCCGTCGGCGGCCAAGCTGCTGGGCTATGCGGTCGACGAGCTGGTGGGCCTGAACGTCGACGTCCTGGTGCCCGACAGCATCCGCCCGCGCCATGCTTCCTACCGCGAAGCCTACGGCCAGGCGCCGCGCCCGCGGCCTATGGGCACGCAGATGGAACTCGTCGCCAAGCGCAAGGACGGCAGCGAGGTGATGGTCGAGATCGCGCTCAGTCCGCTGCAAAGCCAGGGCCTGCCCTTCGTGGTGGCCGCCATCCGCGACATCGGCGCCTACCCGCGCGTGAAGCAGGCGCTGCAGCGCGCGCGCTACAGCGACTACCTCGCCCAGCTGGGCCGCCTGGCCGTCGACACGCGCGACCTGCAGGTGGTGCTCGACCACGCACCCATCATGGCCGCCGAAGCGCTCGAGGTCGAGGTGGCCATGGTGCTGCTGCTTGACGAAAGCCGCCTCGAATTTCGGGTCGCCAGCGGCGTGGGCCTGGTGCCCGGCGAAGAGATCGGCACGCGCATTGCAAGCCACGCGAACACGCCGCCGGGCTTCGTGTTTGCACAGGGCGCACCGGTGGTGGTTGCCGACTATGCGAGCGAGCGGCGCTTCGCGGTGCCGCAGGCGTATCTCGATGCCGGGCTGGTCAGCGCGCTGGCCGTCCCTTTTTACGATCGCGGCCGCTTCATCGGTGTGCTGACCGTGCGTTCGCGCGAAGCCAAGCGCTTCGGCGACGAGGAGCTGCGCTTCCTCGAATCGCTCTCGAACCTGCTCGCCACCAGTCTGCAGCGCGTGCAGACCGAAGAGGCACTCAGCCACGCGCAGCGGCTGGAAAGCGTCGGCCAGCTCACCGGCGGCATTGCGCATGACTTCAACAACCTGCTCACCGTGATCCAGGGCAACCTGCAGGTGCTCGAAGAACTGCCCGCCGTTGCGAACGACGGCTACGCCCAGCAACTGGTGGGCGCGGCGGCGCGGGCCTCGCGGCGCGGCGCTGAGCTCACAGGCAAGCTGCTGGCCTTCTCGCGCCGGCAGATGCTGCAGCCCAATGC
>Ga0075370_10000744_pt1 | contig 13002 bp, 12 predicted proteins | sample EndMethybrTD3035_FD_71398 | JGI IMG/M metagenome (GOLD analysis project Ga0075370, IMG submission 71398) | Populus endosphere microbial communities from Tennessee, USA - Endosphere MetaG P. TD hybrid TD303-5 | ecosystem: Host-associated > Plants > Roots > Endosphere | place: USA: Tennessee... | reverse complement strand
CACCAGCTCGTCGTCCATGAAACCGAGCGACTGCGCGCGCAGATAGCTCATCGCGTCCTCGACGCTCAGCTCGTCGGACGACCGGTTGTGCGACGGGATCCAGATGATGCCACCGGATACCGCTGTCGTGCCGCCCACTGTCGCGGCCTTCTCGTACACCTCGACGGAGGCCCCGTTGACGGCGGCGGTCAGCGCCGACGTCAGGCCGGCGCCGCCACTGCCCAGCACGACCACGTCGACCTCGTGATCCCAATTGGTCACGTGCTCAATCCTTTCGCGCAGCGTTCCTCAGGACAGGATCGCGGACAGTTCGTTGGCCGCCTTGATCACCGCTGCCTTTCCGCGCATCACCACGTCCTCGCGGTGCGAGATGAGGTTGATGCACGTCGGCGGCGACGGCGGCTGTCTGCGGACGGGCACGGCCAGGCCGAAGGTGTTCGGCTCGACCTCACCGTGGGTGGTCACCCAGCCTTGTTGGCGCGTCTGAGGAACCAGTTCGCGTTCGCCGGGTCGCGGCGGCATGCTCGCCAGCAGCGCGATGCCGGCGGCGCCCCGGTCAAGGGGGTAGCGGCTGCCCTCGTGAAAGGCGAGTTGGTAGTAGACGTTGGTCGGCACGATCACCGCGATGGCGACCTGCTGGTCGCCCTCCGCCACGAGCAGCGACACCGTGCTGCCGAGTTCATCGGCCAGTGCCCGCAGGGTAGGCAGACTCAGTTGGCGAACATGGTTGTCGAACGACGCACCGAGCACCGCGAGTGCCGCCGCCGCCCGGTAACGGCCGTCCTCGCCTTTGGCCACGAGCCGGAACTGCGACAGCGTCGACAGCAGGCGGTAGGCGATCGTGCGGTGCACGCCGATGTCGTCGGCGACCTGTTGTGCGGTCAGACCCGATCGGGACGTCGCCACCAGCTGTAATGCGGCCAAACCCCGCGCCAACGTCTGCGACCCGGGCGCGCCGGTCGGCGCGGCGTTGGGGCTCGCCCCGCCGACCGAATCAGAACTAATCGAACCAGACATCCGACTTCCTGACTTCCTTGACATCTACTACTCAGGAGAGTGATGCTCTAACTATAGTGCACACGGACGTGCGATAAATGAGCACACTGCTTACAAAATACGAGAATTGAATTCTCGCCGTCAAGAGAGGTGACGAGTGCCGGAATCGACGCCGCTGCTCGACTTCGAGAGCGTCTGGAGCGACCTTCAAGGTGTCGCGTTCTCGCAGGGTTACGTCGATGCAGGTGGCGTGCGGACCCGCTATCTGCACGCCGGGGACGTGGAAAAGCCGGCGTTGATCTTCTTGCACGGCTCGGGCGGCCACGCCGAGGCTTACGTGCGAAACATGGAGTCGCACGCGGAACACTTCTCGACGTGGTCGATCGACATGTTGGGACACGGCTACACCGACAAGCCCGGTCACCCGCTCGAAGTCGAGCACTACGTATCCCATCTGACGGCTTTCCTCGACGCCATCGGTGCCGACCGCGCCCACATCAGCGGTGAGTCGCTCGGCGGGTGGGTCGCCGCGCGCGCCGCCGCCGATCAGCCCGACCGGATCCACCGTCTGGTCCTCAACACCGCGGGCGGATCACAGGCGGACCCCGAGGTGATGAAGCGGATCATCACGTTGTCGATGGCGGCCGCCGAGAACCCGACGTGGGAAACCGTCCAGGCGCGGATCAAGTGGTTGATGGCCGACAAGTCCAAGGACTATGACGACATCGTCGCCAGCCGTCAGCGTGTCTACCGCCAGCCCGGATTCGCCGCCGCGATGAAGGACATCATGGCGCTACAGGATCCCGATATTCGCGCACGAAACCTGCTCGGCCCCAAAGAGTACGGGTCGATCAAGGCCCCGACCATGGTGGTGTGGACCAGCGATGACCCGACGGCCGACGTCGCGGAGGGACGCCGCATCGCCTCGATGATTCCGGGAGCACGGTTCGAGCTGATGCCCGGCTGTGGACACTGGCCACAGTACGAGGACCCCAAGACCTTCAACCGCCTGCATCTCGATTTCCTGCTGGGACGTTGATGGTCATGACCGATCAGGTGGACGTCGTCATCGTCGGGGCCGGCCCGTCCGGTCTCACCCTGGCGAATATTCTTGGGCTGCAGGGTGTCCGGACGCTCATTGTCGAAGAGCGTGACACGCTCATCGACTATCCCCGCGGTGTCGGACTGGACGACGAGGCGCTGCGCACCTTCCAGTCCATCGGTCTGGTCGAGGCGGTTCTGCCACACACCGTGCCGAACCAGATCCTGAGATTCTTCGACGCGAAGCGCCGGTTGCTCGCCGAAATGGCCCCTCCGGACGCACGGTTCGGCTGGCCCAAGCGCAACGGTTTCGTCCAGCCGATGGTCGACGCCGAGTTGCACGCCGGACTTGACCGCTTCGACCACGTCGAGGTCCGGTGGGGTCACCGGATGGAGAACTGCGTCGAGACCTCCGACGGTGTCACACTCGAGTTCGCCGGCGGTAAGCATCCGGTAGGTGCCCGCTACGTCGTCGGGTGTGACGGCGGGCGCAGCGCCACCCGTCGGCTGATGGGTGTGTCGTTCGACGGGACGACGTCGTCGACCCGCTGGCTTGTGGTCGACGTCGCGAATGACCCACTGGGACACCCGAACAGCGAAGTGGGAGCCGACCCCAAGCGGCCGTACGTGTCGATCGCGATCGCCCACGGCATCCGCCGTTTCGAGTTCCTCATCCATGACGACGAATCCGACGAGTTGGCCGACGATCCCGCATTCGTCAGACGCATGCTCGCGCAGCGTGTTCCGCACCCCGATCGGGTCGACATGATCCGTCACCGGGTGTACACCCATCACTCGCGCATAGCGGGCTCGTTCCGCAAAGGGCGCCTGATGCTGGCGGGCGACGCCGCACATCTGATGCCGGTGTGGCAGGGCCAGGGTTACAACAGCGGTATCCGCGACGCCGCGAACCTGGGCTGGAAGCTCGCTGCCGTGGTCACCGGCCATGCCGGCGACGTACTGCTGGATACCTATGACATCGAAAGGCGCAAACATGCGCGCGCGATGATCGACCTGTCCACGATGGTGGGGCGCGTGATCTCGCCGACGAATCGGCGTGTGGCTGCGCTGCGTGACCGCGTCATCCACGGCGCGTCCCTCGTACCCACCCTGAAGCGCTATGTGCTGGAGATGCGTTTCAAGCCGATGCCGCGGTATCAACAGGGCGCCGTGTTCCACGTCGAGGGAAGCAACAGTGCTTCTGGAGGAACTTCGCCGACCGGCACGTTGTTCATCCAGCCGCGCGTCGACACCCGCGCGGAGCAGAACGTCCTGCTCGACGACGTACTCGGTACCGGATTCGCAGTGTTGTGTTGGAGCAACAACCTGCGAGCCGTACTCGGCGACGAGGCATTCAGCCGGTGGAAAGCGTTGGGAGCCAGATTCATTGAAGTGCGTCCCATGACCCAGCTGCGATGGACCGGCCACGACGACGCCGATGTGACAGTCGTGGGCGACCGGACGGGCGCGCTGAAGTCCTGGTTCGACGTCTACACCGACTCGGTGCTGTTCGTGCGGCCCGACCGTTGCATCGCCGGAGCGTGTATCGCCCAGCGTGCACCTGAAGTGAGCGCATCGCTTTTCGACGTGCTCTGTCTCACCCGGGAAGGAGGCTCGAGTTCTCATGACGAACCTGGCTCTGTGCTGCATGTCGCACAGCCCGCTGCTGAACCTTCCGGGACCGCCGCAGGATCTTCTTGACGACATCGAGTCCGCCCTCGGTGCGGCACGCGATTTCGTCGCGGACTTCGACCCTGAGTTGGTGGTGATCTTCTCGCCGGACCATTACAACGGATTCTTCTACCGCACGATGCCGCCGTTCTGCATCGGCACGGCCGCGCAGGGTGTCGGCGACTACGGAACATATGCGGGCCGACTGAACGTTCCCGAGGACATCGCGACCGACTGTGCGCGCGCAGTTCTCGAGTCGGGTGTCGACGTGGCGCTGTCGGCGAGCATGGACGTCGATCACGGCACGGTGCAGCCGCTGGAAAAGCTGTTCAGCGACGCGACGTCGAGACCGGTGGTCCCCGTCTTCATCAACTCGGTTGCCACCCCGCTCGGGCCGCTGCGGCGGGTCCGCGCGCTCGGCGCCGCCGTCGGAACCCACCTGGCGACGCTGGGAAAGCGCATCCTCGTCGTGGGATCCGGTGGCCTGTCGCATGATCCGCCGGTGCCGACCCTGGCCACCGCACCGCCCGCTGCGCTCGCGCGCATCGTGGGTGGGGAAGCGATGACCCCCGAACAACGGCAGGCGCGGCAGGTCGCGGTGATGGATGCGGCCCAGGCCTTTGCGCGCGGCGACAGCCCACTGCAACCGTTGAACCCCGAGTGGGACCGCGCCTTTCTCGACCTGGTCGACTCGAATCGCCTCGATGAGGTGGACGCTTGGTCGAACAGCTGGGTGGAGCAGCAGGCCGGTCACTCCGCACACGAGATTCGCACCTGGGTCGCGGCGTTCGCCGCGCTGGCGGCGCACGGCCGGTATGAGACGCAACACCGGTTCTATCGCGCGGCACCGGAATTGATCGCCGGTTTCGCCATCAGGACGGCGGTGTGCAACCCATGACCACCGAGACGTTCGACCACTCCACCGATGTCCTCGTCGTCGGCTCTGGTGGCGGAGGTATGACCGCCGCGCTGGCCGCTGAGGCGTTCGGCCTCGCCACACTCATCGTGGAGAAGTCGCCGCAGTTCGGCGGCTCCACCGCGCTGTCGGGCGGCGGAATCTGGGTTCCGGGAGCGCCGTCGCAGCGCGATGCCGGCTATGTGCCCGACCCCGACGACGTCTTCGGGTATCTGCAGCGGATCACCGGCGGGTTGGTGAGCGACGCACGGCTGCGCCAGTACGTCGACACCGCGCCGGAGATGATGGAGTTCCTCCAGAAGCGCAGCCGATGGTTCGAATTCGTCTGGAAACCGGGCTACGCCGACTACTACCCCGAACTGCCTGGCGGCTCGGAACTGGGCAGCACGATCAACGTACCCGCCATCGATTTGCGCGAGCTCGGCGATGAGGAGCAGAACCTGCTGCGGCCGTTGGCCCTGGCGCCTGCGGGGATCTGGTTCGCGCCCAAGGATCTTCGGCTGTTCTATCAGGTCCGCCAGAGCTGGCGCGGTAAGGCCGTGCTGGTCAAGCTCATCTGGCGGATGTTCCGAGCACGGGTGTTCGGTGACCGAATGGCTGCGATCGGCCAGTCGCTCGCGGCCAGGATGCGACTGGCGCTCAAGGAGCGCGACGTCCCGCTGTGGCTGGATTCGCCGATGACCGAACTGATCACCGACGTCGACGGAACGGTCACCGGCGCGGTGGTCGAACGCGAGGGTCGCCAGTACCGCATCGAGGCGCGGCGCGGCGTCATCCTCGCCGCAGGCGGCTTCGATCACGACATGGAATGGCGCAGACAACATCTGCCCGTACTCGAGAATGACTGGAGCTTCGGCAATCCCGCCTCTATGGGCGACGGTATCCGGGCGGGGGAGAAGGTCGGCGGCTCGACGGATCTGCTGGACGAGGCGTGGTGGTTTCCCGCCATGTGCTGGCCCGACGGCAGGCTGCAATTCATGCTGAACGAGCGCATGATGCCGTCGCAGTTCGTCGTCAACGGCGAGGGTAAGCGGTTCATCAACGAGGCGGCGCCCTACATGGACTTCGCGCACGCGATGATCGACGGCCAGAGGACCGGTGTCACGCACATCCCATGCTGGCTCGTCACCGACATCCGGTCGTTTCACCGATATGTCGTCGGCGGGCACCTGCCGATCCCGAAGGTGCCGTTTGCGCCGGTGCCGACCGGGTGGAAGGTACCCAAGGCATGGCTGGAATCCGGAGTCGTGGTGGAGGGCAACAGCTTCGAGGAGTTGGCGACCAAGATCGGTGCCCCGCCCGAGCAGCTGCGGGCAACGGCCGACCGGTTCAACGAACTGGCGCGTAAGGGCCACGATGACGACTTCAACCGCGGTGATTCCGCCTACGACAACTATTACGGCGACCCGACGCTGCCGAATCCCAACCTGTATCCGCTGCAGAAGCCGCCGTACTACGCATTCCAGATCATCCTCGGAGACCTCGGCACGTCGGGTGGGCTGCGCACCGACGAATATGCACGTGTGCTCCGCTCCGATGAGAGCTTCGTCAAGGGGCTGTATGCGGTCGGCAACACCTCCGCCGCGGTGATGGGGCGCAGCTACGCAGGTGCGGGAGCCACCATCGGTCCTGCCATGACCTTCGGCTATGTGGCGGCCAAACACATGGCAGGACAGTTGCCCGACACCCAGACAGATTCGACACCCGGTTCAGATCGAAAGGTAACGAAATGAAGATCTCGCTGTTCTATGAGTTCCCGCTGCCCCGGCCGTGGAGCGACGACGACGAGCACAAGCTCTTCCAGGATGGCCTCGACGAGGTCGAGGCAGCCGACAAGGCGGGCTTCTCCACGGTCTGGTTGACCGAACACCACTTCCTCGAGGAGTACTGCCACTCGACCGCCCCCGAGATCTTCCTGTCGGCTGCGAGTCAGCGCACCAAGGACATCCGGCTCGGCTTCGGCATCATGCACCTGCCGCCGGCCGTCAATCACCCCGCGCGTGTCGCCGAGCGGGTGTCCACGCTCGACCTGCTGTCCAACGGACGGGTGGAATTCGGCACCGGAGAGTCGTCCTCGGTGGGCGAGCTCGGCGGGTTCGGCATCGATCCCGCCGACAAGCGCGCCCAGTGGGAGGAGGCCCTCGAGGTCTCGATCCGCTGTATGACCGAGGAGCCGTTCACCGGCTTCAAGGGTCAGCACATCGAGATGCCCCCGCGTAACGTCGTCCCCAAACCACTGCAGAAACCGCACCCGCCGGTGTGGGTCGCCTGCACCCGGCCCGCCTCGGTGTCGATGGCCGCTCAAAAAGGCCTCGGCGCACTGAGTTTCGCCTATACCGGGCCTGGCCCGCTGACCGAGCGGGTCAACGGCTACTACAAGGAGTTCGAAGAGACCGCTGTGCCGGTCACGCCGCAGATGAATCCCAACATCCTCGCCATCGGTGGCGATCTGTCCATGATGGTGGCCAAAACCGATGAGCAGGCCATCGAGCGGCTGGGCAAGGGCGGCGGATTCTTCGCGTTCGGGATCATGCACTACTACATGACCGGTATGCACACGCCGGGCCGCACCGGGGTGTGGGAGCGTCACCTCGAAGAGATCGAGAAGGATCCGAGCGTCGTGTACGGTCCCGACCGCGGGCCTATCGGGAGCCCCGCCACAGTGCGCAAGTTTTTGCGCGGCTACGAGGAAAGCGGCGTCGACGAACTGATCCTGCTGCTGACGCCGCGTCGCCACGGGGAGACGATGGAGTCCATCGAGTTGATGGGCAAAGAGGTCCTGCCGGAGTTCATCGAGCGCGACGAGAAGGCGAGGGCCGAGAAGACCAAGCGGCTCGCGCCGGTCCTCGAGAAGGCCGAGGCGCGCAGACCGAAGTCGAAGGCGCCGTTGTTCGACGAGACGTACGCGTTCGGTGGCCTGCCCACCGGCCGCGAGAACTACACCGCCAACGAGGTGTCCCTCGCGATGGACGAGATGAATGCCGGTATCGAGGCGGCGGCGGCGAAACTCAAGTCAGGGGAGGGGTGGACGAGCAGAAACCCCACTGCTGACAAGAGTTGATCGATGGGACAGATTGACGAACTGTGGCGCTACGACGGCCGCCGGGTCGTCGTCACCGGTTGTGCTTCGGGCATCGGCGCCGACGTGGCGCGGCAGCTCGCCGGTCTCGGTGCCGAGGTGGTCGGCCTCGACATCCGACCACCCGAGTTCGAGGTCGGCGAGTTCGTCTCGCTCGATCTTCACGATCCGGAATCGATCGACGAGGCGGTCGCGTCGATCGGTGGTCGCGTCGACGCGCTGTTCAACATCGCTGGGGTGTCGTCGGGCATCCGGGATCCGCTGCGGGTGGTCACCATCAACTTCCTCGGTACCCGGCGGTTCACTGAAGCGCTGATACCCAGCATGGCTGCGGGATCGGCCATCGCCAACGTGTCGTCGCTGGCTGCTTCGGGCTATCGCGACAACGCCTCGGTCACCGCGGGTCTGGTCGACACCGCGACGATGACCGAGGGAATCGCATGGTGTGGCCGCAATCCGGATGCCCTCGCCGACGGTGGCGGCTACCGCCTCTCCAAGGAAGCGATAATCCTGTACGGGATGGCCAATGTTGTGGCACTGGGAGCCAAGGGAATCCGGATCAACTGCACGGCACCCGGCGTCACCGACACCCCGATTCTGGACCAATTGCGGTCCGCGTACGGCCAGGAGTTCCTAGACTCCTTCCACACTCCGTTGGGCCGTGCCGCGACGCCCGACGAGCAGGCCAGCGTGTTGGTCTTCCTGAACAGCAAGGCGGCCAGTTACCTCACCGGACAGGTGATCTGGGTGGACGGCGGCACGATCGGCGAGACAGATCTCGCTGACTCGGTGACGCGACGATGAGAGGCGAGCAATGGCCAGCATGAGCGACTTCCGGCGGGTCGCCGACGATGTCCGCAACTGGGGACGCTGGGGCGAGGACGACGAGATCGGCACGCTCAACTTCATCACGACCGAGAAGGTCGCCCAGGCCGCGAGCCTGGTCCGACACGGCAAGCTATTCCCCCTCGGTGTCGACTTCGGATCGTCGGGGCCGCAGGGCGCGTTCCACTTCCGGCAGAACCCGTTGCACGTGATGACGATCGACGGCGGAGATGCGAGCACCCTGGCCGAATACGGCCCGCCATGGCTGAGGAATCCCGCCGCGATGCAGCTGAGCGAGTACTGGACGAGCGGTCCGATGCGGTTCAACGACGACGTCATCATCATGCCGTTGCAGGCCGCGACCCAGTGGGATGCGTTGTCGCACGTGTACTACGAGGACAAGCTGTACAACGGTTTTCCGGCGAGCTCGGTGACCAGCCTGGGTGCCTTTTACTGCGGTATCGACAAGGTCGACGGCAGGGGCATCACGTCGCGCGGTGTGCTGCTCGACATCGTGCGCCTGCGCGGGGTGGAGACGTTCTGCGAGATGGGCGACCCGATCACCCCAGCCGAACTCGACGAGGCCGCTCGGCAGCAGGGCGTCACCATCGAGCGCGGAGACATCGTCCTGGTCCGAACCGGTTGGTGGGCACGGTTTCTGGAGACGCGCAATGGCGCTGAACCAGGTGCCGGGCTGGACTGGACGTGTGCGTCGTGGCTGCACGACCACGAAGTCGCGGCGGTCGCCGCTGACAACCTGATGGTGGAGAATCCGATCCCCGGCGTCGACGGCTGTTTCCTGCCGATGCACATGCTGTGCCTGCGCGATATGGGGCTGATGCTCGGCGAGTACTGGGACCTCACGGCACTGGCGGCCGATTGCGCGGCCGACGGCGTCTACGAATTCCAGCTCATCGCACCCCCGCTGAGGGTGACCGGCGCCGTCGGATCCCCCGTGAACCCGATCGCAATCAAGTAGGTAAGAGATCATGACCGCAAGCACAACCACCGGCGGCATACCGCTGATCGTCGGCCTCGGCGGAACGTTGCGCGCCAATTCGTCGACCGAGCGCGCAATTCGCTATTGCCTGGCGTCGGTCGAACGCCAGGGCGGACGCACCAGGTTCTTCAGCGGACCCGACCTCGACCTGCCGATGTACGCACCGCACGAACTCGAACGCACGCCCAAAGCGCTCGAGTTGGTCAGCGCCCTGCGCGATGCCGACGCCGTCGTCGTCGGATCGCCGGGCTACCACGGTGCAATCTCGGGCCTGGTCAAGAACGCGCTCGACTACATCGAGGATCTCCGCGAGGATCCACGCGTCTATCTCGACAACACACCGTGGGGCTGCATCAGTTGCGCATACGGCTGGCAGGCTGCGGTAGGCACCCTGGGGCAGCTGCGCTCCGTCGGGCACGCACTGCGCGCGTGGCCGACACCGCTCGGGGTGGCGATCAACTCCGCGGACAAGATCTGGGACGACGCAGGCGAACTGACCGACACCTCGGTCTGCGACCAGCTCGACATGTTGGCCAACCAGCTGCTCACCTTCGCGCGAGCCGCCTGGGAAACCACGTGAGCGCAATGCGCAAGAGCATACTGGTCGACGGGCTCGTTACCGGCTATCTCGAGGCCGGACAAGGTGATCCGGTCGTCTTGCTGCACGGCGGCGAGTTCGGCGTCAACGCGGAGATCGCCTGGGAGAACAACATCTCCGCACTCGCACAGCAGCATCGAGTTCTGGCATTGGACATGCTGGGCTTCGGCGAGTCCGCGAAGGTCATCGACTTCACCGACGGCCGCGGTATGCGTATCCGCCACATCGCCCGCTTCTGCGAAACGGTCGGAGTCGACACGGCACACTTCATCGGAAACTCGATGGGCGCGGTCAACCTGTTCGTCGACGCCACCTCGGAGTCGCCCGTGCTGCCGGTGCGCAGCATGGTGATGATCTGTGGCGGAGGGGAAATCCAGCGCAACGAGCACTCGGCCGCGCTCTACGACTATGACGCCACCCCTGAGGCCATGCGCCGCATCGTAGGAGCCCTTTTCCACGATCCCTCATACGTGGCCGACGAGGCGTATGTGCAACGGCGATACGCGACGAGCATCGCACCCGGCGCGTGGGAAGCCCTGTCGGCAGCGAGGTTTCGTCGGCCCGGCCTGGAAGCACCGCCGTTGCCGTCGAGCGTGCGGGCCTACGACCGCATCACGGTCCCGACGCTGGTGGTAGAAGGCGGCGGCGACAAACTGCTCCCGCGCGGGTGGGCGGCCGAGATCGCCGCGCAGATCACCTCCGCCCGTTCAGCGGTGATACCCGATGCCGGGCACTGTCCGCAGATCGAACAGCCCGCCGCGGTCAACGACCTGCTGCTGGCGTTCCTGGCCGAGCAGCGCGAAGGAGTAGCAGCGACATGACAGACGAACTGGCCGGCAAGGTCGCGATCGTCACCGGTGGCGCGTCGGGTCTCGGAGAAGGCCTGGCGCGCAGGTTCGCCGCCGAGGGTGCCAAGGTGCTGATCGGCGACGTCGACACCGAAAGCGGTGCGGCCCTCGCCGCAGACATCGGCGCCAACGCCGTCTTCGTGGAAGCCGACGTGTCCGACGTCGACCAGGTGAGCGGGCTGGTGTCGACGGCCGTCGACCGGTTCGGTGGCCTGCACGTCATGGTCAACAACGCGGGCGTGTCGGGCACGATGCACCGCCGCTTTTTCGACGACGACCTCGCCGACTTCCATAAGGTGATGGCGATCAATGTGCTCGCGGTGATGGCGGGAACGCGCGATGCCGCGCGCCACATGTCAGAACACGGCGGCGGTTCGATCATCAACCTGACGTCGATCGGCGGCATCCAGGCCGGCGGCGGTGTGATGACCTACCGGGCGTCGAAGGCCGCCGTCATTCAGTTCACCAAGTCGGCGGCAATCGAATTGGCCCACTGGGAGATTCGAGTGAACGCGATCGCGCCCGGCAACATCCGGACCGCGATCGTTCGCAAGTCCGCGACCGGTGAGGACCTCGAGAAACTCGAACAGTTCGAGGCCAAGATCCGCGAACAGATGCGCAACGATCGGCCACTCAAGCGCGAGGGCACGATGGAGGACGTCGCCGAAGCGGCGCTCTACTTCGCCACCGACCGCTCACGCTATGTCACCGGGACGGTGCTGCCCATCGATGGCGGCACGTCCGCGGGCAAGGTGGTCGCGCGTAGGCCGAAGCCCGATTAGCTGTGGTGCGGGTATCGAATTACCTGTCCCTGCGCGGTGTGATGAATCGGAGTAGCGGAAAGGCGATGAGCAACGCGAGCGCAGTCGGTCCGCCCGCTCGGATCACGATGCTGGGACGCCGATCCGAGAGCCGCCCTGCGACGGTGACACCGACGAACGACCCAAAGCCAAAGAGGGCCAGCGCAACTGAGATCCATAGCTCGCCCAAGCCGGCAGTGTCGGTCACGATCGGTGCCAAGAACGTGAACGAGGCGAAGGTGCCTGCGTTGACCAGAGCGCCGATGAGCATGACCAGTGCAAGCCTCTTCGTCGCCAGCTGCGCGATCTCGGTCCGCAAAGCGGGGCCCGGCTTGTGCTGACTGGTCACATCGGCGTCAGCCGGGATGGCCTTCATGATGCCGAACGCAGCAGGAAGGCACAGCAGCGTTATGGCCCAGAAGGTTGCCCGCCAGTCGAGCGAGGTTCCCAGTAGCGCGCCGCCCGGCACCCCGGCGATTGTCGCCACCGTAGTACCCGAGAGGAGTACTGCTAGCGCGCGTCCCTTCTGATCGATTGGTACCAGCGCGGCGGCCGCACTCAATGCCACGGCCAGAAAGCCTGCGTTGGCGAGGGCGGCTATCACCCGGGTGGCCATCAGTATCGCGAAACTTGTTGTGACAGCGCCCACGACATGCATGAGGGCGAACGCCAACAGGAAGGACAACAGACTTGTTCGGGCCGGCCACCGGCGCGCAAGCGCAGCCATCAGCGGAGCCCCGACGACCATTCCGACCGCGAATGCCGAGGTGAGAATCCCACTGGCGGCGACCGACACGCCGAAACTGGTGGCGATATCGGGCACCAGGCCGGCGAGCATGAACTCCGAAGTGCCCATGGCGAAAACCGCCATGGCAAGTAGGTAGAGCGAAAAAGGCATCACAAAACCCCGAGGTGAAAGAGAACGAAAAGGGACGCGTCTCGTCACCGCGGCCAGCGCCCGAAGGTGCGCCAGTGCACGTCTGGCAATGACTGCCAGAACGGACTACGAACTCAGTGGTTTTCAGGGGCCGACGGCGTGACCGACAGCCCCACTTTGGATGCCTCAGGGCTCGACATGACGCGGACATTACGCAACGGGCTGGTCGTCGTGCAAACCGATTTCAGCAGCGGGCCCGCCGTTGACGTCATGTCCCGCAACATTTAGCGAGCTTCATCCGCGTCGTCGACGTGCTCGGACACAAGCCGGGGGTAGCGGCCACGATGGGGC
>Ga0075370_10000743_pt1 | contig 13007 bp, 8 predicted proteins | sample EndMethybrTD3035_FD_71398 | JGI IMG/M metagenome (GOLD analysis project Ga0075370, IMG submission 71398) | Populus endosphere microbial communities from Tennessee, USA - Endosphere MetaG P. TD hybrid TD303-5 | ecosystem: Host-associated > Plants > Roots > Endosphere | place: USA: Tennessee... | reverse complement strand
GGGCATCCCATTTCCTAGGAAAACGGCGCAATCGGGCGGGAGAGATTGAGAAAGAGCGCGCATCGCATGAGCTTCTGTAAAGGAGGCGTCCTCTTTAAAGAAGGATTCGATTTTAAAGGCGATTTCCCGATCCAGCTCTTGCCAAGCAGCTAGCCACTGAGGATCGGTGGATGCTTGGAACGAGGCGCAAAACTCTGGGATGCTGGCTTGAATCCGCGAATTTAAAATCCGATTGGGGTCTTGTAGTGTCGGGTAGGGGTTGATGTGTACTAAATCGGCTTGTTTTTCTTTGATCCATTCGAGCAGTTTCTTAGAGGTAAGCCGCTCTCCAAAATGGAGGATTTGATCCGGTTGCAAAGGAGGATGGGTTTTTAAAATCCAATCAAAATGGATGATTTGTTCTGGAGTCAGGACATTTCTTCCATTCGATAAAAGATCGGCGAAAATCGGCCATTGAAGTCTTTTGCTTAATTCAAGGATGGATAAGAGATCTTCTGTAGAAGGGAGTTTCCCAATTACAATGATTCCTTTGGAAAACGCACTTACAAGAGGTTTCGGCACAAGACGAGGAAACTCTATGCGGATCGGTTTGCTTGGGCCTTGGATTGGTTTGCGGGACTCTTGAATGGAAAAAGGCTCCCGAAAGGGACAGTTAATCTGCACGGGGCCTGGCGGATTTTGACAGGCGTAAAAGCAAGCTTGCGCTACTACTGAGCGAAAGTAATTTTCGTTTTGGTTTGTGGGAAGATCGGCCTGCCAGCGGATAAAAGGTTGGAAAATTTTCACCTGATCGGTGGTTTGATTCGCTCCGCAATCTCGGAGTTCAGGAGGACGGTCAGCTGTAAGTAAAAGAAGGGGAGTGTTTGTATGATGAGCTTCCATCACACTGGGCAAAAGATTTCCCACAGCCGTCCCTGAAGTGACGATGATTGCAGCGGGAGCCTGGGTTGCTTTTCCGATTCCCAATGCGAAAAACCCGCTTCCTCTTTCATCGTAATGGATATGGATTTTTGCTTGAGGATGTTCGGCTGTCGCTAAAACAAGCGGCGTGGATCGAGACCCAGGAGAGATGCAAAAATGACGGATGCCTTGCTGCACAAGTTGATCAATGATCCATTCGGGTTCGCTCATCCGAAAATTCCCTCATAAAGTTTGAGTTTTTGATCCAATTCATCCCATTCAGATATTGGGTTAGACCCTTCTACGATTCCCGTGCCAGAAAATAGGGTGGCTTTTTTCCCCTGGATCAAACAGGAGCGGATTCCGACAATCCATTCAGATTCCTCAGGGGTCGACCATCCGAGAGTTCCTCCATAGAGGCCTCTTTCAAAAGGCTCTAATTGTCGGATCAAGGAGTAGGCTTTTTCTTTGGGCGATCCGCAAAGGGCGGGTGTAGGGTGCAATTGAGACAAAATTTCTTCATCCGTTGTTTCTTCTTTCAATCGCCCTGTACATTGGCTGTAGAGATGTTGGACATTTTGCGTCCGATGGATGGAAACAGGGGTGAAATTTAAGGGGATTTTACAAAGAGGGAAGAGAGTCGTTTGCAGATACTCTTGGACAGGAGAAAATTCTCGCAAATCCTTGGAGCTGGTCAAAAGTTCTTTCGCAAGAATTTCGTCTTCCTGGGCATTTTTTCCTCTTTTTCTCGTGCCGGCCATCGCTTCGCTAAAAATATTCCGTCCTTTTCTAAAAAAGAGCCTCTCTGGAGAAGCGCCTAAGAAAGCTGTGTCCCCCGATTGGAAGCAAAAGACGAAGGCGCCTTGCGATTTTTGCCTTAATGCAGCGGTAATTGCAAAAGGATCTGGGGCATCCGCTAATTCTAAAGTCCAGGTCCTTGCGAGGACGACCTTTTTCAGTGCTTTTTCATCGATAGCTTTCAAAGCTTTTTGAATCCCTTGGATCCAATCATTTTTTTCCGGAGAAAAAACTCTTTTAAGAACTTTTAAGGAAAAAGCGGGAGGGGGCAAATTTTCGACGCGGATAAATGGCTCTTTATCTTGAAAAGGGGACGGAATCTCAGGAAAAAAGCAGTGCCATTTAAATAGGGCTTCGCTAGGAGGATGATTTCCTTCCCGATCGCACCAAAAAACTCTCATTTTTCACCCACATACAGAGTCACCCCCCCGAAAGCCATCCGATGAGCTTTTACCTTTTGGAAGGAAGCTTGCTCCATAAGTGCTAGAAAGTCCTTTCCTGACGGGAAGGTCTCGATCGTTTCATTCAGGTAGCGGTAAGCGGCAGGCTGTTTGGAGATGAGCCCTCCAATCTTGGGTAAAAGCCGGCGCAAATAAAAGAGATAGAAGCCGCGGATCCAAACAGGAGGGAGGGAAAATTCCAGAATCAGACAGCGCCCTTTTGTTTTTAAAACGCGATAGATTTCATTCAAGGAGATAAGGGGATCGGACACATTGCGGATCCCAAAAGAGAAAGTAGCTGCATCGAAAGAGGCGTCGTTAAAAGGAATTTTTTCGGCGTCGGCCCGAAGAAGTTGAATGCGGCTGCGGTAAGGCTTTGCCTCGATTTTTTTTGCACCCAACTGTAGCATTTCGGAGGAAAGGTCTATCCCCACAGCACTATCAATCGAGGCTTTGCTTTCCAGTAGGGTAATGAGTTGATCGGCAGTCCCAGTGGCTAGATCGAGGAGACGCAAGTGTTCTCTCAAAGGAAGATGGCGAATCACCTCTTTGCGCCAATTTTTATCCATCCCAAAGGAGAGGATTTTATTGATTCGATCATAAGTGGGGGAGATCCGATCGAACATTTTCCAAATTTCATGGCGGGAAGGTTGGGACATGGAAAAACTCTTTAAACAGCAGGCAGTTTATCACTTATAGCAACCAGTTCCAACTGCTTTTTACTTCGCGCAGCTAAAAGGCCTGCAATCAAAAACAGCATTAATTTTCCCTGTTGGAAAAGGAGAGGATAAAAATCGCAGCCGCCAATGAATAGAAAGGCGATGAAGATCGAAAGCAAAATAAACGAGGAAGAAGAATAGGCAACCCGAAAACCTCGAATGATTAAAGATCCAATGAATAAGAGAAATGCGCCTAAAGAAATAAGACCCGTTTCCGATCCGAGCAGCAGATAAATGTTGTGAGTTGCCGTTAAATAAAAAGTGGATTCCGTATTTTTAGGCAGATAAGAAGGGTAGCGGAGGCTGAATTGATGGAATCCCACGCCCAGCCAGGGATTTTTTTCCATCATGGCGATTGCAACATTTTGATAATGAATCCGGACTTTGTCGGAATTTTGCGCTGTGGCATTATAGTTGACAATCCCTCCTCGTTGAGCGAGTTGGTCATATAACAAAGCGACATTGACCCATGCAGAAAAACAGATCATCCAAGTCAAAAAACGAAAAGAGCGATTCGCTACCGTTGCTTTCCAACCTTTTTTCCATAGATGAAGGCCATACCAAACAAAGGTTCCTAACAGCAGAGCGAATAGTGCAGAACGGGAAAAAGTAATAAAAAGAGCGAAAAATTGAAAAGGGAGAGTCGCTCCGATACCCCATCGTATTTTTTTCGTCCCTTCCGCAATTAAATAGTAAGAGGAAAGGATGGATAGGGCTAAAAACCCTCCCAAGACATTCGGATGAGGGAAAGTGCCGGAAGGACGGAATAAAACAAAATATTCTGGAACCGTGCTGAAAATTTTGTCAAAAATCCAAAATTTCGCATGAAAAATACCAAAAGGGGATTGCATTCTTTGTTCCCCTATTATGCGCAATCCCAACCAATCCTGCCGGAAATATTGGGCGATCGCAAACACCGTTTGCAAACACGCTGCAGCAACTACAGCAAATAGGACGTAACGAATGATCGTTTCTTTTTCTTCTTCTTTGAATGCATGCGCGACAAAAGAAAAAAGAAGGACTGGCGTCAAAAGCTGCAAAAGACGGCAGTAAGCCACGGGATATTGCGCGAAAGGGGAAACTACAATTGATGCCAGCGCGCACAAAAAAATGATCCCCAGATACCCGCTCCCGTTTTTCGTAAAAAACTGGGAAATTGGAATTCGATACCAGGTCAACCCCAGCAAACACAAAAAAAGAGCTGCAATATCAGACGCGTAAAAATAGATCTTCTTATCAAAAATCGAGGGGACTTCCATTCCATTTGGAACAAGAGTCAAAGAGAAAAAACGAAATATCTTATCGTATTTATGCTCGATGGGAATAGCGAACGCCATCAGACAAAGCAAAAACGCTGCAACTAAAAATTTGGTTCGCATAGGTGCGAATCAATTTAGGATATGCATTTGATTTTGACAAGAGTGAAAATAGAACTGGGATGTTTGCATCCCAGTTCTTAGAGATTTAACCGCGGGAGTGGCGCTTACGATCCATTTCCGTAAGGTAGAGCTTACGGAGGCGGATGAAGTTCGGGGTCACTTCGACGAGTTCGTCATCGGCGATGTAGTCGATGGCTTGCTCGAGAGTGAATTTGCGGGGCGGGGTGAGGATGATGTTCTCATCGCTTCCTGCTGCGCGTACGTTGGTGAGCTGTTTTGCTTTGGTGGCGTTGACAACGAGATCGTTATCTCGGGAATGTTCCCCGACGACCATACCTTCGTAAACTTCATCGCCTGGTTTGACAAAGAGAGAACCTCGTTCCTGAAGGCTAAAGAGAGCGTAACCGTTTGCTTTGTCTTTATTATTAGAAATGAGCACTCCGCGAAGGCGTCCTGCCATTTCCCCTTTCCAAGGAGCGAAAGTCTCAAAGATCGAGGTCAGGATGCCTAAGCCCGATGTGCGAGTGAGGAAGTCGTTTCGATATCCCATAAGTCCGCGAGTAGGGACCAGGAATTGCATGGTTGTAAGGCCATGTTCGGACGTTTCGAGGGAGCGCATTTCCCCCTTGCGGCGGGACAAGTCTTCAATGACGGTTCCTGAAAATTGTTCAGGGACTTCTACGTGGACCCGTTCCATCGGTTCCATGACGACGCCATCGACTTCTTTCGTGATGACTTTCGGTTTGGAGATCGCCAGCTCATATCCTTCTCGGCGCATCGCTTCAATCAAAACGGCCAGGTGGAGTTCGCCGCGGCCGCAGACGCGGATCGCATCATCTCGCCCAGGGATCTCTTCGATTTTTAAAGAGATGTTGGCCCTCTTTTCTCTCATGAGGCGTTCGCGCAGCTTGTTCATGGTGACATGCTTTCCGTCTTTTCCGACGAAGGGGCTTGTATTGACCATGAACTCCACTGAGACGGTAGGCTCTGCAAGAGTGATGGGGGGCAATTGAACGATTTTGCTCGTGTCGCAAATCGTATCGCCGATATCAATTTCGGGGATGCCAGAAAGGGTGGCGATGTCACCGGCGCCAGCGTCTTCCACTTCGATTTTCTTCAGTCCTAAATGACCTTCGATTTTGACGATTTTATGATTAGAGTGATTTCCATTCCGGTCCACGCGAGTGACGGTGTCGCCCTTTTTAATCTTTCCTTCGAGAATCCGGCCTGTGGCTTGGCGGCCCACGTAATCATCATAGGAAAGGGTGGCGGCTTGCATTAGGAAGGGAAGGTCAAGATTGCCAGGAGGCGGCGGAGCTGCTTCTAGGATCAGGTCGAAGAGAGGGGTGAGGTCTTTTTTCGGATCTGTCAATTTGGCCATTGCATAGCCATTAAAGCCCGACGCATAGATATATTTAAAATCGAGCTGTTCGTCGTTGGCCCCGAGTTCGAGGAATAGATCGAACGCTTGGTTCAGCGCGCGGTCGGGAGCGGCATGGGGCCTGTCGATCTTGTTGAGGACGACGATCGGACGGAGTCCCATTTTCAATGCGACGGAAAGAACGAAGCGCGTTTGCGGCATCGGCCCTTCTTGCGCATCGATAAGGAGCAGGACGGAGTTGACCATCCCGAGGACTCGTTCCACCTCTCCGGAAAAGTCGGCGTGTCCAGGGGTATCGATAATGTTGATCTTATAGTCTTTGTAGTAAACGCAGGTGTGTTTGGCAAAAATCGTAATCCCGCGCTCTTTTTCTTGGTCATAGCTGTCCATGACCCGTTCCGGGATTTTTTCATGTTCTTTGAAAATATTTGATTGTTTCAAAAGATTGTCGAGAAGGGTAGTTTTCCCGTGGTCAATGTGGGCGATAATGGCAATATTTCTAAGTTTTTTCGGGTCGTACACAGTGTTCTTTTCTTTAAAGATTCATGAAATAGTCTATTCGAACTACGATAAGCGATAAACAAATTAATTTCCACAGAGATTTACTTGCCATTAAGCTAAAAAATAGCTTATGATCGATGGCGAAAAGGTTTATTGGTTTAAAGGAAACCCTCCATGTAAAAGACTGCCTTGAGGAACGAATGGAACCCAACTCCAGACAAGATCTAGTTGAAGAGACGGAAGAAGAGAAAACATTTCCTCAAGAATCTTCTATTTTGGACTCCAAAACAAGCCGGATCGATGATTTGCTGCAAGAAAAGCTGGAAAAGGCCTTTCACAAGCAAACTTCGAAAGTCAGGCTTCATGATATCGCAAAAATCGCCTGTGAACACTCTCCCATTGACTTAGCCTACGCGGCCTCCCACCTTCCTCCCAATGTCCGTCCAGTCCTCTATGAAAATCTGCCCGACCGGGACGCTAAAATTAAATTTTTAGTCAATACCGACAGCGATACGCGGCTCACTCTGTTCCGCCAATTCGATGACAATGAGTTAAAGAAAATTTTTGAACGGATGCCTCCTGATGAGGCGGTCTGGCTCATCGAAGATATTCCAGAGCGCCGTTTCCGAAGACTTATGGAATTGATCGATTCCAAAAAGGCCACTCGGATCCGGGAGCTGAAAAAGCATGACCGGAAAAGCGCCGGAAGGTTGATGACCTCCGAATTTTTCGCTTTTACCATGGATATGACGATCGGCGAGGCGGCCGCTTATATCCGCGATAATCCGCGGATCGACTTTGCTAAGGGGATTTTTATCCTCAATCATTCCGGCGAATTGCAGGGCTATGTCCCTGCAAGAAACATGATGATTAACCCTCCTCACACTCCGCTTAGGCAAGTGATCCGTCCGGTCCTCCATAAAGTAACGCCGGATGCGACGAGGGAACAAGTCATCGATATCGTGGAGCGGTATAAGATCGTCTCCTTGCCTGTAGTGGATATCGATAATTATCTGATCGGGGTGATCGCCCATGAAGATGTTGTCGAGGCGATGGAAGATTTGGCCGATGAGACCATTGCGCGGATGGCGGGTACGAATGAAAAAGTCACATCCCAGGATTCGATTCTCCGCCGTTTTCTGACTCGGGCTCCTTGGCTGATCGTGACGCTTCTAGCGGGCCTTCTCAATGTAGGGGTGATGTCCTCTTTTCAAAAACATGAAGGGGGGGTTTTGACGTTCGCTCTCTTTTTTGTCCCTCTGATTACAGGAATGTCAGGAAATATCGGACTTCAATGCAGCACGGTATTGATCCGGGCTATGGCGATGGGAGGGCTTTCCGTAGGCACCCGAAAAGAGACAATCCTCAAAGAATTGTGCAGCGGCCTTTTCACAGGGGCGATTTTTGGAGTAGGCTGCGGGATTCTCATCTACCTGATCGATTGGGTCAGCGGAGGGATGCTCGGTTCGATCACTCCGATTGCCGTATCGGCTATCGTAGGAATCGGCTTGATAGGGGGGTGCTTCGCAGGGACTCTCCTTGGTGTTTATTCTCCCTTATTTTTCGCTCGTATCGGCGTCGACCCGGCGATTTCCGCAGGTCCTATCGTCACTTCTTTCAACGATTTCCTTTCCATGACCATTTATTTTGTCATCGCCTTGGGTGTTAGTAACTTATTTTTTTAATCCTTGCTGAGTTGTTAATTTTTGGTTAAAATTGGCCTCAAAAAAAGAGGGTTTTATGACAACTGGAATTATGTTGAAATTTGCTTGTTTGGCTGCTGCTCAATCGATGCCAGGATTTGAAGAAGTTCGTATAAAAAATGTTTCCCAATGGGCGGACCGGTACATCCCTTTTCCTTTTGTCAATAAAGTCAAAGAGAGCTTGGACAATAAAGGATACGCGGTGATTATCGGAGCCTCTGCTTCTGGAAAATCAGAGCAGTTGGAAACTCTTATTTCTCCCGATCAATCAGAAGTTTTCAACCTCTATGAAAAATTCTGCGAGGAATATGCCTTGACTGAAAAAAAAGAGAAGAAAACTGTTTTAAATGACTATTCTTTCGGATCTCCTGAAGTAAAAAAAGCTCAGCTTGCCTGGCTGAAGCAAAATCATGACACAATTTTAGAAACTCTGAGCCAATCATCCAAACAACTGATCATTTTAGACGAGATTGATTTTGGCGGCAGTTGTGTTCTTACCGACGACGAAGATTCTGCTCTCGCAGAAATGGTTGGGATCGGCGGACAGCTTAAGGCTCAGGGAAAACAGGTTGTCTTTATTATTCATCCTATCGGCGGCCAATCTGATCTGTTTTGGGCGACTCTAAAAGCAGAAATTGGATGTGAAAAAGAAGAGGCGGCTAGAACAGGGTTTTTCACCTCGGGAGAAGAGGATTTTCTCCTCTCAGCATCGAATTTAACTTGGGAAGAAAAAAAAGATTTCGTCCATTTCGCTCAAGGCAGTCCGACAGCTTACTTGCCTCTGTTGAAGAAAAAACAATTAACTCTGGAAGAACTGAAAGAAAAAGCGCTGGAAACCTCAAAACTCGTTATTCATTTCAACAAAAAGTATCTCCTACCGGAAGTTTGGGATCTATTGAAAGCCATTGCATCTGGAGAGAAATCTTTGAAAGAAGTTCACGATGAAAAAACGATTGAACACTTGCTTGGCTCTGGTTTAGTTGGTATGAAAAACGACCAATTAGTCATGCCAGAATTTGCAGCTGCTGCGATCCAATCCCATCAAGAATAATTGTTCTTTTCTCACTTGTTTAATTTATTTGATTTTTTGCTCGTCCTGGACTATAGTCCAGGGCGGAGCGTAATTGGTGTTTTAGATGGGTTTGCGTACGCCGAGAAATTATCAAGGAATCGAGAATCCGGGGAAAAAAATTCAGGATCTCCTGCCTGAATTACTTGTTGAAATCGGACGCAAAGCCGGGGATCCAAGAGAAGAAGTATTCCGGACTTGGTGCGAATTGCTCGGAGAGAAAATGGCCCCTTTGACGGAACCCCTTTCGCTGGTAGATGGGGTCTTGACCGTGAAGGTGAAAAGCTCTACTCTCTATAGTTTGCTTTGCCAGCATGAAAAACCGCGCCTTTTGAAGCGGCTCCAAGAAAAATTTTCGATCCGGAATTTAGTTTTTCGGATTGGTTAATGCCAAATGGGTTAAAAGAGCGCCAGTATGACTGGTGTTAAAGAGAAGAAGGCATGACAACGATGACAAATGAGAAAGAGTACGACGCGAGTTCGATTACCGTATTGGAAGGTCTCCAAGCGGTTCGCGAACGTCCGGGGATGTATATCGGTGATACACACACCAATGGACTGCATCAGCTTGTCTACGAAGTAGTCGATAACAGCATCGACGAAGCGCTGGCGGGATACTGTTCTCAAATTATTATCACGCTCCATCCAGATGGCGGAATTACAGTTGAAGATGATGGCCGCGGGATTCCGATCGAAAAACATGAAAAAGAATCGATCAAACAAGGTCGGGAAGTAACCGCTTTGGAAGTCGTGTTGACGATCCTTCATGCCGGGGGTAAATTCGACAAGGGAACTTATAAGGTCTCTGGCGGATTGCACGGCGTAGGTGTCTCTTGCGTAAACGCTCTTTCAAAAACGCTGATCGCCACGGTCTATAAAAACGGCCATGTCTACGAAATGACTTTTTCCCGAGGCAAAGCTTTGGGGCCCTTGAAAAAATTAGGGACTACTACAAAACGGGGAACAAAAGTTTCCTTCTGGCCTGATGATACGATCTTCTCGGTCACTCAGTTTGATTACGATATCCTTTTAAAGCGATTCCGCGAACTTGCTTTTCTGAACCGCGGGATCACGATTCTGTTTCAAGACGAACGGGACCCGAATCGGGAACCGGTTCGTTTTAATTATCAAGGCGGCCTCTCTTCGTTCGTCTCTTACTTGAATGAAGGAAAAATCCCTCTTTTCGCTAAGCCTATCTTTCTCCACGCCGTCAAAGAAGGGCACGACGGGCCTGTTGAATTTGAAGTGGCGATGCAGTGGAACGATACTTATACAGAAACGATTTACACCTACGTCAACAATATCGCCACGCGGCAGGGTGGAACCCATTTAACTGGATTTTCCACTGCTTTGACCCGGGTGCTCAATAATTATATCAAAGGGCACGCCTCGCTCAAAGGCGATAAGATTACAGTCGGCGGCGAAGATATGAGAGAAGGCCTTGCCGCAGTCATTTCGGTTAAAGTGCCCAATCCTCAATTCGAAGGACAGACGAAGCAAAAGCTCGGAAACAACGAAGTGGCGGGGATCGCCCAAACGATCGTCGGAGAAGGATTGACTACTTTTCTCGATGAGAATCCAGCCATTGCGAAATTGATCGTAGAAAAAGCGGTCATTGCGGCGCAAGCGCGCGAAGCGGCAAAAAAAGCGCGGGAATTGACTTTGCGTAAAACAGCTTTGGATGGAGCGCGTCTTCCAGGAAAGCTGGCCGATTGCCAGGAAAGAGACCCCGAACTGTGTGAAATTTATATCGTCGAAGGGGATTCGGCGGGCGGATCAGCCAAAATGGGGCGCGACCGCAGATTCCAAGCGATTCTACCCATCCGCGGAAAAATCTTGAACGTGGAAAAAGCGCGGATTCAAAAAGTTCTGCAAAACACTGAAGTCGGCGCTATGGTGGCCGCTTTAGGATGCGGGATCGGAGTGGAGAATTTCAATCTTGCCAAGCTGCGGTATCACAAAATCATCATCATGACGGACGCCGACGTAGACGGCTCCCACATCCGCACGCTGCTCCTGACTTTCTTCTATCGCCATATGCCCGCTTTGATCGAAAACAATTTCATTTATATCGCACGTCCTCCTCTTTTCAAAGTGACGCGTAAGAAAGTAGGCCAATACATCCATTCGGAGCGGGAAATGGACGAATACTTGCTCCGGTTAGGCTTGAGCGATATTTTGATCCGACATGCAGGGGCTAGTGCTTCTTATGACAAAGAGCAGACGGAAAAATTGATCGATTTGGCTTTTGAAGTGGAAGGTTTCAGCGGATCCATTGAACGAAAAGGAGTTCCGTTCCGCGAATTCATTGCCGGGAAAAGAAATGAAAAATTCCCCCAATATCAAGTCGCTGTGGGAGATAAATATCAATTCATTTATTCCGAAGATGAGCTCATGGAATTTAAAAAAGAAAATGAATTGAGACAAAAACAAACCCACGAAGATACGCTTGCCTCCATTCCCCCTGAAGAAATCACAGAAGAAATGCGTTCCTTTGTTCCAAAATCATTAGCTTTCATGGAACTCTACGATCCAAACCGTCTTCTTGCTTTAAATGAAAAACTCCACGAGTTCCACATTAAAATGGAACAATACCTCATCCCGAATGGAGTCCTATTCGAAATTCAAGAAGAAGGGAACAAAACGATGGCCCTCCATTCGCTACGTGACTTGATCGATGCGGTACGCGCTAATGGAAGAAAAGGGGTTGAAGTGCAGCGTTATAAAGGTCTGGGTGAAATGAACGCGGACCAACTTTGGGAAACGACGATGAATCCCGCTGTGCGCACGTTATTGAAAGTGACTCTTCCCGATGCGATCGCTGCCGACCGCATGTTTTCTATGTTAATGGGAGAAGAAGTGGAGCCTCGCCGCCATTTCATCGAACATCATGCCCTTTCGGTTAAAAACCTAGATATCTGAGGAATGCCAATGTCCTATACCAAAGATGAAATGATCGTCCCACGCAATGTCGAAGAAGAGATGAAGGAGAGTTACCTTCGCTATTCGATGTCGGTCATTGTCTCTCGCGCCCTTCCTGACGTACGCGATGGACTGAAGCCCTCTCAGCGCCGGATTCTCTATGCAATGCGGCAATTGAATTTGACCCCCGGGGCCAAACACAGAAAATGTGCGAAGATATCGGGAGATACATCGGGCGATTTCCACCCGCACGGAGAAACGGTCATTTACCCAACGCTCGTCCGCCTCGCCCAAGACTGGGTGATGCGCTACACGCTGATCAATGGCCAAGGAAACTTTGGGTCGATCGACGGCGATCCGCCTGCCGCTATGCGTTATACGGAAGCCCGTCTTACGCACGCTGCGATGGCCCTCATGGAGGATCTCGATAAAGAAACCGTTGAGATGATCCCTAACTATGATGAAACGAAGATGGAACCGACCGTATTTCCGGCGAAGTTTCCTAATCTTCTTTGCAACGGCTCTTCGGGGATCGCCGTCGGTATGGCGACCAATATTCCTCCCCACAACTTGATTGAATTAATCAATGCGACTTTGCTTGTATTGGATAACCGCAACTGCTCGATTGACGACATCATGAAAGTGATGCCGGGACCTGATTTTCCGACAGGCGGAATTATTTGCGGGTATAGAGGGATCAAAGAAGCCTATCATACAGGCCGTGGTAAATTGATCCTGCGCGCATCGATGCGCGTGGAAGACCTGCCAAACACCCGTCAGCAAATCGTCGTCGACGAAGTCCCCTACAATGTGAATAAATCGGTTTTGATTACACGGATTGCCGATTTGATCAACGAGAAAACGATCACAGGTTTGTCCGACATCCGCGATGAATCTGATAAGGATGGCCTTCGCATCGTACTCGAATTAAAACGGGGGGAAATTCCCGATGTAGTGATCAACCAGCTCTATAAAAATAGCGATTTGCAGATCACCTTCGGCTGCAACATGCTAGCCCTTGATCACGGCCTTCCCCGCACGATGAATATCAAACATTTCATCTCCGCCTGGGCCGACCATCGGATTGAAGTGATCCGCAGAAGAACCCGTTTCGAACTCAATCGCGCTGAAGCCCGCGCCCACATTTTGGAAGGTTATCTCAAAGCCCTCGACCATCTTGATGAAGTAGTTAGAG
>Ga0075370_10000742_pt1 | contig 13009 bp, 14 predicted proteins | sample EndMethybrTD3035_FD_71398 | JGI IMG/M metagenome (GOLD analysis project Ga0075370, IMG submission 71398) | Populus endosphere microbial communities from Tennessee, USA - Endosphere MetaG P. TD hybrid TD303-5 | ecosystem: Host-associated > Plants > Roots > Endosphere | place: USA: Tennessee... | reverse complement strand
CGACGCATAGCTCGCACGGGCCGCTGTCCAGGGCAAGGGCTGCGCCACCGTCCTCACCCGGTCCTTTCTGCGTTCGGCTGCGGCCTCCGGGCGGTCCCCGGACATCGGCCCCCTTGCGCTCGCTCTTCATGCGTCGAGGCGGCTCCGAAAGCAGATCTTCAACCACCGCGGCACACGCCGCAGAAAGGCCCGGCCATGCGCACCCTTCCATCCCCCCGTCAGCACCATGCGGACACCCTCGAAGACCCGGCAGCCACGGGCGTTCCCCCCGTACCCCCCGAGGACTCACCCAAAGCAGGCACTGTCGAAGACAAGGCGTCAACGGCTCGAACTGGCGCACGCATGGATGTGCGGCAGCTCATCACCGAGCGGATCATCGCGATGCTGGAGAAGGGCGGCAACGTGTTCCGGGCGCGCTGGACCCGGGCGGCCTCGCGCGGCATGCCGCGCAACGGCAAGACGGCTGCGCCGTACCACGGTGCGAACGTGCTGCTGCTGTGGGATGCGGCGATCGAGGAGGGCTATGCGTCCAACGTCTGGTTGACGTACAAGCAGGCGGCCAGCCTGGGCGCGCAGGTGCGCAAGGGAGAACATGCGGTGATGTGCGCGCATTTCGAGCGCAAGGCACGCAGCGGTGAAGATGCAGGTCGCGCGGCGAACGTTCATGACACCGAGCAGGAGGAGGGCAGGGCGGACGCGGTGACGCGCGGCAGTGTTCTGCTGTGCAGGCCGTTCTGGGTCTTCAACGTCGCGCAGATCGACGGATTGCCCTCCGAGCTCCTCGACCTGTGCGTCGATCCGGTGAAGTCGCCGGGTGGCCCAGTAGAAGGCGCCTTGCGCCTGCTGGGCGGCTGCGACGCGGTGATCCGGCACGGCTATGCGCGGGCGATGTACCTGCCGGAGCTCGACGAGATCCGCTTGCCCTGGCCCCGGCGCTTCACCAGTGCGGAAGCCTATTGCGCCACCTCACTTCATGAGGCCGTTCACTGGACGGGACATGCGAGCCGGTTGAACCGGCAATTCGGTCGACGCTTTGGGGATGCCGCGTATGCGTTCGAGGAACTGGTGGCCGAACTCGGTTCGGCCTTCGTGATGGGGCACTGCGGCCTGGTCGATGCGACCATCGAGGGCCACGCGGCTTACCTCGACAGCTGGCTGCAGGTGCTGAAGAACGATCGGACGGCGATCTTCACCGCCGCACGGCATGCCGGTGCGGCCTTTGAATTCATCCTGGCCAGAGAGATGCCGCCGCTGGATTCCCTGCCGCTTCTTCCATCGGAAGAATGAAGGATCGACTTTCGGTCGGCCTGTCGCCACACGTTTGGCCAGATCGCAATTCAACGCGGCGCACGCCAATTGGCCTGCGAAAACTAATTAGACTCCAGCCTTTCCATTTTCAAGTTGTCCATGACCAAGACCTACGCCCAATTGGCACGCGAGATTGCTGCCCTCCAGGCCTCCGCCCAAAAGCAACTCGCCGTCGAAGCCAAAGGCGCCATCGCGAAGATCAACGAGATGATCTCGACCTACGGCCTGACGGCCGGCGACCTGAAATTCGCCGCGACCGCCGCAACTGCTTCGCGGCCGGCGGCGAACGCTTCGAAGGCGACGAAGGGCAAGCGCGGCGCTGCGGCCCCGGGCGCGAAGTTCAGCGATGGACAGGGCAACCAGTGGGGCGGGCGCGGGCCGAGGCCGGCGTGGCTGCGCGAAGCCATCGCGGCCGGTCGGACGCTCGAGAGTTTTGCGGTCGGTGCAGCGGCACCGGCAGCATCTGTGGCCGCCTCGCCCGCCACGAAAGTGCCGGCGAAATCGACCGCGTCCAAGCGGATCAACTCGGGCGCCGGATCGGCGAAGACCAAGTCGAAGAAGACGTCGGCAGCCGTGAAGGCCTCGCCAGTCGCCGCAGTGGCGCCGCCCGCGGACGCGGCAACGCCTGCGGTGAAGGCCTCGCGCAAGAAAGTCGCTGTGAAGGCGCGTGCCGGATCCGCTGCCGGTGCGGAATCCACACCAGCGGCCAAGGCGCCGGTGAAGAAGTCGCCGGCCAGGAAGGCTCGTACGGACAAGACAGCGCGCGCTTCGAAGGCAGCGAAGAAAACCACCAGCCCGAAGCCGGCGGTGGTGGGTTCGGCGCCTGAAGCGGTCACCGCAACGGCGGCTGCTTAGTTCTCCTGCAGCACAGCCGTCACGAGGTGGCGGCATGCCAGGGCAGCCCTGGCGATTGAGCAACACGTTCCGGCTCCAGACGGGGCCAAGCATCAGCGCAGAGCTCAAAGCGCAGTTGCACCAATGGCAGATTAAACGTATGATGCGCATCATGCCAAAAGCGCGTGCCAACACCCGATCCGCTGCCAAAGAGGCCTCGCACGAGCGCATCGTGCAGGCCGCTGCTCGTGCCATCCGGCGCAGTGGCTATGACGGTACGGGGGTGGCCGACATCATGAAAGAGGCGGGTTTGACGCACGGCGCCTTCTATGCCCATTTCGAGTCCCGTGAAGCCATGCTGGCCGAGGCGGCGGACCGAGCGGGAGCCGAGTCCAACGCCGTTGCGGCCAGTGTCATTGCCGCCGTCCCTCCGGAGCAGTCTTTGCAGGCGCTGATGCAGGTCTATCTTTCGAAAGAGCACATGGCGAGCATCGAGACGGGCTGCCCGATTTCAGCCCTGGGTTCTGAAATGCCCCGCCAATCACCAGAAGTGCGTCGGGCAGCCACACGCCGCATCAAGGAGATGATCGATCTGGTTGCCCGTCAGTCGCCGGATTGGGGGCAGCCCGTCGCCCATGAGCGTGCACTGGTGACGGTGGCCACCATGGTGGGCACCTTGATGCTGGCCAGAGCTGTTGATGACCCTGCGTTGTCGGACTCGCTGTGCAGTGCTGCATTGAAGCGCCTGGCCCCCTCCGGCGCGTGAGTCTGTCGGCCCTTTTTTTTGCCAATAAATATGATGACCATCATACCAAACGCTCAACCAGCCCTCGCCGCTGAGTTCGTCCCTTGCACCGTTTGGAAAAAGGAAAAGCCGTGAAAGCATTCATCGTGGATCGCTACGGGAAGAGGGAGCGTTTGCGGGCCGCCGATGTGCCAGAGCCAGATTTGCGTGAAGACGAGGTCCTGATCCAGGTTCACGCAACAGCGGTGAATCTCCTCGATTCAAAGATTCGAAACGGGGAGTTCAAGCTCATCCTTCCGTATCGCGCACCGTTCGTCCTGGGGCACGATGCGGCCGGCGTGGTGGTTCGTGTCGGAGCGCGCGTGCGCCAGTTCAAGGCGGGCGACGAGGTCTACGCCAGGCCCGATGACTTTCGGATCGGTACCTTCGCCGAGTTGATTGCCGTCAAGGAAGACTCGGTGGCGATCAAGCCCAGGAACATCAGCATGGAGGAAGCCGCATCCATCCCTCTGGTGGGCTTGACGGCATGGCAGGCGCTGGTTGAAAAGGCGAAGCTCAAAAAGGGACAGAAGGTCTTCATCCAGGCGGGCTCCGGTGGCGTGGGCACGTTTGCCATCCAGTTGGCCAAGCATCTGGGTGCGACGGTTGCCACCACCACCAGCACAGGCAACGTCGCCCTGGTGAAGAGTTTGGGTGCAGATGTCGTCATCGACTACAAGAAGGCCGACTTCGAAGAACACCTGAGCGGCTACGACTTCGTGCTGAACAGCCAGGACGGCAAGACGCTGGTGAAGTCCCTGGGCGTGCTCAAACCCGGCGGCAACCTCATCTCCATCTCAGGGCCGCCCGATCCTCGGTTTGCCGAAGACATCAAGGCCTCATGGTTGGTGAAGCAGGTCATGCGCGCCCTCAGCTTTGGAACCCGCAGGCGAGCCCAACGCCTCAAGGTCGGCTTTTCATTCCTGTTCATGAAGGCCAGCGGAAGCCAGTTGCGGCAGATCACGCCGCTGATCGAATCGGGCGCCATTCGCCCGGTGATCGACAAGGTGTTCCCTTTCGAATCCACCAACGACGCCTTGGCCTATGTCGAAAGCGGCCGCGCCAAAGGCAAGGTGGTCATCAAGGTTCGATGAACCGTTCCACATGAACGGCATCGCGCGTCCCTAAGTATGACGCTGTCATACGAACTCCCACTTCAAGCTTTGGAGCCTCTCATGCAGATTGAAAATTCCGTCGTCCTCGTCACCGGTGCCAACCGTGGCATCGGCCTGGCATTTGCGCGCGAACTGCTCGCACGTGGTGCCCGCAAGGTCTATGCCGCCGCACGCGATCCCGCGACCGTGACCTTGCCTGATGTCCAGGCTTTGCAGCTGGACGTCACCAAGCCTGATGAGGTCGCTGCCGCAGCCAAGCAGGCCGCAGATGTAAACCTGGTGATCAACAACGCGGGGATTGCCCAAGTCGGTGGCTTCCTTGCGCAAGACAGCGACGCGGTGGCTCGCCGCCTTTTCGAGACCAACTTCTTCGGCGTTCTGAACGTGAGCAAGGCTTTTGCGCCCGTGCTCAAAGCCAACGGCGGCGGCGCACTGATCAGTGTGTTGTCCGTGGCGTCGTGGGTCAATGGCGGCGAGTTGGCCGCCTACTCGGCAAGCAAGTCGGCGGCTTGGTCGTTGACCAACGCACTGCGCCACGAACTGGCCGGGCAGAAGACCCAGGTGCTGGGTCTGCACATGGCATACGTCGACACCGATCTCACGCGAGGCTTCGAGGTCCAGAAAAGCAGCGCCGAGCAGATCGTGAAGTGTGCGCTCGACGGGCTGGAGGCGGGCGACGAAGAGGTGTTGGCCGATGTGCTCACTCAGCAGGTTAGGCAGGGCCTCGCGGCACCGCGCCCGATCTACCTGCCCCAAGGCCATTGAGATCGCAGCCTGCGGGACGACCGCAAGGCCAGCGACGGACGGGCGTGTGCCAAGAACACGCGGCCGTGGAGCGGGCCGTCGAGCATCAGGCAATGGGAATCACTGAACCTCGTCGCACCAGACCTTGAATCCGTCCAGCTCGTTGGGGCCGAAGGTGCTGGACAACGCCACGTCGCTGGCGTCGCGCCCCTGCGCAATCAGCACGCGGCCGATGCGGGGCACGTTGTTGCGCGCATCGAAGGTGTACCAGCGGTCGCCCAGAAAAGCCTCGAACCAGCCCGCAAAGTCCATCGTGCCGTACGGCGGCAGGGTCCCGACATCGCCGAGGTACCCGGTGCAATAGCGCGCGGGAATGTTCAGGCAGCGACAAAGCGTGACCGCCAAGTGCGCATAGTCGCGGCACACGCCTCGCTTTTCCTTGAAAGCCTCAAAAGCCGAACGGGTGCGCCGCGCGTGCTGGTAGCCGAACTCGATGTGCTGGTGCACGAAATCGCAGACCGCCTGCACGCGGCCCCAGCCTGTCGGGCCGCTCCCGAAGCGCTGCCAAGCAAAATCGGACAGCAGGTCGGTTTCACAGTAGCGGCTGCCCAGCAGGTAGAGCAGGGTGGACTCGGGCAGCGACTCCACCGGCGTCTGCGGCGCCGAGGGCACAACGAGGTCCGTCGCGCCGCTGTCGTGGACGACGGTGTCCGTGCCCAACACAAAGCGGCCCCTGGGGGCGACCAGGCGTGTGCACCAGTTCCCGAACAGATCGCGGTACGCGGTGGTGGGTACGGCCGGCTTCGTGAGCAGATGGTCAGGGCGCAGCAGGTCCGAGGCGCGCGAGTAATGAATGCTGAGGGTCAGGATCATCGGCGTCGGCTGGGGAAACTTGTAGGCGATCTCAAAACCAAGATGGATGTTCATGAGCCCCATGATGCGCCTTGATTCGCGATTCCGACGGGAATTCTTGGCCTGGGTCGCAAACGCTTCTGATGCAGGAGCACATCGAGATGGGTCGCCGAACTCGCTGTGCTATTCAAACCGTATCTGGGCCACGGTCGGGGCATCCGCTCCCTTGGTATTCGCATTGGCGATGGCGCCGTCTTTTGTGAACCAGTAGCGGCAACCTGTTCGCATCAGCATTGTGACGCACATATAGCCATCGGGGTTGAGGATCCATGTACCCGACGCGCTGCCGGGGCCGCTTCGGTTGACGAAGTCGACGTGGCCGTCCGAATGGAATTTCCAGCGCGAAATCATTCCGGTCGCAAGATTGTTCGAAACGATGGCCTTGCCAATCAAGGTTCTCTCGATTTCGGCCTTGCTCAAGAACACACGATCCTGGGCTGGCACCGGCTCCTCGGAGATGGCGGGAACGACAGCGATGCACAACAGCACGCGGATGACGCAACGGGTGAACATGACGGCCCCTTCGTGACGTTGCCGGAAACGTCGCTCGAACAACGGGGCAAGCTCGACCAAAACTTTGGCCCGTCGCGTTGAGGCATGCGCGACGGCGAAGGGCCTTCTTCGACAAGTCTGCTCAGCCAGGTCATGTCCTCGAGTATTCATGGCGGTTACACCGCAGTAACCACAAAGTGCAACGCGCAGCCCGCGGCTCCGCCAAGGGACTGCTGCCAGGAACGGAGCCGAGGGCCTTGGGGCTACCGCCGATCGACGACGGCGGGCATCTGTGATGCCAGCTACCAAGGAATTCGCAATGACACGATGTGTGCTCCGATTGCCCCTCTGCGAGTGGCGAGGAGTGACGCAGGGGGTCGGAACGAGATGTCAAGGCGCCAGGGACGGCGTGAGATCAGTATGCCTGTCCTTTCGACACCGCATGTACTCCGGATGTAAGCAGGCGGCCGGGCAGGCATGCTTGACGCTGGAGCGCGCCGTACGACTTGCCGATCAGCCGCGGCTATATCTTGCCCAGCAGCAACAGGACGACCACGACCAGCAGCACCAGCCCGATGCCGCTACTGGGACCGTAGCCCCATCCCCGACTGTGGGGCCAGTTTGGAATCGCGCCGATGAGCAGCAGGACCACGATGATCAGCAGAATTGTTCCTAGTGTCATTTCATCTCTCCAGCAGTGAGTCGTAGCAGCGCAGCGTCCGCGAAAACGCACGCAGCGCACCAATTCCGCTTTCTTCGGCGCGTCCGCACCAGTCTTCCAGCTGTTTCACCAGCTGCTCCTTGGAGGCGGCAGATCGGCTCCACAGGGCGGTGAGATCCTGTCGCATCGCGTAGATGGTGCTCAGCACCGTGCTGGCGTGCAAAGCCTGCTGCAACACGTCGCTTTCCTTCTCCGGCAACTCCCCCGCATCCCTCTGCAGCAGGTACTTGACCGGCTCCAGTGCCTTGGATTTCGTCAAGCCCGTGATCGCGGTGCCCCGCAGCCGGAGGAGCTCTTCCACGGCCGTCGGGCGCAAGGACCTCGCAAACTTGGCCAGCACGTCGTAGCGGTGGGTGATGACAGCCTGCACCGTACCCAGGTCGCAACGGGTCTTCGACGGGTCGTAGCGAATCCTGGGCGCCACCTTGCGCACCTTTGCCAGGTGGACCATCTCCAGCATGCGGATGTACACCCAGCCGATGTCGAACTCCCACCACCTGCTCGACAGCTTGGCGGAGGTCACATAGGCGTGGTGGTTGTTATGCAGTTCTTCACCGCCGATCAAGATGCCCCACGGCACGACGTTGCTGGATCTGTCGTTCGGCGCGAAATTGCGGTACCCCCAATAGTGGCCGATGCCGTTGATCACGCCCGCGGCAAAGACCGGGATCCACAGCATCTGCACCGCCCACACGGTGATTCCGATCGGGCCGAAGAGCACGATGTCGATGCCCAGCATGAGACCGATGCCCAATACAGGGTGTCGTGCGTACAGCGTGCGCTCGATCCAGTCGTCGGGGGTTCCGCGGCCATACCTTTCGAGCGTTTCGGCGTTCCTGGCTTCCACGCGATAGAGCTCCGCGCCTTCGAGCAGCAGTTTCGCGATGCCGTGGACCTGCGGGCTGTGGGGGTCTTCGGGGGTTTCGCAACGCGCGTGGTGCTTGCGGTGAATCGCCGCCCATTCCTTGGTCACCATGCCGGTGGTGAGCCACAGCCAGAAGCGGAAAAAGTGGCTGGCGAGGGGATGCAGTTCCAGCGCGCGATGCGCTTGATGCCGATGCAGAAAAATGGTGACCGCCGCGATGGTGACGTGGGTCAAGCCCAGCGTGACCAGCACGAGCCCCCACCAGGGCAGATGGAGCAGATTGAGTTGCATCGCAAGGTCCAAGGCAAGACTACGATGACCCCGGTGGAATCCCGGAAGCCATCGATACGCCGCACCTCCGATGCTAGCCAAACCATGACGATCGTCTGTGCGCTACCGCACGGTGTGACCGATCGCCGCGTTCGTTCAAGGCATGGCGCTCTGTGCGGCACCGCACAGAGCAACTCGCTCGCCAGCGATAGGGTGGTGCTTCCATTCCCAGCATGAAGGGGCGAGACGATGACCCCGTTTCCAACGACGGGCCGGCGCTGAGATGCACGACGCCGACAAGCTCGAGGCGGTGCTGCGCTATCACGAACGCACCAAGCACCATCTCCACCGTTATGCCCACTCCCCCAGCACCCTGGATTGGGTGAACCAACCCAACCCGTTTCGCCACTACGAGGGAGCGCCGCTCACGCAGTTGCCTATCCTCGGCGCGGACGAGGAGCCGCTGTCGCCTGGCTACGAGGACATCTTTCGGCGAGGCGCGGTGCCGAGCGCGCCGCTCACCCTGCGCTCGCTGTCGCGCCTGTTCGAGTACGCGCTTGCATTGTCGGGCTGGAAGCAGGCGGGCGACACACGCTGGGCGCTGCGCAGCAACCCCTCGAGCGGCAACCTGCATCCCACCGAGAGCTACCTGCTGATCGGCGCGCTTCCCGGGCTGGCGCTCGTGCCCGGCCTGTACCACTACGCGCCGAGGTTGCACGCTCTGGAACGGCGCACGACCCGCTCCGCCGACTGGTTCGCCCAGTTGATGCGCGAGTTTCCCCCACAGGCCTTTCTGGTCGGCCTCTCATCGATCTTCTGGCGCGAAGCCTGGAAGTACGGCGAGCGCGCGTTTCGCTATTGCCAACACGACGTGGGCCATGCCATCGCCACGCTACGCATCGCCGCTGCGACCCTCGGATGGAGCGCTGTCGTGTTGCACGGCGTGGCCGATGAGACCATCGAAGCCTTGCTGGGGCTGGACCGTGCCGAGGATTTCGCAGGCGCCGAGCGCGAACAACCGGAACTCGTCATGCTCGTCTGGCCGAACGACCCGGCCGGGCCATGGTGTGCAGGCGCGCAGCGCACGCTGCCGCTCGGCCTCGATCGGCTGCTGGCACGCGAGCCCGCGAAGCAGCGAGGCTGGTGCGGGAAAGCGAACCGGCTCAGCCGCGACGACCCGGTCGCCTGGACCGCCATCGACGAGGTGGCACTGGCTTCGCGCAAAGCGATCGGAGAGCACGATGGCTTGGACCTGTTCGACGCGCCCGCTCCAGCGCATCGACCTGCCGTGCTTACGAACGGACCGCCGGCCGGCGGGATCATCCGTCAGCGGCGAAGCCTGCTGGCCTGTGACGGACGGACCTCGATCACGGCCGAGCGCTTCTACGGCATGCTCGCGCGCGTGATGCCGCGCGTGGATCTGGAAGCGAACCGTCGGCCGTCGCCCTGGGACGTCATGGCCTGGGAGCCGCGCATCCACCTCGCGATGTTCGTTCATCGGGTGGACGGACTCGACCCGGGGCTGTACGTGCTCGTCCGCGACCCTGGCAAGCTGGAGAAGCTGAAGGGTGCCATGCATCGACACTTCGACTGGTCCAGCCCACCCGGATGCCCGGCGGACCTTCCCCTTCGCAAGCTGGAAAGCGGCGATGCAAGACAACTCGCGACGCAAGTAAGCTGCCTGCAGGACATCGCTGGCGACGGGGTCTTTTCGCTCGGCATGATCGCCGAGTATCGGGACGCCCTTTTCACGCACGGGCCCTGGTTCTATTGCCCGCTCTTTTGGGAAGCCGGGATCATCGGGCAGGTGTTGTACCTCGAGTCCGAAGCCGCCGGCATCCGGGGCACGGGCATCGGCTGCTTCTTCGACGACCCGATGCACCGGGTGTTCGGCTTCAGCGACCTGGCATTCCAATCGCTCTATCACTTCACGATCGGCGGCCCGGTGCAGGACAGCCGACTGACCACCCTGGCGCCCTACGGTGTGCATGCGGAACAGCCGGGGCGTGGCGAAGATCTCGGAAAACAGGATCAGTGAAGGCCATATTTGGCCCGCGCCTGGCTCGCCATCTTCGTGGCTGTTTCAATCTGCTGGCCTACCTGGGCCTGTGCTTCCGCAGGCGTACCAGGTCGGGCGAGAAAACCTGCCGGCCTTGCTGCTCGATCGTGTTGAAGAGACCGCAAGCGCCATTTAAAGGGACCCACAGGTATTCCGTCGGTACGCTAGCGAACCGACAGAAGGTGTCGCGCACTCTACAAGGTGACATGGGCGCAGCCCGAATCCGAACAGATCCCTATGGAATACGACATCAGCTCCACCCGGCTTCCCTATCGCGGATGGGAAATACGCAGCCATCTCACAGCCGTTTCAATCGACGGCACCGTGGCCGCGGGCGCGGTGCTATGGGTCGGTGACGAATGCAAGTGCCACATCATGTCGTGCAGGCAATTCGTCAACAGCAGCGATGCCATCCGTGCAATCGAACAAAAAGCCGAACACTGGATCGATGTCCGAGAAGGCAGTGCGGAGACCTCCCCGGTCGAACACGCGCCTTTCTTCGATGAACTGTTGCGCTCCGTTTCATTTTGGGTGCTCATCGACGCGCGCCTGGTGAACGCGAGCATCCGCCGAGAGACCTTGCACGATTGCTATCGCCCGACCTCCGATAACGACGATCCACTGGACACCTATAAACTTCATGCGCCTGAGATCGACGCGGCTGTTCACCGCCGCGTTGCGGAAGGCTCGGTCGAACCGGTCGTGTTGCGTCAATTCGATCTGCACGAGGCGGACGGCAAAGGCGTCGGTCAGCCCGAGAGAGCACAGTGGGTTCACCGGGAAGCGCTGGCATCGGCAGGCGCGGTGCAGTGCCTGGCGACAGGTTGATCCACGTTCCACGGCGAGCCGACGGCATGCATCAGCTGCCGATTCTCTGTAGGCTCGCAGCAGCACCGCCTCGGCAATCCTCGATGCCAAACCCACCGGAAGAACCCTGATGACCGCTTCGCCAGACCCAAGGAATAACCGCCTGCTCGCGGCGCTGCCGGACGGCGAGTGGCGGCGCTGGCGGCCTCAACTCGAATGGGTCGAGATGCCGCTGGGGCAGGTGCTGTACGAATCGGGTGGCACGCTGAGCCATGTCTACTTTCCGATCACATCCATCGTCTCGCTGTTGTACGTGATGGAGAACGGCGCCTCGGCGGAGATCGCCGTCGTCGGCAACGAAGGCATCGTCGGCATCTCCCTGTTCATGGGAGGCCAATCCACGCCGAGCCGCGCGGTGGTGCAGAGTGCGGGCCAAGGCTGCCGGCTGAAGGCTCAGGTCATGAAAGAAGAGTTCGATCGGGCCGGCCCGGTGCTGCATCTGCTGCTGCGCTACACCCAGGCGCTCATTACGCAGATGGCGCAAACCGCGGTGTGCAACCGGCACCATTCGCTGGACCAGCAGCTGTGCCGCTGGCTGCTGCTGAGTCTGGACCGCCTGCAGGGAAGCGAACTCGTGATGACGCAGGAGCTGATCGCCAACATGCTCGGCGTGCGCCGCGAGGGCGTGACAGAGGGCGCCTTGAAGCTGCAGCAAGCCGGCCTGATCCGATACGCGCGCGGGCGCATCTCGGTGCTGAACCGGCCGGGCCTGGAGGAGCGGACGTGCGAGTGCTATGGCGTGGTCAAGAAGGAGTACGACCGGCTGCTACCGGAGGATCTGGCGACCTGAGCCCTTGTTTGCTGCTCTGTGCGCCACCAGACAGTCACGTTGAGGCAACTGCCTCAGACTGGTGGCACCGTCGGACATGTGTCCGATGGCAAAGCGATCCTGCGTCACCTGAAAGTGGTCGCAGCAAGCCGGAGAACCCCGTGGCCACCGTCGAGAACCATCTCATCGAACTGCTTTCGCGTAAGGATCGCCGAAACTTGCTGGCCCTGTGCGAGCCGGTTCAATTGGTGATGGCCGAGGTCCTGTGCGAGCCCGGCGAGCCGACCCGGCATGTCTACTTCCCCATCAACGGCTTCATCTCGCTCGTGGCGCAGATCGACGGCGATGCGGCGTTGGAAGTCGGCCTGGTCGGCCGCGAGGGCATGGTGGGTGCGCAGCTGGTACTGGGCGTGCCCACGGTGCCGCTGCGGGCGGTGGTGCAAGGCCCGGGCGCGGCATGGCGCATCGCGACGGCTGACTTCAGTGGCGAGCTGATGCGCAGCGCGGCGCTGCGGCGCAGCCTGAACCGCTACATCTACGTGTTGATGTCGCAGCTGGCCGGCTCGGCCGCATGCCTGCGCTTTCATCTGATCGCTCCCCGCTTGGCGCGCTGGCTGCTGATGAGCCAGGACCGTGCCCACTCCGACAGTTTCCATGTGACGCATGAGTTCCTGGCGCTCATGCTCGGCGTGCGTCGGGTCGGGATCACGACGGCCGCCAGTGCCTTGCAGCGAAGCGGACTGATCGAATACCACCGCGGCGATCTGACGGTGCTCGACCGTGGTGGACTCGAGGCAATCGCATGTGGGTGCTACGCGGCCGACCGGCACAGTTACGCCGAACTGTTGCGCTGAGCCGGCTCCCTCTCCGTTCTTTGGAGGAAGGCGTGCCTTTCCCCGGTCATCGGGGCAGAAGGAATGTTGCCGAACTCGCCGGCGCGTGTCGTGCGAGTTCCGGACGCGGCCCTGCCTGTTGCCGTCACGCGCATGACGGTGGCATGCCCCGAATACATGGCTTGCCCCAGGTCCTCATGCAGGATGGGAGGTATCTCAGCCTCGATCAGCTGGGCGGCACGCAGCACGCTGCATTTCTCGATGTCATCGTCATCGTCGATGTTCACCGGAAGCTGAGCGCAACAGAGGCGCTCCAATAGTTGCATGGGCATCACTGCTCCTGGGCTGGGTCGGATTCCGTTCGGCTGCGCGCGCGGCAAACAGCCGAACGCGCTGGACGGCGCGAAGGCCGAGGATGCATGCGCCTGGTGGCGCC
>Ga0075370_10000740_pt1 | contig 13023 bp, 11 predicted proteins | sample EndMethybrTD3035_FD_71398 | JGI IMG/M metagenome (GOLD analysis project Ga0075370, IMG submission 71398) | Populus endosphere microbial communities from Tennessee, USA - Endosphere MetaG P. TD hybrid TD303-5 | ecosystem: Host-associated > Plants > Roots > Endosphere | place: USA: Tennessee... | reverse complement strand
TTCTGCGCCAGCCAGTGAGCATGCATGCCTTGTACGTAACCACGTGTGGTTTCCGCCCGTTGCGGCATCGCGCCGTCGATCCACGCGCCGATCTCGACGTCTCGGCCGCGAGCGACATGCTCGGCGAAGCCGGCAGGGATCTCGATCGCCAACTTCAGAGATCCGTCGCGCATGCGCCTGTCGAGGTCGACATAGTCTGTAAGCGGCGGCTGCTCGACGAAATAGCGTGAACCGGTAATATTGGCTACGTAGTCGCGACTGGCAACCGTGTCATCTCGGTCGAGAACCGCGAACGTCAGGTCCTTGACGTCCATATTGATGCCGTAGCCGATCACAAACATCAAGATGACACTGCCGATCAGTGCAAGCGTGGCGCGGATGGGGTCCCGGCGTATTTCCAGCGTTTCGCGAAGACTGTAGCTCCACATGCAGCGCAGGTCGAAGGCGCGGTGCCGGGGCGGACCGGTGAATATACGCTCGCCTTCCGTTGTCGATGATGCTGTCGCGGATGAAGCATCCGTCTCGCCGATCGCATCCTCAAGATAGGCGATGAATGCCTCCTCCAGTGTCGCGGCATAGCGGGTTTTGCGGATCGCATCCGGCGTATCGCTTATCAGCACCTTACCGGCATGCATGAGCGATATACGGTCGCAGCGCTCCGCCTCGCTCATGAAATGGGTAGAGATGAAGATTGTGACCTGGTCTTTCCGCGAAAGTTCGATCAGCGTCGCCCACAACTGGTCGCGGGCGATGGGATCGACGCCGGATGTCGGTTCGTCGAGGATCAGCACTTCCGGCGAATGGATCAGCGCCACCGCTAGTGAAAGCCGCTGCCGGACGCCTAGCGGCAGGGCATCTGGGAGCGTGTCCATAAGGTCGGCAAGCTCGAAACGCCGGCCCAGTTCCTCAATCCGCGCGGGGATCGTATCGGTCGGCATTTGGAACAGCCGCGCATGCAGGTCGAGATTCTGTCGCACTGTCAGCTCTGTATAGAGCGAAAAAGCCTGGCTCATATAGCCGACACGTCGCCGGACATCCATATCCCTCGGATCGACCATCTTGCCAAACAGTTTTGCCGTGCCCTCGCTTGCCGGAAGCAGGCCGGTCAGCATCTTCATCGTCGTGGATTTGCCGCAGCCGTTCGAGCCGATAAAGCCGAAGATCTCGCCGCGGCGGATGCGGAAGCTGACATTGTCTACCGCTGTGAAATTGCCGAAACGCATCGTCAGTCGTTCCGCCTCAATCGCAACTTCGGCCTTGTCGAAATCTCCGGGCGCGTGAATCGGAATGGCTTTGTGTTTGGCGCGCCTCTCCTCCGGCATTAGCGCGATGAAGGCATCATCGAGTGTGGCAGCGCCGGCATGGGCAAGGATTTGTCGCGGTGAACCGGTCGCGAGCACCCTGCCGGCATTCATGGCCGCCAGCCAGTCAAAGCGCGATGCTTCCTCCATGTAGGCAGTTGCGACGATCACACTCATCTCCGGTCGCTGCCTCCGGATATCGTCGACGAGGCTCCAGAACTCCCGGCGCGCCATCGGATCGACCCCGGTTGTCGGTTCGTCGAGGATCAGCAGGTCCGGATCGTGGATAAGCGCGCAGCATAGGCCAAGTTTCTGCTTCATGCCGCCGGAAAGCTTGCCGGCGGGGCGATCCTCGAACCCCGACAGGCCGGTGCGCTTCAGAAGCCTGGCGATGCGGTATTCCCGTTGATCCCGGTCCTGGCCGAACAGGCGTGCGAAGAAGTCTGCATTCTCGAATACCGACAGCGTCGGATAGAGGTTCTTGCCGAGCCCTTGCGGCATATATGCGATGGCCGGGCAGGTGCGGTTTCGGTGACGGGCGCTGCGCATATCACCGCCAAGCACCTCGACTTCGCCTTGCTGGATCCGCCGCGCGCCGGAGATCAGAGAAAGCAGCGAGGATTTTCCAACGCCATCCGGACCGATCAGCCCGATCATCCGCCCTGCCGGCAGGTTTAGGCTTATGCCATCGAGGGCGCGTATCTTGCCATAGGAATGGTTGACATCCTTCAACCGCGCCACACAGGCCGCTTTGGGCTCCACGCCGGTCGCCTGTTGTTCCGCGGTCATTGGCTGATCGGCTGTGACAGAGCCGCCGGCCACTCTGCAGAAGTATCGAGCTTCACGAAGGTCCGGCCCGGCAAGCCTGTTTTGACCTGCGCGATATATTTCTGAAGCAGTTCCGGAGAGACCCGCGCCTTGATGCGGAACATCAGCTTCTGGCGTTCCTCCTCGGTCTCAACGGTCTTCGGTGTAAACTGCGCGACATCGGATACGAAAGATATCCGGGCCGGAATGACATATTTCGGGGCGGCATCGAGAACGATCCGGGCCTCGCCGCCGATCGGGGTGCGACCTGCTTCCTCGGTCGTTAGGAAGAAGGACATATAGACGTCAGTAACGTCCAGCAGGTTGAGGACCCGTCCTCCAGCGGCCACCACTTCGCCAGGCTGAGCCACCAGATACTGCACCCGGCCGTCGCGGGGTGCCTTAAGCTCGCTGTCACGCAGGTCCACTTCGATGCGCGCTATCGTTGCCCGGGCCGCTTCTACCGTCGCTTCGGCGTCGACTACTTGCGCAGTGGCGGCACCGATTGCCGCCACACTGGCGGCTACGTTCGCCTCCGAGGCGGCTATTGTGGCCGCTGCGCCCTCGACTCTCGCTCGATCGTCCTCAAGCGTTTGATCCGATACGGTTCCGCTCTTGGAAAGCTGCAGACTGCGGGCGAGCCGCTTCTGCGCCGACTGGAGCAGAACGATATTTTGGGAAACTGTGGCAACGGCGGCATCCTTTTCCGCTTTACGCTGGTCAACTACGCTTCTAGCTGTATCGATCCCGATTGTTGCCCGATGGAGTTGGGCTTCCGCCTCACGTCTTTGAGCATTTAGCTGCTCGATGTCCATGCGGGCGACAATCTGGCCTTCCCTTACGAAGTCGCCCTCCCTGACCGCGACTTCAGACAACCTTCCTGCGGTTCGTGCGGCGATATCGATCTCGACAGCCTCGATGCGACCGTTTCCGCTTGCGATACCTGGCATCTGATTTGCGGCAATCTGCGTGGCATAGTAGTACCAACCCAGATATCCGACGCCCAAAATTGAAACGACGGCAAGACCAAATTTCCATGTGTGGTTCAAGGTGTGCTCCATTCCCGGGACGGCGGGATGAGAGTTCACTGACCTGTTTTTGCGGGAATGACCTTGACCATGGTCAATCGCCGACGCCACGACGGTAAAATTTGAAGAGCCTTGATGAGTTTCTTCGTCGCGGATTGACCAAGATCATCGCGGCCTCTCCAAATCCTTCTAAACTTCCATCATCGGAACCTTGTTGATGAGATGGGAGGCAGACATGCCGTTCAAAACCCTACTGGCTATCATTGGCGCCAATGATGCCAACGCTGATATCGCCACGGCAGTCGAACTAGCGACCCAGCTCGATGCGCATCTTTCAATTATGGTCATTGGTGTGGCGCTCCAGCCTGTCGTCGCTGACTATCCGGTCGGTGCGGCATGGCTCGAACAACGGCAGGAAGAGATTGACGCCCTCATCGCGGTCCGGACGCATGCAGAGGGTTTTTGCAAAAAAAACGGCATCACCTTCGATCTCGATGAAATCTACGACGACAGCTTTATTCTCGTGAGCAATATTAGCATGCGAGCGATGTATGCCGACATCGTCATTCTAGGCAAGAGTGTCCGTAGCGAAAGAGGATTGCGAAGTGTCGCCGTCTCGGCTGCGACTTTCGACACACGCACACCGATCCTCCTTGTACCGCCCTTGGCAAAAACTACGCTTCATCCTGCGAATGTCCTCCTTGCGTGGAATTCTCGTGCCGAGGCCGCGAATGCGGCCAAGGGAGCGTTGGATTTGTTGAAAGGCGCAGAGTTGGTTCACGTCGTGCTAGTTGATCCAGACAGTGGCTACTTTAGGAATGGCGGAGAGCCCGGTGCAGATGTCGCTACGTATCTTTCGCGCCATGGGGTGAAAGTTGTGGTTGAGCAACTCTCAAGCAATGGCCGAACAACGGAAGATATATTGACGCAGCATGCGCTGGAAATCGGCTGTGACATGATCGTCATGGGCGCCTACGGTCATTCCCGACTGCGCGAACGGATCTTCGGCGGGGTGACGGCAGCCATGTTGAAAGCTTCCGATTTTCCCGTTTTTATGGCAAGGTAAGTCGCCAGACACGCACACTGCAAGAAGCCGTCTGCAGTTGGCAGGGCAATCTCGTTTGTGATGCTAGAAGAAATCTTCGCTTGGCGCCGCGTGACCCGTTTCGGCGGGCCGTTATATACCTCATCAGCTGTCGCCAAGCCGTCGCGACGATGCCTGAAAACTTGTATCCGCCGTCCAGATAAAATCGCGCATCTGCCCTGCTTCAGGCGTCGCTAGAAGCCGCCGTGTTGCAGTGGTGGCAGGCTGAACTATTTGTCCGGCTCGGCGGATGGGTATTAAACAGCAACTCCTGTTGGTCGCCGGGTCCGAACAGGAGTTTCAGATCCAGATCGCAACAGCCTCGAGACTGTGGCGTATACAAAAGTAATTGTCTTCGATCAGTAGCCTGGGTATCGCCATCACAGCGGCTGCTACTTTTCGTTCAGGGCGACGAGAGTGTAATAGCTGGTGGGTAACTTGAGTGGGTCAGGCTGAATTTCGTTGTGCATCGCGTGTCTCAGTTGCTCCTCGATACGTAGCTAATGACCAAATTTTATACCGGTCACACCTGCGATACTATCTGTCACGACTTGCATGGCACGCCTTTGGACGGGCGAGGGAACAGGACCGGAGATTTCGACGATCGAGTTCTTGACCTCAACCCCAAGCCGATCTGTCTCAAGGCCGAGCTCCGATCGTAGTCGCGTCGAAACAGCGAGCCGCAGCGCTACATCTCCTGTTGCCACGGAATCTCGGTCGGCAGTCACCGCCCGCAAAATATCGCGTCGGCTGATGATTCCAACGAGCCTGCCCGACTGAAGAACGGGCAATCTTTTGATCCTGTGGGACCTGGCTAGAGCCGCAACGTCAGCGAGCGATTGTTGTGGTGAAACGGAGATGATCTCGGTCGTCATGCAGTCCGCCACCGTCGTACCGTGCGTTCGCACGTAGTTTTCAAAGAATGCGTTATCAGGATCTTTCGGGGGAGACTGGAGCCCCGCATTGAACACGCTTTGGCTGAGAAGGTCGCCTTCCGTCAGCATGCCGACGACTTGATCATCGTCGTCGATCACTGGCAGGCCGCTAACGTTGTGGTCGAGCATCAACTGAATGGCGTGTTTGATACTCGTGTCTGGCGACACGTAGACAGGCTTCGCCGTCATGAAATCCCTTACCAGCATCAAATCTATCCTTTCGTTCATCTCTTCCATTCTGGCAGGGTGATCAGGCAGACCCTTGATCTCGCTCAACAATGCTCCCCGAAAACGACGTCATTGCGAGGATTCACGCTGACTAGGACGCGTCCCCATAAACGGGGTTCATTCGGCGAGCGGATTATGATTCACTCCCCTTGAAGGGAGATCGTCATGCGCCGTCACGAACTGAGCGACGAAGAATGGGCCGTCATCGAGCCGCTGCTTCCCACCAAGAGCCGTGGAGTGAAACGCGTTGATGACCGCCGGGTGATCAATGGTATGCTTTGGCGGTTTAGGACGGGTTCGTCCTGGCGCGATGTGCCCGAGCGCTATGGCCCGCGAACGACGCTCTACAATCGCTTCTCTCGCTGGCGAAAGGCAGGTGTCTGGGATCACCTTCTTGATGCCGTGTCAAAGCGTTATGCGGGTGACATCGTGATGATCGACAGCTCGTGCGTTCGCGTTCACCAGCACGGTGCCAACGCTAAAAAGGGGGCTCTGCCGATCCTTGCATGGGACGTTCCCGTGGCGGCCTGACCACCAAAATCCATGCGCTCGTGGATGCCGATGGGCGGCCTGTTCGTATGGAGCTGACCGCAGGTCAGGCTGCCGACGCTCCCATGGCGGAAAAGTTGCTGAGCGGATTGCGGCCCGGTGCGACGCTTCTTGCGGACAAGGCTTATGACACCGACGCGATCCGTCGCTTTGCCAAGCAACGGAAATGCTGGGCAAACATTCCCGCCAAGGCCAACCGCAAACAGACCTTCAGCTTCAGCCGCTGGGTCTATCGTCAGCGCAACCACGTCGAGCGTTTTTTCAATCGTATCAAGCAGATGCGCGGCCTTGCCACAAGATATGACCGCCGGGCCGACAACTATCTGGCAGCACTCAAGCTCGCAGCAATAAGGATATGGATTGCATCATTTAAGGAGTCCGCGCCCTAAGTTGTCGAAATGATCTTTTTCCGAAAGCCTTGTCCAAGTCGCTGACGATGATCAGGGACGAGGAGGCAAGCAGCATGCAGGCCCATTCAAGCAGAGAGATAGGCGCCAGTTCCAGGGTATCGCGCAGCCAGGGAATATACATCGCTCCTATATGCACGGCCTGTGCAACGATCACGCTGACGACGAGAGCGGGGTTGCCAAGCAAGGACATCCTGAACATCGACTGCCGCTCCGAGCGACAGGCGAGCGTCTGCACGTTTTCGAACATGACGAACAATAGCAAAAGCAGGTTGCGGGCCTGCGAGACTTCATAGCCCTGCGCCAACAGCCAGTAGAACATCACGAAACCACCTACGCCGATAACCAGCATGGACTGAATGATCCGACGGATCATCAGCCGGTCGAAGATCGGCTCTTTCGGCCGTCTCGGCGGGCGTAAAAGCTCGTCGCCCTCCGGTTTTTCACCGGCCAGCGCGACGTCCTGGATACCGTTTGTCACAAGATTGAGCCACAGGAGTTGCACGGGAAGCAGGGGCATCGGCAGACCGAGCGGGATCGCCAGCAAGAACAGCAGCATTTCGGCGGCCCCGGTCGCGGCCAGCATGAGGATGACCTTACGGATATTCGAGTAAGCTGTGCGGCCTTCCCGGATGCCACTGACGATCGACGCGAAATTGTCGTCGGTGACGACGATATCGGCGCTTTCCTTGGCCACTTCCGAACCCTTGCGCCCCATCGCTATGCCGACATGTGCGTGTTTGAGCGCCGGGGCGTCGTTCACCCCGTCTCCGGTTACGGCCACGAAATGGCCATTGCGGGCCATGGAAAGGACAATGGCAAGCTTTTGAGAGGGAGCAACCCGGGCATATATGCGTGCCCGTGTTGTCAGTTCATCCAGCTGTTGCTCGCCTGCCGTTTCCGCCTGCCGCACGGCATCACCAGTCGTCACCTGGTCAGACATGAAATCAAAGCCTGCCTGTCGGGCAATTGCTTCGGCGGTCCGCGGATCATCGCCCGTCAGCATCGCGACCTCAACTCCGGCGGCACGCGCATCGTGGAGTGCCCGAGGCACTTCCGGCCTGATCGGGTCCTGCATGCCGGCGAAGCCAAGAAACACAAGGTCGACAAGATGGTGACGACCGAAATTTTCCTCTTGATCGCTGCGAACTTGGCCCTCCGCGAAGGCAAGAACCCTTAGCCCTCGCGCAGCCATTCCTTCTTTCTGGGACAAGAGGAACTCACGGTTGATCGCGACGGCCAGGCCAACGGAATCCATTCGGTCAGCCATGTCAATCAGTGTCTCCGCTGCTCCCTTGACGAAGATACCCACCTGTTCGCCACTTTGGTGAAAGGAGGCAGCAAACTTCAAGTCGGGTTCGTAGGGAATACGGGCGAGGAGAGGGTATTCGCTTTGGATTTTATCGTGCTTCAATCCCGCTTTATGCGCGGCAGCCAGAAGAGCGACGTCGACCGTGTCTCCAACGCCTGCCCAGCCACTCTCGTCGCTGATCAACGAACCTTCGTTCGGCAAAGATGCTGCGCGTAACAGGCGTCCTGCCCTGGCGCGCGCTTCCTTAGAATCACCGTTGGTTGCTCGAATCTCACAAGCATCAAGATTGGCATGCGTGTCGAGCCGCAGATCTGTACCGTCGGGAAGACAGATTTCGGTGACGGTTAATTCGTTCAGCGTCAGCGTCCCGGTCTTGTCCGTGGCAATCATCGTGCAAGAACCTAAAGATTCGACCGCCGGCATCCGCCTCACGATGACGTTTTGTTTCGCCATGCGGCGCATGCTAATCGCCAGCGCGATTGAGATCGCGATCGGCAGCCCTTCCGGAATGGCGCTTACGGCAAGACCAACAGACATCAGAAAAAGCTCGTTCCACGGCATGCCGCGAAGCAGGCCGACGCCGATGAGAACAAGCGACGCCATGCTCACCGTCCAGGCAATGACGTTTGAGAAGTGCGAAAGCCGGATCATCAAAGGCGGTTTAGAGACGGATGCCGTGGCAATGCCTGCTGCGATGCGACCGATTTCAGTCGAAAGCCCGGTTGCTGTAACCATACCAGTCGCTCGACCTCGGACAATCAGTGCCCCGGCAAAGGCCATGTTAGCTTTGGGATCAACGGGATGCCGATCTGGGTCCTTAGCGGACTTGCCGACAGGAAGGGACTCGCCGGTCAGCAAAGATTCGTCACAGAGAAAGTCAGTGGTTTCGAGCAACATCAGATCGGCCGGAACCCGCCCTCCAGCTTCGAGCAGGACGATGTCCTCCGGCACGAGGAGGCCGGTCTCTATTTCTCGTGTCTGACCGTCCCGGATCACAGTCGCTCGGGGTTGCTCAAGCTTACGGAGAGCTGCTGCAGCCCGTCCGGCGGAGTATTCCTGAGCGGCGCCAATGACGCCGTTTACAAGCAGTACAATGCCAATGAAGACTGCGTCTTCCGGTTCGCTGACGAATAGAGACACGGCCGCTGCGATGAGCAGAATATAGATGAGTGGGCTGCGGAACTGGTGCAGAAAGATAGACAGGATTGACGGCAGCTGCGGCTGCGGCAGAACATTCAGCCCGCAACGCTGCAGGCGATCATTGGCCTCGTCGGTCGTTAACCCGGACTGCTCCGAGGAACCGATCAAGGGATGGTCGCAGGCAAAGACGCCCATATAACCCTCCGCGATGTTTCGGCCCGTGAAGAGCGCGCGTCATACATTCGCCGGTAACGAAGCGCCGGTATTGTTTTCACGAGTTTTGAGCGAATGTGCACAGGATTGGCAGAACGGTGTGTGTGGGAGGCGTCGAACCGCTCAGCGCTGATTGGACTGCCGCACTTGACACAGAAACCAAAGGTGCCCTCCTTAATCCGATCAAGGGCTGCTTTGATAGCCTTTTCGAGGCTGCTCAAAGGCATGCTCGATCTTCTCGTGACTTGTCTGTAGTGCTTGCTCTTGCCCGGCAAGTTCCGGCCTGTGTTGGGTTCACTTTGTTCCAGATCATCAGATGGAGATTTCGTCATCGTGGGGCCACTCGATCTCGGTTTTTTGTGTATCAACCCTTCTTCTCCTCTGGAGCATACGGCATTGATCATAATCAAGGTGAACCGTCCCGGAGGCTCCATGTGTGGATGCCCCGTTTCATGCAAGTGCTTTTTGCGTCTTTGAACACGTGATCGGGTGCGGTCATGTGTCAGGCCTTTCATGCGGCGCTTATGGTGCCGCTGGCCGTCATGGAGATACGCGGATCAGGAGCAAATCAACTTGACGAGCTTATCGCTCTTGGAGCTTCGGTGCCTTTCCTGATCTTGATCGAACCAATCATTTGCCCTTGACGTTCACGACCTCCTCAAACGCCGCCCATCATGACGTCGCAGTCGCCTACCAAGTGCTCAGGCTGCTGCGTCGCCAAGATTGTCAATCGGCGCCGAACATTCACCTCCCCCCTTTTTACTTATCCGATTTTCACCACCCTTGTAGGCGATCAGCGCTCCGCCTGGCTGCGTCAGGAGCGAGAAGACAAAGCCTTTCCAGGCAGACGCTCGTCATGAAGCGTCAGCTACAGCAGTGCGAGAATCGCTTCGTCGACTTTGTCTTCGTCGATCTTCATCCGCCAATTTGCGTAAGACCGTATTTCCGTCTTCGCGCCTGAGGTGGCTCGCTCTACACTGGTCTTCCGAGTGTTGCTCGGACGGGCCGAGCCGATCCTCATAACAGGAGGACGAGCCGTGGCAGATTATAGAGAAGCTTTTTTCGGGATCGATGTCGCCAAGGTGAAGAATGCGATTGCTGTTGCTGAATCTGGCCGGGACGGAGAGGTACGCTATTTCGGCGAGGTTGATGCATCCTATGCCAGCATGCGCCGCATAATTCTGCGAATAGCCGCAAGTTTGATCACGTGCATTTCTGTTATGAAGCCGGCCCGACCGGTTATGGCCTCTATCGGCTGATCCAATCCCTTGGCCATGAATGCATGGTTGTCGCCCCGTCATTGATCCCGAGGAAGCCTGGCGACAGGGTGAAGACGAACCGTCGAGACGCACTCGCGCTCGCCCGGCTATTGAGGGCCGGCGAGCTCACGGCAGTGTGCGTTCCCGACGACGGCCATGAGGCTATGCGCGATCTTGTTCGTGCTCGAGCTGCTGCGGTCGAGACATTACGGGTTCATCGGTAACAGGTAAGTGCCTTTTTGCTCAATCATAGTCGCATCTATCCACGCAAGAAGGGCTGGACGATGCGATATCTGTGCTGACTGCAGGAGCAACAGTTCGATCACCCCGCGCATCAGATCGCTTTGGAGGAAATGGTCGAGGCAGTGCGCCTCTCGAAGGAGCACGTCGAACGACTGGAGAAGGTGATTGAGGAGTTTATCCCCACTTGGTCTCTCGCGCCCCAAGCAGTGACAACGGACATCAGAGCGCTGTTCACCTCGCACATTGACCAAGCGCGTCGGACCCATCCGGACATTACCGCTCTGACTGACGGCAGTAATGCGCCACAAACGGACCTCTGACGCATTCCTTTCGGAATACGACATTCGCGCGTCGTGTAGTCACCATCCTTGGCTAGACCGATCGTCTATGAAATTGATTATCTGCGGGTCTTAGTTGGGAGCGAGTTGGACATGAACCCAGCACACGATCGTCTCATTGGCATCTACATGGTGATTGCTTCAGCGGTGATGTGGAGCACGGCCGGCCTTTTCGTCCGTATGGCGGACATGGACGTATGGTCCATGGTTGCTTGGCGCTCGGGCTTTTCGGTAATCACGCTCGGAGCCTTCGTGCTTGTTAGAAAAAGGACATCCAGGCGGCATCCGGCGAAGACCTTTGGGCTGCCAGGTGTGGCGGCATGCGTGGTATCAGCCTTCACTGCGATAAGCTATATCGCGTCACTGCAATGGACGACCGTCGCTAATGTAATGACGGTCTATGCCACTCTGCCCTTCGTCGCGACAGGCATCGCCTTCGTGTGTTTGCGAGATCAGGTGACGCACCGGTTTGTCATTGCAGGTTGCGTCGCTTTCATCGGGGTGACGATTTCGGCCGGCGGGGCGGTTTCGGCAACCGATTTCATTGGAATCGTGGCGGCGTTTCTTATGACCGCGGGTTGCGCGACGCAAATTGTACTCGTGAAGCGTTTTCCAAGTATGGATTCCACGCTGATGACGGTCTATGCGGGGCTCGCATGTTTATGTGTCGCTCTGCCCATCATGCAGTTTTCGCTTCCTGCGCCAACACAGCTTATCGCTTGTGCTTTTTACGGGGTCTTGACGACAGGTCTCGGCTACATTCTCCTGCTTTTAGGCTCTCGTCGCGTTGGGTCGGGGGAAGCTGGTTTGCTTTCCATGCTCGATGTCGTGCTCGGCCCTCTTTGGGTCCTGTTGTTCTACAACGAGTATATCTCGCTTCCCGTCCTGGCCGGCGGTATGGTCGTACTGACAGCCGTAGTCTGGTACCTGATAGCGGACCGCAGGACGATAGCTGCAGCGGCCTCAACGACGGCTTAAGGCCGAGAGGCGTCTTCCACAACGCCGGATATGGCCATGAGGGCGTGCTCGAAGAATCGCCTCTTCAAGAAATGCGACGTCAGTTCGAGGTCAATGTCTTCGGTGCCGTTTCAGTCGCCAAGGCCTTCCTGCCTCGTTTTCGCTCGCGGCGTCGTGGCTTCATCATCAACGTGACGTCCATGGGGGGGAATGATCACCATGCCAGGAATCGCCTACTACTGCGGCAGCAAATTCGCGCTTCAAGGCATATCCGAGGTCATGCGTTCCGAAATGGCGCCTTTCGGCGTCTACGTGACGGCGCTTTGCCCCGGATCTTTCCGGACGGAATGAGCGGGACGATCGATGGTTCGAACTGAACGGTCGATTACCGACTACGATTCTCTGTTCGATCCCATTCGTCAGTCGCGCCAGAAAAAGAGCGGCAATCAGCTCGGGGATCCCGCCAGATTGGCAACGGCCGTCCTGACGCTGATCGCTTCGGGCAATCCGCCGCCGCAACTCCTGCTAGGAAGCGATGCCCTGAAGTTTGTGTCGGCCAGGATCGAGCGCCTACAAAATGAGATTGAGGACTGGAAGGCAGTTACACTATCGACCGACGGCTGACGGTAAGAACGATTGCAGCGCCGGCACGATCTGTCGGCTGGCGCTGCCACCAGTGACGGCCGCCTTAGGCCCATAGGAGACGTTCTTTCGAAGAGGTTTACCGATAGGTTTATCCGTGATGCCCGTTGCTCGGTTTCTTGCTATTTTTCGCTGAGTGTGTGTTGAACCTTACATCCTGCGCTCGGTACTCTTAAGTGAGCTGGAGAGCCCGGAAACGCGACTGGCCTCACGCTGCTGCAAGACGTGCCGGGATTCGGCCAGTATCTCGCGATACCTTTGGATCTTGGTTGCTTTCATCCTGAATAAGTCGTCGACTGATACCGTTGCCTGCTGCACCGGAAAAGCCACTTCGTTTTCCAGAAGGTCGAGCAAAAGGTTTCGCATCACTGCGTTTTCTTCTCGAAGTTTCGCGAGCTCAATAGCCTTCCCACTCGACTCAAATTTCCGTGCGATAGCTTTGTCGATATCGTGTTCGACAAGCAGAATCTTGGCGGCATAGTACCGGCAAGCAAAGAATGCTGTTACGAGCGCGCATAACGCGATGACAATGTAGATCATTTCGACCTCCAGGTTATCCTGAAAGTCGATATTCGGAAGC
>Ga0075370_10000739_pt1 | contig 13026 bp, 12 predicted proteins | sample EndMethybrTD3035_FD_71398 | JGI IMG/M metagenome (GOLD analysis project Ga0075370, IMG submission 71398) | Populus endosphere microbial communities from Tennessee, USA - Endosphere MetaG P. TD hybrid TD303-5 | ecosystem: Host-associated > Plants > Roots > Endosphere | place: USA: Tennessee... | reverse complement strand
TACGCCCCCAACGACTGGCAGGTTGGCCAGACCGGCAAGGTGGTTGCACCGCAGCTTTACATCGCATGCGGCATCTCCGGTGCTATCCAGCATCTGGCCGGCATGAAGGATTCGAAAGTCATCGTCGCCATCAACAAGGACGAGGAGGCACCGATCTTCCAGGTTGCTGATTACGGCCTCGTCGGCGATCTCTTTGACATCCTGCCTGCTTTTGAAAAGGCACTTTGAGCGCTTTGCGGAGGAGCATACCATGACCGAAGTTTTTATCTGCGATTACATCCGCACGCCCATCGGCCGTTTCGGCGGCGCGCTTTCGTCCGTCCGGGCCGACGATCTCGGAGCGATCCCCCTCAAGGCGCTTGTCGAGCGCAACAAGGCCGTCGACTGGGAAGCCGTCGACGACGTGATCTTCGGCTGCGCCAACCAGGCAGGCGAAGACAACCGTAACGTTGCCCGCATGTCGCTGCTTCTGGCCGGTCTGCCGGTTTCGGTCAGCGGCACCACGATCAACCGCCTGTGCGGCTCCGGCATGGACGCGGTCATCACCGCCGCCCGGGCCATCAAGGCCGGTGAGGCCGACCTGATGATCGCCGGCGGCGTCGAAAGCATGAGCCGCGCCCCGTTCGTCATGCCGAAGGCAGACAGCGCCTTCTCCCGCAAGGCGGAAATCTATGACACCACCATCGGCTGGCGCTTCGTCAACCCGGCAATGAAGGTGCTTTACGGCGTCGATTCCATGCCCGAGACCGGCGACAACGTCGCCATCGACTACAAGGTCTCCCGGAGTGATCAGGATGCCTTTGCTGTGTGCAGTCAGGAAAAGGCTTCCACCGCCCAAGCCAACGGCCGTCTCGACAAGGAAATCGTTTCCGTCAGCATTCCCCAGAAGAAGGGCGATCCGCTGAAGGTGGCGAAGGACGAGCATCCCCGCGCGACCAACGTCGAGGCACTGGCCAAGCTGAAGCCCGTCAACCGCCTTAACGGCGCAACGGTAACCGCCGGCAACGCGTCGGGCGTCAATGACGGCGCCGCCGCCCTCATCATCGCCTCGGCTGCGGCGGTCAAGAAATACGGCCTCACCCCGATCGCGCGCATCGTTGGTGGTGCGACGGCTGGCGTTCCGCCGCGCATTATGGGCATCGGCCCCGCCACGGCCTCGCAGAAGCTGCTGGCCCGCATCGGCTGGGCCGCAACCGATCTCGATGTCGTCGAACTCAACGAAGCCTTTGCCTCCCAAGGCCTTGCGACGCTCCGCCTGCTCGGGATCGCCGATGACGATTCGCGCGCGAACCCGAACGGCGGGGCGATCGCACTTGGGCACCCGCTCGGCATGTCCGGCGCCCGCATTGCCGGCACCGCCGCGCTCGAACTGTCGCTGACCGGCAAGAAGAAGGCGCTTGCCACGATGTGCATCGGCGTCGGCCAGGGCATCGCCATTGCGCTGGAACGTGTCTGAAATGGATGTGGAAAGCATCCAGGATCTGCCTGAACGAGAGGCAATGGAGTTCGACGTTGTGATCGTGGGGGCTGGTCCTGCCGGGTTATCTGCGGCGATCCGGCTGAAGCAGGTCCATCCGGATCTCTCGGTGGTCGTTCTGGAAAAGGGCGCGGAAGTCGGCGCGCACATCCTGTCGGGCGCGGTTGTCGATCCCGCTGGCATCGACAGGCTTTTGCCCGGCTGGCGCGAGGAGGAGGTGCATCCGTTCAGGACCGAGGTGAGGGATGAACGGTTCCTGCTTTTTAGGGACGCAGCCGGAACTCGAATGCCAAGATCATCGCTCAATGCTCGTGACGTTCCTGCCTCTTGATTCGAAGGCAGGGAATCACGGTAAGCCGAGCATGTCACATCAATTCCGATTCCGCGTTCAATGGACGTGCTCTAGTTGCGTGAATTGGGGTAGGACTTAGCTAGAGCTGCCCTTTTGGATTGACGGCCGACTGCGTTGTAGTCGGCCGTAGTGTTTGATCAGGGTACCAGAACGACAGAGCCGGTCGTGTGCCGCCCTTCCAGGCTACGGTGAGCGTCGGCGGCATTCTCCAGAGTAAAGCTTTCAACATTGGGAGCCTTGACAACCCCGTCTCTCAAGGCTTCATAAAATTCACCAATCATGGAGACCAGCCTCTCTCGGGTTGACGCATAGTGCGGCATCATAGGCCGGGTTGCGAACAAAGAGCCGCGTTTCGCCAGCTCAAGCATCGCAAAGGGTTCCACGGGGCCCGAGGCATTTCCGTAGCTAACAAACATGCCCATAGGTTTAAGCGAGTCCAGTGAGCCGATGGCCGTCGTCTTGCCGACGCCGTCATAGACGACGTCGCAGAGCTTACCTGCTGTTATGTCAAGAACCCTTTCAGCAAAATCTTCCCGTGAGTAGACGATCACGTCCTTACAGCCATTTTTCCGTGCCATACGGATTTTCTCATCAGATCCTACGGTACCAATCACTCTGGCGCCAAGGTGCGAAGCCCATTGCGCTAATATTGTGCCCATACCTCCAGCCGCCGCATGAACAAGGACAGTCATACCGGGCTCTACTCTAAACGTCTGGCGGATCAGCATCTGAGCGGTAAGACCCTTCATCGTCAGCGCAGCTGCAGCCTCGTCGCTGACCCAATCAGGAACCTTGAAGGCGGCAGCGCCTGGAACATTTCGCTCTGAAGCGTAACCGCCTCCTTTACCAGTGTAAGCGACCCTGTCCCCAACTTTAAAATCGGCGATTCCCGGCCCGATGGAGGTGACCACTCCTACAGCCTCTTGGCCTGGAGTGAAGGGCAATTCCACCGGGTACAAGCCCGACCGGAAATACGTGTCAATGAAATTGACACCGCAGCAGGTTTGCTTGATGCGCAATTCATTTTCACCTGGAGGACCGATATCGGTCTCCTTATATGTGAGCACCTCAGCTCCGCCCGTCGCGGTAATCTGAATAACATAGGCCATTTCATTCTCCAACTTCGCAGGTAGCGCGTTCTGCTTTGATCCGTCGATTAAGACTTCCCGTGCAAATTGATGTTTTTTGATCGGCAAAAACAAGGTGGTTCCCAAACAACTGCTGGAACCGAGACGTATTTCTCGCCAACGCTTCGTCAGTGCGTTCTCGTTGAACAGCATAATTATGACGATCCTGCACTCAGCGAATAAATCTTCCACAGTTGAAGCAACTTTAGCCCCGGCCTTTGTCACGTTGAGTGCCATCGGCTTTCCCATGACACCCAAGCCGATAAATCCTACCTTCTCGGGGAGGGCGTCCCGCTTTGAGCCGTCTGCCTCCCACCGCTGCTCAATTCCGTGCAGATCGATCTTGCCTTGCGATAGCAAGCGCTTCCGCCCAACGGAACCGCATCTGCAAGAGTCATACTGCCGCACCCCGAAACGGTCGGTCGGTTCACTTATCGATGCGAATGTCCCTAGCCGACAACAGCATCTTGAAAGGGGCACGTTGGAGTCCTGTCTGTAGGAAGGTAGGTGAACCGGTTCATTAAATTCCTTCTGTCGAAGCGGATATTCTCCCGCGGAAAACATTCGATGATTCGATTGGACCTGCAAAGAGCATGTGCAGGGATAACCACGGGTTTGGTCGCGAGGAGGAGATCCGTTCAGCCGCATGGCCGCGACGAAACTGATGCTGGTTGCAGAAGGCATGGAACTGGCCTCGTGCCCGATGATCGGATTTGATTCCGCTTCGGTCGCATCCGCATTCAGTCTATCGGCGACCGAGGCCCCGGTAATGCTAGTGACGGTCGGCCGTGCCATGGAAGACAACTGGCCGCGCAAGCCCCACAAACCGGTTTCGCAGGTTACTGACTTTGGTTTGACCCATCTTGTGATACGCCACCTTCTTAGTATTGCTGATGTCTGAAGTAGACTATGACGCTTCACTTCAACTGGCGGAGCGTCTGGTCAGATTTCGCAAAACGCGTTACATAACCCCCACCGGTGCACTGCACTCCTCCCTCCGCACTGAAAGAGATATCAGGCTTATGGCTAATCAACTTCCCCGAATCTTGCTCATCGGATGCGGAAATATGGGAGGCGCCATGCTGTCGGGTTGGCTCGATCGCGGCGTTGAGAAGGTTGTTGTCGTTGCACCTCGGCCACATCAGGTGGGCTTCACGGACAATCGAGTCCTAGTGTGCAGGAACATGACAGAAATCCCAACCTCCTTTTCCCCTTCTGTTGTCGTTTTCGCCGTTAAACCCCAAGTAGCGACCCAAATCTTAACCGAATATCGGCGCTACGCTGTCGCGGGGACTGTCTTCCTGTCAATCATGGCAGGTTTCACAACGCAAAGTCTAGTCGAAGCACTAGGCGAGAATACCTGCGTCGTGCGTGCGATGCCAAATTCGCCAGCCGCAATCCGACAGGGTTTCACCGTCGCTTTTGCCGGGAGCGGCATTGCCGAGGAACACAAGCACCTTTTCAACGATTTGTTGGAAGCGGTGGGTGAAGTCGCTTGGGTTGAGGATGAGACTCTTCTGGATCCAGCGACAGCGATTTCAGGCGGTGGGCCAGCGTATGTATATCTTCTTGTGGAAATGCTTCAGGCCGCAGCGGTAGATCAGGGGATCCCAAACGCAATTGCTGAACGAATGGCTCGAGCGACTGTTGCTGGATCAGGAGCCCTATTGGCGGGTTCAGACGTCGATGCAGCGCAGTTGAGAAAAAATGTCACCAGCCCGGGAGGGACAACCGAACGGGCTTTAAGTGTGTTGATGCATGCTGGTGCCTGGCCAAAGTCCGTTTCCGACGCCATATGCGCCGCGACTGCTCGGTCAAAGGAACTTTCCGGTTCCCAGTGATGCAGCAATTAGCGGCCAATGTTGAGGATATGCGCGCGTCGATGAATGTCCATCGCAGCTCAGCCCCTCAAGGAAAGCACGCCGCACTTGAAAATTATCCTATGTCGCTTCGCCGCAGCCGATAGCAGATCGGATGACAATCGACGCAGGGCTGCCGTTACGCGAGTGAGGGCCATAGATCGACTGACAGCTTCATCAGCAATGCATCCCCGATGTCACCGCAAAAACTGTCGCCCGGTTCATCGGAGCCATAAGAGCTGAACGTCAGCGACTGTCTGTTTGTCTTCGCCGAGGAGCACTACCAGTCAACCCATGTCGACCGCGTAGACGACCATGCTCTCGGCAAACAGCCTCTCATATCTAAATGCGCTTGCAAATCTCGCTATTAGACGACGGGCTTACGCTCAAAGTGTCATATTCACCTTGAAAGTTGAACCGCGTGGGCCTTCGGTCTCCTCAAAGACGTTAGCCCAGTCAGCTGCAAAGCTGACTTACGAAATCGACTCGCTACTTGAATTGATTGAAGTCGGGTGCGCGTTTCTCCCTATAGGACGCGACGCCCTCGCGAACCTCCCGTCCCGCGAAACCAAGAAACTCCAGGGCGGTGGACGCGTCGAAAATCGGCCCCGCGCTTCTCAACCAGTTGTTCAGGGCATATTTCGTCCAGCCAATCGCTTCGGCGGCGCCGTTTGCAAGCTGCTGAGCGATGTCAAAGGCGGTCTGCCACACGGCTTCGGGATCGCAGGCGACCGAAACCAAGCCGATACGCTCCGCCTCTTCTCCGGTGATCGGACGGCATGTCAGAAGATAGAACTTCGCCTTGGCCATTCCGCAGAGCAAGGGCCAGATGATAGCGGCTGCATCACCGGCGGCTACACCCAGACGGGTATGGCCATCCACCAACTTTGCGGTTTTCGATGCCACGGAAATATCCGCCAAAAGGGCGACAACCAAGCCAGCTCCTGCCGCTGGTCCATTGATGGCCGAAATGACTGGCTTGCTGCAGTTGATAATATTGTAGACGAGATCCTTCGCCTCACGCCATGAATTGGCACGGACCGAATGATCTTGGGTCATGGTCTCGATCCACCCGAAGTCGCCTCCGGCGGAAAATGCGCGGCCTTCACCGGTCACAACGATGGCGCGCACTTCCGGTGCCTGGTCGATGTCACGCCAAATGTAGGTGATTTCAGAATGCGTTTCGCGATCGATCGCATTCAACGATGCCGGATTGCTGAACTCAATCTTCAAGATGCCATCGGACAGCATCTCCAGCTTGAGTTTCTTGTATTTGCTTTTCCAGTCATCCATTTGGTCAATCCATTTCAGTGTTGGTGTTCCGCCTGCCAGATCAATCTTTCAATCAGACAAACCCGGTCAGATAAAAAACTGCGATAACGAAGAGGGCACCCAGTGTTTTGATCAAGGTGATCGCAAACACGTCCTTGTAGGCTTGGCGATGGGTGAGGCCCGTTACAGCAAGCAAGGTGATCACCGCACCATTATGTGGTAGAGTATCCATCCCGCCGCTTGCCATTGAGACGACACGATGAAGCACCTCGGGAGGAATGTTCGCCGCCGTCGCCGCCGCAAGAAAATCATTTCCCATAGCCGCCAAGGCGATACTCATGCCCCCTGAAGACGAGCCGGTCAGTCCAGACAGGACTGTCACAGACGTTGCAGCATTAAGCAGCGGGTCCGGTATCAGTCGCAGGGATTCTCGAACCACGATGAAGCCCGGCAAAGCCGCGATGACCGCACCAAAGCCGTATTCGGAAGCCGTGTTCATAGCGGCAAGCAGTGCCCCACCAATTGCCACCTTGGCGCCATCCACAAACTTTGTCTTGATGGCCTTGAATGCGGTGAGGACGACGAACAGAATTCCCAAAAGCAAGGCGCCTTGGACGGCCCAGATAGCCGTCACGCTGACGATGCTGCCGGAAACAGGAGCCGAAAGGCCCGGAAGAGAGGCGCTGAAGCTATCTCCATACCAGATGGGAATGTTTCTTGTGAGCCAAAAGTTGGCGACACCAACAACGACCAAAGAAAGAAGCGATAGCATCGGCGACGGTAGGTTAGTTCGCTCTTCATGCTGAGCTTCGTTTATATGGCCTTCGCCATAACCTTCGCCGTCGACGGCGGCAACATGCCGTCTCCACTCAAGATAGGTGAGGCCGACGCAGAGTAGGAAGATGGAACCGACGATCCCAAGCGTCGGCGCGGACCATGCTGTGGTTTTGAAGAAGCTCGTGGGAATGATGTTTTGAATCTGCGGGCTGCCGGGCATAGCATCCATGGTGAAAGAGAATGCGCCAAGGGCTATCGCGCCCGGCATGAGCCGCTTCGGAATATCGCCTTGACGATAGAGTTCCGCCGCAAATGGGTAGACTGCAAATACCACGACGAATACGGAGACGCCACCGTAAGTCAGCAGGCCGCAGACGGCGACGATTACGAAATTTGCCCGCGACCTCCCAAGATAGCGTATGGCAGAAGCAACGATCGATTCTGCGAAGCCGGATAGCTCAATCAGCTTTCCAAAAATCGCACCCAGCATGAACACCGGAAAATAGAGTTTTAGAAAGCCGACCATCTTGTCCATGAAGACGCCCGAAAAAATCGGTGCGACAGCGGCGCTGTCAGTCAGCAATACCGCCGCCATGGCAGCGACAGGAGCAGCAAGAATTACGCTATGCCCACGATAAGCAGCAGTAATCAGAAACGCCAGCGATGCCAGCACAACAAGTAAAGACAACAAGTTTCCTCCCGTGGCACAGAGGCCACCAATTATAATCTCCCGGACCGAGCAGTCATCGCGACAAAGTTATCGAATGATGTTGATGATCGATCAGCCTCCGTTTGTAAAACTAACCGGATCGTTGGCACTCGCCAATCAAGGCACTTGCACTCTGGTTGTGCGCCGATGCACAATGGTTGAATGAAAGACACACCTGACTGGAACGATCTTCGAATTTTTTTAGCCATTGCGAGGCTGGGCACAATTTCGTCAACCGGTGAACGGATGGGCATTGAGCACACAACCGTTTCCAGGCGCATGGATCGACTCGAGGCAACGTTGGGGCTCGTTCTTTTCGACCGCAGGCGCAGCGGATACACGCTGACGGAAGCGGGCGAAGCACTCATTCCCTACGCCGAGAAGATGGAAACGGCTCTACATGAGGCCGTCGACAGGTCGGTGATGAGTGAGGCCCGAATTCAGGGGGCCGTTCGAGTGGGAACGCCGGAGGCTTTTGGTATCAACGTGCTGGCACCCCAGTTAACCGAGCTTAACACGAGGTATCCTGACCTCCAGATTCAACTCATGGCGCAGCCTCAATTTCCCAGCCTCGTCACAAGAGAGGTTGAGATACTCGTGACGCTTGAGCCGCCGCAGGTCGGGCGCTACACGATCTCCAAACTCGCCACGATAAAATATTATCTCTATGGGTCCAGAAGCTATATCGAGAGAAACGGCCCGATCAATAATCTGGCGGATGTCAAGAAACATCGCTTTATAGACTACATTCACGATGGCTCAGTAAGCGAACGCTATCGCATTCTGGAAGAACTGGATCCCGAGCCTCAGAGATGTTTCACCACGACGAGTGTACTTGCCCAAAGAGCCGCGGCAGTTGCCGGATTGGGGTTGGTGCTGCTGACGCCGTATGTTGCGGAACAGCGGCCTGATCTCGTTTGCGTCTTTCCTGACAACGCGTTGATGACCAGAGGTATCTGGATCGCCGCGCCTGAAGATCTATTGAAAATTCGCAGGGTGCGTATCGTCTGGGACTACATCAGGCAACTCATTGAGGCGGACACACGGCGTTTCCACCGGAACTCGAACTGAGTCAAATGTGCCTCAGCGCACAATCAGTGTGCCAATCTCTCCATTGTGCTGACGCTAGTTGCCTCATAGCTTTTTCCTGCAACTAACTGAGAAACCGCAGGGCCGACTGCATACTCATATTCGTGTCAGGGTGGAGATGAAAAAGCTTTTCGATGATGCCGAGAATGTCTTGAGTGACATTGTTCGAGATGCACAAACTATTGCTGTGGGAGGATTTGGACTTTGCGGAATACCTTCCGCATTGATCGACGCGCTCAAGGCGACGGGTGCCAAGAACCTTACCTGTATCAGCAACAATGCCGGAGTCGATGATTTCGGGCTCGGTTTGTTGCTGCAGACGCGTCAGATTAATAAGATGATCGCGTCTTATGTCGGAGAAAACAAGGAATTTGAGCGTCAGTACCTAGCAGGAGAACTGGAGCTGGAGTTCAACCCACAGGGGACGCTCGCTGAGCGCCTGCGGGCTGGCGGATCTGGAATTCCAGCGTTCTACACGCGTACTGGCGTCGGTACGGTTGTCGCAGAAGGTAAGGAAACACGCGAGTTTTCAGGCAACACCTACGTGCTCGAGCATGCCCTTTCGCCTGATGTTTCGCTGGTGAAGGCACAGAAGGCGGATCCAGCCGGGAACCTGATGTTCTCCAAGACGGCCCGCAACTTTAATCCCGAGGTTGCCATGGCGGGGAAATTTACGGTCGCAGAGGTTGAGGAATTTGTCGAGCTCGGGGAGATTGATCCGGACGACGTACACCTGCCGGGCATCTTCATCGACCGAATCATCGTCGTACCGAATCCCGAAAAGCGGATCGAGCGATTGAGTTTCCGAAGCAGGGCAGCGTAAGGAGGGGACGATGGCTTGGACACACGAACAAATGGCTGCCAAAGCAGCACAGGAACTGCGTGACGGATACTACGTCAACCTCGGAATCGGCTTACCGACGAAGGTGACCAAATACGTTCCCGATGGCATGCAGGTCTGGCTCCAGTCGGAGAACGGCCTGATTGGTATCGGCCCCCCTCCATACGAAGACGAGGTCGATCCGGATCTGATCGATGCCGCGAAGCAAACGATAACGATTGTCCCGGGTGGGTCTATATGCTCTTCGTCAATGTCTTTCGCGATGATCCGCGGTGGCCATATGAACCTCAGCATCCTCGGTGGTATGCAGGTTAGCGAGAAAGGCGATCTGGCCAATTGGATGATCCCGGGAAAGATGGTCAAGGGCATGGGCGGCGCCATGGACCTTGTCGGGGGTGTCGGCCGCGTTATCGTTCTCATGGAGCACGTGGCCAAGGACGGGAGCTTCAAGCTCCTTAAGCAGTGCTCGCTGCCTCTCACCGGAAAATCGGTGGTCAGCCGTATAATCACGGATCTGGCTGTGCTGGATGTCTCGGAAGACGGGTTGGTCGTCTGCGAGCTCGCGCCAGGCGTCAGTCGTGAGGAGCTTGAGGCAAAGACCGAAGCAAGGCTGGTATTCCCGGAAACTACAGTACTTCTGACCGCCTAGCGCGCGCTCCTCGTATCCTTACGGATACACTACTATCCTTCGACCTTATGCGTAGGTCAGAAAGTTAAAGCACCGTGCGCCATTTCCGGCGCACGGTGCTTTAATGGCTTTGACTATGTCGGCAGACTTTCGGAAACGGTTCCAGAATATTCGGCGACTGGTTCAGGGTTGTGCGAGGACGCCGCGAGCGGTTCCGGCGTCTTCATTTCGACAGCTCATGTTTTGTGGATCCAGTTTGGACCTGCGGTGCATCTACCCGACATCAACCCTTTCGCGGGCTTTCCAAGGTTTCGATCACTCTTCGCCATGTCTTGAAGCTGTCGTCTCCGACGTTGGATAGCACATCGTACAAGGCTTCGGTCATCGGCAGCTTTCCGGAGCCGCTTCCGATCTTGAGGCCGAGGCCGATATCCTTGTGGATGATTGACTGGATGGAGTCGAAGTCCTTCCGCGTCGGCGCCCATGCTCCGTATGCTTTCGGAGCATCCTCGACATTTTCCGTAAAGAAATTTCGGCCGGTTCCCGCTTCCATCACCGGGATCATGTCTTTGAGCGAGAGCCCGTTATCGAGGCCGATACGATAGGCCTCCGCGGAGATCATCATGTTGGCGATGCAAACAACGTTGTTGACGATCTTGGTGATCTGGGCGGATCCTACCGGCCCGCAATAAAAAAATTGCTCGCCGACGACGCTCAGAACGTCCTTAACGGCATCGCAATCCGCGCGGTCTCCGCCAAGAATGATCGTGAGCGTGCCCTCTACAGCTTTGACCACCCCGCCACTCACCGGAGAATCGATCAGTTTGATGCCATATTGCTCGACCTCGTTCGCGAACTCACGAATGGCCGCTGGCAGGACGGTTCCCATCACGATCAAATATTGCGTCTTGTCCTTGGGCTTGTTTGTCACGATACCCGACGGCCCCAGAACAACCTGGCGAATCTGGTCATAGTTCGCAACCATAAGCATGATGACATCACAGTTACCGCAATCAGCCGGATTTTGGGTCGTCCGAACACCGAGCTCTCCAAACGGACTCAATGCTTTTTCGCTGACATCGCAAACGATGAGATCAAATTTGTTGCGGGCGAGCCTTAGGGCCATCGGCTCTCCCATAGCACCCGCACCTATAAATCCGACTTTCACAGACATTAACTTTCTCCCGAATGTTGATGCGGCACCTGTCTAACAAATGTTGCACCAATTATTTACCGGACGTACGGTCGAATTATATTGACTTATGTTTGGCTCCTCGTCAACAATAGGTCCAACAAGTTTGATCGCTTGAAAGGAAGGTGGCCCCTATGCAGACCCCACGCCGTCAGGGACGGCCTCCGGTTCTCGAAAATGCTTATGAGCGGATTCTCGATGGGGCCGCTGTACTGTTCGCCCAGAAGGGCTTCGACGCCAGTTCTATCAGCGAAATCGCTACAACCGTCGGCATGTCGAAGGCTGCCGTATTTCATTACTTCCCTGCCAAGCAGGACATCTATGACGCTATAATTGTACGCGCTCTGAGGGGGCTTAAAGATCAGGTATCGGATGCGGTGAACAACGATAACGCATCTCTCGATCGCCTCAGGCTCTTCATGACTTCGCATGCAAACTACTTCGAAGAGAATTTCTGGAGTTTCGTAACCATGCTGATCGGTTACGGAGGTATGGCAACGCCGACCTTGAAGCAGGAAGCTTTGGCCCTGCGAGATGAATACGAGAGCCTGCTTCGCGAGATCATTCGCGAGGGAGTGAAGCAGGAGCAAATTAAGGATGTTGATCCGGTCGATGCGAGCCGCGCCATCCTGTCAATGCTTAACTGGATGGCCCGATGGTTTAAGCCTGGCGGCGAGCGTTCTGCCGCCCAGGTCGCGGAAGACTATTACTCGATTATCGTCGGCGGATTGAAGCGCGCCTAGTGAGGATTACAAGTCATGGCTCTGGACACCGATACATTTAACATGCTCCTGGAGACTGTCAGCCGCTTTGTCACCGAGCGGCTCATCCCTCGGGAAGTGGAAGTCGTTGAGACCAACGCCATTCCCGCGGATGTTATTGCGGAAATGAAGGAACTTGGGCTCTTCGGGCTGTCGATCGCGGAAGAGCACGGCGGGCTCGAACTGTCGATGGAAGAAGAGGTCCAGGTTGTCTTTGAGCTCGGAAGGGCGTCTCCTGCTTTCCGGTCCGTCGCAGGCACCAATATCGGCATCGGTTCGCAGTCGATCGTTATTGCCGGCACCCTAGAGCAGAAGCAGAAGTATCTTCCGGCCCTGGCATCGGGCGATCTCATCGGTTCGTTTGCATTGACCGAACCGGACGCCGGTTCCGATGCGATGGCGCTGCGAACTTCGGCGCGCAAGGACGGTGATCACTACGTCCTGAACGGCACCAAGCGTTACATCACCAATGCTCCGAGCGCCGGCCTGTTCAGCGTAATGGCCCGCACCGCACCCGAGCGGAAGTCGAATTCTATCTCCTGCTTCCTCGTAGAGGCAGGCACTCCGGGTATAAAGCTTGGTCTTCCGGACAAGAAGATGGGGCAGCGTGGTGCGCTGACATGCGATGTGGTGTTCGAGGATTGCCGCGTTCCCGCGAGCGCGCTTCTTGGCAACGAGGAGGGAAACGGCTTCCGCACGGCCATGAAGGTTCTCGACAAGGGGCGTCTGCATATCGCCGCTCTTTGTGTCGGTATCGCTGACCGGCTCATTAAGGAATCGGTCGCCTACGCGAAGGACCGCAAGCAGTTCGGTCAACCGATCGCAGCGTTTCAGCTCGTTCAGGCGATGCTGGCCGACAGTGAGGCCGACACCTATGCGGCGCGTTGTATGATCCTTGACGCGGCCGCCCGTCGCGACCGTGGGGAAAACACCACCAAGGTT
>Ga0075370_10000738_pt1 | contig 13029 bp, 10 predicted proteins | sample EndMethybrTD3035_FD_71398 | JGI IMG/M metagenome (GOLD analysis project Ga0075370, IMG submission 71398) | Populus endosphere microbial communities from Tennessee, USA - Endosphere MetaG P. TD hybrid TD303-5 | ecosystem: Host-associated > Plants > Roots > Endosphere | place: USA: Tennessee... | reverse complement strand
GCCAGCAGCATCCAGTAATTCAGTGCCAGGGCATAGCCGATCGCCGCCAGCGCCAGCAGGCCCAGCCCCACGAAGAGCACCGGTCGCGGCCCCAGCCGGTCGACCAGGAAGCCGGAAGCGGCCTGCACGATGCAAGAGACGACGAAGAACACGGTCAGCACCGCGCCGAGTTCGGTGTAGCTGACGCTGAACGCATCCTTGAGCCACGGGAACAGGGGCGGCAGCACCAGCTGGGCGAAGTGGCTGATGGCATGCGCCAAGCCCACGAGCCCGATCAGCTTGGCATCGGTACGCAGGGTGTTGGAGGCAGGGGAAGCGGTGGAGGAGGACATGAATTGGAACAAGAATCCGGGGCAGGCGCTGATCGTATTCCCGGAGCGCACGGCAGAATGGCGATACAGAGACAACATTTGTCGAAATCATGCCGTCCACCGTCTTTGCGCCGGCGGCGCCCGCACGAGGCGCCGCACAGCCGGAAGGCTCTGCGCCGACCCAGTCCGTGGGCCCGCTCACGCCGCACCTCTACGCCCCCGATGCGCTGCGGCCGCTGCGGGCCAAGGAGCATTTCCTCAAGGCCGACACCTTCGTCGAGTTGCACACTCATCCCTGGCCGCAGCTCACTTTCTCGACCCGCGGCGTGATCCGCCTGAGCACGGAGGATGGCAGCTATATCGTGCCGCCCTCGCGCGCACTCTGGGTGCCGGCGGACATGGCGCACAGCATCACCCTCATCGAAGACGCGGAGCTGCGCACGGTCTACCTGCACAGCTGGCTCGGCCCAGGCTGGGAAAAGTGCGAGGTGCTGGAGATCAGTCCGCTCCTGCGGGCCCTGATGCTGGCGCTGGACACCACGCCCGATGGCCTGCCGCCGGCCGATCCGCATGCGGCGCAGCGCGAGCGCTGGATCGCGCCGCTGCTGGTCGACGAACTGGAGCGCGCAACGCAGATCCGCATCGACGTTCCACTGCCCGCCGACAAGCGCCTGCGCCAGTTGTGCGAGACGCTGCTGCGCAATCCCGCCGGCCGCGCCACGCTGGCCGAGCGCGCGGAGGCCATCGGCGCCAGCGAACGTACCGTGGCGCGCCTGTTCCGCGATCAGCTCGGCATGAGCTGGCAGCAGTGGCGCCAGCAGGCGGTGCTGGCCCATGCGCTGCCGCTGCTGGCGCGCGGCATGGCGGTGAGCCAGGTGGCCTCGGCCAGCGGTTACGCCACCGACAGCGCCTTCTGCGCGATGTTCAAGGCGGCGACGGGGCAGTCGCCGACGGCTTTTCAGCACAAGAGGAAAACGTAGCGCATTCCATCCTCAGTGCAGCCGCTTCCTTTCCGGATTCGCTGCTTTCGTATCATCGGTGGGTGCACCCCGACCCATTCCGCGCGGTGAAGGCATGGCCCTGAACCGCGACCAGCTCGCGCGCTGGCTCCCCTTCCTCGGCTGGCCGCGCCCCGGCCGCGCCCTCCTCACCGGCGAAGCCATGGCCGGCATCACCGTGGCCCTGATGGTGGTCCCGCAAGGCGTCGCCTACGCGGCGCTCGCCGGCATGCCGCTGGTGACGGGCATCTACGCCTCGCTGCTGCCGGCGCTCATCGGCGTGCTGTTCAGCGCATCGACCCGGCTCTCGGTCGGGCCGACGGCGCTGTCCAGCCTGCTGGTGGCGGCCTCGCTAGGTCCGCTCGCGATTCCGGGCAGCACCGAATGGGTGGCGCTGGCGGCGTGGCTGTGCTTCATGTCGGGCGCGATCCAGCTGCTGCTCGGGCTGGGCGGCTTCGGCTGGGTCCTGCGGCTGGTCAACTCGCCGGTGCTGATGGGCTTCACCCAGGCCGCTTCGGTGCTGATCATCCTGTCGCAGCTGCCGGCGCTTTTCGGCTTCACGGGTCGAAGCATCGGCCAACTGTGGCACGGGACGCCGCCCGATGTTCTGGCGATTGCCTTCGGACTGGGCAGCATGGCGGCACTGTGGATCGCCAAGGAACGCTGGCCCCGCTTTCCGGCCGCCATGGTGGTGGTGGGCGGCTGCGCCGCCATCAGCGCAGCCATCGGCTACGCGTTGCGCGGCGGTGCGGTGGTCGGCACCCTGCCCTCGGGCCTGCCGGCCTTCTACTGGCCAGGAACGCAGCCGCTGGGCACCTTCGGCGCCCTCCTGCTGCCGGCGCTGATGATCACGCTGGTGAGCTTTCTCGAAACGGCCTCGAGCGCCAAGGTCGACAACGCGCGCGCCGGCAAGCTCTGGAACGAGAACCAGGATCTGATCGGCCAGGGCCTGGCCAAGATCGCCTCCGGCTTCTCGGGCGCCTTCCCGACCAGTTCCTCCTTCTCGCGCTCCGCCATCAATCTCTACGCCGGCGCGCAGACAGGCTGGGCCACCGTGTTCTGCGTGCTGCTCATCGGCGCCGCACTGCTGTGGGCGATGCCTTTGCTCTACCACGTGCCGCAGGCGGTGCTGGCCGCCATCGTGGTCATCGCGATGCTGGGGCTGGTGCGTCCCGGGCAGTTCGTCTCGCTCTGGCGCATCTCGCGCGTGGAGGCAGTCACGGCGCTGGTTACCTTCGTTCTCACCATCGCCACCTCGCCGTCCATCTATTGGGGCGTGCTCGCCGGCCTGCTGATGAGCCTCAGCCACTACATGTACCGGCACCTGCACCCGCGCATCATCGAGGTGGGCCTGCATCCGGACGGCAGCCTGCGCGACCGCCACCTCTGGAACCTGCCGCCGTTGGCGCCCCAGCTCCACGCGATGCGCATGGACGCCGAACTCGACTTCGCGACCGCCAGCACGCTGGAGCGCGCCATCACCGTCACGCTCGCGATGCGACCGGAGCTCACCGACATCTGCCTGTTCGCGCAACCGATCAACCGCATCGACGTGACCGGCGCCGAGGTCTTCGGCGCGATCCGCCGGCTGCTGGAATCGAAGGGCGTGCGCCTGCACCTGAGCGGCCTCAAGCTGCCGGCGCAGCAGGTGCTCGAACGTGCCGGGCTGCTGGCGCCTGGCCCGCTGCTCTTCGTCTACCGCACCGATGGCGACGCGCTTGCGGCACTGGGCGCCCTGCCCGGAATGGCGGACGCGGAGCTTGCGCTCAACCCTGCACCGGTCCGCGCTGACGCTTGATCTCCGCGCGCTGGCTCTTGCCCTCGAGCCGACGCTGCCGGGCCCCGTAGCTCGGCTTGGTGGGCCGGCGCACGCGCGGCGGCAAGGCCACGCTGTCGACCAGTTCCTGCAGCCGCGCCAGCGCGTCGGCGCGGTTCATGTCCTGGCTGCGATGGCGCTGCGCCTTCAGCACGAGTACGCCTTCCTGGGTGATGCGGCTGTCGCGCAGCGCAAGCAGGCGCTCCTTCACCGCCTCGGGCAGCGAACTCGCGCGGATGTCGTAGCGCAGGTGCACGGCGCTCGACACCTTGTTGACGTTCTGGCCGCCGGCGCCCTGCGCACGCACGGCGCTGAACTCGGCCTCCGAGGGGTCGATGGGGACGAGCGGGCGCGGCGCGGGCATGCGCCATTCTGACTCGGCCCCAGGGTCGCCGCCCCGCTGATTGACGCTGGCCCAGGGCCGGTCCATATTGAATGCAGGAGGTGCGGCGGCCATGCCTGCTGTTCGCCCCGCCGCGGTCGCGGGGATCTTCTACCCGAATGACGCAATGCCGTTGCGGCGGCAGATCGGCGAATGCCTGGCCGCCGCCGACGCCATCGTCGAAGCCGAGCGGCCACCCAAGCTGCTGATCGTTCCGCACGCAGGCTACGTGTACTCCGGTGCCGTCGCGGCGCGGGCCTACGCCCTGCTCGCCCCCTGGCGCGAGCGCATCAGCCGCGTCGTGCTGCTCGGCCCCGCGCATCGCTCGCCAGTGCGCGCTCTGGCGGCGCCGGCCGCCGAAGCCTTCGACACGCCGCTCGGCCGCATCGCGCTCGACCTGCCCGCGCTCGCCACGCTGCGAGACCTGCCGCAGGTCGCGCGCGACGACCGTCCGCACGCCTCGGAGCATTCGCTGGAGGTGCAGTTGCCATTCCTGCAGACGCTGCTGGACGGCTTCGAGATGGTGCCGCTGCTCGTCGGCCATGCCGGCTCCGCCGAAGTCGCGCAGGTGCTGGCGCGCCTGTGGGGCGGCGACGAGACGCTGATCGTCGTCAGCTCCGACCTGTCGCACTACCTTCCCCATGCGCAGGCGCAGTTGCGTGATCGTTCCACGGTAGAGCGCATCCTCGCCTTCGATGCCGCGCTGGAACCCGAAGACGCCTGCGGCGCGCTCGCGATCAACGGCGCCCTGCAGTCTGCCCGTGCTAACGGCCTCGTGCCGCGCCTGCTCGATCTGCGCAACTCCGGCGACACGGCAGGCGACCGCCGCCGCGTGGTCGGCTACACCGCGATCGCATTCGAGGCACCATGAACACGAACCCGCCGGCACGCTGGTGGCACCCGCTGGACGACGGCCGCATCCAATGCGACCTGTGCCCGCGCGACTGCCGCCTGCACGAGGGCCAGCGCGGCATGTGCTTCGTGCGCCAGCGCGTCGGCGACGAAATGGTGCTCACCACCTACGGCCGCAGTTCGGGCTTTTGCATCGACCCGATCGAGAAGAAGCCGCTGAATCATTTCCATCCGGGCTCCAGCGTGCTGTCCTTCGGCACTGCCGGCTGCAACCTGGCCTGCAAGTTCTGCCAGAACTGGGACATCTCCAAGAGCCGCGAGATGGACCGGCTGATGGACGAAGCCTCGCCGCAGCGCATCGCCGAACTGGCGCGCCGGCACGGCGCCCGGAGCGTGGCCTTCACCTACAACGACCCGGTGATCTTCGCCGAGTACGCGATGGACGCGGCCGATGCCTGCCATGCGCTGGGCATCTTCAGCGTCGCCGTCACCGCGGGCTACATGCACGCCGCGCCGCGGCGCGAGTTCTATGCAAGGATGGACGCCGCCAACGTCGACCTCAAGGGCTTCACCGAGGACTTCTACTTCCGGCAGACCGGGGGCCATCTGGCACCGGTGCTCGATACGCTGCAGTACCTGCGCCACGAGACCTCCTGCTGGTTCGAGATCACGACGCTGCTGATTCCGGGCCATAACGACGGCGTTGCGGAGATCGAGGCGATGAGCCGCTGGATCTTCGACTCGCTCGGCCCCGACGTGCCGCTGCACTTCACGGCCTTCCACCCCGACTACAAGATGATGGACGTGCCTCCCACGCCGCCCGCCACGCTGAAACGTGCCCGCTCCATCGCGCTGGCCAACGGGCTGCACCACGTCTACACCGGCAATGTGCACGACGTGGAGGGCGGCACCACCTTCTGCCCGCAGTGCCGCGCAGCGCTGGTGCGACGCGACTGGTACCTCGTGCTGGATTGCGCGCTGGAGGCAGGAGGCCGATGTCCGCAGTGCGGCACGCCCATCGCCGGCCGCTTCGGGACCTTCGAACCCGGCTTCGGCCGCCGCCGAATCCCGGTGCGTGCGGCCGCTTGAGCGCTACACGGGCAGGACGTCGAGGTTGTTCGCTCCCGGCAAGGCATGCAGGCTCATCGCAAGGCGCGCGGTGTAGGAGCGGCTGAGCACGGTGTTCACTTCCGTCCAGTCGGCGCGCGCTTCCGACGGCGTCAGCGTGAGCACCAGGTAGCCGCGCTTGGTCGTCTCCGCATAGCGCAGGTCCTTGACCATCTTGGGAAAGGCATCCGTCAGGACCGGCCCCGAGATCAGCGGCAGCAGGATTTCGAGCCCTGGCGAGCTGATCGAAGACGCCCCGAACTCGACCCCGACGCGTTGCCCGCTCGCATCGGTCAGGACGCTGGCCCATGAATTGTGGGTATCCCCGGCCAGCGAAATCAGGTTCTTGCCCATCGAGCGGGCCGCAGCCAACACGGTCTCTCGGGCTGCGGGATAGCCGTCCCAGGCATCGAGGTTGTAGGGGACGCGGCGCTGCGCCAGCAGGGCGCGCTGGCTGTCGCTGCGCAAGGACTCCGGGGTCGACTGCGCCGCCAGGAATTCACCGATCGTCTCCAGGTTGAACGCGCTCGCGACACTCAACGGGATCTCCATGCGCGCCATCAACACCTGCTGCCCGAGCACCTGCCAGGTCGCGCCCGATGCAGCCATGCGCGCCAACAGCCAATCCGATTGCTCGGCGCCCATGAGCTGGCGTCCCGCGCCTGCGGCCGCACCCTGCAGATAGGCGTCGAGATTGACCTGCTGGTCGCGCCCGATGAGCCGCGTGTCGAGCATGTGCAGCGACGCCAGCGTGCCGAAGTCGAAGGAGCGATAGATCTTCAGCGGGTTGGCAGGGTCGGGCATCCGCACCGGAAGCCATTCGCGATAGGCCTGGATAGCGGCCGAGCGCCGCGCCGCGAAGCTGCCTTCGGTCGCCGGATCGTGATTGGCCGCACCGCCCATCCAGGCGTTGTTGGCGACGTCGTGGTCGTCCCACACCGCGATCATCGGCATTTTTGCGTGCAGCGCTCGGAGGTCGGCATCGGACTTGTATTGCGCGTGGCGGCGGCGGTAGTCGTCGAGCGTCAGTGTCTCGTGCGACGGCTGCGATTCGCGATCGGTTGCGATTGCCAACTGCGACGCAAAGCCCAGCGGCCCGTACTCGTAGATGTAGTCGCCCAGGTGCAGCACCACGTCGATGTCCGTGCGCTTGGCCAGTTCGGCGCACACGTTGAAGTAGCCGGCCGGGAAGTTCGAGCACGAGACCACCCCGAGCCGGAGTTGCGACACGCTGCCGGTCGGCAGGGTCTTCGTGCGTCCGGTAGGCGAAGGCTCGGAGCCCACGTAGAAGCGGTAGTAGTACGCACTGGCCGGCTGCAGCCCGGTGGCGTCCACCTTGACGGTGTAGTCCTGCTCCGCACCGGTACTGGCCGTGCCCCGCGCCACGATGGCGCCGAAGTTCGCGTCGCTGGCAACCTCCCAGCTCAGGTTCAGCGTGCCGGGGCTGGAGACCGTCACGCGGGTCCAAAGGATCACGCGGTCTGCCAGGGGATCGCCGCTCGCCACGCCGTGCGAGAACAGGGAGGTCGCCTCGCCGGGCGTCCCGCCGCCGCTACCGCCGCCACCTCCGATGCCGCCGCCGAACCCACCTCCGCCGCCACCTCCGCCGCCGCAGCCGGACACGCTGACGCCGGTGCCGACGAACATGGCATAGAGAATGGCGCCTCGGATGAAGGATCGGCGCGAAGTCTCGGGAGCGAGTTCGCAAGCGTGTTCCAGATCCGCAGCGGATGCGGGCGTTTCAGTGCCGTGGCTTTCGCGCATGTCTCGCTCCTTGCCCGGCACGGCAGCCGCACGGTGCGGCTTTTCGTCGCGTCGGAGGGTGGCGAGATTGAAGGCCGACGAGAGCGCAGTGCTCGTCAGCGGAAACCATCCGCGAAGGTCGGCCAACAGCTTACATGGCGTGACAGTGGTTGCGCACGGACACGACCGCCGGCTTCTACTGGCCGCGCGAGACCGGGCGCGCCTGCACGTCCGTCACGGGGGTGCTGCGATCGCGCAGGCGCACCGGGCTGTCGGCGGCCTCCCCGCGTGCCCGTGCGCCCACCACGTCGGCCGCCGTCGGTTCGGTCGGCTGCGACGCCGCGCGAAAGCGGTCGAAGCCGTGGCGCGGGTCGAAGCGCATCACCCATGGCAGCACAGGCCGGCCGGTGAGCCGGGCCCAGCCGTAGCGCAAGCCCCAAACCGCCGCCAGCAGCATCACCGCAATGGCAAGGCTGCCCGCGAGAACCACGCCCATGAGGAACAGAACGAAGCGCAGGAGGAAGTTCGTCATCATCGGAATTAGGCCGCAGCCTCGGCCCGTGGTTCCCCAGCCTTGTGGAACTCGAACTGCCCCGGGGTGCGAATCGGGTCGGTACTGACCACGATCGTGTCCTTCGGCCCGAAGCTGCCGTCGAGCAGCAGCTTCGACAACGGGTTCTCGATGCGATGCTGGATCGCCCGCTTGAGCGGCCGCGCGCCGAACACCGGGTCGAAACCGACCTTGGCGATCTCCGCCAACGCCGCCGGCGATACCTCCAGCGCGAGATCCATCTTCGCGAGTCGCTCCTGCAGCACCCGGAGCTGTATAGCCGCGATCGCCTCGATGTTCTTGGCGTCGAGCGCATGGAACACCACGGTCTCGTCGATGCGGTTCAGGAACTCGGGGCGGAAGTAGTTCTTCAGCTCGTCCCACACCGCATCCTTGATCTCCTCGGCCGGCCGGCCCACCATCGATTGAATGATGGGTGAGCCGATGTTGCTGGTCATCACGATCACGGTGTTCTTGAAGTTCACGGTGCGGCCCTGGCCATCGGTCAAGCGGCCATCGTCGAGCACCTGCAGCAGTACGTTGAACACGTCCGGATGCGCCTTCTCGACCTCATCGAGCAGCAGCACGCTGTAGGGCTTGCGGCGCACGGCCTCGGTCAGGTAGCCGCCCTCCTCGTAGCCCACATAGCCCGGCGGCGCGCCGATCAGTCGCGCGACCGAATGCTTCTCCATGAACTCGCTCATGTCGACGCGGATCAGGTGATCCTCGCTGTCGAAGAGGAAGCCCGCGAGCGCCTTGCACAGCTCGGTCTTGCCCACGCCCGTGGGGCCGAGGAACAGGAAAGAGCCGGTGGGGCGGTTCGGGTCGGCGAGGCCCGAGCGCGAGCGACGGATCGCGTTGGCGACCGCGCTGATGGCCTCGTCCTGACCCACCACACGCTCGTGCAGTTTCGCTTCCATCTGCAGCAGCTTGTCGCGCTCGCCCTGCATCAGCTTGGAGACCGGAATGCCGGTGGCGCGCGCCACCACCTCGGCGATCTCCTCCGCGCCGACCTGCGTGCGCAGCAGCGTGGGCGCGCTCGACTTGCCCTTGTTGGCCTCGGTGTCCTGCGCCTCCTTCAAGCGCTTCTCCAGACCCGGCAGCTTGCCGTACTGCAGCTCGGCGACCTTGTTGAAGTCGCCCTTGCTGGTGAACTCGGCGATCTGGAACTTGATCTTGTCGATCTCCTCGCGGATCTGCGCGCTGCCCTGGGCCTGTGCCTTCTCGGCCTGCCAGATCTCGTCGAGGTCGGCCAGCTCCTTCTGCACGCGCTGGATCTCGTCCTCGATCAAGCCCAGGCGCTTCTGCGAAGCCTCGTCCTTCTCGCGGCGCACGGCCTCGCGCTCGATCTTCAGCTGGATGACGCGGCGGTCGAGGCGGTCCATCACCTCGGGCTTGGAGTCCATCTCGATCTTGATGCGGGCCGCGGCCTCGTCGATCAGGTCGATGGCCTTGTCGGGGAGGAAGCGATCGGTGACGTAGCGGTCCGACAACTCGGCCGCGGCGACGATGGCCGGGTCGGTGATGTCGACGCCGTGGTGTACCTCGTACTTCTCCTTCAGGCCGCGCAGGATGGCGACGGTCGCCTCCACGCTGGGCTCGCCCACCAGGATCTTCTGGAAGCGGCGCTCCAGCGCGGCGTCTTTCTCGATGTACTTGCGGTATTCGTCGAGCGTGGTGGCGCCCACGCAGTGCAGCTCGCCGCGCGCCAGCGCGGGCTTGAGCATGTTGCCCGCGTCCATCGCGCCCTCGGCCTTGCCGGCGCCGACCATCGTGTGCAGCTCGTCGATGAAGACGATGGTCTGGCCCTCGTCCTTGGCCAGTTCATGCAGCACGGTCTTCAGCCGCTCCTCGAACTCGCCGCGGTACTTGGCACCGGCCAGCAGCGCCGCCATGTCGAGCGACAGCACGCGCTTGCCCTTGAGCGACTCGGGCACCTCGCCCGCGACGATGCGTTGCGCGAGGCCTTCGACGATGGCGGTCTTGCCGACACCGGGCTCGCCGATGAGCACGGGGTTGTTCTTGGTACGGCGCTGCAGCACCTGGATGGCGCGGCGGATTTCCTCGTCGCGGCCGATCACCGGATCGAGCTTGCCCAGGCGGGCGCGCTCGGTGAGGTCGAGGGTGTATTTCTTGAGGGCTTCGCGCTGGCCTTCGGCATCGGCGCTGTTGACGCCCTGCCCGCCGCGCACGGCATCGATGGCCGCCTCGACCGACTTGCGCGTCACGCCCTGGCTGCGCGCCAGGTTGCCGATCTCGGCCTTGCTGTCGGCCAATGCGAGCAGGAAGAGCTCGCCGGCGATGAACTGGTCATTGCGCTTGATGGCTTCCTTCTCGGTGGCCTGCAGCAGCTTGCCCAGCTCGGGGCCGACCTGCACCTGGTCATGGCCCTGCACCTGCGGCAGCTTCTTGATGGCCGCCTCGGCGGCATTCAGCAAGCCCGGCACGTTGGCGCCGGCCCGTTCGAGCAAGGCCTTCGGCCCATCGTCCTGGCGCAGCATGGCAACCAGCAGATGGACGGGTTCGATGTAGGCGTTGTCGTTGCCCAACGCGAGCGACTGCGCGTCGGCGAGGGCTTCCTGGAATTTGGTGGTGAGTTTGTCTTGGCGCATGGATGAAAACTCCGATCCCAGGGCATCTAGGGCCCGGCGCGGCAAATTCAAGCCGCTGACGGTGATAGCACGGCCCGGCACCCGCGTCGCGCTCGTTCAGAATAGCCCTCCCGGAAGGCGGGCACGCGAGTTGCTCGACCTGGATTTCTCTCTTCATCAATGTCTGGAGTCGATCTCATGTTCTGTTCAAGGTGGATGGCTGCCGCGCCGCGCACGTCGCGCCGTGTTCTTGCGCTGGGGCTGGCGGCCGCGGTGGTCGGCTTCTCGGGGCTCGCGCAGGCGCAGCAGCAAGGTGCGCCGATCAGGCTGCTGGTCGGCTTCCCGGCCGGCGCAGGCACCGACGCGATCGCCCGCACGCTGGGCGAGAAGCTCAAGGACCAGCTTGGGGCGCCGGTGGTGGTCGAGAACCGCGCCGGCGCCGGCGGCCAGATCGCTGCCCAGGCACTCAGGGCTGCGCCGGCCGACGGCCACACACTGCTCCTGTCGCACGACCACACCATCTCGATCCTGCCGCAGGTGGTGAAGAACCCGGGCTACAACTCGGCCACCGACTTCGTTCCCGTGGCCGGCTTCGCGACCTTCGCCAATGTGCTGGCGGTCTCCGGCGGCACGCCTGCGAAGAACCTCGACGAGTACCTGAAATGGGTGCGCACCCAGCGCGGCGGGAAGGACACCATCGGCGTGCCCGCGCCGGCCTCGATCCCCGAGTTCCTGGTGAAGATGATCGGCACCAAATACAAGATCGACTTGCAGGCCGCGCCCTACCGCGGCAGCGCGCCGATGACGGCTGACATGCTGGGCAACCAGATCAGCGCCGGGATCGCCTCCGTGCCCGACTTCATCGAGAACCACCGCGCCGGCAAGCTGCGCATCGTGGCCACCATCGGCGCCAAGCGCCAGCCGCTGCTGCCGCAGGTGCCGACCTTCGCCGAGCTGGGCTTCGCCAACCTGGAGGATCTGCCCTATTACGGCGTGTTCGCGCCGGTGGGTACGCCTCAGCCGGTGATCGACCGCTTCGGCGATGCGCTCGCCAAGGTGCTGGCCATGCCGGACGTGAAGCAGAAGCTCACGACCATGGGGTTGACGGTGGCGTACGAACCGCAGGGCCAGTTCGCAGGCCGCGTGCGCAGCTACACGCAGACCTGGCAGAACATCATCAAGGCGAGCGGCTTCACGCCGCAGTAAGGCACGCCGCGGCGTACTAGGCGTTGGGGGCCTGGATGCCCCAGCGCGCCAGGGCCGCATCGTCATCGACGCGCGCGTCGACCCAGCGCGCGCCCTCCGGCGTTTGTTCCTTCTTCCAGAACGGCGCCTGGGTCTTCAGGTAGTCCATCAGGAACTCGCAGGCCTGGAAACTCTGGCCGCGATGGGCGGAGATCACGGCCACCATCATGATCTGGTCGAGCGGCTGCAGGAGCCCGACGCGATGGATCACGCGCGCACCGAGGATGTCGAAGCGGCGATGGGCCTCGTCGATCATGGCTTCGATGGACTTCTCGGTCATGCCCGGGTAGTGCTCGAGCTCCATCGAGGCGATCGCGTCGCCATCGTTGCGGTCGCGCACGGTGCCGACGAAGCTGCACACCGCACCCACGCGCTTGTCGTCCGCGCGCAACGCGGCGACCTCTTTGGCGAGATCGAAATCGGCTGTCTGGATGAAAACGCGAGGGCCGCTCATGACGGGGATTGTGGCACCCCGCTAGACTACGACGCATGCCTTCCCCCGTGCACCGCCCTCTTCCGTCGCCTGCCGCGATGGTCCGCGTGCGCTTGAACGGCAAATCCAAAAAACCCGAGCTCGTCTGACCGGAGCTTCGGTTCCGTCGTCGGATGAGCGACGGAACTGCAGGGTTCGATTTCCAGCCTGATTTTTCGTGCGCGCGTCCGACGGTGGTTCATCCATCGGTCTGGTCTCAAAGGAAAAAACGCGTGCCTTCCACATCTTCTCCCACCCCTGATTTCTCGGGCCTCTGGATTCCGCTCGTCACGCCCTTTCGCGGCGATGCGGTCGACCATGCCGCGCTGGCGGCGCTCGCCGGAGGGCTCGCGCCTTCGGGCATCGCCGGCTTCGTGGTCTGCGGTTCGACGGGCGAGGCGGCGGCGCTCGACGCCGACGAGCAGTTGGCCGTGCTGGCCACCGTCACGAAGGCCGCACCTGCCTTGCCGCGCATCATGGGTCTGTCGGGCTGCCACCTGGGCAAGACCGTCGCGTGGGTTCGCCAACTGAACGAGCAAGGCCTGGCCGCACTGCTGGTGCCGGCACCCAGCTACATCCGCCCTTCGCAGGCCGGGCTGCAGGCGTGGTTCGAGGCGATCGCCGAGGCCAGCGCGGTGCCGCTCGTGGTCTATGACATCCCGTACCGCACCGGCGCCACCATCAGGCGCGAGACGCTGCTCGCGCTCGCGGCCGATCCACGCATTCGCGGCCTCAAGGACTGCGGCGGCGACATGGCCAAGACGCGAGCGCTGATCGCCGATGGCCGGCTGCAGGTGCTGGCCGGCGAGGACGCGCAGATCTTCTCGACCGTGGCCGAGGGCGGCGCCGGCGCCATCGCGGCCAGCGCGCACTTGCACACCGCACGCTTCGTGCAGGTGATCCGGCTGCTTCGCGACGGGCGGCTGGCGGAGGCACGCGCGCTGTGGCAGCCGCTGCTGCCG
>Ga0075370_10000737_pt1 | contig 13034 bp, 11 predicted proteins | sample EndMethybrTD3035_FD_71398 | JGI IMG/M metagenome (GOLD analysis project Ga0075370, IMG submission 71398) | Populus endosphere microbial communities from Tennessee, USA - Endosphere MetaG P. TD hybrid TD303-5 | ecosystem: Host-associated > Plants > Roots > Endosphere | place: USA: Tennessee... | reverse complement strand
GTGCAGAGGTCTGCGGTCGCGTGAGCCCCGAGCGCATCCTCGTCGTGCGCTTGAGCGCCATCGGCGACGTGGTGATGGCCTCCGGGCTCATCCCGGCGTTGCGCGCAGCGTGGCCGCAGGCACGGATCGACTGGCTGACGGAGCCGGCCACGGTGCCCTTGCTGCGCCACCATCCGGACTTGAACGAGGTCATCGCCTGGCCGCGTGCCGAGTGGCAGCGTCTGTGGCGTGAAAGGCGGCTGGCCTCGCTGTGGATTGCCATCCGGCGCTTCCGTGCCGAGTTGCGTGGGCGCCGCTTCGATCTCGTGCTCGACGCCCAGGGACTGCTGAAGAGCGGGCTGATGGCGTGGATGACGGGTGCACCCAGAAGGGTGGGCCTGCTGTCTCGCGAAGGCAGCCAATGGCTGATGACCGAGCGTGTCGGCGCCCCGCCAGGCGACGACCCGCGCATGAGTCACGAGTACCGCGACCTGGCGGACTACCTCGGCGCACCCGCCGGCAGCTTCAGGCTGGCCCTTTCGGTGGGCGACGCGCCCCGCCAGGTGGCCCGCGCCGCCTTGGTCGAGGCGGGCATTCCTGTTGCGCCGGCAGGCCGGTTCGCCGTCCTGGCCCCTTTCACCACCCGGCCCCAGAAGCATTGGTTCGAGGACCGATGGTCCGGCCTGGCAGGCGCTCTTCGGGCGCAGGGCTTGGTTCCGGTGCTCCTGGGCGGCCCGGGTGACCGGGAGGCGTCGGAACGCATCGCGGCGGGGAACCCTTCGATTGTCAATCTGGTGGGCCGGCTCAAGCTGGACGAGACGGTGGCGGCCATCGCGGATGCCTCGCTGCTCGTGGGCGTGGATACCGGGCTGACCCACATGGGCACGGCGCTGAACGTGCCCACCGTCGCACTTTTCGGCTCAACGCGCCCCTATCTGGACGCCTTGTCCCCGCGTACCGCCGTCCTGTACCAGGCGCTGGATTGCTCGCCCTGCCGGCGCCATCCGACCTGCGGCGGCGCCTATCACTGCATGCGGCATTGGACGGTGGATCTGGTCATGGCCGCCGCGCGCCGGCTGATCACGCCTGCGGACGGCAGATGAAGGTCCTGCACGTCGAAGCCGGGATGCATCTGTACGGCGGTGCGCTGCAGGTCGTCTTCCTGATGCGAGGAATGGCCGCCCGGGGAGTCGAGGTGGCGCTGGCTTGCCCGCCGGGCAGTGCCATCGCCGCGGCCGTTCGCGAGCTGCGGCTGCCGGTGCACGAGATCGTCATGCGGGGCGACGCCGATGTCGGCCTGGTGCCTCGGCTGAAGCGCCTGCTCGGCACCGTCGAGCCGGACCTGTTGCACCTTCACAGCCGACGCGGCTGCGACACCTGGGGCGCGATCGCAGGCCGCCTGCATGGCCTGCCGGTCGTGCTGAGCCGCCGCGTGGACAACCCGGAGCCCCGCTGGTGGGCAGCGCTGAAGTACCGGCTGCCCAGGCACGTCGTCACCATCTCCCAAGGCATCAGGGGCATCCTGCTCGCCGAAGGCGTGCCGGCCGAACGCATCAGTTGCGTGCCGAGCGCGGTGGACACGGACCAGTACCGACCGGCGCGCGAGGAGGGCCGGGCGGCGCTGGCTCAGGCCTTTGGCCTGAGGCCCGACGCCCTGGTGATCGGCATGGCCGCCCAGTTCATCGAACGAAAGGGGCACGCGACGCTGCTGCAGGCGCTGCCCGAGGTGTTCTCCCGGCATCCAGCAGTACGCGTGCTGCTGTTCGGCCAGGGGCCTCTGGTGGATTCGGTCAAGGCTCGAGTCGAGGCCGAACCTGCATTGCGGGAGCGGGTGCAGATGACGGGCTTCCGGGCCGACCTCGACCGCCTCCTGCCCGGACTCGATGTCCTGGCTCACCCGGCGTTCATGGAGGGCCTGGGCGTGGCGCTGTTGCAGGCCGCAGCCTGCGGCGTGCCCATCGTCGGCGGCCGCGCCGGTGGCATACCGGAGATCGTTCAGCCCGGCCTCAACGGAGAACTGGTCGAGCCGGGGGATGCGGCCGGCTTGGCGACGGCATTGAACCGGCTTCTCGACTCCGCGGTGCTGCGTGCGCGCATGGGTGCGGCCGGTCGTGAGTGGGTGGAGCGGCATTTCTCGATCGACGCGATGGTCGAGGGCAACCTGGCCGTCTACCGGCGGCTGCTGGGAGGCTGACCGATGGTGGAGCAGATCCGTCAGCGGGTGGCGGTGTACTTCGTGGCGTCGCCGCTGAACTACCTCGCCGCGCGCCGCGTCGCGCTGGACCATGAAGCCGGGGCTCGCCAGGTTCTGGTGTGCTATCGCCCTGCCTTGAAGCCGATGGTGCGCGATGCCGACTGGGACGCCGTGATCCACATGCCCTGGCCGCGCTTCGAACCCTTGCCGGGGCGGTTCGGCAGGCTGCGGCGCACCTTGGCGAACCTGCGGCTCGTTGCCGACGAGATCGGCCCTTGCGACACGATCCATCTGCACAGCCCTGTGTTCGATACCGAGGCCGTGAACTACTTCGTCCGGGCGTTGCCCCGTCTGACCGGAGCGCGCGCATTGAGAGGACGCATCCTGCCCGATGGCGTGAACAGCCTGCACCGCCATCCGATGCGCTTCGCGCGCAGGCTCGCCATGAAGCTGCGGCGCCTGCGAGGGGTGGTGAGCCCGCTGCTTCGATACGCCCCGTTCAGCGGAGACCGGATCGGCTCCGATGCCGACTTCGTCGATCGGATCTATGTGCTCGCCGGATTCGGTCACGAGTACGACCCGGGCAAGGTGGTGGTGCTCGGCCCGCTGGTCGACCCCGCAGCGAATGCCTCGTCGGCCGAGCCGGCACCGCGTCGCGCGCTGGTCCTGGGGCAGCCGCTGCTCGGGCATCGGCAGATCACAGAGCCGCAGCGCCAGGCCATCAGCGAGGCCATGGCCCGCTGGCTGGAGGCCGAGGGCATGGAACAGGTGGACTACAAGCCCCACCCTCGCGAACACGGCGATGGAGAATTCTGGAGCGCCCGCTACCAGCGCCTGGTGATCGACGAGCCGCTCGAGTCCTACATGGCCCACGAGGCCTACGACGTCGTCATCGGCGTGTGTTCCACAGCGCTGTTCACGGCGCGGCAGATCCAGTCGCCGACCTGCAAGGTGGTGGCCGTCGGGGTCGAATGCGTGCGATTCGACACCCTGGCGATGCAGGAAGACGTCATGAAGATGATGCGGCAATTGGGCGTCGTCATGATTCCGGTCAACAACCTTCCTCGCAGCTGAGCATGTTGAAGATCGCCTTCGTCTCCTCGAATCCTCACCCGACGACCTTCCGCTCCGAGGGGTCGTACATCTATCGATGCGAGAACCTGGCCCTGGGACTGGCGGCCATGGGTCATCAGGTCAGTCACCGCCACCTGAACTCGCTGGTGGCCGGGCGATTGGCGTTCGATGTGGCCGTGTTCCTGAGGCCGACGGATTCGCTGCGCCTGCGATGGGTCGCCCGCCGCCTGAAGCAAGCGGGCTGCCGGATGGTGGCCGACTTCGACGACCTGCTCTACGACCCTTCGTTTGCCAGGTTCCGGCCGTCGGTCTGGTCCGGACAGGCCAGCCTGCCTCGAACCACGAGAAAGTTCGTCAGGCACGGCAATGCGCTGCGCCAGTTCGACCGTTTCACCTTCTCCACGCAGTCGCTGTTCGATCACTTCGCCGCCCTGCACCCGGAAAGACTCCGGTTGATCGTCCCCAACGCGGCATTTCGGCCCTGGCGCGAGCTGCACCGCATCCATGCAGAGCCGCGCCGCATCACCTACTTCAGCGGGACGCGGACCCACGATCGCGATTTCGCCCTGGTGGAGCCCGCACTGACTCGTCTGCTGGAAGAGCGGGACGACTTTCGCGTCCAGCTGGTGGGCCCGCTGCAGACGCGGCTGGACCATCGCCATGTCGAACGGGTGGAGCGAGTGGATTTCAAGCGTTATGCGGACCTGGTGCGATCCGCGCACCTCAACCTGGCGCCTTTGGAGGACACGCCGTTCAACCGGTGCAAGTCTGCGCTCAAGGCCATCGAGGCCGGCTGCTTCGGCGTGCCGACCATCGCGTCACCCATAGGCGACTATCTTCGCGTTGCCACCGAAGGCGTGCTTTACGCCGGCGAAGCCGATCAGTGGTACGAACAGCTGCGACTGGCGCTGGACGAATCGCACTACCGGCGACTGAGCGAGGGGCTCATCGAACGGCTGCGACCGTTGTCCGATGTGGACCGGTTCGCCCGCGAGTTCCTCAGCTTCGTCGCCTGAGCGCTAGCCCCGGCTCAGCAGCGCATCGACGCAGGCGGCGAGATCCTCGAAGACCTCGTCGGCTTGGGCTTCGGCGCCCAGCTCCAGCGCATGGCCCGAGCGGACCAGGAACACCCGGCCGACGCCGGCGGCACGCCCGGCCTGCGCATCGGCCAGCTTGTCGCCGACCATGATCGATTCGGCCAGCGACAGGCCCAGTTCGTTCGCCGCCCGCAGCAGCATGCCTGGCCGCGGCTTGCGGCAGTCGCAGTCGAGCGCGAGGGCGGCCACCTTGCCCTGGGGATGATGGGGGCAGTGGTAGATGCCGATCGCGGGCGAGCCATTGGCCGCCATCGCTCCGCGCAGCTTCCTCGTCAGCGCCTCGTAGTCGGTCTCGGAATAGAAACCTCGCGCGATGCCTGATTGATTCGTCACGATGACGAGGGCGTAACCGGCCTCGTGCAGTTGCCGCATCGCAGGCAGGACGCCGGGCAGGAACTCGAAATCCTCCCAGCGGTGCAGATAGCCGATGTCGCGGTTGATCACGCCATCGCGGTCGAGGAAAGCAGCGCGGCGCGGCATCTCGGTCAGGCGATCAGCTCGTCGTAGCTGATGCTCGCGGTGCCGAACTTGCCCACGACCAGGCTGGCGGCGTGGTTGGCCCAGGGCACCGCATCCCTCAAGCTGACGCCGCTGCCGACCAGCGCCGCCAGCGTCGCGATGACCGTGTCCCCTGCGCCCGTCACGTCGAACACTTCGCGGGCTTCGGCCGGCACGTGAGCGGCGCCGGCATCGTCGAACAGCGTCATGCCTTCCTCGGAGCGCGTCAGGAGCAGAGCTTCGAGATGGAGATCGCTGCGCATCGATTGCGCCTTGGCGGCCAGTTGCGTCTCGTCGCGCCAGGGCCCGGTGATCTGGGCGAGTTCGCCGCGATTGGGCGTCAGCAAGGTCGAGCCGGCGTATCGCTGGTAATCGTGGCCCTTGGGGTCGACCAGCACCGGCTTGCCGGCCGCCCGGGCGAGTTCGATCATCCGCGGGATGTGGGCCAGGCCGCCCTTGCCATAGTCGGAGAAGACGATGGCATCGTGCCGTGGCAGCTCGGCCTCGAACGAGCTCAGCATCTGCGCCAGCACCTCGTGATCGGGCGAGTTCTCGAAATCGACCCGGATGAGCTGCTGCGAGCGGCCGATCACGCGCAGCTTGACGATGGTCTTGAGCTGCGGGTCGTGGCCGATGGCGCTGCGGATGCGGTGCTCGGCCAGAAGCTGTTCCAGCCGCCGGGCCGGTTCGTCGTCGCCGACCACCGTCAGCAGGGTGGCCGCTGCGCCGATCGACTGCGCGTTGACCGCCACGTTGGCGGCGCCACCCAGGCGGTCTTCCTCGCGTGTGACGCGCACGACGGGCACCGGCGCCTCCGGCGAGATGCGGTCTACGGCACCGAACCAGTAGCGGTCCAGCATCACGTCGCCGACGACCAGCACGCGGCACGCCGCCAGCCGCTCGCGCGAGGGCAGGGCCACGCGGGAGCTCATGCCAGTCCGAGCTGCTGCTCGATCAGCCCGCAAAGCGTGTGGATCACCAGCAGATGGGTCTCCTGGATGCGGGCGGTGACGGGGCTGGGCACTACGATCGCCACGTCGGACAGGCCCTTCAGGCGCCCGCCGTCGCGGCCCAGCAGCCCCACCACGCGGATGCCGGCATCGCGAGCGACCTCGGCGGCCTTCACGACGTTGGCGGAATTGCCCGAGGTCGAGATGGCCAGCAATGCATCACCGGGCCGCCCCAAGGCCAGCAACTGGCGCGAGAAGATGTCTTCGAAGCTGTAGTCGTTGCCGATGCAGGTCAGGGCCGAGGTGTCTGTGGTCAGGGCGATGCCGGCCAGCGGCTTGCGCTCGTGGATGAAGCGGCCGGTCAGTTCGGAGGCGATGTGCTGGGCGTCCGCGGCCGAGCCGCCGTTGCCGCAGGACAGAAGCTTGCCGTGGGCGCGCAGCGTGTCGGCGATGAGGGTGCCGGCCCGCAGCACGTCCGCCTCGATGCTGCCGAGCTGCTGGAAGAGTTGCAGGTGCTCCGCCAGGTTGGCGGCAAAGAGACTGGGTGATGCGGTGGTGTTCACAGTTCCTCCACGCGGCGCGGCGGGAAGCTGTCCCAGCTCAGGCAGCCGGGACATTGCCAGAAATAGCGCTGCGCCTCGAAACCGCAGGCGGCGCATCGATACCGTTGCTGCGGCCTGGCGGCCCGGGCAATCGCCTCGCCCACCGCCTCGGCGGCCTCGGTGTTCCATTGCTCGACAGGCCGCGAGAGCACGGCCTGTGCCGCACTCAGGGTGGGCTGCTGGCGAAGATGGGGCAGCAAGCCGGGCTCGGCTGCCAGCTCGTGGCCGTCCAGGCGGGCCAGGGCGCGAAGCAGGTCGAGACCCGGCGCGTGTTCGTAGGCCGCACGCAGGTGCTGGCGAGCCACCTCGGCCTGACCGGCGGCCTGGGCACTGGCCGCGTAGTCGCTGGCGACCAGGGCGAAGGCCGGCAGGTCTCTCAGCCTCAGGTCATCCCAGGCGCCCAACGCCTCGGTGTGGCGGCCGGCCTTGGCCAGCCGCTGGCCCATCAGCAGCAAGGGCCTCGGGGCATGCGGGGCGACGGTGCGGGCCTTGGCGAGCGCGGCATCGGCGGCTTGCGTCTGGCCCTTGGCGTCGGCCTCCTGGGCGAGTTCGCACCAGTGGTGGGCGATGCGGGTGCCGAAGGAGCCGGTGCCGCTGCGCTCCAGTGCGGCGGCGGTCTCGGCGGCGGCGGACCAGTCTCGCGAACGCTCGTAAAGGTTCAGCAAGGCCAGCCGGGCCTCGGTCTCGAACGCGGTGCCCTGCAGCGCCCGATAGGCCTGCTCGGCACGGTCGAACAGTCCCGCCTTCATGAAATCCTGCGCCAGCGCGTGCTGTGCGCGGTCACGCTCGCTGCTGGCCAGATCGGCGCGGCCGAGAAGGTGCTGGTGGACGCGTACGGCTCGCTCGAACTCGCCGCGGCGGCGGAAGAGATTGCCCAGGGCGAAGTGCAGCTCGGACGTCTCGGGATCATGCTGCACGGCCTCGATGAAGGCGTCGATCGCCTTGTCCTGCTGCTCGTTCAGCAGCAGGTTCAGCCCTTTGAAGTACGCCTTGGGCGACTCGCGGTTCTCGCGCCTGAGCTGCCGCAGGTCCAGCCGCGAGGCCAGCCAGCCGAAGGCGAATGCGACCGGCACGGCCAGCAGCCACCAGTAGGGAAGGTCAAACTCCATCGGGGATCGCCGGCTGCCGGGCCTCCTCGGCCTTGGGCGGCAAGGGCATGGGCTGGGTGTTGCCCGCCTCGGGCGCGTGCCTGCGGGCCAGGCGACGGTGGCGCCACCAGCTGGGGGTCATCGCCAGGACCCCGAAGACCGTGCCCGCCGCGAAGGCTGCCAGCACGATGATCACCATCGGCGCGCTCCAGGCGTAGCCGAAGGCCCAGTTCACCGAGGCCGGCTGCTGGTTGTGCAGCGAGAAGGCGAACAGCGAGAAGAAGATGAAGGCCCGGAACAGCCAGACGAGAAAACGCATCACGGCCGATTCTAAGGAGACGAGGTGGCTGCACCGGCCCGCTCGTCCATGAAAAAAGGGCCCCGCGGGGCCCTTGCTTGAACAGCGTCTGGGGTCAGGGGCTCGGCGCCTCTTCCTTCGTTGCAGGGGCCTCGGCGACCGGCAGGCTGGCGTCCACGCCTTCGCGCAGCGCCTTGCCGGGCTTGAAGTGAGGCACCAGCTTCTCGGGGATCGTCACCTGCTCGCCGCTGCGGGGGTTGCGCCCCACGCGTGGCGGGCGACGGTTGATCGAGAAGCTGCCGAATCCACGTATCTCTATGCGGTGCCCGCGCGCCAGCGCGTCGGACATCGCATCGAGGATCGTCTTGACCGCGAACTCGGTGTCGCGTTGGGTCAGCTGGGCGAAGCGATCGGCCAGCTTGGCCACGAGATCCGAGCGGGTCATGGGAGCTCCCCGTCCGGCGAGTACGCCGGACGCCCCCCCGAGCGGACACGGGCCGGCTGGGGTGCGACCCCGAGCTCGGCCCGCTGCGCCATCAACGGGTGGTGGCGGCGCATCGGTGGGTCAGCCGTTGTCCTTCTGGTTGTCCAGCTTGGCGCGCAGCAGGGCGCCCAGGCTGGTCGTGCCGGCCGTCTCGCGCTCGTTGGCTTGCGACAGGCGCTGCATGGCTTCCTGCTGGTCGGCCTGGTCCTTCGCCTTGATCGACAGCTGGATGTTGCGGGTCTTGCGGTCGACGTTGACGATCATCACCGAGACCTCGTCGCCTTCCTTCAGCACGTTGCGCGCGTCTTCGACGCGGTCACGGCTGATCTCGGACGCACGCAGGTAGCCCAGGACGTCGTCGGCGAGCTGCACTTCGGCGCCGCGCGGATCGACCGTCTTGACGACGCCCGTGACCAGCATGCCGCGGTCATTGACCGAGGTGAAGGTCGCGAACGGGTCGCCATCCAGCTGCTTGATGCCCAGCGAGATGCGCTCGCGCTCGACGTCGATGCCCAACACCACGGCCTCGACTTCCTGGCCCTTCTTGTAGTTGCGCACGGCGGTCTCGCCCGGCTCGTGCCAGGACAGGTCCGACAGGTGCACCAGGCCGTCGATGCCGGCAGCCAGACCCACGAAGACGCCGAAGTCGGTGATCGACTTGATCGGGCCCTTGACCTTGTCGCCGCGCTTGACGGTGGCCGAGAACTCTTCCCAGGGATTGGCCTTGCACTGCTTCATGCCGAGGCTGATGCGGCGCTTGTCCTCGTCGATCTCCAGGACCATGACTTCGACTTCTTCGCCCAGGGTCACGACCTTGGACGGAGCGACGTTCTTGTTGGTCCAGTCCATCTCCGAGACGTGCACCAGGCCTTCGATGCCGGGCTCGATCTCGACGAAGGCACCGTAGTCGGCGATGTTGGTCACCTTGCCGAACAGGCGGGTGCCCGTCGGGTAGCGGCGGGCCACGCCCATCCAGGGGTCGTCGCCCAGCTGCTTCAGGCCCAGCGAGACGCGGTTCTTCTCGGCGTCGAACTTCAGGACCTTGGCGGTCAGCTCCTGGCCGACCTGCACCACCTCGCTCGGGTGGCGCACGCGGCGCCAGGCCATGTCGGTGATGTGCAGCAGGCCGTCGATGCCACCCAGGTCGACGAACGCACCGTATTCGGTGATGTTCTTGACCACGCCGTGGACGATGGCGCCTTCGGACAGGGTCTCGAGCAGCTTGGCGCGTTCTTCGCCCATCGAGGCTTCGACCACAGCGCGGCGCGACAGCACCACGTTGTTGCGCTTGCGGTCGAGCTTGATGACCTTGAATTCCATGGTCTTGCCCTCGAACGGCGACATGTCCTTGACAGGACGCGTATCGAGGAGCGAGCCGGGCAGGAAGGCGCGGATGCCGTTGACCAGGACGGTCAGGCCGCCCTTGACCTTGCCGGAGACGGTGCCGGTGACGAAGTCGCCGGATTCCAGCGCGGTTTCCAGGGCCAGCCACGAGGCCAGGCGCTTGGCCTTGTCGCGCGAGAGGATGGTGTCGCCGTAGCCGTTCTCGACGGCGTCGATGGCCACGGAGACGAAGTCGCCTACCTGGACTTCGATCTCGCCGGTGTCGGTCTTGAATTCATCGATCGGCACATAGGCTTCGCTCTTCAGGCCGGCATTGACGACCACGAAGCTGTGCTCGATGCGCACCACCTCGGCGGTGATGACTTCGCCAGAGCGCATTTCGGAGCGCTGCAGGCTTTCCTCGAACATGGCGGCGAACGATTCACCACCGGTGCTGTCGGCGACTTGGGTTTGGGACATTGAGGGTTCCTTGGGGCCGGCTTGCAAGGCGCCGGCTGCATGCGGTGCGTGACACCGCAGGGGTTAGGTTGACGAGTTCACCGCCCTCGATCGACTCACGCGAGCCTGGAGGGAAGGGCGATGGGCCCTGATGCCTTTCCGACTTGCACTCGGATCGGCCTTGCCATTCCGACCAGGAGGTCAGAAGGGCTTGCGCTGCTGCCACCAACCCAAGACCTGATCGACCGAGTCCTCGATCGTCAGGCTGGAGTTGTCCAGCAGCATTGCGTCTTCTGCCGGCTTCAAGGGCGCGACGGCGCGGCTTCTGTCGCGCTCGTCGCGCATCTGGATGTCTGCGCGAAGGTCTTCGATATTAGCCGGATTTCCCTTGGAAATCAACTGCTTATGGCGTCGCTGGGCGCGCGCCTCGACGCTGGCGGTGAGGAAGACCTTGAGGTCGGCGTCCGGGAAGACGACGGTGCCCATGTCGCGCCCGTCGGCGACCAGCCCCGGGACCCGGCGAAAGCTCAGCTGCAACCCGTGCAGCGCCTGGCGCACGGCCGGATGGACGGAAACCCGCGAGGCCATGCCGCCGGTGGATTCGAGCCGGAGCGGGTCCGTGATGTCGCGGCCGTTCAGGAACACATGGTGGCCGGTGAACCGCAGCTCCAGCTGGCCGGCCAGGGTGGCGAGAGCGGCTTCGTCCTCCAGCGAGATGCCGGCATCCTGGGCTGCCAGCGCGGTGGCGCGGTACAGCGCCCCGGAATCCAGCAGGTGGTAGCCGAGCCTGGACGCCACCTCGGCGGCGAGCGTGCCCTTGCCGGAGGCGGTGGGCCCGTCGACGGTGATCACCGGCACGCCGGTCGGCGTGGCGGTGACGAGGTCGAACAGGGCCTCGAAATAGTCGGGGAAGGTCTTCGCCACGCAGCGGGGATCCAGGATGCGCACCGGGCATCCGGCCTCGCCGGTCTCGCCCAGGGGGTTGAACGCCGCCAGCGATCCGCACATGGCCATGCGGTGGTCGTCGTAGGTCTTGATCGCGGCGGCCTGCCAGCGCCTGGGCGGGCTGATCTCGATGAAGTCGGCGCCGTCCACCACCTTGGCCCCCAGCTTGCGCAGCTCGGCGGCCATGGCGGCGATGCGGTCGGTTTCCTTCACGCGCCAGCTGGCGATGCCGGTGAGGCGGCTGGTCCCGTCGGCGTACAGCGCCATCATGGCCAGCGTCATCGCCGCGTCGGGGATGTGGTTGCAGTCGAGCGTGAGGGCACGCAGGGGCCAGGCGCCACGGCGCACCTGAAGCCAGCCGGGCCCACCTTCGACTTCGGCCCCCATCGCACGGGCCGCGTCCACGAAGCGGATGTCCCCCTGGATGGAGTCGAGGCCTACGCCTTCGATTCGCACCGGTGCTTCGATGCCGGCGATGGCGCCGAGTGCGACGAAGTAGGAGGCCGAGGAGGCGTCGCCCTCGACGTGGATGCTTCCAGGCGAGCGGTACTGCGCGCCGCGGGGGATCACGAAGCGGGCGTAGCCGTCGCGCTGGACTTCGATGCCGAAGCGCTCCAACAGCCGCAGCGTGATGTCGATGTAGGGCTTGGAGATGAGTTCGCCCTCGACCTCGATCGCGACCTCTGCCTGGGCGGCCACCAGCGGCAGGGCCAGCAGCAGGGCGGTGAGGAACTGGCTCGAGACGTCTCCACGCACGCGGATGGGCGCGTCGGTGCGCAGGGCATGCACTGCACCGTCGCCTACGCGCAGCGGCGGATAGCCGGCTCGACCGAGGTCGGCCACCGGGCAACCCAGCTGCCGCAGGGCATCGACGAGGTCACCGATAGGCCGCTCATGCATGCGCGGCACGCCGGACAGCTCGAAGCGCCCGCCCTGGGTGGCCGCCAGCACGGCCAGCGCCGCGGTGAGCGGCCGCATGGCTGTTCCGGCGTTGCCGAGGAAGAGCTGCGCCTCGCGGGCATCCAGCCGGCCTCCCAGGCCCGTGACGTGCAGGACGGCGCCTTCGCGCCGGAGGCCGCAGCCCAGCGCCTGCAGCGCATCCAGCATGACGCTGGTGTCATCGGAGTCGAGCAGGTCGTGGACCGCCGTCGTGCCGGCGGCGAGGCCGGCCAGCAGAAGCACGCGGTTCGAGATGCTCTTCGACCCGGGCAGACGCACGGTGCCACTGGCGCGGACAAACGGGGGGAGGTCGAGGAACGCGGTGCTGTACATGCGTGGCCGGCGGCTGCGGCGCCGGTTACTTCTTGGAGGGTCGGCCGTTGCCCATGCGCCAGTGGCTGCGGGTGTGCGAGACGCCGGTGATCAGCGCTTCGAGCGCTTCACCCTGGCAGTCCCGCAGTACCTGTTCCAGCACGCCCAGGGCGCCGCGAAAGCGCTCGCTCTGCTTCAGGATCTCTTCGCGGTTGGCGATGAGGATGTCGCGCCAGATGGCCGGATCGCTGGCGGCGATGCGGGTGAAATCGCGGAATCCCGGGCCGGCCAGCGACAGGAACTGCTCGCACTCCTTCTGCTGCAGGATGCCGGTGAAGTAGGCGAACGCCAGCAGGTGGGGCAGATGGCTGACCGCAGCGAAGGCCGCATCGTGGGCCTCGGGTGACATCGACTGGACATGGCATCCCAGCGCGGCCCAGACGGCCTGCGCCTTCTCCACCAGCACCGGCGAGGTCTGCGCGATGGGGGTGAGGATGACCTGCCGGTCCTTGTACAGCTCCGCGTCGGCGTTCTGCACGCCGGCCAGCTCCTTGCCGGTGATGGGATGGGCCGGGACGAAGGCGGCGACCCGCTCCTTCAGCACGCGCCTGGCTGCATCGACGACATCCCGCTTGGTGCTGCCGACGTCCATGAACAGGACGTCGGGATTCACCAGGTGCCGGATGGCGCGGAAGGTGATGTCGGTGGCCGCGACCGGCACGGCCAGCAGCACGATGTCCGAGCCGGAGACGGCCAGCAGCGCCGATTCGGCCGCCTGGTCGATCACGCCCA
>Ga0075370_10000736_pt1 | contig 13035 bp, 12 predicted proteins | sample EndMethybrTD3035_FD_71398 | JGI IMG/M metagenome (GOLD analysis project Ga0075370, IMG submission 71398) | Populus endosphere microbial communities from Tennessee, USA - Endosphere MetaG P. TD hybrid TD303-5 | ecosystem: Host-associated > Plants > Roots > Endosphere | place: USA: Tennessee... | reverse complement strand
CCGCAGGACGATCTCTACGCGCTGAGGCTGCGCATCAGCATGCCGGCGTCCATCGAGGCCTTCGTGCGGCAGCGCACGCCGCAGGCCGAGCGCATTGAGTTGTGCCATGACGCGGCACGCATCGTCGTGCATCGCGGCTGGCAGCCGCTCGGCCCCGGCTGCGAGGCGTCGCCCGGCGACGAGGTGATTCCCCTGTGAACCAAACCGGTCGATGGCGAACTACCATCGGCCGATCCTCGACACGAGCGGAGCGCGCGATGCAACTGGGAATGATTGGTCTCGGCCGGATGGGATCGAACATGGTGAAGCGGCTCGTCGCCGGCGGCCACGAGTGCGTCGTGTTCGATCGCAGCAGCGCCGCGGTGCAGGGGCTCGCGCAGGCCTCGGGCCGCATCGCCGGCGCCGCATCGCTGCAGGAGTTCGTCGCCAAGCTCGCCAAACCGCGCGCCGTGTGGCTCATGGTGCCGGCCGGTGTCGTCGACGCGAGCATCGAGGAGCTGCTGCCGCTGCTCGATGCCGGCGACACGCTGATCGACGGCGGCAACTCGTACTACGTGGACGACATCCGCCGCGCGAAGGAGCTCGGCGCGCGCGCGCTGCACTATGTGGACGTCGGCACCAGCGGCGGCGTGTGGGGCCTCGAGCGCGGCTACTGCATGATGATCGGCGGCGAGCCCGAGGTCGTGAAGCGCCTCGATCCTCTCTTCGCGACGCTGGCCCCCGGCGCCGGCAACATCGAGCGGACCCGCGGCCGCGACGGCGCCGCAGGCAACACGGCCGAACGCGGCTACCTGCATTGCGGGCCGAACGGCGCCGGGCACTTCGTCAAGATGGTGCACAACGGCATCGAGTACGGAATCATGGCCGCGTACGCCGAGGGCTTCGGCATCCTGCGCGGCGCGAACGTCGGCAAGGCCGATCACGCGCTCGACGCCGAGACCACGCCGCTGCGCGACCCGGCGCACTACCAGTACGACTTCAAGCTCGAAGACGTGGCCGAAGTCTGGCGCCGCGGCAGCGTGATCGCCTCATGGCTGCTCGACCTCACCGCGAACGCGCTGCACGACGACCCGCAGCTCGCGGGCTTTGCCGGGCGCGTGTCCGACTCGGGCGAAGGCCGCTGGACCCTGAAGGCCGCGATCGACGAAGCCGTGCCGGCGCCGGTGCTGACCAGCGCGCTCTATCAGCGCTTCAACTCTCGCGGCGAGGCGGACTTCCAGAACAAGCTGCTGTCGGCAATGCGGCTGCAGTTCGGCGGGCACGTCGAGAAGAAGGGCTGAGCGCGAGCCCTCTCATGGCGTTGACAACAGGCCCTAGATCTTGAACACCGCCACCGAGTGCACCAGACCCTGCGCCTGCGTGCGCAGGCTCTCGGCGGCGGCAGCGCTTTCTTCGACGAGCGCGGAGTTCTGCTGGGTGACCTGATCCATCTGCGACACCGCCTCGCCGATCTGCGCGATGCCGGTGCTCTGCTCGGTCGTTGCCGCGCTGATCTCGCCGACGATGTCGGTGACGCGCCGGATGGCGGTGACCACGTCGGTCATCGTCGCGCCGGCCCGGTCGACCAGCGCGCTGCCGTGGTTGACTCGTTCGACGCTGGTGGAGATCAGCTGCTTGACCTGCTTGGCGGCTTCGGCGCTGCGCTGGGCCAGGCTGCGCACTTCAGCGGCCACCACCGCGAAGCCGCGGCCCTGCTCGCCAGCACGCGCTGCCTCGACGGCCGCGTTGAGCGCGAGGATGTTGGTCTGGAACGCGATGCCGTCGATGACGCTGATGATCTCGACGATCTTCTTCGAGCTGTCGTCGATGCCCTTCATGGTTTCGATGACCTGTGACACCGTCTCGCCGCCCGCGTTGGCGATGCTGCTGGCGCCCAGCGCGAGCTGATTGGCCTGCTGAGCGTTCTCGGCGTTCATGCGGATGGTCGAGCTGAGCTGTTCCATCGACGCGGCCGTCTCCTGCAGCGAAGCCGCCTGCTGCTCGGTGCGAGAGCTCAGGTCGTTGTTGCCCGATGCGATCTGCGCCGATGCGGTGGCCACGTTCTCGGAGTTCTGCCGGACCTCTGAAACCACCTTCGCGAGGCTGAGCTGCATGTCGTGCAGGGCCTGCAGCAGTTCGGCCACTTCGTCGTTGCCGGCGCTCTCGATCGCGAGCGCCAGATTGCCCTGCGCGACGGCGCGGGTCGACTCGACCGCGCGCCTGAGCGGCCGCACGATCGTGCGGCTGAACAGGAAGCCGCCGGCGACGGCGAGCACGCACACGACGAGCATCAGCGCAAGGCTGGTCCACGTGGCGCGGCTGGCGCCGGCGGCAGCTGCGGCCGAGACCGCAGCGCTGTCGGCTTCGATCTTCGCGCCGGCTTCGGCCAGCAGCTTGGCGGGCTCGCGGTCGACACCGGCGACGGCCGCGTCGCCGACGGCAGCGTCGAAGCCTGAGGCCTTGAACGCTTCGAAGCCCTTGCGATAGCCCTCACCCATCTTCAGGTGCGCCTGGCCGAACTGCTCGATGAGCGTCTTGCTCTCGCCGTCGGGCAGCGAGGCGAGCAGGCCCTTGGCCAGCCCGGCCACGTTGTGCTCCTGCGCCTGGAAGTCGTTCCAGTGTTTTTCGAGCTTCTTGGGCTCCTTGCCGCGCAGCAACGTGTTCTTCCACTCCTGCACCTGCACCTTGAACGTGTTGAGCATCGCAGCCACCGCACGTTCGTTCGCGACGTTCTGCTGCACATGCGTGCCGTATATGTTGATCGACTGGTTGAGGCTGTGAATGCCGAACAGGGCGGCAGCGACAACCAGCGTCAGCCCGGCCGCGAAGGCGAGCGGGAGTTTGACTCCGAGTTTCATGAATCGACCTTTCCTCTATTGGTGCGCTTGCGCGGACCGCTGTTTGCGGCGCCGGGGAGCGCGTGGAAAGGTCTTCGGAGCGCAGCGTTTCGAGGTTGAGGAACCAGACTGCGTTCTTCTGACGAACCGATGACGGATCAGTCAAGTTCGGGAGGTCAGGAGTTCTTCTTGTACGCGCGCACCCAGTCGATCTGCAGTGCCTGCGGAAACGCCGAGTCGTCGATGCCGTAGCGGCCGGCCCATGAGCCGCCGATCGCGAGGTTCAGCATGATGTGCGCCGGTGCGGCGAGCGTGCCGTCGGCGTAGACCCATTGATAGGTGCGGGTGTAGAGCTTCAGCCCGTCGACGAAGACGCTCACCTTGTCGGGGTCCCACTGCAGGCCCACCGTGTGCCAGCCTTCGTTGAAGTTGAACGGCGCGTAGTAAGCGGTGCTCGTGGCGCTGAACGCAGGGTCGGCATACAGCAGCGTCGAGCTTGTCGTCGGGGTCTGCTTCACGACGTTGGAGTGCAGCATGTTCAGCCGGTCTTCCACGCCGTTGTTCACGAACTCGAACACGTCGATCTCCGGCGGCCATGACAGGCGGCCGTCGCTCGCCACGTCGGAGGTCAGCCAGAAGGCGGGCCAGGCACCGCGCCCGGCCGGCATCTTCACGCGCGCTTCGAAGTAGCCGTAGCGCGCGGTCCAGTCGGAGCGGATCATTCCGGATTCGTAGTTGGCGCCGTCCGGGTCGTCGCTGCGCACTTTGCGCGCCACGAGCTTCAGCACGCCCGAGGTCACGACGTGGTTGTTGTTGTCGCGATAGCGCTGCTTTTCGTCGTTGAGGTGGTCCTGCGATTCGCCGCCGTAGATGTAGCGGGTGAACCACTTCGAGCGCTTCAGCGATCCGCCGGTGAACTCGTCGTTGAAGGCGAGCGTGTAGCCGGCCGGCACGTACGAGCCGGCGGAGAACGCGATCGGCTCGGTCTGCACGATGGCGCTGCGCATCTTCAGCGACACACCGTCGACGATGAGGCGCGCGCCGCTCGCGAGGATCACGATGTCGGCCATCGCGGCGTAGTTCGGTGCCGTGAAGTCGATGCGGTAGTCCTGGTACCCGGTCGCCGACACGGACACCGGATACGTGCGTATCGACTCGGCGTACTTCGGCTTGCGAAAGCGCATGCTGATCTGCGAGCTGCCGCCGAGCTTGTCGGCGCGTGCCTTGATGACGAGCGTGTATGAGCGCCCGGGAACGATCGCGGTGCTCGACAGAGCCTGCGTCGCCATCCAGCCGACGTTCAGCGCCTGGCCGCCCGAGCGAAGCTCGCTGGCCACGAGTGCAGCGTCGCTCAGGACCCAGGCGCTCGAGCCCGTGGTGAACTGCACGTTGGACAGCAGCTCCTGCGTGCTCACCGTGTAGGCCATCGCGTCGGCGAGGGGCGCGTCTTCGATGGCGGTATCGGATGCCGTCTCGCTCGCCGTCTCGCTTGCGACAGCCGCCGTGTCGCCCGTGGCCGGCGCGTCGGTTCCACCACCGCCGCAACCCGTGGCCACGAGGAGCAGGGCAACGGCCCCGGTGATCGCAGCCGCTCGCGCCGCACTGAAGAACTGCATGGCCTGTCTCTGTCGTGAATCCCTCTGTGGATTTCGGCAGGAGGCCACCCGGGCTTGACCCCGAAGTTGTAAGTGCCCGCTCCGCGTTCAGCGCAACTGGCGGATCAGCGTGGCAGCAAAGGCGCTCGGGCTCTCGATGTGCGGGATGTGTCCCACGTCGGGCAGCGTGGCAAGCGTGGCAGAGGGCATCCACGACTGCAGCGCTCTTGCCTGTGCGATCGGCGTGATGGAATCACGCTCGCCCCAGATCAGCGCAACGGAAGGCCCGCTCGCGGCCCACGCGCGCAGCTTGCGCGGGTCGAGGCTGTCGACGCCTTCGCAGCTCGCGTTGGCGAAAGCGGTCGCCCAGTCGCCGAGGCCGGCGCTGAAGCCCTGGCGAGCGAACGGCACCTGATAGGGCTGCACCAGCGTGTCCGTCACGGCGTCCTTGCGGTACACGAACTGCTTGAGCATGGTCGGCGTGAAGCCGGGCCAGGTGGCCGTGGCCGCGACGAGCGCCGTACGCGCGCCGCGCGGGCGCAGCCACGGGCCCGAGGCGTCATCGGATGTGCACCGGGGCGGCGATCCATCGGCGCCGAGCCCGAGCGCCGGATCGACCAGCACGAGCTGGCGCAGCCTCGTGCCCGCATGCATCGCGGCCTCGAGTGCCGGGCCGGCACCGAACGAGTGGCCGACCAGCGTGACCGGCGCGTCCAGCGTGTCGATGACGCCGAGAACCCGGCGCGCCTGCGCGGCGCGCGAGTAGTCGACACGTCGGCCCTCGGTGGTCATCGAGAGGCCGAACGGCGGCAGGTCGATGGCCACCACGTGCCAGCCCGCCGCGGCAAGCGCGCCGGGCAGCCCGAACCAGGTGCCGCTCCACGCGCCGGTGCCGTGCGTCAGCAGCAGCGTGGGGCGCTTCGGATCGCCCCACTCCTGCAGATAGATGTCGGCGTCGGCGGCCTGGACCCAGCGGCCCTGGCCATGCGCGAGCGCCTGCGGCGACATGATCTCGCGCCGCGTGCGGGAGAGGTCGGTGTACGTGAACCACGCGCCGGCAACGCCCACGCACAACGACATCGCGCCGAGCAGTCCGATCGCCATGCGGGCGCCCAGGCGCGGCAGGCGACGCGTTGGGTGGCGTATTGAGGGACGTGAGCGCGGCTTGCCCATCGCGACTCAGTAGTCGTAGATGTGCTCGACGATCACGCCGCTCGCTTGCGCCTGCGCCTGCGCGCGCCGAAGCTCGGCGGCGAGGTTGGCGACCGGCGTCGCGAAGACCACCCGCCTGCGGCCCGGCTGCGTGAGGATCGGCTGCTCGAACAGCAGCCGCAGACCCTGCGGCGACCAGCCTTGCGCCACCAGCTCGCTGACGACGATCTCGTCGCTGTTCCCGGCGATCTCGACGAAGTCGATGCCCTGCGACGCCAGCCAGCGCGCGTAGGTCGTGAAGCCTTCGTAGCGGGGAATCGTGGCGAGCACCCGGGCGCCCCCAGCCTTGGCATTCAGCACGACGAACTCAGGATGGTCGGCATCCGGCTGCGGCGCCTTGGCGAGCACGACCGCGGTGGTCGGTTTCGGCGCATCGTAGATCGACTGCGTGCCGAGCTTGATCAGCCGCGCGTAGCCTTCCTTCACCAGCAGCTCGTTGGTCAGCAGGAAGCGGCGCTCCCAGCGACGCAGCAGGTCGGGGCCAGAGGTGGGCACCTCGCTCCACAAGGTCCGCAGCTGCGACCAGAAGTCGTACTTGTACCAAGGCTCGACGCGAATGAAGTCGACGTACGACTGCGCATAGCGCGCCGCGAGAAGCTCCTCCGGCACCGGCGTCGCTGATTTGGTCGCCTCGGCCAGCCGGCCGATCGAGCGTTCGTACAGACCCTTCAGCCCGTACTCGACGGTGGTGCTCACGCCGATCACCATCACCATCAGGTGGTAGCCGCCGTTGAACGGGTACTTCTCGATCTCGCGGGTGACCGCTGCGTACGACTGCCAGAACTGCCCCACGTGCGAGAAGAGCGGGAAGCGGCTTGGTTGCGGGGCCGTCGCGAGGAACGCCGCGTACTCCGCCGGGCTGTGCACCAGATACCACTCGGGGAAGGTGAGGAAGGTCTGGTCCGGCGTGCGAACGTGCTCTGCCGGCGTGACGGGCGTCGCGGCTGCGGCGCAGCACGCGACGCACGCCAGCCAGGTCATGACGAGGCGCCGCATCATGCGCCGCGCCCCCCGTCACGCCCTTCTTCACGCTTCGCGAAGCAGAACAAGGTGTTGTCGGTCGGATCGTTGTCCTGCAGGATCCGATGGCCGCTGTCGTCGAAGCCCGCTTCGTCCAGCCGCTGAACCCAGGTAGCCGCCGGTTCGAAGAACCGAAGCTCGGCGACGTTTGCCTCCCACGATTCGCCGAGCCCGGCGTTGAAGACCGTGTGCGCCAGCGAGACGATGGCGCGCAGGTCTTCGCTGCGTACGTCGTGGTCGCGCACGATGAAGGCGCCGCCCGGCCGCAGCACGCGGCGCACCGAGGCAAGGAACGGGCGCAGCTTGTCGAGCGTCATGTGGTGCAGGCCGATGTAGCAGGTGACCAGGTCGGCGCTCGAGTCGGCCAGAGCGGCCGCGGGCAGCGGTGCGTAGTCGTTCAGCGCGACGTGCGCGCCCAGCATCCCGATCTGCCCGCGCTCCATGATGTCGACCGGTGAGTAGGTCGGCGGCTTCTCGTCGACGAACACGGCCGGGCCGCGCAAGCGCAGCGCCTTCGCCAGGCCGCGGTAGTAGCGGCCCTTCGAGCCGATCTCCACGTAGCCGTTGAACGCGCGCCGCTCGCCCAGAAGCTGCAGCGTCTGCCGCGTCATCTCGGCCTTCTGCTTGAACAGCGCGGGCAGCGCGTAGCGCAGGTCCGCCGCGAACGGCTTGATGCCCGGCAGCTCGCGCTGGATGTGGCGGTAGATGCTCTCTTCGTCCTTGTGCAGCTTGCACGCCTCGTTGATGAGGTGATGGAAGCGATCTTCGGGCGCGGTGTGGAACACGTTCTGCAGGAAGCGGTAGAACGCGTCGGAAAGCGACACGTTGCCGAAGACATGGTGGAACTCCGTCACGGGAGGCTCTCCTGCGTTCGATGCCTGCGGCCCATCCAGCCAGGCGCGGTAGTACTTGTTCCACAGCACGTTCGTGAACCGGAAGTGCGGGTCGGTGCGCCGTTTCAGTTCGAAGAACTGCTGCGCACGCGGGTACGCACGGTGGAACTGCTCGACCGTGCCGTGCGGCTGATAGGGCAGGTAGTAGGTGCCGCCCACGGACAGCACCGCGTCGATCAGCTCGCGTGTCCACACGCCCACTCGCGATTTCGCGTTCTCGCGCGTGCGCTGCTTGTGATAAAGCACGAACGCGAACGTTTCGGTCGGCGCCCAGTTGAGCACCGTATCGGGGTCGGGCATCGCGTGGCGGATCGAGATGTTCAATGCGTTGACGCGGTGCCGCGCGAGCACCGCAGCCATCTTCGGCACGAACTCCGTCAACCGCTCGACCGGTACGAAGTACTCCTGCAGCACGTAGGTGCGCGCCATGCGCGACGGCGGTTCGAGCTCGGCCACGTCGTAGCCGGCCTCGTAGTTGCGCCAATGCACTTTCTTTCCGAGGTACAGCAGCGGGTCGATGAGCTTCTCGCGTCGCTCCTTGCCGAAGGGCGTCTCGGACATGGCCCACAAGAAGTAGCGGTGCAGCGGATACCAGGCACGCAAAGGCTGCAGCCGTTCCTTGGTGGTGACCGGCGCATCGGTCTCGACCCACGTGACCGCGCGCACCGAACCATAGTGGGGTGCATACAGATCGGCGTTATGGAACACCGAGCTCGAGTTGCCGCGAACCGTGCTCTTGAAGAACGACCAGTAGTCGGCGAGCGGCATCACCTTGTCGACCCGCATCACGCGCTTGTTCTCGGCCAGGTCGAGCTCCACCTCGACGACGACGCCGAGTGCGCCGTAGCCGCCGATCGCACCGAAGAAGAGCTCCGCGTTCTCGCTGCGGCTCGCGTCCACGACCGAGCCGTCGTGCAGCACCAGCTTGATCGCGCGGACCGACAGTACCAGCGGCCCCAGCCCCACGTAGCGGCCGTGGCAGTTCACGCCGAGCGCACCGCCGACCGTGAAGTTGGCGTAGGTCTGCATGATCTTCACCGCCAGGCCGTGCGGGTCGACGAAGCGCTGGATGTCGCACCATCGCACGCCGGCCTGCACGCGGATCGTCCGCTCCTGCGGGCTGAACGAGACGATGCGATTCATCGAGCGCATGTCGAAGTGCAGGCTGCCGGCGCTGGCGGTCTGCCCGCCCATGCTGAAGCGACCGCCGCCGATCGAGACCGGGCCGCTCGTGCGGCGCAGCGCCTCCTGCACGTCTTCGACGCTGGTCGGCGCGACGATCGCCATCACGCGCACCGGGTTGAGCTGCGTGACGTCGTTGACCGTGTGATGCGCCGTCATGATTCGCCGACCGTCACGTAGTCGGCGCGCAGGCCGGGCTCGGGGCCGAACCTCGCCGCCGTCGGCGAGCTGCCGCGCAAGGCGCATTCGACGATCAGGAACAGCGGCCCTAGCACCGGCACGAGCGTTGCGAGCAGCCACCACGCCGAGCGGCCCCGGTCGTGCAGACGGCGGCCCCAGATCGAGACCAGCAGCAGCACGAACGCGGCGGCCAGCGGCAGGTCATAGGGGCGGCCGACGGTTTCGGCTGCCGCGATCACGAGCCACAGGCCGATCGGCACGATGCTCAGATGCCGAAGCCAGAAACCCGAACGGGTCACGCGCCCGCCAAGGCGCAACTCTCTCAGCACGCTGTTCGCTGATGACGACGACACTCAGACTCCCTCCGGCAGGCGGCGCCTGTATTCGGCATTCATCCGAGATCTCCTTCGAAATCTCGCCCGGCGCACGCACGGCGCGGATTGTGTCTGCTTGTTGCCTCGCGCGAAAGCCCGCAGGGCGTGAATTGCCGGCGCGTGGCGACGATTCAGCGTGTCGAACCGAGTGTTTGCCAGTCGGCCACCTGTAGCCGCGCCACCACTGTCCAGCCCGTCGTCTCGGGTTTGATGACAACGGCCTCGCCCTCGGCGAGCTGCGGCGAGCCCGCGACCGCACGGAATGGAATGCCGTGGCCCACGATCCAGCGGTTGCCGCGCGCCACCGGCGCGGCCAGCAATTGCTTCAACCCCGCGTAGTCGCCTTGCTGCGCCTCGCGCACTTCGTGGCGCGGCGTCACGTTCACGAGCATCAATCGGGCGTGGTCCATCGTTCGGCACATGGGGCTCGCGAGGGCCTCGCCCACCGGCAGGCCGAGCGCACGAATGCGCTCTCCCATCGCGATCGCATCGCGCCGTCCCTGCTCGGACAGCAGCCGCTGGTTATCGCAATCGTCGAAGGCCTTCATGGCTGCATCGTTCTTCGAGAAGTCGGTTGCCGTGTGCCGGAAGTAGACGACGTAGCCGCCGCGCCTCAACGCGGCAAGCAGCCGCGGGCCCTGCAGCGCGGCGGCCGCGGAAGGTGCGGACGATTCGGCGTTGGCGATTGCGCGCTCGCCCTGCGCCGCTGCAGGGAGGCAGGCGAGCAACGCGAAGCAGAGGATGCAGGTGTGTCTGCGCATCAGGATGCGAAGATCGCCGGCGCGACCAGGAAGTTCCGATGTCGTCGATGCAAAATCAAGCCACGCCGTACCAGGACCACATCGAATGACCGACCCCGAACAAAGCCTGCCGCCGATGCCCGATCGCCTATCGATCGATCCGCGCAGCCCGCACCATGACGCCGCCGTGTTCCAGCGCGAAATCGGCATCCGTCTCAACGGCAAGGAGCGCTTCGACGTCGAGGAGTACTGCATCAGCGAAGGCTGGGTGAAGGTACCGGCCGGTCGCACGCTCGATCGCAAGGGCCATCCGCTGATGATCAAGCTCAAAGGCACGGTCGAGGCGTTCTACCGCTAGAGCAAAGGTAGAAGAAACGCGGACGCCCGGTCAGGAGGCATCGACGAACGGGCAGGACAGCGAGGGCGCCGCGCAGCGACATTGACGTCATGTCGCATCCATTGCCCCAGACCTCTTCGAAACCAGGCGTCGTCTGCCTGCATGCCAACGCGAGCAGCTCGTCGCAGTGGCGCGCGCTGACGAACCGCCTGGCACATGACTACCGCGTCTTCACGCCCGACACGCTCGGTGCCGGCCAGGGCCCGGCCTGGCCTTGCGGCCGACCCGTGACCTTGCGCGATGAAGCAGCGCTGCTCGAGCCGGTGTTCGAGGCGGCGGGTGCGCCGCACTTCTTGGTCGGGCATTCGTACGGCGCCGCGATCGCGTTGATGGCCGCGCTAGAACACCCTGAACGAACGCGCGCGCTCGCCGTCTACGAGCCGACGCTCTTTGCCGTGCTCGCCCACGAGGCGGACGGGCGCGAGGCGGCCAGCGGCATTCGCAACGCGGTCGACGACGCCGCCACCGCGCTCGCGGCGCGCGAGCCGCAGGCCGCCGCGCAGCGCTTCATCGACTACTGGATGGGCCCGGGCAGCTGGAGCCTGATGCCGGGCCATCGCCAGGCGGCGATCGCGGCATCGGTCGTCAACGTGTCGGGCTGGGCCTGCGCGCTGTTCGGCGAGACGACACCGCTGCAGGCGTTCGAGGCGCTGGACGTGCCGGTGCTCTACATGCTGGGCGCGCAGTCGCCCGAATCGTCGCGTGCCGTCGCACGGGTGCTCACGCAGACGCTGCGCAATGTCAGCGTCATCGAGTTCGCGGAGCTCGGGCACATGGGGCCGCTCACGCATGCCGAGCTGGTCAACGACGCGATCGAGCAGTTCCTGGCGTGCCACTGAGCGCGGCATTCTCCGGCGTTTCTGCACGTTCAGCGCCTGCCCAACCCGAGCCACACCACGGTGCCGACGACGATCAAGCCGCCGAGCACCTGCACGGCGGCAATCGACTGCCCGAGGATGGCCCATGCGAGCCCGAGCGCGAAGATCGGCTCGACGTTCATGATCGCCGAGTTGCCGACCACACCGAGGCGCGGCAGTACCGTGAACATGATCGTGAACGCGGTGCCGTAGAGAAACGTCAGCGCGCCGAGGCCGACCCAGCCTGCCGTGGCGTTGGGCAGGTGCAGCCCGCCCTGCAGCGTGCAAGCCGCGAACGCGAACACCGCGACGAGTGCCATCGTCGTCGCGGTGCGAAGCCTTCCGTCGAGGTCACCCGCTTCGTGCTGCGTCAGCACCAGCGCGAGGCCGAAGGTCGCTGCGGCAGCGAGCGCGAACGCCACGCCCGCGCCGATGTGCTGCCACTGTGCGGCGGCGCCCAGGCCCGAGGCAGCGCCCAGCACGTCGAGCGCGAGCGCCAGCCCGAACAGCATCACCGGCATCGCGAGCAGCGCACGGCGTTCGGCGCGGTGCTTGTACACGAGGCGCGCCCAGAGGGCGGTCCACAGCGGATAGGTGTTGAACGCGAGCAGCGCCAGCGCGACCGGCAGCCGCGCGACGGCCGAATACAGGCACAGGCTCTGCACGGCGATCAGCACGCCGATGCCCGCAAGCGCCTTGCGATGCCGGGCATTGAGACGAAGCGGAACGCCGTAGACCACCAGTAGGACGCCGACCACGAGCGCCGTGACGCCGCTGCGAAAGCCCACCGCGGTGACGACGTCGACGCCGTGATCGAACGCGACGCGGGCGGCCACGTGGTTGGCGCCCATCATGAGCGCGATCAGGAGCAGGGTGGCGAACGCAGCCCCGGAGAGGGCGCCGACGACGGCAATGGGGCGCGGGCTCATCGGCCCCTGGGTTGCGGCAACGGCATTCGCGGATGTTGCCTCAAGCGGCGCCGCCGCGCCCACGCGGCACTGCGCGGAGCGCGCAGGGCTTCAGCCGAACAAGCCGGCGCGCATGTCGCGAACGAGTGGCTCGACCCAGGGGGCGCCGCCGCTCGCGTCGTAGCTCACGCAGACGGCGCCGCGCGAAACATGCACGTGGCGCTGCGCGCCGTGCTGGCTGGCGTACAGGCGCTCGGTGGCCCTGATGCCGAATGACGCGGCGTCCAGGCCGTCGCGCGTGCAGCGTTCATGAAGGTCCGCCAGTTCGTCGGCGGGAAGGTCGATCGACGCAGCGGCCAGTTGCATGCCCGCCTTGGCCGCGGGTTTCGTGGTGATGAGAGTCGAGTAAGGCATGGGGCCCCCAGGTGACGAACCAGCCGCGACGAATCGGCGGCGACGAGCGGCGAGCATGGCGCCACCGGTCTTGCCGGTCTGTGCGCTGGCATACACACGCGCCCTCGATGGATCGCGGATTCGAATTCACCTCCAGGTGGCGCCGCGCGTTTGACAACTTTTGATCTCCAGCACAAAGACGTGACCGGCGGTTGACCGAGACCATGCGGCCCGTCGTCGAGAGCCCTTTCCTTCTTGTCCCCGGGGCTTTGATCGACGCGCAATTCCCGCATCGAAAGGACCCGTCATGTATCTGCAATCCAAGGCTTTGAACACACTGCAGCGTGTTGCCATGCTCGCAGCGGTGGCCGCGCTCGCCGCTTGCGGCGGCGGTGGCGATGGCCACGCCGATGGCGACCCGGCGTCGCAAGACCCGGGTGCTCCGCCCCCCGTTGAAGCACCTGCTCC
>Ga0075370_10000733_pt1 | contig 13061 bp, 10 predicted proteins | sample EndMethybrTD3035_FD_71398 | JGI IMG/M metagenome (GOLD analysis project Ga0075370, IMG submission 71398) | Populus endosphere microbial communities from Tennessee, USA - Endosphere MetaG P. TD hybrid TD303-5 | ecosystem: Host-associated > Plants > Roots > Endosphere | place: USA: Tennessee... | reverse complement strand
GCGCCCTTCGACGCGGCCGGCCTCCACGATGATGTCGCCCTTGTCCAGGCGCTTGACGGTGCCCACGAAGATCTTGTCGCCGCGCGACATGAAGTCGTTGAGCAGCATCTCGCGCTCCGCGTCGCGGATCTTCTGCAGGATGACCTGCTTGGCGGCCATGGCACCGATGCGGCCGATCGGCACCGAGTCCACCGCTTCCTCGATGTACTCGCCGACTTCGATGTCGGACATTTCTTCCTTGGCTTCGAACAGGAGGATTTCCTGGTCGGGCAGCTGCAGGCCGGCCTCGTCGGGAACGACGTGCCAGCGGCGGAAGGTTTCGTAGTCGCCGCTGTCGCGATCGACCGCGACGCGAATGTCCACGTCGCCCTGATGGAGCTTCTTGGTGGCTTGCGCCAGTGCGGATTCGACCGCGCCGAAGACGACGTCGCGCTCGACGTTCTTCTCGCGCGAGATCGCATCCACCAACATCAACATTTCGCGATTCATGCCACCACTCCTCTAGTCAGTCCGAAACATTCGTTCCGTCGTCAATATCCGAAAAACCCTGTTGGGTTTTGGCCTTGCGGCCCTTGAAATCCACAATCGGCGCGAGCCGCGCATCGCGCAGCTCGTCCAGCACGAAGCCCAGCGCATGCAACGGTGCGGGCGCGCGCTTCTTGCTCACTTTTTGACCCGGCTTGGGCTCCGGCGCATCGCTCCAGACGATTTGCCAGCCCGGGGCTGCATCAGCCCCTTCCGCCTTTTCGGCACGCTCCAGCGTGCCGCGAAATTTCTTGCGATTGGCCGACACCTGGCCCGCCGCCGCCGCGCCCATGGGCGCCTTGAGCGTGATGTCGATCACCTCGCCCACAAAACGCTCGAAATCCTGCTCGTTGCGCAACGGCCTGTCGATACCCGGCGAGGACACCTCGAGCCGCTTGTAATCGACACCATCGACCTCCAGCGCGAACTGCAGCTGCCGGGTCACCTTCTCGCAGTCCTCGACCGTCACGAAGGGCTCGGGCACGCCGGCAGCCACAGCTTCGGAGGTGGGGGCCGTCCAGGGCAAATCAATCGTCACGCGCAGCAATCCCCCGGCCGAGCGCTCGATCTCGACCAGGTCGTAGCCGAGACCGGCCACGGTTTGTTCCACTATTTGCTGCAATGCCACGTGTTCGAAGGTGCCTTTTAAATACGGGATTCGCGCCACCCGCCCGCCACGGATGCCGAATGCCACTGAATGATCAAGAATGCATAGACCAAAAAAAACGGGCGGTTGGTACCCGCCCGTTTGGTCGTGAGCCTCGAATTATATGCTATTCGTGTGATAAATGAAGGGGCATCGCGGCTCAGACGGGTGCCAGACGGCGAGATTTCGACCAGACCACCGCAAACAGCGCCGCGCCGACCGCCAATGCCGCCGCCGCAACCAGCAGCGGCTGCTCGAAAGAGCCCGTGCGCTGGGCCAGCGGCGCGGCGAACAGCGGGCCGATGATCTGCCCCACCCCATAAGACGCCGTGGCATAGCCGATCAGCCCGGCGGCGGCATTGCCGCGCAGCCGGCGCGCTTCCCGCATCGCAAAAAGCGTGATGGCGGTGAACGGCATGCCGAGCAACAGGCTGCCCAAGGCAAAACCGGCGATGGTGGGCCACGCCACCGACAGCACCACGCCGAGCGCCTGCAGCGCATAGGCCGCCGCCAGCAGCAAGCGGTTGTCCCAATGGGTGGGTGCGCGGGCGCCGATCAGCGCGCCGGGAATGATGGCCGCTCCGAACAGCGGCCAGAAGAAGTCGGGCCACGGCGAACCCGGCAGCGCCTGGCGCGCAATCACGGGCAGGAATGTGGCGGTAATGATGTATCCGAAGCCGGCCAGCCCGTAGAGCGCAACCAGCCAGATCGCGTCGCTGCGTGCTGCCCCGGAAGCCGCCATGCCGCGGGCCGGAGCAGGCGCACCCGAGGCGCCCGCGCTGTCGTGCGCCACTTCACCGTCGTCGAGCACCCGCCAGATGGCGGCGACGAGCACCACCGCCAGCAGGCCCAGGCCGATCCACCCCACTTCCGAGCCCCAGCGTCCCAGGGCCCCGCCGAGCAGCCCGGTCATTGCGATACCGATACCTGGCCCGGTGTAGATCACGCCAGCCAATGCCGGCGCGTTCGTTTCCGCCAGCCGCCGCAGGCCCCAGCCCGAGGCGAACACGAAGACCCAGGCGCTCATCACGCCGGCGGCGGCGCGCAGGATGCCCCAGCCCGTGAAGCTGTGAAGCAGGCCCATGCCGATCAGCAATGCCGCAGTGGCGACCAACCCGCCCCGGACCATGCTCGACGCCTTGACCCCGATGGCCGCGCAGCTGACGGCGCCAAGGAAATAGCCCAGGTAGTTGAGCGACGCCAGCACGCCGCCCGCGGCCAGCTCCAGCTTTCCCTCGTGCAGCATGATGGGCAGCATGGGGGTGAAGGCGAAGCGCCCGAGGCCCATCGCCACCGCCAGCGTGACCATGCAGGCCAGCGCCGCGCGCCAGGCTCCCCGTCGGCCCTGTCCGTTTTCCGACATTTCCTGATCTCTCTTCGTTCTATTCCAGCAGCGCAGCCGCCACCAGTTTCTGCGTGTAAGGATGCGCGGGCGCGTCGAGCACCCGCTCGACCGGCCCGGCTTCAAGGATGGCCCCGTCCTTCATCACGATGACCTGGTGCGCCATGGCGCGGATCACCTCGACATCGTGCGTGATCAGCAGGTAGCTCAGCCCCCGCTCCCGCTGCAGGCGCTGCAGGAGGCCGAGCACCTGCTTCTGGATCGTGACGTCGAGCGCACTGGTGGGCTCGTCGAGCACCAGCAGCTGCGGATCGACGATCAGCGCGCGCGCAATCGCCAGCCGCTGGCGCTGGCCACCCGAGAACTCGTGCGGGTAGCGGTCGAGCAGCGAGGGAAACTGCACCTCGGTCAGGCCCACGTCGGCCAGCGCCGCGAGCGAACGGGCCCGGCGCTTCTCCGTATCGAGTTCCGGCGCATGGACGCGCAGTCCCTCCCCCACGATCTGCTCGACCGTCATGCGCGGCGAGAGCGAGGAGAACGGGTCCTGGAACACCACCTGCATCGTGCGGCGCAAGGCCAGGTCCGATGCGCGATCGACCGCCCAGCCCTTGCCGTCCACCTTCAGTTCGCCCCGATGCTTCAGGAGCCCGAGCGCCGCAAGCGCCAGCGTCGATTTGCCCGACCCCGACTCGCCGACCACGCCCAATGTTTCGCCCGGCGCGATGCGGAAATCGGCGGCCTGCACGGCGACGAATTCACCCTTGCGGAACCAGCCGGCCAGGCCCGGCCTGGACACGGGGTAGCTCACGCGCAAGGCCTTGGCTTCGAGCACCGGCGCGGCGTCGGCCCGCGCGGCCACCGCCGCCACGTCGCGCGCCGGATGGCTGTCGATCAGCTTGCGGGTGTAGGCGTGCTGCGGGGCATCGAACACGGTGGCCACGGCGCCGTGCTCGACGATGTGGCCGTTCTCCATCACCGCCACGCGGTCGGCAAAGCGGCGCACCAGATTCAGGTCGTGGGTGATCAGCAGCACGGCCATGCCGTACTTGCGCTGGAGGTCGGCCAGCAGCTCGAGGATCTGGGCACGCACAGTGACGTCGAGGGCGGTGGTCGGCTCGTCGGCCAGCAGCAGGCGCGGCTTGCAGGCGAGCGCCATGGCGATCATGGCGCGCTGGCGCTGGCCGCCCGACAGCTGGTGCGGGAACGACCTCGCCCGCCGCGCCGGCTCGGGAATGCCCGTGTCGGCGAGCAACTGGACGGCCGCCGCCTGCGCAGCACGGGCGGACAGCCCCTCGTGCAGCTCGAGCACTTCGGCGATCTGGTCGCCCACGGTGTAGAGCGCGTTGAGCGCAGTCATCGGCTCCTGGAAGATCATCGCGATCTCCTTGCCGCGGATGCCTCGCAGTTCGCGCTCGGGGATCGCCAGCAGGTCGCGCGGGCCCTGCGAGCCTTCGCGGCCGAAGAGTCTTGCGACACCGGCAAGATCGGCGTTCTGCACCAGCCGCAGCAGCGACAGCGCAGTGACGGTCTTGCCCGAACCCGACTCGCCCACCAGCGCAAGCTTTTCGCCGGCGGCGATCTGGACATCGACACCGTGCACCACCGCCTTGCCGCCAAAGGAGACCCGCAGGCCCTTCACGTCGAGCAGGGGATTCTTCGTTGTGGTGCCGCTCACTTGTCGGCCTTCCGCGGATCGAGCGCATCGCGCAGCGCGTCGCCCATGAAGGTCAGCAGCATCAGCGTGACGACCAGCACGCCGAAGGTGGAGATCGAGATCCACCAGGCGTCGATGTTGGCCTTGCCCTGGCTCAGCAGTTCGCCCAGCGACGGCGTGCCCGGCGGCACGCCCAGCCCCAGGAAGTCGAGGGACGTGAGCGCCAGGATCGCCGCGCTCATCCGGAACGGCAGGAAGGTCACGACCGGGACCATGCTGTTGGGCAGGATGTGGCGCCACATGATCTGCAGGTTGCTCACGCCCAGGGCGCGCGCGGCGCGCACGTAGTCCATCTGGCGGTTGCGCAGGAACTCGGCGCGCACGTAGTCGGAGAGCGACATCCAGCCGAACATGCTCAGCAGAATGAGCAGCAACGCGACGCTGGGCGTAAAGATCGCGCTGAAGATGATCAGCAGGTAGAGCTCCGGCATGGAACTCCAGATCTCGATGAAGCGCTGAAACATCAGATCGGTCTTGCCACCGAAGAAGCCCTGCACCGCGCCGGTGATGATGCCAAGTACCACCCCGATTGCGGTGAGCGCAAGCGCGAACAGCACGCTCACGCGGAACCCGTAGATCAGTTGCGCCAGCAAGTCGCGCCCTCTGTCGTCGGAGCCGAGAAAGTTCTCACTCGACGGCGCAGCCGGATTGGGTTGTGCTGCAAAGTAGTTGAGCGTGCGCGGACCGTACCGATTGGGCGCGTAGATCGCCCAATTGGCGCCTGCGGTGATGCGCTCCCTGATGAAGGGGTCCAGATAGTCCGCCGGCGTCTCAAAATCGCCGCCGAAAGTTTTCTCCGAATAGTCGCGCAGCACCGGGAAGTAGGTTTGTCCCTCGTAGCGCACGATGAGCGGCTTGTCGGTGGAAAGCACCTCCGCGAAGAGACTCAGTACCACAAGGGTCGAGAAGACGACCAAGCTCCAGTAGCCTAGCGGATTGCGGCGGAAGCGACGCCAGGCACGAAGGCGCGGGCTGACCGATTCGACGGGCGCGCTAGTCAAACTTGACCCTCGGATCGACCAAGACATAGCAAAGGTCGGAAATCAGCTTGGTCACCAACCCGATCACCGTGAACAGGTACAGCGTGCCCAGCACCACCGGATAGTCGCGCCGGATCACACTTTCGTAGCTCAGAAGGCCTAGGCCGTCGAGTGTGAACAGCGTCTCTATCAATAGTGCCCCGGTGAAGAAGGCACCGATGAACGCAGCCGGAAAGCCCGTGATGATCGGGATCAGCGCGTTGCGAAAGACATGCTTCCAAAGTACCTGCCGCTCGGCAAGCCCCTTGGCCCGGGCCGTCAGCACATACTGTTTGCGAATCTCCTCGAGAAAGGAATTCTTGGTGAGCATCGCCGTGACGGCGAAACTGCCGAGCACCATCGCCGAGACTGGCAAGGCGATGTGCCACAGGTAGTCGACGACGCGCGCGCCCCAGCTCAAAGTCTCCCAGTTCGGCGAGGTCAGCCCTCGAAGCGGAAACCATTGCAGCTTTCCGCCGAAGATCACCAGCAGCGCCACGCCGAGCACAAAGCCTGGAATGGCATAGCCGATGAGCACGATGAGCGTGGTGACGAAATCGAAGCGCGAGCCGGCCCGCACAGCCTTGGCCACGCCCAACGGGACCGCAATGAGATAGCTGATGAAGAAGGTCCAGAGTCCCAGGCTGATGGAGACAGGCAGCTTTTCCTTCACCAATTCCCACACCGCCTTGCGCTGATAGAAGCTCGTGCCGAGGTCAAGCCGCGCAAACGACTTCAGCATCGTCCAGAAGCGCTCATGGGCCGGCTTGTCGAAACCGTAGAGCACCTTGATTTCCTCGATACGCTGCGGATCCAGCCCCTGGCGGCCGCGGTACCCGGCCCCGCTGGAAGCCGCACCCTCCCCGCCCGAGTCCCTGCCCTGAAGCTGGGAGACCAGTTGCTCCACCGGCCCACCCGGCACGAACTGGATGACGGCGAAGGTGACGATCAACACGCCGAGCAGCGTGGGAATCATCAGCAACAGACGTTTGAGGATGTAGCTCGCCATAGATTTCGTGCCTGACTCTACCTGTTGGAAGACGAAGCCCACCAAGTCGATAGCGCCCAATCGTCTGCTTGGTAGTAGGGCGGAATCGTTGGCGGCAGCACGAAGCGGCCCGGACGGTACCCGATCAGGAAGGAATTGCTGTAGTACTGCGGGATCGAGTAGTAACCGTTCGACAACACGCGATCGAGCGCGCGCATCGCTGTCGCGAGTTCCGCGCGCGTCGTGGCCGTCGCCACCTTGCCCAGAATGGCGTCGACGGCCGGGTCCGCCACACCCCAGCTGTTGGCAGAGCCCACAGTCTCCGCAGCCTTGGAACCAAAGAGCTCGAAGAGCTCGCCGCCCGGTGCCGTACTTCCGGGCAAACGCCGCGATGTCATCTCGAAGTCGAAGTTGTCCATGCGCTGCTGCGCCAGCGAGAAGTCGACCGTCCGGAAAGTCATCTCGATACCCAACTTGCGCAACGCGGCCTGAAACGGCGTTGCCACCCGAATCAGCGAAGGCTGATCGTTGAGGAACTCGATGGTGAACGCCTCGCCCTTCGCATTGCGCAGCGCGCCGTCCTTGTAGTTCCAGCCGGCCTCGGCGAGCAATGCCCGAGCCTGGCGTAAATTCTCTCGCAGGCTGTTTGGCGGCACGGTGCTCGACGGGAGCGGGGCCGGGCCGAAGACCTCCGGCCGGAGTTTGGCCCGGAGCGGCTCCAGAAGCGCCAGTTCGTCCGACTTTGGCAAGCCTTCGGCGTGGAACTCGCTGTTCGGGAAGTAGCCCTGTACGCGCGTGTAGATGCCGTAGAAGAGCTGGCGGTTGAGCCATTCGAAATCCACCGCCAAACCGATGGCTTGGCGTACACGAACATCCTTGAACTTCTCCTTCCGGGCATTGAAGACGTAACCCTGGAAATCCCCGGGATTGTTGTTCTTGAACTCGCGCTTGAGAATTTCGCCGCTGTCGAACTGCTTGCCCTTGTACTGGCGCGCCCAATTGCGAGACGTGAACTCGCGCATGAAATCGAACTCGCCGGCCTTGAGCCCCTCGAAGCGAGAGGTTTCATCGAGGTAGACCTTGTACGCAACACGGTCGAAGTTGAACTGGCCCTTGCGCACCGGGAGGTCGACACCCCAGTAATCTGGGTTGCGCACATAAGTGATGTCGCGGCCCAACCGATCGCTGGCCGGCCGGTAAGGGCCTGAAGCGATCGGCACGTCCGTCGTGATCTGGTCGAAAGGCTTGCCCGCCCCCCACCTGCGGCTGAACACGGGCATGCCACCAATCACCAGGGGCAACTCCCGGTTCGGGTTCGCGAAGTCGAAACGGACGGTGCGCTCGCTCAGTGCGCTCGAACCCTTCACCTCGGCGTAGATGGTGCGGTACACCGGCGAAGCGAGCTTGCCCGTCAGCATCTTGAACGAATGCACGACGTCCGCAGCGAGCACGGGGGATCCGTCGTTGAAGCGTGCCTTCGGGTTGAGGCGAAAGGTGACGGAGAGCCGGTCTGGTGCAACCTCCACATCCTCGGCAAGCAGGCCGTAGACGGTGGTCGGCTCCTCCATGTTGCCCGTGAGCAGGCTCTCGAACATCAGGCTGCCAAGACCCGAGGGCGCAGTGCCCTTGAGGGTGAACGGATTGAACTTGTCGAAATTCGTCGGCCGGGTCGGCGGCACCATGCGGATCTCGCCGCCCTTCGGCGCCTTCGGATTCACGTAGTCGAAGTGTGTGAACCCAGCCGGATACTTGATGTCCCCGAATTGCGCATAGGCATGGGCGGCCCACGAGGGAGCCGCCGAGAGTGCCAACACCATCCAAAGCAGCCAACCTCGCATGCGAGAATTCTGCCCAAGATTTTCACGAGGCAACTTCATGGGCTTTCTTTCCGGCAAAAAACTGTTGATCACCGGTGTGTTGAGCAATCGCTCGATCGCTTACGGCATCGCCAAGGCGTGCCACGAACAAGGCGCGGAGCTCGCCTTCAGTTATGTCGGCGAGCGGTTCAAGGACCGTATCACCGAATATGCCGCAGACTTCGGCTCGAAACTGATTTTCGACTGCGACGTGAGCGACGACGCGCAGATCGACAAGCTCTTCGCCGATCTCGCCCAGGCCTGGCCCCGATTCGACGGCTTCGTGCACAGCATCGGCTTCGCCCCGCGCGAAGCCATCGCAGGCGACTTCCTCGACGGCCTCTCGCGCGAAGGCTTCAAGATCGCGCACGACATCAGCGCCTACAGCTTCCCGGCGATGGCCAAGGCGGCCCTGCCCTACCTCAACGACAAGTCGGCCCTCTTGACGCTGACCTACCTGGGCGCCGAACGCGCACTGCCCAACTACAACACCATGGGCCTGGCCAAGGCCTCGCTCGAAGCCTCGGTGCGCTACACCGCCGCCTCGCTCGGCCCCAAGGGCATGCGGGTGAACGGCATCAGCGCCGGCCCGATCAAGACGCTGGCTGCGAGCGGCATCAAGGGCTTCGGCAAGATGCTGGCGGCCGTGGCCGACGCCTCGCCGATCCGGCGCAACGTGACGATCGAGGAAGTGGGCAACGTGGCCGCCTTCCTGCTGAGCGACCTGGCCAGCGGCGTGACGGCCGAGATCACCTACGTGGACGGCGGCTTCAGCAATGTCGTCGGGGGCATGGCGGAATAAGCTGGCTGCCCGGCGGCCGTGAGCCGCTATTTATTTCATAGCACCGTGCTGAATCGACGCTCCCTTCTGCTCGCGACGCTGGGCGTGGCCCTGGCCCGTCCGGCGCTCGCACGCAATGCCGCCCCGGCCCTGATGCTGGCCGAGGTCTACCGCCCCGGCATGTCGCTGGCCGACCATTGGGTCAGCGAGAAATACGACGGCGTGCGCGGCTACTGGGACGGCAAGCAGCTCTGGACACGCGGCGGCGAACCCGTCGCGGCGCCGGCCTGGTTCACCGCATTGCTGCCGAGGCAGCCGCTGGATGGCGAGCTGTGGGCGGGCCGCGGCCGGTTTGCGCATGCCGTGTCCACCGTGCGCAGCCAGACGCCGAACGATACCGCCTGGCGCGAGATGCGCTTCATGGTGTTCGACATGCCGGCCCAGCCCGGCGACTTCACGTCGCGCCTGGCGGCCTTGCGCAAGCTGCTGCCGATCACCGGCGCGCCCTGGGTCGTCCTGGTGCCGCAAGAGCGCGCCACCACGCACGCCGAGCTGCAGGCCCTGCTCGACAAGACGGTGAAGATGGGCGGCGAAGGCCTGGTGCTGCACCGCGGCGGCTCGCTCTACCGTGGCGAGCGCAACAACGACCTGCTCAAGGTCAAGCCCTATGACGATGCCGAAGCGCGCGTGGTGGGCCATGCGGCCGGCAAGGGCAGGAACGGCAGCCGGCTGGGCGCGCTCATCGTCGAGACACCTGAAGGCAAGCGCTTCAAGCTCGGCAGCGGATTGACCGACGCCGAACGCGAAAACCCGCCCGCCATCGGCACCTGGGTCACCTACCGCTACAACGGCACCAATGCCAGCGGCCTGCCGCGGTTCGCGCGCTTCATGCGGGTGCGCGAAGACGCCCCCGCCCCGCGCTCCTGAACGATCAGCTGCTCTTGCGAACGCAGTCGGCGTAGTACCGCTTCTTGCCGGTCTCGTCGATGCGCGCCACGAGGCCGTGGATGTCGGTCTCGAAGCCCGGGCACTGCAGGTTGAACTCGCGCGAGAACTTGAGGTAGTCGACGATCTTCTTGTTGAACACCTCGCCCGGAATCAGCAGCGGAATGCCCGGCGGGTACGGCGTGATCAGGCTCGTGGTGATGCGGCCCTCGAGCTCGTCGATCTCCACGCGCTCGGTCTTGCGGTGCGCGATGTGGGCGAAGGCGTCGCTCGGCTTCATCGCCGGCGTGAGGTCGCTCAGGTACATCTCGGTCGTCAGGCGCGCCACGTCGTAGCGTGCGTAGAGCTGGTGGATGTGCTGGCACAGGTCGCGCAGGCCCAGGCGCTCGTAGCCCGGGTGCTGCTGGCAGAACTCCGGAAGAATCCGCCACATCGGCTGGTTGCGCGCGTAGTCGTCCTTGAACTGCTGCAGCGCCGTGAGCAGCGTGTTCCAGCGGCCCTTGGTGATGCCGATGGTGAACATGATGAAGAAGCTGTAGAGCCCGGTCTTCTCCACGATCACGCCGTGCTCGGCGAGGAACTTGGTCACCACGCTCGCGGGGATGCCGGTCTCGGCGAAGTTGCCTTCGAGGTCGAGGCCCGGCGTCACGATGGTCGACTTGATCGGGTCGAGCATGTTGAAGCCGTCGGCCAGTTCGCCAAAGCCGTGCCAGTTGCGCGGCGACTTCTTGCTCCTGGGCTTTCCGTCCTTCTCGCCCTTCATGATCCAGTCGTCGGCGCGGCCGATGCCTTCGTCGACGAGCTTCTCGGGGCCCCAGACCTTGAACCACCACTCGTCCTTGCCGAACTCTTCCTCGACCTTGCGCATGGCGCGGCGGAAGTCGAGCGCTTCGAGGATGCTCTCCTCCACCAGCGCGGTGCCGCCGGGCGGCTCCATCATCGCGGCGGCCACGTCGCAGCTCGCGATGATCGCGTACTGCGGGCTCGTGGACGAGTGCATCAGGTAGGCCTCGTTGAAGAGGTCCCGGTCGAGCGCGCGATTCTGCGAGTCCTGCACCAGCACGTGGCTGGCCTGGCTGATGCCGGCCAGCAGCTTGTGCGTGGACTGCGTGGCGAACACCAGCGAATCCTTGGGCCGCACGCGGCGCTTGCCCATGGCGTGGTAGGCGCCGTAGAACGGGTGGAAGGCGGCATGCGGCAGCCATGCCTCGTCGAAATGCAGCGTATCGACGTAGCCATCGAGCATGTTCTTGATGGTCTCGGTGTTGTAGATCACGCCGTCGTAGGTCGATTGCGTGAGCGTCATCACGCGCGGCTTGACCTTGTTGGGGTCCACGTCGGCGAGCAGCGGGTTGGCCTTGATCTTGGCCTTGATGGCGCTCTGCTCGAACTCGCTCTTCGGGATCGGGCCGATGATGCCGAAGTGGTTGCGCGTGGGCTTCATGAACACCGGAATCGCGCCGGTCATGATGATCGCGTGCAGGATCGACTTGTGGCAGTTGCGGTCCACCACCACCACGTCGTCGGGCGCCACCGTGTGGTGCCACACCATCTTGTTGCTGGTGCTGGTGCCGTTGGTCACGAAGAAGCAATGGTCGGCATTGAAGATGCGCGCCGCATTGCGCTCGCTGGCCGCCACCGGGCCGGTGTGGTCGAGCAGCTGGCCGAGCTCTTCCACGGCGTTGCAGACGTCGGCGCGCAGCATGTTCTCGCCGAAGAACTGGTGGAACATCTGGCCCACCGGGCTCTTCAGGAACGCCACGCCGCCCGAGTGGCCCGGACAGTGCCACGAGTACGAGCCGTCTTCCGCATAGTCGATCAGCGCCTTGAAGAACGGCGGCTGCACGCCCTCGAGGTAGCTCTTGGCCTCGCGGATGATGTGGCGCGCCACGAATTCGGGCGTGTCCTCGAACATGTGGATGAAGCCGTGCAGCTCGCGCAGGATGTCGTTCGGGATGTGGCGCGAGGTCTTGGTCTCGCCGTAGATGTAGATCGGCACGTCGGCGTTCTTGCGGCGCACCTCGCCGATGAAGTTGCGCAGGCTCAGCACGGCCGGGTCGAGGTCGGGGCCGACGGTGAACTCCTCGTCGTCGATCGACAGGATGAAGGCGCTGGCGCGGCTTTGCTGCTGGGCGAACTGGCTCAGGTCGCCATAGCTCGTGACGCCCAGAACCTCGAAGCCCTCGCTTTCGAAGGCCTGCGCGAGCGCGCGAATGCCGAGGCCCGAGGTGTTTTCGGAGCGGAAGTCCTCGTCGATGATGACGATGGGAAAGCGGAATTTCATGAGCGGGGCTCCGGACAGGCAATGAGGCGCGAAGTGTACGGAATTCGGATGAAGGATTTGGTCAGCCTGGCGCAAGACATTCCGGCCATGGCGGCAACAGGCGCCGCACTGGCGCCAGTACCCCTACGCTGGACAAGCGCATGGCCCGACATGCCTCAGAATGGCGCGCATCGAACAAGCAAAAAAGAGGAGCTGTCATGGCGAATTCCACCATCTGGTGGCTGATAGCGGGGGCCGCCATCGTGGTCGAACTGCTCTCGGGCACGGTCTACCTTCTCCTGCTGGCCGCCGGCTTCGCGGCTGCGGCCATCTCGGCGCACCTGGGCTTCGGCACCGTCACCCAATTGATCGTGGCGGCCGTCATCGGCGTGGGCGCCGTGCTGGCCTGGTACTCGATCCAGCGCAAGCGCCCGCGGGCGGCACAAGCCGGCACCAACCCCGACGTGAACCTCGACATCGGCGAACGCGTGCATGTCGAGGCCTGGAACCCCGACGGCACCGCCACCGTGCGCTACCGCGGCGCCCAATGGACGGTGGTCCAGCGCGCAGGCCATGCGCCCTCGACCGGCGAGCACCGCGTGGTGGAGGTGGTCGGCAGCCGCCTCGTCGTCGACAAGATCCAGTAAGCAGTCAGCGCGCAGAACTCAAAGTCACGGAAAAAAGGAAGAGCACCATGGAATTCTCGGTCCCCCTCATCATCCTGGTCATCGCGATCATCTTCATCAGCCAGTCGGTCAAGTTCGTGCCGCAGCAGAACGCCTGGGTGCGCGAGCGCCTCGGCAAGTACCACGGCACCATGACGCCGGGCCCCAACTTCCTGATCCCGTTCATCGACCGGGTGGCCTACAAGCACAGCCTGAAGGAAATCCCGCTCGACGTGCCGAGCCAGATCTGCATCACGCGCGACAACACGCAGCTGCAGGTCGACGGCATCCTCTACTTCCAGGTGACCGACCCGATG
>Ga0075370_10000732_pt1 | contig 13087 bp, 13 predicted proteins | sample EndMethybrTD3035_FD_71398 | JGI IMG/M metagenome (GOLD analysis project Ga0075370, IMG submission 71398) | Populus endosphere microbial communities from Tennessee, USA - Endosphere MetaG P. TD hybrid TD303-5 | ecosystem: Host-associated > Plants > Roots > Endosphere | place: USA: Tennessee... | reverse complement strand
GTCGTCCTTGATGTGACCCTTGAACGTGCGGGTCGGTGCGAATTCGCCGAGCTTGTGCCCGACCATCGCCTCGGTGACGAACACCGGGACATGCTTGCGGCCGTCGTGCACCGCGAAGGTGTGTCCGATGAAGTCGGGGATGATGGTCGATCGACGCGACCAGGTCTTGATGACCTGCTTGGTGTTCTTCTCGTTCTGAACGTCGACCTTCTTCAACAGATGGTCGTCGACGAACGGACCCTTCTTGAGGCTGCGTGGCATTGTTCTCTCCTGCCTAGCGCTTCTTGCCGGTGCGCCGGCGTCGGACGATGAGCTTGTCGCTCGGCTTGTTGGGCTTGCGGGTGCGGCCCTCGGGCTTGCCCCACGGGCTGACCGGGTGGCGTCCACCGGAGGTCTTGCCCTCACCACCGCCGTGCGGGTGGTCGACCGGGTTCATCACGACACCACGGACAGTCGGGCGCTTGCCCTTCCACCGCATACGACCGGCCTTGCCCCAGTTGATGTTCGCCTGCTCGGCGTTTCCGACCTCGCCGACAGTGGCGCGGCAGCGCACGTCGACACGACGGATTTCACCGGACGGCATACGCAGCGAGGCGTAGGTACCTTCCTTACCGAGCAGCTGGATGCTCGCACCGGCCGAACGCGCCAGCTTGGCACCGCCGCCGGGACGCAGCTCCACCGCATGGACGAGCGTGCCTGCCGGGATGTTGCGCAACGGCAGGTTGTTGCCCGGCTTGATGTCGGCGTTGGCGCCGGACTCGACGACGTCGCCCTGCGACAGGCCCTGCGGCGCAATGATGTAGCGCTTCTCGCCATCCAGGAAATGCAGCAGTGCGATGTTCGCGGTGCGGTTCGGGTCGTACTCGATGTGAGCGACCTTGGCGTTGACGCCGTCCTTGTCGTTGCGACGGAAGTCGATCACGCGGTAAGCGCGCTTGTGCCCGCCACCCTTGTGACGCGTGGTGATCCGACCGTGCGCGTTGCGGCCACCCTTGCCGTGAAGTGGGCGAACCAGCGACTTCTCCGGATGGTCGCGAGTGATCTCGGCGAAATCGGAGACGCTCGAACCGCGACGACCGGGGGTCGTCGGCTTGTACTTGCGAATTGCCATATCAGTTAATCCCTTAACTCCCGGCCGGTCAGGCCGGTGCTCCGAAGAGGTCGATTGGCTTGCTGCCCGCGGCCAGCGTGACTATGGCGCGCTTGGTGTCCTTGCGCTTGCCGTAGCCGGCGCGGGTGCGCTTGCGCTTGCCCTGCCGATTGAGGGTGTTGACCGAGTCGACCTTGACCTTGAAGATCTTCTCGATCGCAATCTTGATCTGCGTCTTGTTCGAGTCCGGGTGCACGACGAACGTGTACACGTTCTCCTCGATGAGCCCGTAGGACTTCTCGGAGATCACCGGAGCCAAGATGATGTCGCGTGGATCAGTGACTGTCGCCATCAGGCCGACACCTCCTCATCTGAGTTCGTGTGCGCTGAGATGTAGGCATCAAGCGCCTCGACGCTGAACACCACGTCGTCGGCCTTCAGCACGTCGTAGGTGTTCAACTGGTCCGGCGAGATCACATGGACGCCCGGCAGATTGCGCACGCTGCGGGCACCCGTCTCGTCAGTGCGGCCGATCACGATCAGCACCTGCTTGTTCTCGGTCAGCGTGGCCAGGAACGTCTTGGCGCTCTTGGTCGACGGCGCCTGGCCCTCGACGAGCTCCGTCACCGCGTGGATACGGCCGTTACGCGCCCGATCCGAGAGCGCACCGCGCAGGGCGGCGGCGATCATCTTCTTCGGGGTGCGCTGGCTGTAGTCGCGCGGTTGCGGACCGTGCACGACGCCACCGCCGGTGAATTGGGGTGCTCGCGTAGAACCCTGACGCGCGCGGCCGGTGCCCTTCTGGCGGTACGGCTTCTTGCCGCCGCCGCGAACAGCGCCGCGGGTCTTGGTCGCGTGCGTGCCCTGGCGCTTGGCCGCCAGCTGCGCCTCGACGACCTGATGCATCAGCGCGATGTTGGGCTCGACGTCGAACAGCGCGGCGGGCAGCTCGACAGAGCCGTCCGTCGTACCCGCCGGGGTGTGAACGTCGATCTTTACGGTCTTCTCGGCCATTACTTCTCGCCTCGCTTGATTGCGCTGCGCACCATCACCAGTCCACCGTTGCGGCCCGGGATGGCGCCCTTGATCAACAGCACGCCGTTCTCGGCATCGACCTTGTGCACCAACAGGTTCTGCGTCGTCACACGGTCGCTACCCATGCGGCCCGACATGCGGGTGCCCTTGAACACACGACCGGGGGTGGCGCAACCGCCGATGGACCCCGGGCGACGGTGCACTGCCTGTGCACCGTGGCTCGCGCCCTGACCCTTGAAGCCGTGGCGCTTCATGGTGCCCGCGAAGCCTTTACCCTTCGAGGTCCCCGTCACGTCGACATAGGCGCCGTCGGCGAAGATCTCGGCGGTCAGCTCCTGACCGAGCTGGTATTCCGCGGCAGCCGCCTCGTCATCGAGCCGGAGCTCGGCAAGGTGACGGCGCGGATTCACGCCGGCGGCCGAATACTGTCCGGTCACAGGCTTGTTGACCTTGCGCGGGCTGATCTCGCCGTACGCGAGCTGCACGGCCGAATAGCCGTCCTGCTCCTGCGTGCGGATTCGTGTCACGACATTGGGTCCGGCCTTGACGACCGTGACCGGCACGACGCGGTTGTTCTCGTCGAACACCTGCGTCATGCCCAGCTTGGTACCCAGAATGCCTTTTCTCGCCATGGTTTCTGGTCTCCTACTGAATGTTGACGTCGACGCTCGCCGGCAGATCGATGCGCATGAGAGCGTCAACGGTCTTCGGCGTCGGGTCGAGGATGTCGATGAGCCGCTTGTGGGTACGCATCTCGAAGTGCTCCCGCGAGTCCTTGTACTTATGCGGGGACCGGATGACGCAATACACGTTCTTCTCGGTTGGCAGCGGCACCGGGCCGACCACGCTGGCGCCCGTTCGGGTGACCGTCTCCACGATCTTGCGCGCCGAGGCATCGATCGCCTCGTGGTCGTAGGCCTTGAGCCTGATGCGGATCTTCTGTCCCGCCACGCTTCTCCTACCTCACTACTAACGGGCCCGTACTGGACCTGGTCTGCTGCCACACGCCGAGACCAACCCGGTCGCGCAGCTATGCCGCCGCTGTTTACCTGTCTGTGGTTCACCGGCCCCCGCGCTCGGGTGTGTCGCCCTCGCGCACACTCGCCCGCGTCGGAAATCCGTCGCGATCGAGGTTTGGACCGGACGCGCCCGCTAGGGCGCAGGTCGTATGCCCCGCGCCAGGCAGTCCCGAAAATGGGCGCCGACCCGGCTCAAGGCAACCCGAACAGTATGCCCTAGATTCGGGCCTGCTCCAAATCCCGCTCCGGGCGTACCCTCGACCCCCTCTCACGGTATATGCGCAGGAGAAACATGCCAATCTTCGAACCGAGCCCCGCTGAGCTCGCCGCCGCACAGCCCCTGATCTCGTGGCTCAACGACGCACCACCCGCCGAGGTCGCGGTCGAGCTCATGGGAGCGTTCGGACCCGACGGCGCGGTCAGTGGCGCGAAGGGGATCAGCCGCGACGGACTGATCGAGTGGCTTTTCCGCGCATATCCCAAGCCAGGCGCCCCTGGGGGTGGCCTTTTCACCGTCAACACGGCGGCGTCCTATCCGGTGGCAAAACCGGTCTTGGAAGCGCTTCAGCTGCTGGAACACTCCGAGTTGGTGATGTTCGACCCGTGGTTCGACCAGAACTATCCCCAACTGGCGTGGTTACCGACCCGGCTGGGTCTGACCACCCTCGCGGCCGGCAAGTCCGCGGTACGACAACGCATCGCGGACAGAACCGGTTTCTGACTCGGCGATGCCCAACACCTGAATGTGCAGGATTTCGTCCAGAGACTCAGTTCTCCAGGCCCTCCCAGAAGGCACACCTGTGCGTTTCATCGAAGTCCGTGATGATCCGACTTCCTCCAGGTTGCAACGACATTCGCGCGCCCGCCCCGTCGGCGAGTGACGGCCAGCCGCTTGCCGGCGAACCCGTCGTGACGAATCGACTCCAGTAGCCGACCATCTCCTGGGACAACTTCTGCTGCGCTGGATCGAGCGCTTCGGCTCCGCCCACGTCGAACAGATACCGCAGCTCCAGAGAATGCCCTGCGCCGACGGGGAACGGCGCCGCGTGCAGCGGTTCGGGCGCGGGCGCACCGGGATCGTCGAACTCGGCGAAGTACACCGGCTGTGACGCCGACAGCGAGTTCGCGAGACGGTCTGCTGTGCACGCGAAGACGCCGTCGGTGACCGCGGCCGAATACGCCAGCGGCACACTTCCGCCGAACTGTTCCGGCGGATACTGCTGTGCGACGGCGCCGGCATTTGGGCCGAACGCCTGGGACAGCAACTCGGGATAGTGCGCCGCATCGAACGCACGCCCTCGGATGTACTGCAGCGCGGTGAAAAGGGTGAACTCGTCGGCGGTCGTCCCCACCAGCGCGGGCACCTTCGCCGCGCGTCCCTGCGCCGCGCCGGTGATCGGATCCACCGGCAACGTCGCCGTGCCCGTCACCGGTCCGCTCAACTGGTCGGTGCCGATGCGCCCGTAGAGCACCGGCTTCTGCAACCGCTCCGGCGGAAGTGCACGGAGACAGGCGGCAGCGGTCGCAGGATCGCCGCATCCCGCGTCCGCCGCGTACTTCTCACTCGTCCGCTGCGCCGCGGGCAGATCGTATTGCGCCTGACACGGGCCACTTTGGACGATCGCGGCATCAAACAGTCCCGCCGAGCCCGGAGCGACGAGGTGGTCACACACCGCCATGCCCCCCGCCGACTCCCCCGCGATCGTCACCTTGTCCGGATCCCCGCCGAATGCGGCGATGTTGTCGCGGACCCACCGCAGAGCGGCCTGCTGATCGGCCAGGCCGTAGTTGCCGACGTCACCGGCGGGACCGAGCGCCGGGTGGGCGAGGAAGCCGAGCGCACCCAGGCGGTAATTGATCGTGACGACGACCATGTCACCGCGGTCCGTCAACGATGTCGCGTCATAGATGTCGCCGCTGCCGTTGATGAAGCTGCCCCCGTGAATCCACACCATCACCGGGCGCGGTTCGTGCCCCGCCGGTGGCGTCCAGACGTTCAGCGTCAGGCAGTCTTCGCTGGTTTCGCTGCGATCGACGTCGTTGCTGACGTCCTGAATGCAGCGCGGCCCGGCGCGGGTGGCATCGCGAAAACCATCCCACTCGGCCGCCGGCTGTGGCGGCTGCCACCGCAGCGCGCCGACTGGCGGTGCGGCATAAGGAATTCCAGAGAAAAGCCGGTGATCCGGTGCCACCAGACCACGTACCGAGCCCGCCTGGGTCCGCACCACCCCGGGGTCGTCCGGCACGTCGATCGCTGCGGTCGCGCCGCGCCCGCAACCGGCCAGCAGCACCGCGAACGTCGAAATTATGGCGGCAACGGCACCGCTTCGACGGCGGAGGTTGGCGGACGACACGCCTCCCGACACTACTGACGGGCCTCTCTTCCCCTACGTGGCCTCCGTCACATACACTCGCGACTTGACACCCGTCAAGTTCCGACAGTCCCGGACACGAAGGAGCCCGAATGAGCACGCCGACGATGGATGACGCCGCGAAAGTGTTCGCCGATCCGACGGCGTATGCCGACGATGCTCGGCTGCACGCGGCGCTGACCCATCTGCGGGCGAACACTCCGGTGGCATGGGTGGACAATCCGCCGTACCGGCCGTTCTGGGCGATCACCAAACACGCCGACATCATGGCCATCGAGCGTGACAACAACCTGTTCCTTTCCGAACCCCGACCGCTGCTCGCCACCGCCGCAGCCGACGACCTCGGTAAGCAGCAACTCGAAGCGGGCATGGGACTGCGCACGCTCATCCACATGGACGATCCGCACCACCGCAAGGTGCGCGCCATCGGCGCAGACTGGTTCCGCCCCAAGGCGATGCGCGATCTCAAGGTCAGCGTCGACGCGCTGGCCAAGCGGTACGTCGACAGGATGCGTGACATCGGGCCGGAGTGCGACTTCGTCACCGACATCGCCGTCAACTTCCCGCTGTACGTGATCATGTCGCTGCTGGGCCTGCCCGAGGACGACTTCCCCCGCATGCATCAGCTCACCCAGGAACTGTTCGGCGGCGACGACGAGGAATACAACCAGCGCGGTAAGACGCCCGAAGAACAACTGGCGATCCTGATCGACTTCTTCACCTACTTCGGCCAGCTGACTGCGTCCCGTCGCGAGCATCCGACCGACGACCTGGCCTCGGCGATCGCCAACGGCCGCATCGACGGCGAGCCGCTCTCCGAAGTGGACACCGCTTCCTATTACGTCATCGTCGCCAGCGCCGGCCACGACACGACCAAGGACGCGATCTCCGGCGGGCTGCTGGCGCTGATCGAGAACCCCGACGAATTGGATCGACTTCGCAACGATCCCGGGTTGATGGGCACCGCGGTCGAGGAGATGATCCGGTGGACGACCCCGGTCAAGGAGTTCATGCGCACCGCGGCCCAGGACACCGAAGTTCGCGGTGTGCCGATCGCGAAGGGCGAATCCGTCTATCTGGCTTATGTTTCCGGCAATCGTGACGAAGAGGTCTTTGATGAGCCCTTCCGATTCGACGTGAGCCGCGACCCCAACCGCCACGTGGCCTTCGGTTACGGCGTGCACTTCTGCCTCGGCGCCGCTCTGGCGCGGATGGAGATGAACAGCCTGTTCTCCGAGCTGCTTCCCCGGCTCGATTCGATCGAACTGGCCGGTGAACCGGAACTGGCCGCGACGACCTTCGTCGGCGGGCTCAAGCACCTGCCGATTCGGTACTCGCTGCGCTGAGGCCCTACTTCTTGGCGTGGGTCGCCAGAAAGCCGTCCACCGCGGCTTCGGCGCACGCCGCGTAGTCGAAGTCGGCCACTGTGCTGAGCCTGCCGAGTACCACCGGTCCGATCAACAGCGCGATCGCCCGAATGCGATCGGGCACCTCGATTTCTGCTGCGGCCTGCGGACTGTCGAAGATCGCGTCGAAGGGCACGGAGTAGAGCGCGATGATGCGCGCCCGCAAGGGGCCTGTTGAATCCGAATCGGCCTGTCGCACGCCGGAGTAGTCGCCGGCATCGGGCCCGGAGGCCAACCAGGTCAACGCGGTCAGCATGGCGGGCACCTCGGCGATCGCCTCGGTCCACCCCTCGACCACCGCGATGAGCTGCTCGCGCAGACCACCTTCGGCAGGCGGCATCGGCGCCGGTTGCAGCAAGCTCATGAAGGCCGCGCTCAACAGATCATTGGCGCTGGAGAAGTGGCGGTAGAGCGTGGCCCGGGCCACGTTGGCGCTGCGGGTGACCGCGTCGACTGTCACGGCGCTCGGACCACCCGTACGCAGCAGCGTTGTCGCGGCCTCGAGCAGACGGGCTCGCGACCGGGCCGGCCGCGGGTCGGTCATCGTTTACTCCACCTCCCGGTTGGGAACAAGACTGTTGGTCTCGCTACAAGACTGTTAGTCTCAAAACTGTCTCCAGTGAAGGAGCGCCATCCGTGGTCGACACCCTCATCCGGTCTGACCAGACTATCGACGCCAACCTGGCAACACTGTCCAGGTTCGGACGCGTCTGGTTGCTGACCGTCGCCGCACTCGACGTGCTGCTGGTCATCTCGTCGATGGTCGCGCTCAACGCCGCACTCCCCGACATCGCCGTGGAAACGGCCGCGACCCAGACGCAACTCACCTGGATCGTGGACGGATACACGTTGGTGTTGGCGTGCTTGTTGTTACCCGCCGGCGCGATCGGCGACCGATACGGCAGGCGCGGCGCACTCGTCGCCGGATTGGCCATCTTCGCGGTGGCCTCGGTCGCGCCGATCTTCTTCGACAGTCCGGTCCAGATCATCCTCGCCCGGACCCTCGCCGGTGTCGGCGCGGCGTTCATCATGCCTGCGACATTGTCGTTGCTGACCGCCGCGTTCCCGATCAGCGAGCGCAACAAGGCCGTGGGAATCTGGGCCGGAGTCGCGAGTTCGGGTGCCATCGTGGGATTCATGGGCACGGGCCTACTGCTCCAGTACTTCGCCTGGCAGTCGATCTTCTACGCGTTCAGTGCATCGGCGTTCGTATTGATCTTCTGTACGTTGACAATTCGGTCGTCACGCGACGACACCGCAACGCCGATCGATGGTATCGGCGCGGTCCTGATCGGGGCGGCCGTCGCGGTCTTCGTATTCGGTGTCGTCGAAGCGCCGGTACGCGGGTGGACGCATCCGATCGTGTGGGGGTGCATGACTGCGGGCGTCGCACTGGCCGCGGCGTTTGCCGCTGTTGAGCTGCGGCGACGGCATCCGCTGCTCGACGTCCGGCTCTTCGGAAGGCCGGACTTCGCAACCGGCTCCGTCGGTATCACCATCCTCTTCTTCGCGAACTTCGGCTTCTTCTTCATCGAGATGCAATACCTGCAACTGGTTCTCGGGTACAGCCCGCTGCAGACTGCCTTCGCGCTCGCACCGCTCGCCGTGCCGATCATGGTCCTCGGTGCCACGATGCATCTCTATCTGCCCAAGATCGGACTGCGAATCGCAGTCGCGCTCGGCCTGTTCCTCATCGGAGTCGGGCTGTTCCTGATGCGCTACTTCGACGCCGGATCGTCCTACCTGGAGATCGCCTGGCCCATGCTGGTCACGAGTGCGGGGATCGGATTGTGTGTCGCGCCGACGACCTCCGCGATCACGAACGCCGTGCCCACCGAGAAGCAGGGGGTCGCGTCCGCGGTCAACGACACCACTCGCGAGGTCGGAGCGGCGGTCGGCATCGCCGTCGCCGGGTCGGTGCTGGCCGCGCAGTACGGCACTGTGCTCGCACCCGCATTGGCCGACTTTCCCGCGCAGATACGAGATGGCGCATTGGAGTCCCTTGCAAACGCACTCGCCATAGCCGACGAGATGGGCCCGCGGGGAGCGCATCTGGCGGATCTGGCCACGTCGGCTTTCATCGACTCCATGAGCCTCTCGCTGCTGGTGTTGTCCGTCGTGTTGGCTGCTGCCGCCGCATTCATCGCGGTCTGGGCACCCGGCCGCGACGGGACACAGTTCGCCGTCGTCCGGCGCATCACCGAGCGATGGTCAGCGTCAGACCCCGCCGGCGGTGCCGGCAGTTCAGACGATGAATTCGGCGGCTCGATGCGCGAGCATGACGATGGTTGCGTGGGGACCGCGGCTGGTGATGGTGGGAAGCACAGAGCCGTCGACCACCCATAGCGCGTCGACGCCTCGCACTCGGCACCGGGCATCCACCACTGCGCCGTATTCGCCATCGTTTCCCATGGGCGCGGTCCCGGCCAGGTGCTGAGACGTCGACCACAGCGCGGTATCGGATTTCACAGCTGTACCGGCCAATTCACGTGCAAGGGCCGCGCCCGAGCGCAATGTGTCCACATCGGCGGGCTGACTGTCGTACCGGTGCTCGATGACGGGAAGGGTGTCCGGATCGGCGGACGCCAACCACACCCTGCCGCGTGATTGCGGCTGCATCAGGGCGACCCCGATGTGCGGGTGGTCGGCTGGGTCGTCACGGCTTCCGCTGATCATCGCGCCGAAACCGGCGGTGTAGGGCCGGATCTCGAGCCCGTTCTCCACAGTGAGTATGGCCTCCAGCGGCGGAAGGCCGTGAGTCTCGGTCCAATCGACGGGCAGCACCCACTCGGGATGGTCCGAGGATGCCGCGCCGACCGGTAGGTCGGCCACGACGGGTACCCCGGCGGCAGCCAACACATCGTGCGGACCGATACCCGACAGCATCAACAAGTGCGCCGACCCGATTGCACCGGCCGACAGCACGATTCGATCCGCGGTCAGGTCGGCGGGTCCATCGGGACCGGCGCACTCCACGCCGACCGCGCGTCCACCGACGATTCGGATGCGCCGGACCCGGGTGTCGGTCAGCACCGTGAGACCCTCGCGGTTCATGGCCGGTTTCAGATATGCGCCGCCCGGACCGACCCGGGTGCCGCCGTTGATGTTCAGTGGCACCGCACCGATGCCCGACGGTAGTGGCGCAGCAGACGCCGACCCGTTCAGGTCATCAATCCAGACGTAACCCGCAGCAATCGCCGAATCGACGAATGTTGCTGTGCAGCCGTCAAATTCGTTGACGCGCTGCACCTTGATGGGACCGTCGCCGCCGTGAAGCGGACCCTGGAAGTCGAGGTCGGTTTCGATCGCCACGAAGTGTGGGAGAACGTCCGTCCACGCCCACCCCGGCAACCCCCATCCGTCGAAGTCCGACGGCAGGCCGCGGCAGAAGTAGCCCCCGTTGACGGCGCCGGATCCGCCGACCACCGCACCCCTCATGATCTGCGCGTGCCGTTCCGGCGTCGCGGTCAGCGTGGTCGGATAGCGCCGGACCACTGAGCTGGCGGTGCCGATCGGCAACCGCAGGCCGTCGCTGATCTGGCTGAGCGCGACGGAATCGGACGGACCGGGGCCCGCCTCGATGACAGTGACCTTGCGCGCGGGGTCGGCCGAAAGTCGTTCCGCCAATACCGATCCGGCGCTACCGGCACCGACGATCAGGACATCGCTGTGCAAGGCCGCCTTCAGGTCCGGATCTGCGGCTTGAGCGCACCGACGTGCCGCTCACGCACCACTCCGGTCCACAGTCCGGCGCCGTAGGCGATGTCGTCGAGCCGTTTCAACAGGACGTAGGTGAGCAACCCGACCGGTTTTGTGTCGTCATCGCCTTTACCGTTACGCGTGATCCAGTCCACCACACCGTCGACGATGGCGGCCACCAACACCACTTGTCGGCATCGCCTCGACAGTACGGCGGCAACGAACGCGACCGGCCAGTAGTGCCTGCAGATGGCCGACGCGAGCTGCAGCGCGGCGGACCACAGTCCGTGGGCGGCGACGACGGCCACTTCTTTCGGTTCGGTTTCGACCGTCGACAGCGAGCGTGCGATCCGACGGCCGGTGATACCGGCGACCACCACAGATGCCAGGTACCCGATGCCGGACCCCATTGCCATCAGCATCCAGGCGACCAGAGTCCATCCCGAAATGACCAGGGGTGCCGTCTTGCCGGGATGGCGGACCGAGAGCGGCGCGGCGGACTCGCCGTAGAAAGACTTGCGCGACAGCCATTCTCGCAGCTGCGTGCGGTGATCGTGAGCGACCAGGGCGACGGGTTCGTAACGCATCCGGGCCCCGGCCTCGACCAGCCGCCAGCACAGATCGACGTCTTCACCCGACTTGAGCGTCTCGTCGAATCCACCCAGTTCCTTGAGCACGGTGCTGCGGCAGATGATCGCCGCGCTGGGCACGTATGACACCGTCCCGAACGGAACGACGGGTGCTTCGCGGAGGCCGAGGTCGAGGGAGGACCTGACGGCCTCGTAGCGCGCCACCAGGTTGTCCGGTTCGCGAAGGCCGATGATGCGTGGGGCGACCAGTGCCACCGCCGGATCGCAGAAGTGCCCGAGCAGCGCCTCCAACCACCCGCGCCGCGGCACCACGTCGGAGTCCAGGAAGGCGATGTAGTCGGTGTGGCAGGCCGCCATGCCGGTGTTGCGGGCTGCGGCCGGCCCCTTGCTCCGTTCGTGCCGGAAGATCTGGACGTCGCAGTACATCTGCGCGAAGTCTGCCTGCTGAACCGGTGTGGCCGATCCGTCGTCGACGACGATGATGCGCATGCCGCGAAGGGCCGCCACCAGCCTCCTGACGCCAGAGATGTTGTCCCGCACCGGAACAACGACAGTGACGTCGCGATGCGAGGGCCCGGTCGCCGGGCGTGGGTGTGCCACCGTCGCGTCCAGGAGTGTGCGTGCCAGCTGTGCGCTCACCGCGTCGTGGACTTCGAGCCGACCGCCGGTCAGCATGGTCTGTGCCGCGGGCGCCAGACGCAGCAGGCGCGTCGGCGACCCGCCGAGCAGCGCCGAGCCCTCGCCGAGGACCTTCACGCGGCGATCCACCTGGACGGCGAACCCGTCTGGCAGCCGTGGTCCGGTCATGTCAGCATCCCGTCCCGGTCAGGCGTCCACCGGGTGACGCGCCGCAAACACCCGCTGGTCATCTCCGCAAAGATCCGGGCACCCTCTTCTGCGGTCGCAGTGGTGGGATCACCGAGGATACCCACTTCGCTGACCGCAGCGACGCCACCTTGGCGCATCGCGGGCATCAGCTGGCCGAGCGGGGCACTGTTGCCCGGGACCCGTTCGTCGAGCCACACGTCAGCAGGCGAAATATGTAGCAATACAGAGGTTTCGGTATGGCCCGCATGAGCGTCCGCATTGGCGGCGCTGCAGGAGCACCAGCCCACGTCACGGCCCTCGTACCGGAGCAGCGCGGCGGCCGCCGTCAGCGCCTCCATGTTGCCTCCGTGCCCGTTGACGAACAGCACGCGCGACGCCCACCGCGACGCGGACCTGCCGAACTCGACCAGCAACAACCGGAGTGCAGACGTGCCGATCGATACGGTCCCACTGAACTCCTCGTGCTCACCGCTGGCGCCGTAGGCGATGGCCGGCGCCACCATCCATTTCGATTCATCCCCAGCGAGCTGGTCGGCAACGGCGTGGGAGACGGCGGTCGCGATCCGGGTGTCGGTGTCCAGTGGGAGGTGGGGGCCATGCTGTTCGGTGGAGCCGACGGGGACGATCAATGCTGATGACGTGGTCTGCAGCTGCCGCGATGTCGCGTTCGCGAGCTCGCTTCCAGAGGCCACCCGCCGATGGTAGGCCGAATTCACCTGGTGTGCGCCAATTGTTGGCGCATGCGCAGGAATTGATTTGCGAAAACTTTCGCCGGCGACAATCGCCTGTTCACGTCAGTCTCCTGCGCCACGCCTGTACCAGGAGCTTTGCCTGATCGACGTCAGGCGGACGGAGTGCGGGGCACCCCGAGCGCCCGGGTGAACCCCTCGGGCACCAGGACGTCCTCGGCGCGGAGGTCGTGCACCGAGGCGTGGCCGAGACCCATCAGGGCCGAGTCGATGCCGCCGCGGAGAACGTCGAGCACGTTCTCGACGCCGGCCTGACCGTTGGCGGCCAGCCCCCACAGGTAGGCCCGGCCGATCATGAC
>Ga0075370_10000731_pt1 | contig 13089 bp, 13 predicted proteins | sample EndMethybrTD3035_FD_71398 | JGI IMG/M metagenome (GOLD analysis project Ga0075370, IMG submission 71398) | Populus endosphere microbial communities from Tennessee, USA - Endosphere MetaG P. TD hybrid TD303-5 | ecosystem: Host-associated > Plants > Roots > Endosphere | place: USA: Tennessee... | reverse complement strand
CATGGGAGGTCGTGCTCCGGCCTGGCAGGGGGATCAGAGATCCAGCACCAGCTCGTCGCCGAGGGCGCGTGAGACGCAAAGGATGATGGAGGTGTTCGAGGCGCGCTCTTCTTCGGTCAGCACGAAGTCGCGATGGTCCGCGCGCCCGGCGAGCAGTGGCGTTTCGCAGGTTCGGCACAGGCCCTCGCGGCAGGAGCAGGGCAGCGCGATACCGCTCTCCTCCAGCGTCTCGAGGATCGATCGCCCCGCCGGCACCAGGTAGGTCGTACCCTGGCGCCGCAGCGTCACCCGGAATGCGCCGTCGGCGGCCGCGTTGGCCGGGGCACCGTCGGCCGAGAATCGCTCGAAGCGCACCGCGTGCGGAGCCAGGCCCGCTGTTGCGGCCTCGCGACCGACGGCATCCATCAGGGGCGTGGGGCCGCAGCAGTAGACATGGGCCGTGCGCGGGAGGGCGCGCAGGAAGCCGGCCACATCGGGGAGTGCCTCTTGCTCCTCGTCCACGTGCAGCTGCACGTGCGCGTGGTGGGCTGCCAGCCGCCACAGGTAGGCCGCGCGAGCGCGCGAGCGAACGCAGTACAGCAGTCGCCAGCGCTGGCCCGCGGCCTGGCAGGCCTCGATCATGCTCAGGATCGGCGTGATGCCGATGCCGCCGGCAATGAAGACGTGCTCGGGGGCATCGGGGGCCAGGCAAAACAGGGACCGCGGCGCGCTGACCTGCAGTCGGTCGCCGGTTCGCAGGCGTTCGTGCACCTGCCGGGAGCCGCCCCGCGAGTGGGGGGCGAGCCCGACCCCAAGGCAGTAGCGGTCTGCCTGCGCAGGACCGTTGGTGAGGGAGTACTGGCGGCAGAAGCCGCCGGGAAGATGCACGTCCACGTGCGCTCCCGCCGTGAATGCGGGCAGCGCGCCGCCGTTCGCCGCACGCAGTTCGATGCCGAGCACCCCTTCTGCCTCGTGCGTGAGGCGCGAGACGATCACGTCATGCATGGTCGAGGGGCCGTCGGTGCAGGGCGATGGGCTGGGCCGCGCCGGGCACCGCAGTGGCCGCGGCTTCGGCCGCTTCCTGCTCCAGGCGCCGGGCCACCACCCAGCGGAACTGGGACAGCGCCGCATCCATCGCGAACGGGGTCATTTTGAATTCGGTATCCAGCGCGAGGTTCTTCTGCTGGGCCGTGATGATCGCCCGGTCTTCCTCGAAGGCGGTGACGATGTTCTGGTGGATGGACTTCGTCACTTCCGGCTTGTCGATGGAGAAGTTGTGCGGATGCGCGAAGAAGTAGTGGGTGGAGCTTTCCGTTTCAGGTGTGATCGCCTGGCAGCCCCTGAACTCGACGGCGTCCATGCGGCGGCCCTCCGGTGCGCCCGTGCCGGCAGGCGCATTGCCCGAGTCCATGAGCAGGATGGCGGGAATCGTGAAGTTATAGATGTTCCAGCGGTCCACCTTGCCGCCCCAGTCCTTCACCGCCTTCACGAACGGAGGCGGTTCCGTGTCCATGGCCCAGCGCGTGATGCGCACGCCGTTGTCCAGGCGCTCGACCTTGGGCGGGTGCTCAGCATAGTCGGCGCCGCCCCCGAGGGTGGTCGGGTGCACGAAGGGCAGGTGCGAGAAGTCCAGCAGGTTGTCGCAGATCAGCAGGTAGTTGACGTCGTAGTGGATGTAGCCGTCCAGGCTGCGCCAGTCCGGATGGTCCAGCCACGGCGTCTGCGGGATCAGCGCGGGATCCGCCTTGGCGGGCTCGCCCATCCAGATCCAGATCCAGCGATGCTGCTCGACCACCGGGAAGGTGCGGACCTTCGCCTGCGGCGGAATCCGGGGCTGTGCCGGCGCCTCGATGCATTGGCCGGTCGCGTCGAACTTGAGGCCGTGGTACATGCAGCGCACGCAATCGCCCTCGCGCTTGCCGACCGACAACGGCGCGCCGCGATGGCAGCAGCGGTCTTCCATGGCGATCAGTCTGCCGTCCGCCGTGCGGTACATGAGGATCGGCACGCCGATGATCGTGCGCGAGAAGAGGCCGTCGCTGGTGACTTCCTTGTCCCACGCGGCAACGTACCAGGTGTTCTTGATGAACATGCTTGTTTCCTTCGTCAGGTCAATTCGAGCTTGATGCCGGAACGCTTCACCACCGGGATCCATTTCGCCCGTTCGGCGCGGATGTAGGCCGAGAACTCCGCCGGCGTGCTCCCCACGGGCTCGCCACCGTACTCGTGGTACCTCTGGACGACCTCCGGCTTGCGTGCCAACGTGGCGCATGCGGCAGCCAGCTTGTCCAGCACGGCCTTGGGCGTGCCCGTGGGGGCGAGAAGTCCGAACCATGTCGATGCGTCGTAGCCAGCGATGCCCAGCTCCTCGAAGGTCGGCACGTTCGGAAGCAGCGGGTGGCGGCTCTTGCCCGTGACAGCCAGCGCCTTCAGCTTGCCCGCCCGGATATTGCTCATCGACGCCGCGACGGCATCGAACATCATCTGCGTCTCGCCCGAAAGCAGCGCCGCATAGGGGCTGGTCGTGTTGTACGGGACGAACTGGTAGCTGGTTTCCGTGATCGCGCCGAACCACTCGCCCAGCAGGTGCTGGAAGGTGCCGATGCCGAGCGTTCCCGCGGGAATGGTTCCGGGCCTGGCCTTGGCCAACGCCACGAGTTCGGACGCCGTCGAGGCAGGCAGGCTCGGGTGGGCCACGAGCACGCTACGCAGGGTGGTCAGCTGGCTGATGGCGTCGAAGTCGGTGGGTTTGTACGGAAGCCTCGTATACAGCTCGGACATGTAGCACAGCGAGCTCGGGATGCCGATCAGCAGGGTGTAGCCATCGGGAGGCGACTTGGCGGCCAGCGAGGTGCCGATGGTCGTCGCGCCGCCAGGGCGGTTGTCGACGAACACCGGCTGGCCCAGCAAGGACGTGAGTCCCGCGGCCCAGAAGCGCGAATCGGCGTCCAGCCCGGAGCCGGGCGGGTTGGCGACGATGATGCGCACCGGCTTGCTCGGGTAGTCCTGCGCCAGCGACTTGCCGGCCAGTGCCGACATTAGCAGCCCGGCGCCGGCACCCAGCGCCTGTCGTCTCGAGATCGTCATGGATCGTCTCCGTGGTTGGGGCGCCGACATCGAACCGCCCGTTGGATGCCGCAAATAATACAATACGACCCGTATTGTAAATACCCGGGGAAACCCCTGCGGAGCCGGCGCGCCAGACGCTCACCCTCAGTATGGCGGGAGTGCTGCCAGCGAGGAGCTTTCGGGCGCGGGTTGGCAACCAGGGTTTGTCCTTAAGGTATATCGAGACGATGCGTATAGTATCGACGCGTTGACGGCCGATGGCGCTGTGCCGTGGAACCTCCCAAACTTCGAAAAGGAAACAAGGATGAACATCCTAGGACCTGATTCCCTGGTCTTCGGCGTCGACGATGTCGCTGCCTGCATTCAGTTCTTCACCGACTACGGGCTGACGCCGGTCGGCGTCAGCGAATCCGGCGGGTGCTTCGAGGCGGTCGACGGCACCTCGATCGTCATCGCGCGCCGCGAAGACCCCTCGCTGCCGGCGCCGATGGAAACCGGAACGATGCTGCGCAAGACGATCTACGGCGTCGCGGATCGTCAGACGCTGAACGCCATCGCCGACGAACTCGGCCGCGATCGCGAGGTGAAGCGCCTGCCCGATGGCTCCATCGAAGCGATGGACGACCTGGGATTCGTTCTCGGCTTCCAGCTCTCGGTGCGGCGAAAGATCGACGTGCCGGGTGAAGCCGTGAACGCGCCCGGGAGCCCGCCGGGCCGCGCACCCAACATCCTGGGTGCGAAGGCCGATGCGGAGCACCGGCCCCTGACCCTCTCGCACGTGGTGTACTTCGTGCCCGACCAAGCCAAGGCGGCAAGGTTCTACACGGACCGGTTGGGCTTCCGCTGCACCGACCGATTCACGGACGCCGGCAGCTTCCTGCAACCCGCGGGGACGCTGGATCACCACACGCTGTTCCTGATCCAGACACCGGCCTTCATGAAGGGCGTGGAGCACTTCACCTTCCACCTCTCGGGTCCGACCGCGGTGCTCCAGTGCGGGTCTCGTCTGGTCGCCAAGGGCTACCAGAGCTTCTGGGGCCCCGGCCGCCACAAGTTCGGGTCCAACTGGTTCTGGTACTTCAACAGCCCCGTGGGTTGCCATGTGGAGTACGACGCGGACATGGACCTGCACGACGACACCTGGGTCGCCCGCGAAGCGCCCATGCAGGTCGACGAATCGCAGATCTTCCTGTTCCAGCACCGCGAGAAGTGGGCGCCGGGCGGCCCGCCGCCGGCCGGGCAGGCGCGCTGAAGAGCCGCCATGCGAACCTACCTGTGCAGGCTCGAAGAGCTGGCTGACGGAAAGGCGCGAGGCTTCGATCCCGCCGGCACGTCGCGAAACGCCATGTTCGTGGTCCGGCGCGGGGACCAGGTGAGGGGATGGCGGGACGCCTGCCCGCATGTGGACGGGGCGCCGCTGGCCTGGCGCAAGGACGCCTACCTGAGTGCCGACGGACGTTCCATCGTCTGCTACGGCCACGGTGCGGTGTTCGACATCGAAACCGGGGTCTGCACCCAGGGCCCGTGCCTTGGGCAATCGCTCACGCCTGTAGTGCTGGAGCACGACGAGGAGGGTGCGCTGTGGATCGCTTCGCCGGACGCTGCCGAGTGAGATTCTTGTGAAGGGGCTTGCCATGAATTCGACAGACAACCTGCGGTCGAGGATCGCTCTGATGGCCGCGCATTGCGCAGGAATGGTGGACATCGTCGCGCTGCCCGTGTGGGTCGGCACGCTCATCGCACGCTTCGGCTTCGACCCGCAGCAGGCAGGCGCGCTCGCGACCTTGTTTCTGGGTGGCGTCGTCATGGCGAGCCTGGTCGTGGCGCCGCGCTTCAACCGACTGCGCAGCCGCTGGATCGTTCCTCTCGCCTACGCCGGTGCCGCCGCCGCATTCCTCGCCTGCATGCGCAGCAACCAGTTCGTGACGCTGGCCCTGCTGCATGCACTCGGCGGCCTGGCCACCGGCGTCGGGTTGAGCATCACGCACGGCACCGTCGCCCTCACGCGCAATCCGCATCGGATGTTCGGCTTCATGCAGGTGGCGGTGGGCGTGTTCGGCATTGCCTACATGGTGTCCGCTCCCCAGATCATCGCGACGGTCGGCGGGGCGGGGCTCTTCGCCATCTTCGGCGGGATCATGCTGGCGGCATGCGCCATCACGGCTCTGGCCTTTCCGAACCTGCAACCTGGCCGCGCGGCGGCCGAGCTGCATGTTCAGAGAGCGGTCCCGCTGCCGAAGGCCGCATGGTGCGCCATGGCCGGCATCAGCCTGATGAACGTGACCCAGGCCATGGTGTTCAGTTTTCTGGAGCGGATGGGCGCCGACCGCGGGTTCACGCCGTCCAATCTGCACCTCGTACTTATTGCCGTCGGAGTCGTCAACCTCGCGCCGGGCGCGGTCGCTGCCTTCCTGCAGCACCGGCTGGACGCCCGCAAGGTCGTGCTTGGCGGCGCCGTGGCGCAAGCGGCGCTGGCGGTGACGCTGGTTTCGAGCACGGCGTTCCCGGCCTATGCGGCGGCAGGCGCCTTCTTCGTCTCCGCGGTGATCTTCACGCACATCTTTACCTTCGGGGTCCTGGCCAAGCTGGATCCGTCCGGGCGCGCCGTGTCCGCGACGCCGGCGATGCTGATGATCGGATCGGCCGTCGGCCCGGTTCTCGGCGGAACCCTGGTCAAGTTCCATGGCTACGGCGCCATCGGCTGGGCCGCGGTGGCCATCGACGCCCTTGCCCTGTGCTTCTACCTGCAATTGCGCAGCCGCGCCACGCAGCCCGATGCGCAGGCGGCAAGAGCGCAGGCCTCAACGAGTCATTGAAAGGAGACACTCATGAACAAAGCCAAGCGGGTGCTGGTGGTCGGAAGCGGCATCGGCGGCGCCACGGCGGCCTACGCGCTGGCCGAGGCAGGCCTGGAGACCCATTGCATCGATATCCAACCCGTCAGGTCGGCGGTCGGGTCGGGCATCTGCCTGCTTCACAACACGATGCGTGCCCTCGCGGAGATCGGCCTGGCCGAGCCTTGCCTCGACAGCGGCCTGCGCTTCGAAGTGTTCAAGCAACACGACGCGGCCGGGAACCTGCTCATGTCGAACCCGACGCCGCCCGGCATCGGCATCCGACGTCCGGAACTCGCCCGCATCCTCGAGACGGCGGCCAGCGAGGCCGGAGCGAAGATGGAGCGCGGCCTCAGCGCCAAGGCCGTGGCCGATCGCGGAGACCGGGTGGACGTCTTGTTTTCCGATGGGCGCGAGGCGGCGTACGACCTGGTGGTTGCGGCAGATGGTGCCTACTCGAAGCTGCGGGAACAATTCTTCGGCGCCGAGCATCGGGTGTGGTTCGCAGGCCAGAGTGCCTGGCGCTTCAATGCGCCGCGGCCGCCCGAGGTCGACGGCTTCTGCCTTTACCGCTCGCCGGACGGCAAGCGCGCCGTGGGCGCGCTGCCCACGTCCAAGGAGGCGTGCTATCTGTTCTTCCTGGAGAACAGTGCGCAGCACATGCACTGGCCGGACGACCAGCTGGATGTGCTCGTGCGCGAGCGGCTGGCGGGCTTCTCCGCCCCCGTGATCCAGGATGCACTGGCGCAGGTCACCACGCCCCAGCAGGTGCTGGTCCGCCCCTTCGATATCACGCTGGTGCCTGCACCGTGGCATCGCGGACGGGTCGTGCTGGTGGGCGACTCGGCGCACTCGCCGACGCCGCAGATGACTTCCGGCGGCGGCATGGCCATCGAGGATGCCGTGGTGCTCGCCCAATGCATGAAGGCCCAGCCCGACGTGGAGGAGGCACTGCTGGCCTATACGGCGCGGCGGCTCGAGCGGGTGTCGACGGTGTGGAACGCCTCGCTGCAGCTGTGCAAGTACGAGCAGGACCCCGTGCCGAATCCGCAGCGGTCGGCGGCACTCATGCTGCAGACCTACCAGTACCTGGGCCAGCCCATGTGAGCTCGCACCGGCAGGGTCCGCGTGCACACCGGGGCTCTGCGGTCCGCAGTTGGGCGCGGCGAGAATTGCGGGCATGAAGCCCATCGTCGACGCCGGCTGGCATCACTTCGTCAAGGTCGCGGAGCTGGGATCGGTCTCGCGCGCGGCCGTGGCGGCGGATGTTCCGCAATCCGTCGTCAGTCGGCATATCGCTCAGATCGAGCGTGATGCGGGTTCGCCCCTGTTCCGCCGGACCGGGCGCGGCGTCGTGCTGACGGAACTCGGGCAGCAGCTGTATCCGCGGATCAAGCGGCTGATCGCCGAGTCGGAAAGTTTTGCGGACGAGGTTCGCGCGAGCCGGGGCGTGCCGGTCGGCGACGTGCGCCTGGGACTGCTGCCTTCAACCGTGCCGGCGCTGGCCGGCCCGCTGTACCAGCGTGTGCTGAAGCAGTTTCCGCAGGTGCGCTTGCACCTGACGGAAGGCTCGAGCTCGCAACTGCAGGAAATGCTGGACCAAGGTCGATTGGATCTCTCCTTGCTGCTGCGCGATGGTGGCGAGGCGAGCGCGGACGAGCCCGTTCTGATGGAGGGTGCCTTGTGCCTCGTCGTCGCCAGCAGCGATCCGCTCGCCGGCCGCCAGGAAATCCGCTTCGAGGAAGTTGCCAGGCTGCCGCTGGTGCTCCCCGGCGAACCCCATCCCTTGCGCGAGCGGCTGTCCTTGCTCGCGCGCAAGCGGGGCCTGAGCCTGCGGATTGCGGCGGAGGCGAACTCGATCCGCCTGCAGCATGAGATCGCAGCGTCCGCCGCCGGTTATGCGATCACCTCCCTGTCCATCGCGCCGCACGATCGGGGCCGGCTGGTCGCATTGAAGATCGTGGAACCGGTGCTTGCGCGCGCCATCGTGCTCGCGGTCGCGCGCCACCGGCCGCACACGCTGGCCACGCGGGAGATCCATGGCCTGCTGTTGTCGATGGCACCGGAAGTGCTGGCGAAAGACGCCGCCGGCTGAGCTTTCGCCCGAGCGGATAGCTGCTATCGCGCGCGCCCCCTCGCCCCTTGCGCGCGGCAAATCTACAGTCGTTTGTGTTCCGTGCCGCGCCTCCCGCGGACACGGCCTATCCCTCACAAAGCGAGACCACCATGCTTCCTTACAAGCGCGCAGATGCCCGGGCCTGGGCCCGGGAGAACCTGATCGGCTGCTCGGCCGTCACCATTCCGAGTTATTCGGCCGATCTCAGGCAACTCAACGAGCGCGGCATCCGCCACGACGTCGCGCTCGCCAAGGAACTCGGGTTCAAGCACACGCTGCTGTGCACCGAAGTCGCCATCACGCCGGAGGAGAACGCGAAGTTCACGGCCTGGGCGGCGGAGACGGCCGGCCCCGGCTTCGGCCTGTTCTTCCATGCGTCCTTCAACACGCTCGCGGAAAACATCGAGGCCGTGAAGCTGGCGGAAGACGCCGGTGCCACCATGGTGCTGCTCTCGTATCCCGCGCAGTTCTGGCCCACCACGGAGCAGGAGGTCTACGACTACACCAAGCAATTCTGCGATGCGACCAGGCTGGCCGTGATGCTGTTTCCGCTGCCGGCCTGGGGCTTCGAGCGCATCCATCCGGCGGGCATGTCGGTGGCGTTCGTGCGCCGGCTGCTCCAGGACTGCCCGAACATCGTCGCGATCAAGTCCGAGCAGGGCTTTCCGCTGCCCGCCGGCATCTGCGAGATGTACTACCACTTCCGCGACGAGGTGGTGATCAGTTGCCCGATCGAGGGCGATGCCATCCCGCTCATGGCCGTGATGAAGATGCAGTTCTCCGGCACCAGCAACACGCAGTGGATGAGCCACTACTACCCGCGCGCGTTCGAGCTGGCCCGCAAGGGGGAATTCGAGCAGGCGATGGAGATGTACTGGAAGGTCAACCCCGCGCGCGGTGCGAATGCGGCGGCGACCCAGGCCTACATCGGCGGCACCTCCTTCCTGAACCGGACCATGTGGAAGTACCAGGACTGGCTGGCCGGCTTCAACGGCGGCCCGCTGCGGGCGCCGGCGATGCGCATTCCCGACCGTTTCATGAAAGCGCTTCGCCAGGGGCTGGTGGCTTCGGGACTTCCCGTGACGTCCGACCCGGACAGCGCGTTCATGGTGGGGCGGCACCCCTGCTGAAGCCATGCCGGGACTGCCCTGGACGGGCCGGCATTCCGACAGAACTGGAGACGAGACGATGATCCTTCTTGCGCGCCGCGCCTTCCTCGGCGGGGTCGGTTGCTTCCTGCTTTCATCCGCCGGCGCCGCCGAGGTGGTCCGCGTGATCGTGCCCTACGGCGCGGGCGGCATCACGGACATCGGGGCGCGCGTCGTCTGCGAGCAGCTGGGCCAGGCTTTGGGCCAGCCCGTGATCGTCGAGAACCGGCCGGGCGGAGGCACGCGGATCGGCACGTCCGCGGCGTTCGCGGCAAAGCCGGATGGCAACACGCTGCTGCTCACCAACATTGCCTACAGCATCCTCCCGCTGGTCGACCCGTCGGTGAAGTACGACGCGGCGACGGCGGCCGCGCCCGTGGGAATCGCCTCGGTGTACCCGATCGCGATGGTCGTCAATGCGGCACTGCCCGTGAAGACGCTGCAGGAGTTCATCGACTATGCCCGCAAGAACCCCGGCAAGCTGAGCTACGGCAGCGCAGGGCCGGGCAGCGGGGCGCATCTGGGCGGCGAGCTGTTCAAGGCCCTGACGGGCACCTACCTCGTCCACATTCCCTATCGGTCCACCGCGAGTGCACTCACCGAAGTGGCGGCTGGACGCATCGACCTCACCTTCGACGCCACCGCCATCGAACTCGCCAAGACCGGGCGGGTCCGGATCCTGGCAGTGTCGGGCACCGAGCGCGACCCGCGGATGCCGGACGTGCCTACCGTGGCGGAAGCCGGGCTGAAGGGCATGGAGACGGCCTCCTGGCTCGGCCTCTTCGCCCCGCTCGGCACACCCGCGCCCGTGATCGAGCGCCTGAACCAGGCGCTCAACGTCGCCGTGCAGAACGAAGGACTGAAAGCGCGTTTTCGCGAACTCGGAATGCTCCCGCGCTCCGGACCCCCGAGCCTGCTGATCGACCAGGTGCGCCACGACACCCTGCTGTACCGGCGCGTCATCCATGAAGCCAAACTGAAATTCGAATGAACACCTCCGACCTGAAATCACCCGTGAGCACCGGAGCCGATGCGCCCCTGTTCGTCTCTTCCGAAACGGCTGCCGCCGTCTTCCAATGGCTGCCCGCCGTGCGCGCCCTGCAGGAAAGCTACGCGAGGCCGCTGGGGCCCCAGGCCGTTCCTCGACGCACGATCGCTGCAGGGGCGGCGGAGCGCGCCTCGCTGCGGACCATGACCGCGGTGCCGCCAGGATCGCGCTACTACGGCGCCAAGCTGATGGGTATGGCCTTCGGCCCGGCCGGTCGGCAGCTCGAGTACGTCGTCGTGCTGTTCGACGCGACGACAGGCTCGCTCGCCGCGATCGTCGACGGCAACCTGGTCACCGCCTATCGCACGGCCGCCACATCCGCCGCCGCCCTCGACCGCCTGGCACCGCAGGGGGCGGCCCGCCTTGCCGTCCTCGGCAGCGGCCTGGAAGCACGCATGCATACGCTCGCCATCGCCGCGGTGCGCGAACTGCACGAGATCCGGGTGTTCAGTCCGACGCCGGCCAAGCGCACAGCCTTCGCGGCCGAGATGAACGCCGAGCTGGGCATCGCGGCGCGCGCGGTCGAATCGCCGGCCGAGGCCGCAGGCGGCGCCGACATCGTGCTGGCTGCCGCCCGCTCGTATGGCGAGAAACCCATCCTGCAGGGCGCCTGGCTGGAGCCGCACGCGACTGTGGTTTCCATCGGGTCGACGCTCCCCGATCAGCGGGAGGTCGACAGTAGCGTGGTGGCGCGCGCCGGCCTCATCGTCTGCGACAACGTCGGGGAAGTGCTCGAGGAATCCGGGGACATGCTGGCCGCTCGCAAGGATGGCGTCGAACCCGATGCGAAGTGCATCAGCCTCAATGACCTGCTGGCCGGCAAGGCGGACCGTCCCGCAGGCGGAATCGCCATGTACAAGTCCGTCGGTTCGGGCCTGCAGGACGTGGTCGTCGCCGGGATGATTCTCGACCTCGCCCGCGCTGCCGGACTGGCCACGCCCCTGCCTATCCATTTCGAAACCAAGCGCATCGGCTGATGCAGCGAACCATGAAGAACCTGCTGAAGGACCCCGAACTGTTCCGCAACGCCGCCTTCGTCGGCGGCGAGTGGATCGACGCGACGCCGCACGGCACCTACACCTTGCGCAATCCCGCCACCGACGAGCCGCTCGTCGACCTGCCCCGCTTCAGGCAGGAGGAGACGGCGCAGGCGATCGCGGTCGCACACCGCGCCTTTCTCGAGTGGCGCCGGACCACGGCCAGGCAGCGATCGGAAGTGCTGCGCCGCTGGTACGACCTGGTGGTCCTGCACGGCGACGACCTCGCGACCTTGATCACGCTGGAGGAAGGCAAGCCGCTGGCCGAAGCGAAGACCGAGGTCCAGTACGCGGCATCGTTCCTGCAGTGGTTCTCCGAGGAAGCCAAGCGGGTGCGCGGCGACGTGATCCCGGCGCCGAAGGACACCCAGCGCATCGTGGTGCTGAAGGAGCCGATCGGCGTTTGCGCCGCCATCACGCCCTGGAACTTCCCCGCGGCGATGATCACGCGCAAGGCGGGCCCGGCGCTGGCGGCAGGCTGCAGCATGGTCGTCAAGCCCGCGAGCCAGACGCCGCTCACCGCCCTGGCCTTGGCGGAGCTGGCCCGGCGCGCCGGCGTGCCGGCGGGCGTGTTCAACGTGGTGACGGGCAACGACACGCGCGATATCGGGGGGCAGCTCAGCACGCCATCCTCTGGTGCGCAAGATCACTTTCACCGGTTCGACCGAGGTCGGTCGCGTGCTGCTGGCGCAAGCCGCGGGCACCATCAAGAAATGCTCGATGGAGCTGGGGGGCAACGCACCCTTCATCATCTTCGACGACGCGGACCTCGACGCTGCGGCAGACGGCGTGGTGGCGGCGAAGTTCCGCAACACCGGCCAGGCCTGCATCAGCGCCAACCGGGTGCTCGTGCAGGCCGGCGTGTACGAGGCCTTTGCCGCCAAGCTGGTCGAGCGTGTCGCGAAACTGCGCGTCGGCAATGGCCTGGAAGTTGACGCGCAGCTTGGCCCGCTGATCGACGACGCCGCCGTCCAAAAAGTGGAGGAGCACATCGCGGACGCCGTCGCACGGGGGGCGACGCTGCTGCATGGCGGGCATCGCCATTCGCTTGGCGGTCGCTTTTTCGAGCCGACCGTCGTGGCCGGCGCCACGTCGCAGATGGCGCTGGCGCGGGAGGAAACCTTCGGGCCGCTCGCGCCGCTGTTTCGCTTCGAGAAGGACGAGGAAGCGTTCGCGATCGCGAACGCGACCGAGTACGGGCTCGCCGCCTATCTCTACAGCCGCGATGCCGCCCGCATCTGGCGTGCCTCGGCAGCCATCGAGGCCGGGATGATCGGCATCAACTGCGGGTTGATCTCGAACGAAGTGGCGCCGTTCGGGGGCGTGAAGCAGAGCGGACTGGGGCGCGAGGGTTCGCACCACGGCATCGAAGAGTTTTTGGAACTGAAGTACTTGTCCTGGGACGGCCTGGCACCGACGTTCAGCTGAAGCCGGCTGGTGACGCACGCTCGCGGGGACCCTGGTCAGTCCCCGCCAGTCCATGCGCCGCCATGCCGTTGCGCGGAGCTGCCCCGGGCAGGAGAAAGCACGCGAGCGCCGGCAGCAGCACCAGAGCGCCGAGCATGTTCCAAAGGAACATGAACGCGAGCAGCACACCCATGTCCGCCTGGAACTTGATCGGACTCGCCACCCAGGTCACGACGCCGACGGCGAGCGTCAGCCCGGTGAGCATCACGACCTTGCCGGTGAAGAGCAGGGCCTGGCCATAGGCCTGCGACAAGGACTTGCCTTCGCGCATCTGCGCGAGCGTCACCGAGAGGATGTACAGCGCATAGTCGACGCCGATCCCCACGCCCAGGGCGATGACGGGGAGGGTGGCCACCTTGACACCCATGCCCAGCGCCACCATCAAGGCTTC
>Ga0075370_10000730_pt1 | contig 13100 bp, 13 predicted proteins | sample EndMethybrTD3035_FD_71398 | JGI IMG/M metagenome (GOLD analysis project Ga0075370, IMG submission 71398) | Populus endosphere microbial communities from Tennessee, USA - Endosphere MetaG P. TD hybrid TD303-5 | ecosystem: Host-associated > Plants > Roots > Endosphere | place: USA: Tennessee... | reverse complement strand
GGCTTCGCGGTCGACATCGCCGGGCCACGCCTCGGCGAGCGCGCGCGCCAGGGCGAACAGCACCGGCCGGCGCGCCAGCGGCCGCCAGGCATCGCCGGCGCCCACCCCGCGGCGGCAGGCGTCGACCACCAGCGCGTCCGAGGCCAGGAGCGCCGCGACCTCGTCGAGGCGCAGCGCCTGCTCGCCGCCGGGAAAGAGCCGCCGGGCGGCCGGACGGTCGAGCGCAGCCTGCGCCTCCGCCACCTCGGCCGCGAGCGCCGGCACCCGGGCGCGCCCGGCCGCCTCGTGCGCGCGGGCCAGCGCAGCCCGCGCGGGGCCGACGCGCAGCGAGCGCAATGCCAGTTCGGCCGCGGTGAGTTCGGCCACCGCCGCCAGCGGCGGCGACAGCGCCTGGCCATCGAGCAGCGCCAGCGCGGCCGCGGCCTCTTCGAGGCGGCCGAGCAGCAGGAGCCGGCGCGCGGCGATGAGCCGCGCCTGCAGCGCGTTGGGGAGATCGGCGTGCGCTTCGAGCGTGGCCGAAGCCGCCGCAAGCGAGCGCGGCGAACCGCCGAGATCGCGCATGGCCATCGCCACCTCGGCCTCGGCGACGACGCAGCGCGCCCGCGCCAGCTCCTCGTGGGCGCCGAAGCCGCGGGCGGCGCGGCGCAGCAGTTCGCGGGCGCGCGGATGCTCGCCGAGCTGCGCCATGGCGATGCCGCGCAGGGCCAGCGCCGGCGGGTCGTCGCGCAGGGCGACCCGCTTGAGGGCGCCGAGCGCATCGCCGGCGGCGAGGGCACGCGCGGAGGCGGCGATCAGGGAATCCATGGCGACAGGTTACCCCGGCGCGGTGGCGGGGCACGGGCTGGCTTGGCCGTTCCGCGCCGGCCGCTCAGGCCTGCCGCAACGCCGCGCCTCCTGCCTGGCCGAACTCGATCGCCGCCTCCTGCGCGATGGAGCGCACGTGGCCGCCATCCCCGAGAGAGACTGCTCGGTACACCGCTTCCCAGTGCTCGCCCAGATTGCCCCGAGAAAGATATGCCGTCAGGGGGTGTGCGGTGCGGGCAAGCCTCACCTGAGCGAGTTCAGGGACCAGTTCGCGCCAGGCCGCTTCGCTACGGACCAGCACGAACTGGGAACCCATCTGCAGTTGATGCAGTACCAGCTTGCGGGCAAATGCGCGTGAAGGCAATCGCAGTCTTGCGTCAAACGTCTCTGACGCCCATGGGCATATCTGGACCGCCAGCACGTTTCTGCTGACGTGCTGGTCGCCCAGCGCTTCGCGCAGTTCACGCAAGCGGTCCCAGGTCCACTTCCCATAGCCTGCCCTGTGCGCGGGCGCCAAGCTTTGAAGAGGCCACCCCGGGGTCAGCGGCGGGGGATGGTTGAAGGCACAGCCTGGCGAGTTGTCGAAGCCCGGGTTGGCCAGGAGCCATGTCAGCGGTGCGCCGATGCGACCTTCATACAGCATCGGTGGAATCTCGGTGCGCACGCGGGTGCGCCCCCTCTCAGACCGTCGCGCGTTGTAGATCTCGATCAGCGGCAAATCAGCGCTGCAGTCGAACTCGAAGCCTGGTGGGGTCATGTTGAACGTCTGGTTTTTGGCCGCATTCTGCCCATCCCCGTCTCGTCGACAACCGGCTCCAGCCCGGCCGAGTGGACGCCGAAGCCGGCCGTACCACCGGACTCCCACGAAGAATTCGAACCAACGAACAAACAAATCAAGACAGGGTGAAAACTGACAGTCGTCGGCCATCTGCGACGTGACGGCCAAGCGGGCCCGCTGTGCCTGTCGCCGGATCGGGCCGAGACCAGCAACCAGAACTGAGCCGCGAGCCCGCTACGCGAGGGCTTTTTCATGGCGCAAGCAGCCTACAGCCCGTGAACGATCCACACGCCTTCCGGCGGGATGCGCAGGCTCAGCGTGTTCTCGCCGAGGCGTGCGAAGCGGTACTCGCGCCCACCGAGCACGATCGACTTCATATTGGTCCAGACGCGGTAGTCATGCCTCTCGGCGGTCTGCGTGACCTGCAGCACGCGGAACACGGGCGGCACGACCACGGTGATGCGCAGCCGCGCCGTCGCGGCGCTACTGCCGAAGTCGTTCTCCGCCGCACACAGCGTCGGCGTGAGCAGCAACATGACCAGCACGCCGCGGCGCCCCGATTGAAGCCAACTTCCCGTCATAAGGCCCGATCCGTTGTAAGAACATGAGGTTCGGGCGCTGCATGAACGGCACCCGACTTCCGGATATCAGCAACAACGGCGAGAAGTGTAGGCTGCGGGCGGTTTTTTGTTTAGCGGTCCTTCTGGACCCCGAAGTCGGACACGGCGGTGCCGCGCACGCGGATGTCGACGCGCTGCGTGGACGAGCCCGGGCTGCTCCAGGGCAGCGGCAGGGTGTCCTGGACCAGTTCGACCTCGTGGCTGCCGCCGGCCACTGACGGGAAGCTGTAGAAGCCCTGCGCGTCGGTCTGGGTCACGTAGCGGCGGTCGATGCGCACGGTGACGCCGCCTACACCGCCCTCGTTGGCTTCGCGCCGGCCGTTGTTGTTCTGGTCGAAGAACACATGGCCTTCGAGCCGGCCGTCGCCCAGGCCCGGCGCGCCGCCGATGGGTGCGCTGGCCGAGCCGGCACGGCCTTCGTAGCGCAGCACCAGCATGAACGATCGGGTGGAAGGCACGATCAGCGTCGGCTGCAGCGTGGCGGTCGTGAGGGCCGACACCACGGTGGGGTCGAGCGCCTCCTGTCCGCGCGAGGCGGTGAGTTGCGTGATGAACGACCAGCCGCTGCCCAGTGGCCAGGCCAGCCGCGCATTCGCGCTGAGAAAGCGCGCGCTGTTGCCGCCGATGCCGTTGCTGCCGCGCAGGCTCAGGTCGAGCCGGGCGCCGGCCACGAACGGCGTGGTGCCGAGCACACCCCAGTACACGCTGCGCAGGCTCGCGCCCGAACGGTTCGCTTGCTCGACGGCCAGCGAGGTCGAAAGCGTCTGCGCTTCGCCGACACGCCAGGCATGGTCGACGCCGGTGCGCAGCACGCGCAGGTCGACGCCGTGGGCCGCGTCCGTGCGCCATTGGGTGTAGCCCCAGTCGGACTGGTGCTCCCACGTCAGCTGGGCCGACTGTGCGGCGTAGCTGCCGCTGCGCACGGCCACGTTGCCCGAGACCGCATCGCGCGAATCGAAGCGGTAGCGGCCGAACACGTTGGCGTAGAGCGAACGGCGCTGGACGCCGCTCACGCTGTCGCTCAGCTCGACGTTGCCGCCCAGCTGCCACTGGCGGGTAGAAATGTCGCCGCGCCACGAGGCGCCGCGCAGGTTGTTGGGCAGCGTGTCCGAGCCCCAGCGCAGTGAGGGCTGGAAATAGAACACCGAGGCGTTCTGCTGCAGCCAGTCGGTGCGCCATGCCGCATCGAGCCAGCCGCCGGTGGCCGCGTCGGAGGCCGCTTGTGAGGTCGCGTCCGATGGCCGCCCGGCGCTGTGCACGAGGTTGGCCTGCACGCGCATGCCGCCGACGCGGTCGCTGATGCCGCCGGTACCGCGACCGAGCGCGTCGGCCCAGGGTGCAAGGCCCTGCCACGAGACGGCGCCCCACAGCGTGCGAGTGTCGCGCGCATAGCCGGTCACGCCGCTGGTGTTGACGTTGCGCGCCTCGACGAACTGCACTGCGGCGTCGGTGCGGCCTATGGCCAGCGGGCCGTCGCCGCCGGCGATCTGCGTTTGCGCACCCACGCTGGCGGCTGTGCCGCGGCCAGCCGAGAAACCCTCGAAGGCCAGCCCGTCGAAATAACCGAGCCGCCCGGCCGAGGCATTGAACTGGGTGCGGCCCGGCTGCTCGACGCTCACCGACACGCCTTCGATCGGCAGGCTGGGCAGGAACACCCGGCCGACGCCCCGCGCAAGCGGCGTGCTGGCCATGTTGATGTTGCCGATGGCACTGTTGCCGAACCAGCCGCCGTCGAAGGGCATCGCGCGCTGGTCGATACGCCAGGTGCTGTTGTTGCGCGCGGTGAAGGGTACGACGCTGGAAGGCGAGCCGCTGCTGCCGAACACGCCGTAGCCGTACACCGGCGCGGGGTTGCGGTTCAGGTTGAGGTTGGCGGAGAAGGCGCCGTAGTTGGGCGTGTCGAGAAAGCCGGAGAAAGTCAGCGCCTGGCTCTGCGTCTTGACGGCGCTGCTGCTCTGCCGGTTGGACTGCAGTTCGGCGCCCCAGCCGCGCGGCCAGCCGGTGCTGGGCTCTTCGATCTGCGGGGCTTCGGGCACCACGGCGCCCTCCTCGAGCACGCGGTCCACGTACGCGGCCGTGGCGGCGGCCGGCGGGGCACCTGCTGATACCGGCTCCTGGGCCCACGCGCCGGCACCGGCCAAAGCCGTTCCTGCGCTGCAGAGCCCGAGCGCGGTTCGCAGGGCCCGCCTCTTCATTGAGTGAAGCGTTCGTTGACTTTGAAGGAGCTGCTCTTGCCCCATTCGAGCGAACCGGTCACGGTGACCGGAAAACGCACCGCGACAGCCGCATCCGTGTCGCCGGGCCTGGTCGCCGTGAGTGCGATGTCGCGCGTCTCGCCCGGCATGACCGGGGTCGTGGCGGGCTGGAATTCGAGCCGCGCACCGCTGGCGTCGGTGCCGCTCAGGAAGCCCGCGAGCCGGCCGTGCGCCGTGCCGGTATTGCGGATGCGCAGCACCGGCTGGTTCTGGCCGTTCACGGCCTTCACGGTGGCGCCGGCGATATCGAGCACGGGCTGGACGTCGCCGATCGCCACATAGGCGATGACGCCGATGCGTGCGGCCATCGCCACCGGGGTGCCGGGTGCGGTGGTGCGCTCCTTGCCCTCGATCAGCACCGCGAATCGGCACTCCACCGGCGGTGTGCCGGGCGGGGGCGTCACCTCGAAGCGGTAGCGGTAGGGCTTGCCGGCGGCGATGCTGAGTTCACGGCGCTCGATGGCCACCCAGGGCCGGCAGCTGCCCGGTACCAGTTCGTCGCTGAAGTCGACCGAGCCGTCGGGCTTGAGCGTCCAGTCGGCGGTCTTGAACGTGTACTCGCCCTGGCGCGCATCCGAGTGGGTGAGTTCGATCACGTCGCGCACGCGCTCGCCGGGCTTGCCGGTCAGTTCCAGGCGCGGGGGCGAGACGGCCAGCGCGAACTGGGCCTGGGCGCCGGTGGCCGCGAGAGCCGCCCATGCGGGGATTGCCGCCAGCGCCAATGTGCGCAGAAGGGGGGAAGAAAGTCCGATCGCGCGCATCATGGCGTCATCTCGATCTCGAAGTTGAATTGCAGCGACTGGGCGCGCTCGAGTGCGCGGCCGTCGGCGGTGAGGTTCAGCAGGATGGTTTCCTGCAGGAAGGGTTCGCGCACCACGCCCTCGAAGACCAGCATGCGGTCGCCGCCGCGCATGGAGCCCGGCAGCAGCCGGCCCTGGGTACGCCAGGTGGCAACCAGCCGTTCGTTCTCGGTGGGGGCCAGCAGCATATAGATGCGGGCCTGGCGCATCACCCACTGCGACAGGTTGAGGCGCAGCGCCACGGAGACCTGTCCTTCGACGGTGTTGTCTGCGACGCGCCCGGGCACGCGCTGGCGCCAGCGCATCGGCGTGACCGGCTGGCCGACCACGGTGCCGGTGTCGTCCACGCGATAAGTGGCGGCGCTCGCCTGCCCGGCGAGCAGGGCCAGCAGGATGGCGGCGAGCGCGCGGCATGTGTTTGTCATGGCGCCGTCAGCGTGTAGGTGGCCGTGCCGGTGAAGGTGCCGCCCGGCACGATGCCCGGGTTGGTGTAGCGGAACAGCAGGCAGCTTTCCGACCAGGTGTTCTTGGCCACGGTGGTCAGTGCGAGCGAGGTGCTGGTGAACGACCCGCTCGGGATCTCCGAGCCGCCCGCATTGGTGCCGGAAGTCCACGCGATGGTGCTGAATGGAATGGTGGCGCTGCCGCTGGACAGGGACGCCGGTGTCGTCACGGTCAGTGACGCGCTGTTGTTGGACGAGCCGGTGGTGCGGAAGAAGCTGCCGATGTAGACCTGCCCGGCGGTGGTGCAGTAGGCCGCGTTGTCGATCGGACTGTTGACGACGATGCTGTCGGTGCTCATCGTCTGTGCGGCACCGGTGAACAGCGCCGCCGCGGGCACGGTCACAGTCACGTTGTTTTGCGTCGTGTTGTTGCCGGCGGTGTTGACGTTGCCCGTCGTCATGTTGCCGACGCCGACCTGCAGGTACAGCGAGCGCGGTGCGGAAGTGATGCCGACTGTATAAGCGCGCGCAGGCACCAGCGCGCCGAGAGCGGCCGCGAGGCACGCCACGAGGCGGAGCTGTTCGAAGGAAGGACGACGCAATTTCAAGAGAGCCTCTCCCGCGGCGGAAAAAAGGCGGCGCCAGGCCGCCTTTTCCTCGTTGCGATGACGCAGGGTCAGGGCGAGGTGAGCGTGTAGGTCACGACACCGTTGTTGGCCACCGTGGCACCGTACGTACCCGGCGCGTAGACGCCGGTGTTGTCGTACGCGAAGGTCCACTTGCTTTCCTGGCGCACCACCGTGTTCACGGCGGTGAAGGCCGTGGCGGTCGGGCCCGCACCCGACGTGGCGCTGAAGGCCGGATGGGTGATGGCCGCGTTGGTGAAGCCCGTGGTCATGCCCGTGGTGAGCGGCGCAGCCGTCACGGTGATGGCGCTCCAGGGAATGGTGCTGGAGCCGTTGCTCAGTTGGCCGGTCACGCCGGAGTTGAGCGACAGATTGCCGGCGTTGCCGAGCACGCGGACCGTGACCGCGCCACCGGTCAGGTCACCGCCCGTACCGGCGATGGTGCCGCCCGCGCCGACCGATGCACCCGGCACCGTGAAGGCCAGTGCGTCGACCGTGCCCACGGTGCTGAAGTTGGTACCGGTACCAACCTGCAGATACATCACGCGCGGGATTGTCACCGTGAAATTGAGGCGCGCGGTGGCGCTCAACTGGCCCGAGGCTGCGCTCGTGAAATTGGACTCTGCTTGCGCAGCAAAAGGAAGGGCGCCCGCGATGGCTGCAACCAGGAGTAGTTTTTTCAAGATGAGCTCTCGGTGAATCGAATGGGTTAACGACGAGGATAAACGAGGTCCAAAGTTCACAACTTCGGGAGTGTGAATTTTAGTTATCGACTCGAAGGAAAAGTGTGCCGATGTTACGTAAAGAGTCGAAGTTGCCCGTCTCTCGTCGCTTTTTTGCAGACTTTCGCGACTTTTGTTACGAAATTCAACCAGGTTCGGAGCGAGTCTTGTAACCGTCGTGTCGCTCGACTACCACACAGAACCAAACCGGTGCACCCGCGCTGGCACGTCGCTTGCATAACCTGACCACTTGCTCTGATTAAGCGGTCAAACACACCATGCGCGTGCTCGTCGTCTACTGCCACCCGGTCGAAACCAGCTTCCATGCGGCCCTGCACCAGGAAGTGCTGAAGAACCTGCGCGCGGCCGGGCACGAGGTGGACGACTGCGACCTCTACGCCGAAGGCTTCGACCCGGTGCTCTCGCGCGAGGAGCGGCTCGGCTACCACGAGGTACCGGGTAACCAGCTGCCGCTCAAGCCCTACGTGGAGCGGCTGCAGTGGGCCGAGGGCCTCGTGTTCTGCTTTCCGACCTGGTGCTTCGGCCTGCCGGCCATGCTCAAGGGCTATTTCGACCGGCTCTTCATGCCGGGCGTGGCCTTCGACATCAGCGACCCGGCCCACGTGAAGCCGATGCTCACGCACATCCGGCGCATCAGCGCCGTGGTCACCTATGGTCGCCCGCGCTGGATGGCCTGGTACATGGGCGATCCGCCGCGCAAGATCGTCACGCGGTACTTGCTGCGGCTCACCGGCCGGCGCGCCCGCGTGGACTACCACGCCCACTACCACATGAACGTGGCGACCGAGCCCCAGCTCAAGCGCTTCATGGCGCGGGTCGGCACCGCCATGGCGCGCTTCGCATGAAGGCGCCCGCACTGCTCGACAACGCGCGGCTGCCGCGCTGGCTGTTGCCTTCGGACTGGCCCCAGCGCGACGGCGTGCCCGTGCTGGCGCGCATCGCGCTCGAAGCCGGCCGCATGCAATCGGTGCAGCCCGCCGCCGACGCCGCCGTGCGCCCCGCCGGCAGTTGGGACCTCGCCGGCACGCTCGTGCTGCCGGGCTTCGTCGATGCGCACACGCACCTCGACAAGGCCTTCACGCTGCCGCGCATGAAAGAGGTGCAGCCCGGCCTGCTCGGCGCCATCGACGCCATGCTCAACGACCGCGTGCACTGGAGCCCCGCCGACGTGCGCGAGCGCGCCTCGCGCGGCCTGCAGTGGGCCTGGGAATGCGGCACCACGCATGTGCGCACGCACGTCGACTGGTGGGAGCCCGACGCGGTGCCGCTGGCCTGGCCGGTGATGGCCGAACTCGCGCAGGAATGGGCCGGCAGGGTGCGGCTGGAGCAGGTCGGCCTGATCAAGCTGCCGCTGTTCGAAGACGCCTCGCAAGCCTTGCGGCTCGCGAAGCAGGTGAAGGCCACGGGGCCGCAGGCGCTGCTCGGCGGCTTCGTGCATTCCACGAACTGGAGCGAGAACGCGCTGCGCAACCTGCTGGTGGCGGCGCAGGCCTGCGATCTCGACATCGACCTGCACGTCGACGAGGAACTCAACGCCTCGGCGGTGGGGCTGCAGACCACCGCCCGCATCCTTCGCGAGATCGGCTTCGAAGGCCGCGTGGTCTGCGGCCACATCTGCGCGCTCGCGGCGCAGCCCGAAACGCAAGCCTTCGCCACGCTCGACGCGGTGGCGCGCGCGCCGATCACCGTGGTCTCGCTGCCCGCCACCAACCTGCTGCTGCAGGACGCCGTGACCGGCCGCACGCCGCGGCAACGCGGCATCACGCTCGTGAAGGAAGCGCGCGAGCGCGGCATTCCGCTGCTGTTCGCGAGCGACAACGTGCAGGACCCGTTCTGCCGCCTCGGCAGCTTCGATCCGGTCGAGGCGCTGGGCACGGCCGCGCTGGTGGCGCAGCTCGACGACCCCTTCGACACCTGGTCGCAGGCGCTGTGCCGCAGCGACTGGCTGCAGCGCACCCCCGCGCCGGCGACGCCGACGCTGGCAGGCGCCACGGCCGACCTGGTGCTGTTCACACAGGCCGACCGCCATGGCTGGCCTTCGCGCAGCGCCACCCGCGTGGTGCTGCGCGAAGGCGGCGTGACGCACGGCGACCCGACGCCCTTCTTTTCCCTCTGACGCACAAGGACCCCCATGCTCCACGGCTACATCCCGCCCCACCGTTTCCTGCCCTACCTGAGCTGGACCGAAATTGCCGCGCTGCCCGACCGCGAGAACACGGTCATCGTGCTGCCCTGCGGCGCCATCGAGCAGCACGGGCCGCACCTGCCCTGTTCGGTCGACAGCGTGATCTCGTCCGGCGTGATGGGCAAGGCGCTCGAGAAGCTGCCGGCCGAGGTGCGCGCCTTCGCGCTGCCGACCATCACCTATGGCAAGTCGGAAGAGCATCTGCACTTCCCCGGCACGATGACGCTCACCGGCACCACGCTGTTGTCGACGGTGACCGAGATCGGCGAGTCGGTCTACCGCGCGGGCTTTCGCAAGCTGCTGTTCGCCAACGGCCATGGCGGCCAGCCGCAGGTGCTGGAGATGGCGGCGCGCGAACTGCGCCTGCGGCATGGCGACTTCGTGGTGGTGCCGCACGGCGTGTCGCGGCTGCCGAACGCGTCGAGCAAGCAGATCGGCGAGCAGGAAAAGCGCCTCTCGATGCACGCCGGCCATTCCGAAACGGCGCTGATGCTCGCGCTCGCGCCCGACACGGTGCACATGGAACGCGCGGCCGCCAACTTTCCGCCGCCCTTCCCGATCAAGCTGCTGTCGGCCGACGGCCGCCCGGCCTGCGCCTGGACCGCGCGCGACTTCGGCCCGAGCGGCGTGATCGGCGACCCGACCAGCGCCACGCGCGAACAGGGCGAGGAGATCCTCGAGACGCTCTCCGACAGCTGGGTGCAGGCGCTGACCGAGCTCTACGCGCTGCGCTGGGTGGTGCGCGACGAACCCACCTGGGAGCGCGGCCACCAGCAAGGCTTCATCCAGCAGTCGTTCGCGCCGGCCTGAGGCGCGCTCCTTGCATCGGCCCCTTCTTTCCTTTCTTCCATCCAGCCTTCGAGAGGTTCCCACCATGCGTTGTTCTTCCGCTCTTTCCCTGGCCGGCGCCGCGGCGCTCGCCCTGCTCGCCGCAACCGCACCCGCCCACGCCGAGGACAAGTTCACCTACATGACCAACTGGTACGCGCAAGCCGAGCACGGCGGCTTCTACCAGGCGGTGGCACAGGGCATCTACAAGAAGTACGGCCTCGACGTGACCCTCAAGATGGGCGGCCCGCAGGTCAACATCACGCAGATGATGGCGGCCGGCCAGGCCGACTGCATCATGGGTTCGAGCGACATCCAGATGATGCAGGTGCGCGAGGGCGGCGTGCCGGTGGTCAACGTGGCGGCCTTCTTCCAGAAAGACCCGCAGGTGCTGATCGCGCACGACGACGTGAAGAAGTTCGAAGACCTCAAGGGCAAGACGCTCCTGATCGGTGCGCAGGCCAACCGCGGCTACTGGCCGTGGCTCAAGGCCAAGTTCGGCCTCACCGACGAACAGACCCGGCCCTACACCTTCAACATCCAGCCCTTCGTGGCGGACAAGAACACCGCGCAGCAGGGCTACCTGACCTCCGAGCCCTACGCGATCCAGAAGGCCGGCGTGAAGAGCACGGTGCTGATGTTCAGCGACCACGGCTTCCCCGCCTATGCAACGACGGTGTCGTGCATGGAGAAGACGGTGAAGGACCGCAGCAAGCAGGTGGCCGCCTTCGTGAAGGCCTCGGCCGAGGGCTGGAAGAGCTACCTCGCCGACCCGGCGCCCGCCAACGCGCTGATCAAGAAGGACAACCCCAACATGACCGACGACCAGTTGGCCTACAGCGTGGCCAAGCTCAAGGAGATGGGCATGGTCACCGGCGGCGACGCGGCCAAGCTGGGCATCGGCGTGATCACCGATGCGCGCGCCAAGGCGAGCTACGACTTCCTCGTGAGCGCCAAGCTGCTGGACCCGGCGAAGGTCGAACTGGCCAAGACCTACACGACGGAATTCGTGAAAGACGCCAAGGTCCTGCCCTGAACGCCCCTTCTCCATGAACCGCATCGAACCCCACACCCTTGCGCCGCCAACGGCGCCTGCCGTGCCCGCGGTGGAAGTGCTCTCGGCCGAGAAGACCTACCCCAACGGCACCCAGGCGCTGCTGCCGGTGGACCTGTCGATCGCCGAAGGCGAGTTCGTCACGCTGCTCGGGCCCTCCGGCTGCGGCAAGAGCACGCTGCTGAAGATGGTGGCGGGCATGCTCGAGCCGAGCGACGGCCGCCTCTTGGTGTGGCGCAGGCCGGTGGCGCAGTTGCACGACTGCCCGCACAAGCTGTCCTTCGTGTTCCAGTCGCCCACGCTGATGCCGTGGGCCAGCGTGCAGACCAATGTGCGGCTGCCGCTCGACCTCGCGGGCGTGCCGCGCAAGGAGGCCGATGCGCGCGTGATGGAATCGCTCGCGCTGGTGGGGCTCGAGAAGTTCGCCGATGCGCTGCCGCGCGCGCTCTCCGGCGGCATGCAGATGCGCGTGTCGATCGCGCGCGGGCTGGTCACGCAGCCCGACCTGCTGCTGATGGACGAGCCCTTCGGCGCGCTCGACGAGATCACGCGCCACAAGCTCGATGCCGACCTGCTCGAGCTCTGGCGCAAGAAGAAGCTCACGGTGATCTTCGTGACGCATTCGATCCACGAGGCGGTGTTTCTCTCGAGCCGCGTGGTGATGATGGCTGCGCGCCCGGGGCGCGTGGTGGAGCAGTTCCAGATCGACGCGCCGTACCCGCGCAGCGCCGACTTCATGGTGACGCCCGAGTTCGCGCGCCATGCGAAGCGGTTGCAGGACAGCCTGCTGCGCGCCAGCAGCACCGACGAGGCGTACGCGCGATGAAGGCCGGCCCCTTGCTGAACCAGCCGCGCGTGCAGCGCGTGCTGTATCCGGTGCTGATCGGCGTGGTACTGGTGGCGCTGTGGCAATGGATGGTGGTGGCGATGGAGCTGCCGCCCTACCTCGTGCCGTCGCCCTCTCTGATGATGCAGACGCTGGTGACCGACTGGGTGCCGCTGGGCAACGCGCTCCTGGTCACGCTCAAGATCACGGTGCTGTCGTTTGCGCTGGCCACGGTGGCGGGCGTGCTGATCTCCTTCCTGTTCGTGCAGAGCAAGCGCATCGAGACCGCGCTCTTTCCGTATGCCGTGCTGCTGCAGGTGACGCCCATCGTCGCGGTGGCGCCGCTGATCATCATCTGGGTGAAGAACCCGACGGCGGCGATGACGGTGTGCGCCGCGCTGGTGGCGCTGTTTCCGATCATCAGCAACACCACGCTGGGGCTGCGCAGCATCGACCCCGACCTGCAGAGCTACTTCAAGCTCAACCGCGCGACGCGCTGGCAGCAGCTGGTGCGGCTGCGCATTCCGAGCGCGCTGCCGTACTTCTTCGGCGGGCTGCGCATCTCGAGCGGCCTCGCGCTGATCGGCGCGGTGGTGGCCGAGTTCGTGGCGGGTACCGGGGGTTCGGGTGCGGGGCTGGCCTACCAGATCCTGCAGGCGGGCTTCCAGCTCAACATCCCGCGCATGTTCGCGGCCCTGCTGCTGATTTCATTGACCGGCGTGGCGCTCTTCGTGCTGATGGCCTGGCTCAGCAAGGTGGCGCTGGGTTCGTGGCATGCGAGCGAACTTTCCCAGGACTGACATTGACGACCATGAACGCTTCCGTTTCCCCGATCGAGCAACTGCTGCTCGAACTGCCCGACCTCGACTGGATCACCGACGAAAGCCGCGTCGCGCGCCTCTCGCAGGACTTCTCGTGGTTCAGCCCCGTGCTCAACCGCCAGCTGAAGGACAAGCGCGCCGACGTGGTCGTGCGTCCGCGCACCGAGGACGAGATCCGCGCCGTGGTCGGTGCCTGCGCACGCCGCGGCGTGCCGATCACCCTGCGCGGCAGCGGCACCGGCAACTACGGCCAGACCACGCCGCTCGCGGGCGGCGTGGTGCTCGACATGACGGGCTACAACGCCTTCCTGTGGGTG
>Ga0075370_10000728_pt1 | contig 13101 bp, 11 predicted proteins | sample EndMethybrTD3035_FD_71398 | JGI IMG/M metagenome (GOLD analysis project Ga0075370, IMG submission 71398) | Populus endosphere microbial communities from Tennessee, USA - Endosphere MetaG P. TD hybrid TD303-5 | ecosystem: Host-associated > Plants > Roots > Endosphere | place: USA: Tennessee... | reverse complement strand
TGATCGGCAACGCGATGATCGAGAAGGCCGTGACGAGCGGCAAGGTCAGCGCCGCGCAGGTGGCGCAGTTCGTGTTCGACGCGATCGCCGAGCGGCGCTTCTACGTCTACAGCCATCCGAAGGCGCTGGGCAACGTGCAGACCCGGCTCGAGGACATCGTGACGGGCCGCAACCCGACCGACCCGTTCGCGCAACGGCCCGAGGTCGCCGCGAAGCTGCGCGCGGAATTGCGCGCCGAATGACAGCGGCGCCGCTGCCGGGGCGCAGCGCCGAGATCGAGGCCTTCTGGCTCGCCTACCAGCGCGAGCGCAAGGTGAAGGTCGAAGGCTTCGCGGCAACCGCGCTAGGCCACACGCGTTCGCTCGCCGACACGCTGGCCGAGCTCGTCGCGAGCGGGGTCAAGCGTGCCCATGCGAGCCTGCTGCGCGACTTCGAGAAAGACCTCGAGCCGCTGCCGCAACCCGGCGAGCACATCGTCGTGCTCGATGGCGACGGCGCCCCGCGCGCGATCGTGCGCAACACGCACGTCGAGAAACGTCTGTTCAACCAGATCGACGACCAGTTCGCGTTCGACGCGGGCGAGGGCGACCTCAGCCTGCGCTGGTGGCTCAACGCGCACCGGCAGGATTTCGCCGAGCGCGCCGAGGCCGAAGGTTTCGAGATCGACGAGCGCGTGCCACTGGTGCTCGAATATTTCGAGCTGGTCTGGCCCCCCGTCGCACAGGTCCTCAACAGCCCAGCTTGAGGGCCTGCAGCGGGCGGCCGCTGCCGGCGTCGACGACGACCAGATTCACCTCGGCCGGGTGAGCTGCGTCGCGCGGCGTGACCGGCTCGAAGCGCAGTGTCGTCGCACCTGCGGCGTCCCAGGCTGCGACCGGTCGGTACTCGCGCACGACGTGGTCGTGCTTCAGGGTGACGCCTTCGTTCTCGCCGGCTTTCACGGCCGTGTTGTGGCCGTTCTCGGTCAGCGCCCAGTAGGCGGCGAGCCGCGCCGGCGCGCCGTTGCCCGGCACGACGGTCGCGCTGAAGCGGTCGGCGTCGCGCACCAGCGTGATGGCGACTCGCGCGGCCGGGCGCTGACGCAGCGCCGTGGACAGCGGCGTTGCGATGCTCGGCCAGTCCTTGCGGTCGGCGCCGTCCAGCAGCACCTGCGGCGTGTAGCTGAAGCGTGCGCCGCTGCTCGCCTGGGTCTGCATCTGGCGCTGCGTGTACGCCGGGCTCGCGAAACGATCCTTCCAGCCGAGCCGGTCCCAGTAGTCGACGTGGAACGCGAGCGCGACCACACCCGGGTCGGCCTTCAGCGTCGACATCCAGCGATCGGCGGGCGGGCACGAGTTGCAGCCCTCGGAGGTGAACAGCTCGACGACCGGCGTCACGGTGGGGCTGCTGCGCACGCTGCAGCTGGCTGTGCTGCCAGCGGCATTCGCCAGCGAAAGCGAAGCGCCGAGCGTGAATCCGGCGGCGAGCACTGAGGAGGGGCGCATGCGATGTTCCTGGCGGGGTGCTGAAGTGACTGCGCTTAGGTCGTGACCGGGCAGCGCTTCTTACGGGCTCGCCGTGTGCCACACTGCGCCCCCGTTTTCAGCTTCCCGACCATGTCGCTCCCAGCCGCTCCGCCCGACACCTCCGCCGCCGCGCCGCGCGTCGCGGTGGTCGGCGGCGGGCCGGCCGGGCTGATGGCGGCCGAGGTGCTCGTGGCCGGCGGCCTGAGCGTCGACCTGTTCGATGCGATGCCGTCGGTGGGCCGCAAGTTCCTGCTCGCCGGCAAGGGCGGGCTGAACCTCACGCACGGCGAACCCTTCGAGCGCTTCGTCGAGCGCTATGGCGCGCGCCGCGCCGAGCTCGAACCCCTGCTCACCGCGTTCGGGCCGGCTGAGCTGCGCGCATGGGCGCAGGGCCTCGGCATCTCGACCTTCGTCGGCAGCTCCGGCCGCGTGTTTCCGGCCGACCTGAAGGCGGCGCCGCTGCTGCGCGCGTGGCTGCATCGGCTGCGTGCGAGCGGCGTGCGCTTTCACATGCGGCATCGCTGGCTGGGCTGGGCCGCGGACGATGCTGCCGGCAAACGCCTGCGCTTCGCGACGCCGCAGGGCGAGTTGCTGGTCGCGGCCGATGCCGTCGTGCTCGCACTCGGCGGGGCCAGCTGGTCGCGGCTCGGGTCCGACGGCGCGTGGGTCGGGCCGCTCGCTGCGCGCGGCGTCTCGATCGCGCCGCTGCAGCCGTCGAACTGTGGCTTTCACGTCGCGCGTCCGGCGGCCGACGACACGCTCGCGGCCGGCTGGACCGAGCACTTCCGGACCCGCTTCGCTGGCGCGCCGCTGAAGAACGTTGCGCTCTCGCTGGCCGATGACGGCGGGGCGGCAAAGCAGAGCGGCGAGTTCGTCGTCACCGAAAGCGGTGTCGAAGGCAGCCTCGTCTACGCGCTGTCGGGGCCGGCCCGCGAGCGCATCGCACGCGACGGGCGCGCGACCCTGCAGCTCGATCTGCTGCCGGCGCACGATGCCGAGCACGTGAAGGCCGAGGTGGCACGGCCGCGCGGTTCGCGCTCGCTCGGCACGCACCTGAAGAGCCGGCTCGGGCTGAGCGGCGCGAAGGCCGCGCTGCTGTACGAACTGCTGCCGCGGCCGGTGATCGACGATGCGGCCCAGCTGGCTGCGGCCATCAAGGCGCTGCCGCTGACGCTCGCGCAGCCTCGCCCGATCGATGAGGCGATCAGCACGGCCGGCGGAATTCGCTTCGAGGCCTTGCGGCCAGGCCTGATGCTTGACGCGCTGCCGGGCGTGTTCTGCGCGGGCGAGATGCTCGACTGGGAAGCGCCGACCGGGGGCTATCTGCTGACCGCCTGCTTCGCGAGCGGGGTCGCGGCTGCGCTGGGCGCAAGACATTTCCTACAGTGATCTCGGCCGATGGCGCGTGCCGATGGCAGCGCGTCTCCGACGCTGGCGGGACGTGGTCGTTCCTAGACTCGTGTAGCGGTTCTCAACAACCGCAAGGAGTCAAGAAATGAAATCCCCGACCACGAATTCCCGAAAACGCACGCGCATCATCGGGCTCTCGATGGTGGCCGCAGCAGCCTTGCTGTGCTCACCGTTCGTCTCCGCCGAAGAAGGCGGCGCCGCGGCCGCCAAGGCGCGATACGAGCAGGAACGCAGCCGCTGCCTGAGCGGGCAGTCGGGCCAGGACCTGAAGACCTGCCTGCGCGAAGCCGGTGCGGCGCTGCAGGCGGCGCGCCAGGGGCAACTCGACGACCGCGACGCACGCTACACCCGCAATGCGCTGGAGCGCTGCAAACCGCTGCCGGCGGACGATGCGAAGGACTGCCGCGACCGCATCCTGGGCCAGGGCACGGTGTCGGTGACAGGCAGCGTGAAGGGTGGCGGCCTCTATCGCGAGAAGACGACGACCGAGGTGAGGGTGCTGCCGCCGCCTCCTGCGCCGCCGGACGAGCCGATCGTGCCGCCGCCGGCGCCCGCGAGGTGACCCTGACGGGGCGCAACGGGTAGCACGAACGGCGGCCCAGGGGCGGGAGGCCCCTGTGGCACACTGCGCCGCTTCGATTTTGTTGCCCGCTGCGGCCCCGTTTTCTTGGACAAGATCCTTCTGCAGATTGCCGCCGAACTGAAGGTTCGGCCGGCCCAGGTTCAGGCTGCCGTCGAATTGCTCGACGGCGGCGCTACCGTCCCGTTCATCGCCCGCTACCGCAAGGAAGCGACCGACAACCTCGACGACATCCAGCTGCGCGAGCTCGAGGCCCGCCTGTCGTACCTGCGCGAACTCGAGGAGCGCCGCACCGCGGTGCTCAAGAGCATCGAAGAGCAAGGCAAGCTGACGCTCGAGCTGCGCGCCGCGATCGAAGCCGCGCCGACCAAGCAGGAGCTCGAAGACCTCTACCTGCCGTACAAGCCCAAGCGCCGCACGAAGGCGATGATCGCGCGCGAGGCCGGCATCGAGCCGCTCGCCGACAAGCTGTTCGCCGACCCGTCGCTCGAGCCGCTCGCGCAAGCCGCAGCGTTCGTGAACGCGGATGCCGGCTTCGCCGACGCACACGCCGTGCTCGACGGCGTGCGCGACATCCTCTCGGAGCGCTGGGCCGAAGACGCCGTGCTGGTGCGCAAGCTGCGCGAGTGGCTCTGGGACGAGGCCTTGTTCCAGAGCAAGCTGATGGACGGCAAGGACCCGAACAATGCCGACCACGCGAAGTTTCGCGACTACTTCGACTATGCGGAGCCGATCCGCACGGTGCCGTCGCACCGCGCGCTCGCCGTGTTCCGCGGCCGCACGCTCGAGCTGCTCGACGCGAAGCTCGCGCTCGACGAGCCGCCGGTCGACGGCAAGGCAGGCGGTGTCTCGCTCGCCGAAGGGCGGATCGCATTGCACCTCGGCTGGAGCCACGCCAAGCGCGCCGCCGACGACCTGATCCGCAAGTGCGTGGCCTGGACCTGGAAGGTCAAGCTCAGCCTCAGCCTCGAGCGCGACCTGTTCGCCCGGCTGCGTGAAGAAGCCGAGGGTGTCGCGATCAAGGTGTTCGCCGAGAACCTGCGCGACCTGCTGCTCGCGGCGCCGGCTGGTCCGCGCGTCGTGATGGGGCTGGACCCGGGCATCCGCACCGGCTGCAAGGTGGCGGTGGTCGATGCGACCGGCAAGGTGCTCGCGACCGACACCGTCTATCCGCACGAGCCGCGGCGCGACTGGGAGGGTGCGCTGCACGCGCTCGGCAAGCTGTGCGCGACGCATGGCGTGAACCTGATCGCGATCGGCAACGGCACCGCGAGCCGCGAGACCGACAAGCTCGCCGCCGACCTGATCAAGCGGCTGCAGGCGCTTGCGCCTGACGTGCGGCTCGAGAAGGTCGTGGTCAGCGAGGCAGGGGCGTCGGTCTACTCGGCGAGCGAGTACGCGAGCAAGGAGTTGCCGGATCTCGACGTGAGCCTGCGCGGCGCCGTCAGCATCGCGCGGCGCATTCAGGACCCGCTGGCCGAGCTCGTGAAGATCGAGCCCAAGAGCATCGGCGTCGGCCAGTACCAGCACGATGTGAACCAGAGCGAGCTTGCAAAGAGCCTGACCGCAGTGACCGAAGACTGCGTGAACTCGGTCGGCGTCGATCTGAACACCGCTTCGGCGCCGCTGCTTGCGCGCGTCTCGGGACTGAGCGCTGCGGTCGCGGCCAGCATCGTGCGCTGGCGTGACGCGCACGGCGCGTTCCGCAATCGCCAGCAGCTGCTCGAAGTCAGCGGGCTGGGCGCGAAGACCTTCGAGCAAAGCGCCGGCTTCCTGCGGATCCGCGATGGCGAGAACCCGCTCGACCGCTCCGGCGTTCACCCTGAGACGTACCCGGTCGTCGAGCGCCTGCTGGGCGCGCTCGGCAAGCCGGCCGACCAGGTGATGGGGCGTGCCGACGTGATCCGTGCGCTGAAGCCGGAGGCTTTCGCCGACGAGAAGTTCGGCGCGATCACGGTGAAGGACATCCTCGCCGAGCTCGAGAAGCCGGGCCGCGATCCGCGCCCGGACTTCAAGGTGGCGCGCTTCAACGACGGCGTCGAAGACATCAAGGACCTGCAACCGGGCATGACGCTCGAAGGCACGGTCAGCAACGTGGCGCAGTTCGGCGCGTTCGTCGACCTGGGCGTGCACCAGGACGGGCTGGTGCACGTGAGCCAGCTCGCGAACAAGTTCGTCAACGACGCCCGCGAGATCGTCAAGACCGGCGACATCGTGAAGGTCAAGGTGCTCGAGGTCGACCTGGCGCGCAAGCGCATCTCGCTGACGATGAAGCTGGACGCGAAGCCGCCGGCACGCGGCGAGGCCGGCGGCAACAACTTCCGGCCGGCACAGCGCAACGAGCGCAGTGGCGCAGGCGCGGGGCGGGCTGCCGCGCCGGCGTCGTCGGCGATGGCTGAAGCGTTCGCCAAGCTGCGTCGCTGAGAGACGAACGCGCCTGCGGCCGATTTGCGGCGATGATTCGCGGATGACGTCCGCCCTCGCAGTCCACGCCGGGCCGCGCGCGCTGCAGGTGCTGCGCGAGCGCGGCCTGCGCGCGCAGGACGTGCGGGCGATCCCCGCCGCGGCCGGCGGCCCCAAAGGCCTGGCGCTGGTGCCGCTCGATCAGTACCTGTTCGGCGAATGGCTGGTGCCGCGCGCCGGCGACCCGGGCCACAGCATCCACCTGCTCGGCGCGTCGATCGGCGCCTGGCGCATGGCCTGCGCATGTTTGAGCGACCCGGTCCAGGCGTTCGCGCAGATGGCCGAGGATTACATCGAGCAGCGCTACGAGCATGCGCCGGGCAAATTGCCGCACCCGAGCCACGTCAGCGACGTGTTCGGCGCGAACCTCGACATGCGCTTCGGCCCGCGCACGGCGGAAGTGCTGACGCACCCGCGGCACCGGCTGCACGTGTTCACGAGCCGCGGCCGCAACCTGCTGCGGCGCGATGGCAAGCTGCTCTCGTCGATCAGCACGCCGCTCGCACATGCGGGCGCGTTCGCCGCGAACGCCTTCAAGCGGCGCTGGATGAGCGGCTGGTGGGAGCGGGTGGTGTTCTCCGACCCACGCGAGCCGCTGCCCATCCACCTGCACGATTACCGAACCCACAGCGTGGCGCTGACGCCGGGCAACCTCGGCACCAGCATCCTCGCGAGCTGCTCGATCCCGTACTGGCTGGCACCGGTGCACGACATTCCCGGCGCACCGCCCGGCGCGTACTGGGACGGCGGCATCACCGACTACCACCTGCACCTGAACTACGCATCGATGCACGAGGGGCTGGTGCTGTACCCGCACTTCCAGAAGACCATCATCCCCGGCTGGCTCGACAAGTTCCTGAAGCACCGGCACCGCGCGACCGAGCATCTGGCCAACGTCGTCGTCGTGTCGCCGAACCCGCAGTGGGTGCAGTCGCTGCCCGACGGCAAGCTGCCGGACCGGGCCGACTTCAAGCTCTACGGCGACGACCATGCCCGGCGCATCAAGGCCTGGAGGCGCGCCGTCGCCGAAAGTGCACGGCTGCGCGACGAGTTCGAAGCCTGGGTCGGCGGGCGGCTCGAGCTGCCGCTGCAGCCGCTGTGAGTTCCACGAGAGCGAAGCGAGGAGCATCCGCATGGACCTGCCGAAACACGAACTGACGATGACGGTGCTGATGACGCCCGACATGGCCAACTTCACCGGCAACGTGCACGGCGGCACAGTGCTGAAGCTGCTCGACCAGGTGGCGTACGCGTGCGCGAGCCGCTATGCGGGGCGCTACGTGGTCACGCTGTCGGTCGACCAGGTGACGTTTCGCGAGCCCATCCACGTCGGCGAGCTCGTCACCTTTCTCGCGAGCGTCAACTACACCGGCACGACCTCGATGGAGATCGGCATCAAGGTGATGGCCGAGAACATCCAGACGCGCACGATGCGGCACGCCAACAGCTGCTTCTTCACGATGGTCGCGATGGACGAGGCGCGCCGCCCGGTGCCGGTGACGCCGCTGGAGCTGCTGACGCCGAACCAGATCCGCCGCGACAGCGCGGCGCGCATCCGGCGCCAGTTGCGCCAAGAGTTTGCGTCGCGGCTCAAAGCCGCCTCAAACCCCTTACACCCCTAGAACCTCGTCTTCCCGACGATTCGTCGCGCCGCGTGCATCCACGCGCGGCCCGGCCGCGTATGGGCTCGTCAGACGTTTCGCAGCCAGTCGCCTGTCTCGGTCGAAACGTTGGCCTCTTCCGCAACCCGTGGAAGAGCGGATCAATCCAGACGAGAGGAAGACGACATGAAATCACAGCGATCGCTGCCGATCCGCGCGCTGACCCTGGCCACGGCGATCGGCGCCGTGTTTGCCGCGGCGATGAGCCCATCGGCGCAGGCGTCCAGCCACCGCGAGGCACCGTCGATCACGACGACGCCGAAGGTCGACGCCACCGACTTCTACATGTTCAACAGCTACGAGCCGGGGCGCGCCGGCTACGTGACGCTGATCGCCAACTACGTGCCGCTGCAGGATGCCTACGGCGGGCCGAACTACTTCAAGATGGATCCGAACGCGCTGTACGAGATCCACGTCGACAACAACGGCGACGCGAAGGAAGACATCACCTTCCAGTTCCGCTTCAAGAACACGTCCAAGGGGCAGACGCTCTCGATCGGCGGCACGAACGTCGCGATCCCGCTGACCCAGTTCGGCAGCGTGAGTGACGCCGCCGGCGCGAACCTGAACGTGACCGAGAGCTACACCGTCGACATCGTGCGCGGCGACCGGCGCACCGGCACGCGCGGCTCGTTGACGAACGCGAGCGGCGGCAGCGCGACCTTTGCGAAGCCGTCGGACAACATCGGTACGAAGACGATTCCGAACTACGCGGCCTATGCCAGCCAGTTCGTTCACAACGTGACGATCCCCGGTTGTTCGACGGCTGGCAAGCTGTTCGTCGGCCAGCGCAAGGACCCGTTCGCCGTCAACCTCGGCGCAATCTTCGACCTGGTGAACGTGCCGAGCGCGGCCTTCCTGCTCGACAGCAACAACAAGGACGCGGCCGACGACAAGCTGGCCTTCAAGAACGTCACGACGCTGGCGCTCGAAGTGCCGACGAGCTGCCTGCTGTCCAGCCCGAACGAAACGGTGATCGGCGGCTGGACCAGCGCGAGCCTGCGCCAGGGCAGCCTGCTCAGCGCGGCGCCGAAGAACGGCTACCAGACCGCCTCCATCAGCGGCGGTGCATGGACGCAGGTCTCGCGCCTGGGCATGCCGCTCGTCAACGAGGTGGTGATCGGGCTGAACGACAAGGACCGCTTCAACGCCTCGAAGCCGAAGGACGACGGTCAGTTCGCCACCTACGTGACGAACCCGACCCTGCCCAAGCTGCTCGAGATCGCGCTCGCGGCGCCCGGCATCTCGCCGACGAACTTCCCGCGCACGGACCTCGTGACGACCTTCCTCACGGGCATCAAGGGCGTGAACCAGCCGACGAGCGTGACTGCATCCGAAATGCTGCGCATGAACACCGCGATCGCGGCGACGCCGTATGCGCAGCAGAACCGGCTCGGCCTGCTCGGCGGGCTGCTCGGCCCCGCGCCGCAGGACCTCGCGGGCTATCCGAACGGGCGGCGGCCGAACGACGACGTGGTCGACATTTCGCTGGTGGCGGTAATGGGCGGGCTGTGCGTGGCCAACGGCGACAACGACGCGTTCAAGCTCGGTGCGGCGTGCAAGCCCTCGGCCGTTCCGCTCGGTACTGCGGCGTACGCGTTGCACGACGGCGTCGACCAGGCGGGGCCGAAGGTCAGGGCGGCAGGTCCGCTGCTGACCGGCTTCCCGTACCTGGGAACGCCGCTGCCGGGCGCGCAGTGAGGAGGGCCTGGCCATGACACACGTGTTCAGACCTGTACTCGGTGCGCTGTGCACCGCGGCCATGCTCGCCGCGTGCGGCGGCGGTGGCGACGACAGCCCGCCGCCGGCGCCCCCGGCGACGGTCGAGGTGCCGGGCAGCGCAAGTGCCTCGGTCGACGGGCTCATCGCGTACCTGAAGGAGCTCGTCGCCTCGGCGGCCGACATGCTCGAGCCGGTCGATGTCAGTGCCGTCACACCGCCCGGCTCGGAAGCGGCCGAGCCGGCGCCGGTCGACTGAGCGAAGCCATGCGTCGCGCGCTGATCGCCCTTGCGCTTGCGTGGGCCGCCCTGGCGGCCCACGCTGCACCGATCAACCCCATGCGCGACGACGAGGTGATCGAGGTGCTGCCGGCCACGGCTGGCCGCGCACGCGGTGAAGAGCGGCGTCAACGCGAACAGCTCGCGAAGACGCCGCGCGACGCCGGGCTCGCGCTCGGCGTCGCCCGCCGCGAACTGGCGCGTGCCCACGAACTCGGCGACCCACGCTTTGCCGGCATGGCGCTGGCGGCGATCGACGGCTGGCGCAACGATGCGGACGCGCCCGCCGATGTGATGCTGATGCGCGCGACGCTGCAGCAGTACCTGCACGAGTTCGACGCCGCGGCAGCGACCCTGCAGAAGCTGCTCGCGCGGCCCGGATCCCCTCAGCCGCAGGCCTGGTTGACGCTCGCCACGGTGCGCCGCGTGCAAGGGCGCTATTCGGACTCCGATGCGGCCTGCGCGCAGGTGTCGCGCGCGGGTTCGACGCTCTACGGCACGGCCTGCCAGGCCGAAAACGCCGCGCTGCGCGGCGAGTTTGCACAGTCGCGCAGTCGCCTCGATGGCCTGCTGGCGACGCCACGCCTGCCCGGCGCCACGCGTGCGTGGCTGCTGACCACGCTGGCCGAACTCGAGCAGCGTGCCGTCCAGCCGAATGCCGCCGACACCGCCTACCGTGCCGCGCTGCTGGCCGATCCCGACCACTACACACGGCTCGCGTACGCCGACTTCCTGATCGAGCAGCGGCGGGCGGAGCAGGCCCTGACCGTGCTGAGGAGCCAGCCGCGCAGCGACGCCGTGCTGCTGCGCCTCGCGATCGCCGGTGCGCAGGCGAGGGCGCCCGGCGCGGCAGCCGACATCGCCGAGATGCGCGAGCGCATCGCAATGGCGAACGAACGGCCCGACGCGAAGCGGCTCCATGGCCGCGAGCAGGCGATGTTCGCGCTGTGGATCGACGGCGCGGCCGATCGTGCGCTTGAACTTGCACGCGGCAACGTGGCGCAGCAACGCGAGCCGATCGACCTGCTCGTCTTCGCACAGGCGGCGCACCGCAGCGGGCGAGACAGCGCACGCGACGAAGTGCGGCGCGTCGTCGACGCGGTCGGTCTGCGCGATGAGCGTCTTCGGGAGTTGTTGTGATGCGCGCCTTGTGCCGGCGGTTCCTGTTGCTGGTCGCTGCGCTGCTCGTGTCGACATCAGCGGCTGCGCACAAGGCAAGCGATGCCTATCTGCAGCTCGACATGCACGAGCGCGGTCTCGCGCTGCGCTGGGACATCGCGCTGCGCGATCTCGATGCGGCGATCACGCTCGATGCCGACGACGATGGCCGCCTGACCTGGGGCGAGGTTCGTACCGCGTGGCCGCGCATCGAGGCCTACGCCGTGCCACGCCTGCAGATCGACGGCTGCCCGCTGCGCATCGCGGGCCACGGCCTGGAGCGGCGCAGCGACGGGGCCTACGCGGTGCTGCAGCTTGCGTCCGACTGCATCGTCGAGAGCGCGCTGCCGGCGATCCACTACTCGCTGCTGCGTGAGGTCGATCCGACGCATCGTGGCATCGCCCGGATCGAGCGGGTCGGGCAGGCGAGCATCGTGCGCTTGCTGGAGCCGACCGAACGCGCCGCGTCGCCGGCCGCAGGCCGGCTCGAGTTCCTGCGCGATGGCGTGCACCACATCCTCACCGGCTACGACCACGTGCTGTTCCTGCTGTGCCTCCTGCTGCCGGCCGTGATGCGGCGCGTGCCGGGCGGCGGCTGGCAGCCGGTCGAGCGGCTGTCGCAGGCGGTGCTGCCGGTCGTCGGCATCGTGTCGGCGTTCACGCTCGCGCACTCGATCACGCTCGGGCTGGCTGCCGCGAAGCTCGTGTCGCTGCCGGCGGCGCTGATCGAGCCGGCGATCGCCGTGACGATCGTGCTCGCGGCGCTCGACAACATCTGGCCGGTCTTTCCGGTGCGGCGGGTCGTCGTGACCTTCTTCTTCGGGCTGATCCACGGCTTCGGCTTTGCGGGCGTGCTCGGCGAGCTGAACCTGCCGACCTCGCAGTTTGCCTGGGCGTTGCTCGAGTTCAACCTCGGACTCGAGCTCGGGCAGCTGGCGATCGTCGTGCTCGCGACGGTCGCGCTGTTCGCGCTGCGGGCGCGCCCGTCCTACCGCGCGGTCGTCGTGCGTGGCGGGTCGCTGGCAGCGATGGTCGTCGGCGTCCTGTGGCTGGCGGAACGCACATCCAATGTCTCGTTGCTGCCAATTTGAGCGGGCCGCGCTAGAATCCACCTCCTCAACAAGTACAAGGGCGAGAAAGGCATGCTGGTTGTGACACCGCGAACTACGTTCACCTTCGGCTCGAAGGTCTAGTCGGCTGCGCGTCACGATTTAGTCCACATCCTTTTCGTTCAAGCAAGGCGCGGCATGTCCCGCGCCTTTTTGTTTTCCGGAGCACTTCAATGGTCTCGATTCAACTGCCTGATGGCTCGAAACGCGAATTCCCCGCGCCGGTCACGGTCGCCGACGTGGCAGCGTCCATCGGTAGCGGCCTCGCGAAGGCGGCGCTCGCCGGCCGGGTCGGCACGGGCAGCGATGCGAAGGTGGTCGACACGTCGTACCTGATCGACTACGACACGCCGCTTGCGATCGTGACGGACAAGGACCCGGCCGGGCTCGACGTGATCCGGCACTCGACGGCGCACTTGCTCGCCTATGCGGTGAAGGAGCTGTTCCCCGACGCGCAAGTCACGATCGGCCCGGTGATCGAGAACGGCTTCTTCTACGACTTCTCGTACAAGCGGCCGTTCACGCCCGAGGACCTGGTGGCGATCGAAGCCAAGATGAGCGAGCTTGCGAAGAAGGACGAGAAGGTCGAGCGCCGCGTGCTGCCGCGCGACGAGGCCGTCGCGTACTTCAAGAGTTTGGGCGAGCACTACAAGGCCGAGATCATCGCCAGCATCCCGGCGAACGAAGACGTCTCGCTGTACCGCGAAGGCAAGTTCGAGGACCTGTGCCGCGGCCCGCACGTGCCGAGTACGGGCCGGCTGAAGCACTTCAAGCTGATGAAGGTGGCCGGCGCGTACTGGCGCGGCGACCACCGCAACGAGATGCTGCAGCGCATCTACGGCACGGCCTGGGCGACGAAGGACGAACTGCAGCAACACCTGCACATGCTCGAAGAGGCGGAAAAGCGCGACCACCGCAAGCTCGGCCGTGAGCTCGACCTGTTCCACCTCGACGAGTACGCACCGGGTCTCGTGTTCTGGCACCCGAAGGGCTGGGCGCTCTGGCAGGCGGTCGAGCAATACATGCGGCAGGTCTACAAGGACTGCGGCTATCTCGAGGTCAAGGGCCCGCAGATCCTCGACAAGGGCCTGTGGGAAAAGACGGGCCACTGGCAGAACTACCGCGAGAACATGTTCACGACGGAATCGGAGAAGCGCGAGTACGCGCTCAAGCCGATGAACTGCCCGGGCCACGTGCTGATCTTCAAGTCGCACATG
>Ga0075370_10000727_pt1 | contig 13102 bp, 12 predicted proteins | sample EndMethybrTD3035_FD_71398 | JGI IMG/M metagenome (GOLD analysis project Ga0075370, IMG submission 71398) | Populus endosphere microbial communities from Tennessee, USA - Endosphere MetaG P. TD hybrid TD303-5 | ecosystem: Host-associated > Plants > Roots > Endosphere | place: USA: Tennessee... | reverse complement strand
CATCCGACCGACGCCATGCCCGCTTCAGGCCTGGCGCTGCGATCGCTGCGCGCCGCGCACCCGCGCGCGCCCGCACTCTCCGCCGCGCTCTCCGCCATCGGCATGACCGGCATGCCGGTCGAGGCCGGCCCCCCCAACCTCGTCGCGGTGCTCGACACGCCGCGCGGCCCCGTCACCCTCGAATCCAAAGGACTCTGACCATGCTGAGCCTCACCGAAATCGCCTGGTTCGCCCTCGCCTCGCTGCTGCTGGCGCTGACGCCGGGACCGAACATGATCTATTGCGTCTCGCGCACGCTGATCCAGGGCCGCCGCGCGGGGATGATCTCGCTGGGCGGGGTGCTGATGGCCTTCCTGGTGCACCTGTTCGCGGCCGCGCTCGGGCTCACCGCCGTGCTGCTCGCGGTGCCGGTTGCGTTCGACGCGATCCGACTCGCCGGCGCAGCCTACCTGCTGTGGCTCGCATGGCAGGCGGTCAAGCCCGGCGGCAGCGCGCCCTTCGAGGCCCGCGCACTGCCGGCCGATCCGCCGGCCCGGCTGTTCCGCATGGGCTTTCTCACGAACCTGCTGAACCCGAAGGTCGCGATGTTCTACCTCTCGTTCTTCCCGCAGTTCATCCACCCCGAGCGCGGCTCGGTGCTGCTGCAGAGCGTGCAGCTGGGCATGGCGCAGATGGCGAGCAGCGCCGCGGTCAACACGGCGATGATCGTCGGCGCCGCAAGCATCACGGCCGTGCTGTCGCAAAGCGCCGGCTGGCTGCGTGCGCAGCGTTATGTGATGGGCAGCGTGCTGGCCGCGCTGGCGGTGCGCGTGGCACTCACCGAACGCAAGTAAAAGAAAGAAAGAAAAGGACGCCCGTGAAGTTCACCCGCGAAGAGATCGAAGCCGCCCAGCGCACCGTGCATGCGGCAATGCCACCCACGCCCCAATACGCCTGGCCGCTGCTTGCGCAGCGCCTCGGCGCCACGGTCTGGGCCAAGCACGAGAACCACACGCCGGTGGGCGCCTTCAAGATCCGCGGCGGCCTGACCTACTTCGAGACCGTGACGCGCGAGCACCCCGAGGTGCGCCATGTGATCAGCGCCACCCGGGGCAACCACGGCCAGTCGGTCGGCTTCGCGGCGCAGCGGCATGGCCTGGGCGCCACCATCGTGGTGCCGCACGGCAACTCGCGCGAGAAGAACGCCGCAATGCGTGCGCTGGGCGTCACGCTGGTCGAGCATGGCGACGACTTCCAGGCGGCCGCCGAGCATGCCGCCGCATTGGCGGAGCGCGACGCGCTGCATCGCGTGCCCTCGTTCCACCGCGAGCTGGTGCGCGGCGTGTCGACCGCGTATGTCGAATTCTTCAGCGCGTTGAAGGACACGCCGCCGGACGTGCTGTTCGTGCCCATCGGCCTGGGCTCCGGCTTTGCCGGTGCGGCGGCCGCACGGGCGCATTGCGGTGCGTCAACCCGGCTCATCGGCGTGGTGTCGGCGCACGCCACGGCGTACCGCGATTCCTTCCGCGCAGGCAAAGCCGTCGAATCCCCCGCCACCACGCGGCTGGCCGACGGCATGGCCTGCCGCACGCCGGTGCCCGAATCGGTCGAGGTGATCCTGCGCGAAGCCGACGACGTGATCACCGTCACCGACGACGAGGTGGCCGAGGCCATGCGCATTCTCTTCAGCGACACGCACAACGTGGCCGAAGGGGCCGGCGCCGCGGCTCTGGCGGGTGCGCTTCAGCAGCAGGAGCGCTGGCGCGGCAAGACCGTGGGCATCAGCGTGAGCGGCGGCAATGTCGATTCCGGCATGTTCGCCGGCGTACTGGGGGGCGGCGCCGCCTGAGTCGGTTTTTCTGTGGTGGCGTGCACACCGTCGGCGTGAACGCGCCTTGAACAAAGCACCAACGGCACCACGAAGCCAGGCTACGGCAGCGGCCCCGTATTCGCCGTGCTCAGCGGCAACTGCGACACCTCCGCCAGCAGCAGCGCCAGTTGCCGCGCGGCCGCATCGATCACCGGCTGCCCCTTCGCCGCCGTGGCCGCGGCCGCATTGCCGGCTGCGCCCTGCGCGTTGTAGTCCTCCATCGCCCAGCCGAGCTTGGCGCTCTTGCCGTCGCCGAGGATCGCGCAGTCGGCCGCGCGCTGCTCCGAGGTCGAGCGGAAATCCTGCGCCTCGCCCATGCGCACCAGCTGCGGCGCGATCGCCAGCATCATCGAGGTCTCGATCTCCCCGGCATGCACGCCGAAGCGGTGCTCCTGCGCGCTGAACTGCGCACCGGCATCGCCCAGCGGCAGGTTGAACCAGCTCACGCTGTAGACGATGAGCCCGTGCGCCGCGCGCAACTCGCGCGCCACGATGTCCATCGCGCCCACATGGCCGCCATGCGCATTGAAAAGCACCAGCTTCTTCACGCCCGCGCGTGCAACGCCCGCACCGATCTCGTTCCACAGGCGGATCAGGGTCTCGGCCGAGAGCGTGAGCGTGCCCGCGAAGCGCGCGTGCTCCGGGCTCAGCCCGATCTGCTGAGTCGGCAGAAACAGCACCGGCAGGTCGGCCGGCAGCAGCGGCAGCGACGCGGCCACGATGCCGTCCGCCAGCACCGTGTCGACGCCCAGCGGCAGGTGCGGTCCGTGCTGCTCCGTGGCGCCCAATGGCAGCACCGCAACGGTGGCCGCTGCATCGAGCGCCGCGAAATCGCGCGTGGTGAGCTGGGACCAGAAGCGGGGCAAGGGGACCGGAAGTGCGTTCATTCCACGATCTTAGGCTGGCGCACGGCGGTCCCCAAATTGCGCTTCAGGGCCAACGGCCTGTCAGGGGCGGTTCAAACCGCGCATCTGTTCACAGTTGCAGTTCATCTTTGCCACTTATGTGGCCGATTGTTAACCAATTGATCTAAAGTCAATTTTCAAGAACTTTCCGGTACGGCTTGTCACAGCCTGGAAGGTGCAATCAAAGGGAGCAGAGTGTCAATCCACCGAAAAGATGGAGGCACGGTCACGGCTGGGCGCAAAGCGGCGCTCGTCGGCTCGTTGTCTCAACACCTCGTGCACGCAGCGCGAGGGTTGCCGCCGATCGTTTGCGTGCTGGCCCTGGGTGTCTTCCAGGCGCATGCGGAGCTTGCTGTCACGGACATATCCGCCGCCGATCGCAGCGCGGCGGCCTACGACCCTCAACAGCACGACGCACTGATCGTCGCGTACCGCGCCGGCCGCATGGCGCCGGCACAGGCGCTGCAGCAATTGAAGAACTGGCTCGCGGCGCCGCTGGGCGATGCCGCGCACCGGCGCGTGGTGTCGGACGCCCTCTTGATCGCGGCCGGCGACGGCCGGTTCGCCGAAGCCGTGGCCCTGGGCCGGCAGTTTGCGCCGGCACGCCTGCTCGACCACGCACTGGCCCCGCTGACCCTGGCGGCACGGCGCACGCGTGACCTCGCGCTGCAGGGCGAAACCATCGCCGCCTGGCGCGCGCGGCAACCGGCGGCGCGCGAGCCGCGTGTCCAGGAGGCCTTCTGGCGCCTCGACAGCCGGGATGTCGCAGGCGCCCGGGCGATCTACCAGCGCCTCGCACACCCGGCGCCGACCGGGACGGCAGACCGCATCTCGCTGCAGGATCTGCGCGCCGCGGTGGCCCGGGCCGAAGGCGACGCTTTGCAGGCGATCTCCGCCTACACCGAAATCGACAGGCTGCAGCCCGGCCAGCACAACGCCGTCCGCGAGGCGGCGGCACTGCTGGCCGCCGGTGGCGCGGCATCCACCGCGTTCGAGGAAGCCGAGGCGGCGGAGCGCGCCCGCCCCGGCACCTTTTCCGCGCTGTCGCTGTCGACGCTGCAGCAGCAGGCGCTGGCTCAGCGGCTGCGCTGGGCCATCCAGGACCGCGACGAACGCATGGGTCCGTCGCGCGTGACCTCGCTCGATCGCGTGCTCGCCGGCCAGGAAGCCGCCTGCAGTCCGACCGCCTGCTGGCGCTGGTCGAACGCGGCCGCCCGGCCGACGCCATCGCGCTGTACGACACGCTGCGCGCCGCCGGCACGGTGCCGCCGCCCTACGGACTCGCCGCGGCCGCCCGCGCGTTCGCGCAGGAACGCCGCTCGGCCGACGCGGTGCCGCTGTACGAAGCGGCCGTCGCCGACCTGCCGATGCCCGACGAAATCCGTTTCGGGCTGGCCTATGCCTACCTGGACACCGGCCGCTTCGAAGAAGCCGAAGCGCTGCTGAAACGCATGGAAGACGCGACGCCGGCCTTCCTGCGGCTGGCACCCGAAGCCCGCCGGCCCAACGGCCAGTACACCGACGTGAACGGCATGCGCAGCCTGCTCACGCTCTACGGCAACCGGCCCGCCCTCGCCCAGCAACGCTTTGCGACCCTGACGCAGGAAGCACCGCTGAACGCCGGTTTCTCCTATGGTGCGGCCCTCACCGAGCGGCTGCGCGACCATCCCGAGGCGGCACTCGCGCGCTTCGAGGCACTGGCCACCGACCAGCCCTTCGACCTCAGCGCGCGCGCCGGCCACGTCGAGGCCCTGATGGATGCGGGCGAATTCGCCGAAGCCCGGCGCCGCGCGGAATCGCTGCAGGCCGATGCGCCCGACGCCGCCGAGGTGCGCGACCTCGCGCGCAAGCGCCGCGCCATCACCGGCCCGCAGCTCGAGATCGACGCCGGCGCATCGACCGGCGGCGCGGCCATCGCAGAGCGCGAATGGCGGCTCGACAGCCGGCTCAGCGCCGGCCTCATCGACGACCAGTGGCGCGTCTTCTACGACCAGTCGCTGGGCCACGGGGACACGGCCCTCGGCGACGCGAACCGCGCACGCGCCGGCCTCGGCCTGCGCTGGCAGCGCGGCCGCTGGCTGGCCGAGGGCGAGGTGCAGCGCGCGAACGCCGGCCCCTACCGAACGAGCGTCGCAGGGCGCGTCGACTACCGCGCCGGCGACGCCTGGCGGCTCTCGGCCAGCTACGACGGCGACAGCAAGGAGCTGCCATGGAAGGCGCGGGTCGCCGGCATCGGCGCGCGCGAGAGCGGCGCGAGCGTGGGCCATGTGGTCGACGAATCGCGCCGCTTCGACCTGCAGTGGAAGCGGCTCGACTTCAGCGACGGCAACCTGCGCAACGGCCTCGACTTCAGCTGGCGCGAGCGCTGGATCAGCACGCCGCGCTTCCAGCTCGAGACGCGGCTCGGCATCGACGCCAGCCGCGGCGGCCGGCAGGACGTGCCGTACTTCGACCCGTCGAGCGACGCCAGCGCGCAACTGGCCGTGCGCGCGCAATGGCTCCACTGGAAAAGCGACGACCGCCAGTTCTTCCAGGCCGTCGAACTCAGCGGCGGCGGCTACCGGCAGGCCGGCTTCGGCACCGGCCCGCTGTGGAGCCTGCGCTACGAGCACCGCTGGGATCTCGGACCGAAGCTCACGCTGCGCTACGGCCTGCGCATTTCCAGCCACCCCTACGACGGCGTGCGCGAGCGACAGCGCGGCGTCTTCCTGAACCTTTCGACGCCCCTGCCGTGATGCCGCAATCGACCCCCCTCCACTTCCTGCGCACGGCCATCCTCTGGCTGCTGGCGGCGCTCGCGCTGCCGGCCATCGCGCAGCCGCTGCCACCCGCCGATCCCGACGACGGCGCGAGCTTTCGCGTGCTGTCCTTCCACGACGTGCGCACCAACGTGCGTGCGAGCTTCGAGGCCTCGCCCGACGAAACCGCCATCGACGAGCGCACGCTCGCCGAGGTGTTCGCCTGGCTGCAGTACAACGGCTACCACCCGGTCAGCCTGCAGCAGATCGTCGACGCGCGCGCCGGCCGCCGGCCGCTGCCCGCCAGGCCGGTGCTGCTGACCTTCGACGACGGCTACCGCAGCGCCTACACCAAGGTGTTCCCGCTGCTCCAGCGCTACAGGTACCCGGCCGTGCTGGCGCTGGTGACGGGCTGGCTCGAAGTGCCCGAGGGCGGCCTGGTGCACTGGGGCGACAAGCCCGCGCCGCGCGACAACTTCCTGCGCTGGAGCGAGGCCGCGGAGATGGTGCGCTCCGGCCTCGTCGAACTCGCGAGCCACAGCGATGCGATGCACACCGGCCTGCAGGCCAACCCGCAAGGCAACATGCTGCCGGCCGCGGCCACGCACCGCTACGACCCAACCACCGGCCGCTACGAAGACGACGACGCCTACGTGCGGCGCATCGAAACCGACCTGCGCCGCAGCCGCTCGATCATCGAGGCCCGCACCGGCGCCAGGGTGCGCGCGATGGTCTGGCCCTACGGGGCGTACAACGCGGCGGCGCTGAAGGCCGCCGAGCGCGCGGGCATGCCGGTCACACTCACGCTCGACGACGGGCCGAACACCGCCGCGGTGCCGCTCTCGCAGATCCGCCGCGCACTGGTGGCCTACGACAACGAGGCGCCCGAATACGCCCGGCTGATGCGCAGCCCCGTGGGCGGCGAACTGCGGGCAACCAACCGCGTCATGCACGTGGACCTCGACTACGTCTACGACCCCGATCCGGCCCAGCAGGAGCGCAACCTCTCCGCGCTGATCGAGCGCGTGGCCGCGGTGCGCCCGCGCTCGGTGTTCCTGCAGGCCTATGCCGACGCCGACGGCGACGGCGTGGCCGACGCGCTGTACTTTCCGAACCGCCACCTGCCGATGCGCGCCGACCTGTTCGGCCGCGCGGCCTGGCAGCTGCGCAGCCGCACCGGCGTCAAGGTCTATGCCTGGATGCCGGTGATGGCCTTCCGCCTGCCGGCCTCGAACCCGCTCGCGACGCACACGGTGCGCACGCAGGACGGCAAGGCGCCGGCCGACCGCTACCACCGCCTGTCGCCCTTCGACCCCGCGGTGCGCACGCTGGTCGGCGACCTCTACGAAGACCTCGGCCGCCACGCCTTCTTCGAAGGCCTGCTGTTCCACGACGACGCGATGCTCTCCGACGACGAGGATGCGAGCCCCGCCGCGCTCGCCGCGTACAGCCGCTGGGGCCTGCCGCCCGATGTGGCCGCGATCCGCGCCGACCCGGTCCTGGTGACGCGCTGGGCCGCCGCCAAGACGCGCTACCTGACCGAGTTCACGCAGGAGCTCGCGGCGCGCGCCGGCGCCTGGCGGCCCGGCCTGGAAACCGCGCGCAACCTCTACGCGCGGCCGGTGCTCGAACCCGCGGCGGAGCAGTGGTTCGCGCAGAACTACGAGGCCTCGCTCGCGGCCTACGACTACGTGGGCCTGATGGCCATGCCGCGCATGGAAGGCGAGGCCAGGAACGAAGCCGACGGCGACGCCTGGCTCGCACGCCTGGCCCGGCGCGCCGCCGGCACGCCGCGCGGCCTCGACGGCACCGTGTTCGAGCTGCAGGCGCGCGACTGGCGCACCGGCAAGCCCGTGCCCGACGAAGAGCTGACGCGCCAGTGGACCCTGCTGCAGCGCGCCGGCATCCGGCACCTGGGCTACTACCCCGACGACTTCCTGAACAACCGGCCTTCGCTGGAGGTGGTGCGCCGCGCGATCTCGGTTCGCACGCTGCTGTCGCGTCCGCTGCGCCAGGAAGGCTCGCCGCCGCAGGCGGCCGAGGGGGGCGGCTCGCCATGAACGCCCTCCAGGCCTTGGTGCAGGACCTGCCGCCGCTGCTGTTCGGCTTCGTCTTCTACTACCCCTTCTTCATGGCCTACGTGTGGATGGCGGGCGGCCTGTCGCACGCGTGGGTGTTCGAACGCCGGCACGACGTCGATGCCGATCCGCTGGCACTGCTCCCCTTCCACCCGCTGGTCACGGTGGTGGTGCCCTGCTTCAACGAAGCGCCGCACCTGCGCGAGGTGATCGAGCAGCTGATGCGCACGCGCTATCCGCACTACGAAGTGATCGCGGTGAACGACGGCAGCACCGACGGCACGGGCGAGCTGCTCGACGGGATGACGCAGGAATACAGCCGCCTGCGCGTGATCCACAACGCCAGCAACCAGGGCAAGGCCGTGGGGCTGAACACCGCCTGCCAGCTCGCGCGCGGCGAGTACATCCTCGGCATCGACGGCGACGCGCTGGTGGACGTGAACGCCATCGCCTGGATGCTGCAGCCGATGCTGCGTTCCGAGCGCATCGGCGCCGTCACCGGCAACCCGCGCATCCGCACCCGCACCACGCTGCTGGGGCGCATGCAGGTGGGCGAGTTCTCTTCGATCATCGGCCTCATCAAGCGCTCGCAGCAGCTGGTGGGCACGCTCTTCACGTTGTCGGGCGTGATCGCGATGTTCCGCCGGCGCGCGGTGATCGACGTCGGCTTCTGGAGCCCCGACGTGCTGACCGAGGACATCGACATGAGCTGGAAGCTCCAGCTCGGCGGCTGGCGGCTGCACTTCGAGCCGCGCGCGCTGTGCTGGATCCTGATGCCCGAGACCCTGCGCGGCCTCTGGAAGCAGCGCCTGCGCTGGGCCATCGGCGGCATCCAGACCATGCTGCGCTGCACCCCGCGCATCCTGCGGCCGCGCCAGTGGCGCATGTGGCTGGTCTACGCCGAATACATGGTCAGCGTGGTGTGGGCCTACGCCATGGCGCTGGTGCTCGCGATCAGCCTCGTGCGGCCGTTCCTGCCGGAGAACTCGTCCTGGCATTCGGCGCTGCTGCCGCACTGGCAGGGCACGCTGCTGGCCATGACCTGCATCCTGCAGATGCTGCTGAGCCTGTGGATCGACCGCCGCTACGACCGCGATCTGATGCGCTACTTCGCCGGAACGATCTGGTATCCGATCGCTTTCTGGACCATCACGATGGCGACCACCGTCATCGCCCTTCCCAACGCTCTGATGCGCCGCCGCGGCAAGCGCGCGGTATGGACGAGCCCCGACCGAGGAGTTTCCGATGCCCCGCCGTGAATCCCATGCCCCCATCCACCTGGCAGAGCCCTTTGCCGACACCGTGCCGCCGGCACGGCGCCGATCCTGGGGCCAGCCCGAGGGCGACGCGCCGATCATCGACGCCGCGCGCATTTCGCTGCGCGCCTTCGGCACCGGCCGCTCGCCCCAACGCACGCTGGCCATGTTCCTGTGGCTGCGCGTGCTGCGCCCCGCCCTCACCATCGGTGTCTGGTTCTGCGCGGTCTGGTACGCGTGGCCCTATGTGCTCGGCGCGCGCTCGCAGCCCGAGGTGCTGCACCTGCTCGGCTTCTACGCCATCGTGATCGGCGCGATCCTGGCCTCGATGCTGGTGATGGCGCCGCTGCGCCGCCGCCAGCACCGGCGCGAGGTGCCACCGGACCAGGAGCAGTCGTCGCTGTTCGCGCTGGCCTCCTACATCGCGGTGCCGCCTTCGCGCCTGTCGGCCTGGCAGCGGGCGCGGCAACTGCTGGTGCACCACGACCGCGACGGCCAGCTGCGCGATGCCACCGACACCGCACCCGGCGCGCTGGAGCCCGCGCCGCAGCAACCGCTGCGCCACGCCGGCGCCCTGCGCTGACACGGCCGCGTCCGTGCAGGGGTTTCGCGGCGGTGCTTCAATCGCTGCCGGCCAATCGCCTCACAACCCCTCCAAGGACTCTTTCATGGATCTCCAGCTTCAGGACCAGCACGTTCTCGTCACCGGCGGCAGCAAGGGCATCGGCCTGGCCTGCGCGCTGGGCTTCCTGCGCGAAGGCGCACGCGTGAGCCTCGTCTCGCGCGATCTGCAGAACCTGGCGCAGGGCCGCCAGGCGCTGATCGAGGCGTTCGCGCAGGCCGAGGGCCGGGTCTCGGTGCATGCCGCCGACCTCAAGGACCCGGCCGGGGCCGTGGCCGCGCTCGATGCGGCCGAGAAGGCCTTCGGCCCGGTCGACGTGCTCGTCAACTCGGCCGGCGCCGCGCGCCGCACCCCGCCCGACGAGCTGGCCCCCACCGCCTGGCACGATGCGATGGACGCCAAGTACTTCACCTACATCCACATGATCGATCCGGTGGTCAAGCGCATGGGCCAGCGCGGCCGCGGCGCGATCGTCAACGTGATCGGCCAGGGCGGCAAGGTGGCGAGCCCGGTGCACATGGCCGGCGGCGCGGCGAACGCGGCGCTGATGCTGGTGAGTGCGGGCATGGCCGCGGCCTATGCGCCGAAGGGCGTGCGCGTGAATGCGGTGAACCCCGGCCTCACGCTGACCGAGCGGCTGCAGGAAGGCATGAAGGCCGATGCGAAGCTGCAGGGCATCGACACCGACGAAGCGCTGAAGCGCGCCACCGCACGCCTGCCGCTGGGCCGCATCGCGACGCCCGAGGAAATCGCCAACGCGGTCGTGTTCCTCGCATCTCCGAAAGCGAGCTACGTGACGGGCGCCATCGTCGCGATGGACGGCGCCGTGACGCCGATGATCTAACCGGCCGTCAGCGCCTCGAACTTCAGCGCCAGGAAATCCACCAGTGCCCGCACGCGCGCGGGCACGAAGCGCCCGCTCGGCAGCAGCGCATGCAGCGGATAGGGCTCGGTCTCCCAGTCGGCCAGCAGGTGCACCAGGCGGCCCGCGCCGATGTCGTTGCGCACATCGAGCGCCGACTTCAGCGTGATGCCGTGGCCAGCCACCGCCCACTCGCGCGCGAGCGAGGCATCGTCCACGCTGCGGTTGCCGTTCACCCGCACTTCCGTCCACTGCCCGTTCTGCGCGAAGCGCCAGACGCGGTGGCGGCGCCCGGCGCGGTTGAAGACCAGGCAGTTGTGGTGCACGAGATCCTGCGGCGTCTTCGGCGCGGGATGGCGGCGCAGGTAGTCGGGCGACGCGGTCAACAGCGGATTCGTCAGGGCGAAAGGCCGCGCCACCAGCCGCGAATCGGCCAGCGCGCCGTAGCGCAGCGCGACGTCGACCTCGTCGCGCATCACGTCGAGCGGGCGGTCGCCGACCGACAGCGACAGCTGCACGCCGCTGTGCAGCGCCAGGAATTCGTCGAACCAGGGCAGCAGCGTGCTGCGCGTCAGGTCCGAGGGCGCGGCCACCCGCAGCGTGCCGACCAGCTCGCCGCGGTCGGCCGTGACCAGCGACTCGCCCTCGTCCAGCAGTTCGAAGGCGCGCACCGCGTAGTCGAGCAGCGTCTGACCCTGCGGCGTGAGGCGCATTGCGCGCGTGGAGCGCTCGAACAGGCGGGCGCCGAGCTGCGTCTCCAGCCGCTTGAGCGTGGCGCTGGCGGCCGCCGGTGTGATGCCCAGCGCATGGGCCGCGGCCGTGAGCGTGCCGCCGCGCGCCGTCTGCACCAGCACCTGCAAGTCCGATGTATTTTCAATTTTCATTTGAAAGTGTTGCTTTTATAGGCCTCTTATCAAATGCATTTTGCGATCCTACAGTCCAGGCATCGTTTCAGAAAGAAAGGTCCCCTCCCATGAAAGCCATCGGCTACTACCAGCCCCTCCCGATCGACAACGCCGAATCGCTGCAGGACATCGAACTGCCTGCCCCCGTGGCCGGCCCGCGCGACCTGCTGGTGCGCGTGAAGGCGGTGTCGGTCAATCCGGTCGACACCAAGATCCGCAAGAACGCTGCCCCCGAGGCCGGCCAGGCCAAGGTGCTGGGCTGGGACGCCGTCGGCACGGTCGAGGCCATCGGCAGCAGCGTGCAGAACTTCAAGGTGGGCGACCGCGTGTACTACGCCGGCTCGATCGTCCGCCCCGGTGCCAATTCGGAGCTGCACGCGGTGGACGAGCGCATCGCCGCCATTGCGCCGAAGAGCCTCGACGACGCGCAGGCCGCCGCGCTGCCGCTCACCACCATCACCGCCTACGAGCTGCTGTTCGACCGCCTCCAGGTGCCGAAGGGCGGCGGCGCGGGCCAGACCCTGCTGATCACCGGCGGCGCCGGCGGCGTGGGCTCGATCCTGATCCAGCTCGCGCGCCAGCTCACGCAGCTGCGCGTGATCGCCACCGCCTCGCGCGCCGAAACGCGCGCCTGGTGCCTGGCCCTCGGCGCGCATGCCGTCATCGACCACTCGAAGCCGCTCGCGGCCGAGCTCAAGGCAGCCGGCGTCGGCGAGGTCGACATGGTCGCCAGCCTCACGCAGACCGAGCAGCACTACGCGCAGATCATCGAAAGCCTCAAGCCCCAGGGCCAGCTCGCGGTGATCGACGACATGAAGGCGCTCGACGCGATGCCGCTCAAGACCAAGTGCATCTCGCTGCACTGGGAAATGATGTTTGCGCGCTCGCGCTTCGAGACGCCGGACATCGCCGAGCAGGGCGCACTGCTCGCCGAAGTCGCGGCGCTGGTCGATGCGGGCCGCATCCGCACGACGGCGAATGCGAGCTTCGGGACGATCAACGCGGCGAACCTGAAGAAGGCGCATGCGCTGATCGAGAGTGGCAAGACGCAGGGCAAGGTGGTGCTGGCGGGGTTCTGAGCACAATCGGTCGCATGGCCGAAGACAGCACACCCGCCCTCATCGAATTCGAAACCCCTCGCCTTCGTCTGAGGCAATGGCGCGAGAGCGATCTCGCGCCGTTCGCCGCGATGGCGACCGACCCGCTGGTCATGGAATTCCTGCTGCCCCTGCCCACCCGCGCCGACAGCGATGCGATGGCCGAGCGCATCGAGGCCCGCATCGCCGGCAACGGCTGGGGCCTCTGGGCCGTGGAGCACAAGGCCTCGGGCGAGTTCGCCGGCTTCACGGGCCTCAACGTGCCTTTGGCCACGCTGCCCTTTTCGCCGTGCGTCGAGATCGGCTGGCGCTTCGCGCGCAAATGGTGGGGCCAGGGGTTCGCGACCGAGGCCGCGCGCGGGGCCCTGCAGGTCGGCTTCGAACGGCTCGGGCTGGCCGAGATCGTGGCGTTCACCGCGGTCAGCAACCTGCGTTCCGCGGCGGTGATGGAACGCCTCGGCATGCACGAGGACGTGGCCGGCGCGTTCGACCACCCGGCCGTGCCCGAAGGCCACGCGCTGCGCCGGCACCGGCTCTTCCGGATCGGCCGCCCGCAGCGCTGAAAGCGATGCGTCCCGCTTACTGCGGCTTCGCGCGCGACACGCGCCACACCGCGTTGCCCACGTCGTCGGCCACCAGCAGCGCCCCGCTCCGGTCGAGCGCCACGCCCACCGGCCGGCCCTGCGCCTTCTCGTCGGCGGTGAGGAAGCCGGTCAGGATGTCGACCGGCGGCCCGCTCGGCTTGCCGCCGATGAAGGGCACGAACACCACCTTGTAGCCCGACTTGGGC
>Ga0075370_10000726_pt1 | contig 13103 bp, 10 predicted proteins | sample EndMethybrTD3035_FD_71398 | JGI IMG/M metagenome (GOLD analysis project Ga0075370, IMG submission 71398) | Populus endosphere microbial communities from Tennessee, USA - Endosphere MetaG P. TD hybrid TD303-5 | ecosystem: Host-associated > Plants > Roots > Endosphere | place: USA: Tennessee... | reverse complement strand
TGCGACCGGCGCCGGTCGCACCGGCCACCGGGGTTCGCCAGGCATAGGCAAGCCGCGGATGCCGCGCTCCGCGCTGGGTTGCCTTCACGACCAGCCGGCCGGCAGCGATGTGCTCACGTGCCAGCGGCTCGGGAACGAAGCCGCAGCCCATGCAGCGCAGCTGTGCCTCGATCTTCAGCTGCATGCTGCTGACGGTCAGGACGTCCTGCCCAGGGAGCAGGTTCACCGTCATCGGCGTGAGGCGTTGCGCCGAATCCGCGACTGCGACAGCGCGGTGCTGCAACAGCTCGGCGTCGCTGATCGGTGCGGTCGCGGCGGCGAGCGGGTGATGCGGCGCGACCGCGAACAGGAACTCCATCGCGCCGAGTTCCTTGACCTGAACGCCAGGCGGCGCGCCGCGATCGGCGCCGACGCCGATCGCCAGATCTGCCTGTCCGCTGGTCAGTGCTTCCCACGTGCCGTTCATCACTTCGGTGCGCATGCGCAGCCGGGTGCCGGGCCCGCCCAGCGACGGCGAGTGGGCACTGGAGCCCGGCCGCATGGCCGCGACCTGAGGGCACAGCGCATAGAACGCTTCACACAGTTCGAACATCGTCAGCCGCGAGATCACGCCGTCGACAGCGAGCGTCAGCTGAGTCTCCCAGCCGGTCGCGACGCGCTTCACGCGGTTCGCTACGGCGTCCATCTGGTCGAGCAGGCGGCGGCCCTCGTTCAGCAGCTCCTCGCCGGCAGCTGTCAGCTTGGCCTGGCGCGAGCGGCGGTCGAACAGCAGCACGTCGAGCGCATCTTCGAGCTGCCGCACGCTGTAGGTCAGCGACGATGGCACCTTGCCGAGTTCGCGAGCGGCCGCGGCGAAGCTGCCGGTGCGGGCGATGACATCCATCATCGCGAGCGATTCGGGGGTCAGGACATTGCGGCTGGAACTCATGGCGGGCCGGCGGGCGGCATGAAGTGAGATTGCCGTTCATCTTATTTGAACGATCACTTCAACGCTTGCCGGATGGTTGGCCACGGCACGCGCCCTAAAGTTCCTGCATCGAAAGGAGCGCCACATGATCACCGTGCGCAAATCATCCGACCGAGGCTATGCCGACCACGGCTGGCTCAAGAGCTTCCACAGTTTTTCGTTTGCCGACTACTACGACCCGCGTCACATGGGCTTCGGCAATCTGCGCGTCATCAACGAAGACCGCATCGCGCCGGGCACCGGCTTCGGCACCCATGGCCATCGCGACATGGAGATCGTCAGCTATGTGCTTGCCGGCGAGCTCGCGCACAAGGACAGCATGGGCAACGGCAGCGCAGGCGCGAAGGAAAGCGGCGTGATCCGCCCCGGCGACGTGCAGCGCATGAGCGCCGGCCGCGGCGTGATGCACAGCGAGTTCAACCACGCGCCGAACGACACGACCCACTTCCTGCAGATCTGGATCGAGCCGAGCGTGCGCGGCATCGAGGCGAGTTACGAGCAGAAGCACTTCGATGCCGAGTCCAAGCGCGGCACGCTGCGGCTGGTGGCGTCGCCCGACGGGCGCGACGGCTCCGTCATGCTGCATGCTGATGCATCGATCTACGCCGGGCTGCTCGACGGGTCGCAGGAACTCAAGCGCGAGCTCGACCCCAAGCGGCGTGCGTACCTGCATGTCGTGCGCGGCGAGGTCGAGGCCAACGGGCAGACCCTGCACGCCGGCGATGCGATCGGCCTCGAGCAGGAAGCGGAACTCAGAATCGGCCGATCGGTCGATGCCGAGGTGCTGCTGTTCGATCTGAGGTAGCTGTCCGTCCCCGTTCCCTGTCGTCAACATCAACCTGAAAACGAAACGAGAACTTCATGACCACTCAAACCCAGAACGTCACGGCCTTGCTCGGCCGCATCCTGCTCGCGCTGATCTTCATCACCTCGGGCTTCGGCAAGATCGGCGGCTTCGCCGGCACGGCCGGCTACATCGCGTCGAAGGGCCTGCCGATGGCATCGGTCGTCGCCGCGCTGACGATCGTGATCGAGCTCGGCGGCGGCCTGGCCGTGCTGTTCGGATTCCTGACGCGCTGGGCCGCGCTCGCGCTGGCAGTGTTCTGCGTGCTCGCCGCCGTCATCTTCCACGCCTACTGGGGCGTGCCGCCCGAGCAGGTGATGGGCCAGCAGATCAACTTCTGGAAAAACATCTCGATGGCCGGCGGCTTCCTGGTGCTCGCGGCCTTCGGCGCCGGCGGCATCAGCATCGACGCGAAGCGCGCCAGCTGATCCGGCTCGGCGCTTGACATGAAGGGATCGCCGGCGCGCCTGCGCCCGCGATCCCTTGCTACATTTCCGCCATGGAAACGGCGCTGAAAGTCATGAGCGTGCTGCCGTGGCCCGACTGGGTCGCAGTGGCCTTGTTCTTCGGCGGCTGGGCCGGCTATGCGCACTTCGCGAGATTCAAGTCGGGCGCCCAGCACTCGCTGCTCGCGGCGACGAACCAGGTGCGGCGCCAGTGGATGATGCAGACGACGTTTCGCGAGGTTCGCGTCGTCGACGGCGTCGTGATCCAGAACCTGTCGACCAGCCCGTCGTTCTTCGCCTCGACGACGATCCTGATCATCGGCGGCCTGCTCGCCGTGCTCGGCACCAGCGAGAAGACCACCGAGCTGGTGCGCGACCTGCCGTTCGCCGCGCGCACCTCGACGCTGATCTTCGACATGAAGCTAATGCTCTTGATCGGCATCTTCGTCTATGCGTTCTTCCGCTTCACTTGGTCGATGCGGCAGTACACGTTCGGCGCGTTGCTCGTCGCTGCGGCACCGGAGGCGGAGAAATTCCTGGAGCTCGGCCTGTCGCGCGACGAGTTCGCCGACAAGGCGGGTCGCATCGTCGGCATGGCTGCCGAGACCTTCAACGACGGCTTGCGTGCGTACTACTTTTCGTTCGCGGCGATCGGCTGGTTCTTCTCGCCGATCGTGTTCATGGTCGCCACCGCGGGCGTCGTCTATGTGCTTTATCAGCGCGAGTTCCGATCCGAGGTTCTCGAGGTGCTGCTGACCAGCTAAAGATCGCGGGCGAGCCGCAGCCCGCTGAACTGCCACTGCGCGTCGGGCGGGAAGAAGTTGCGGTAACTCGCGCGCACGTGGCCGGCCGGCGTCGCACACGAGCCGCCGCGCAGCACGTACTGGTTGCACATGAACTTGCCGTTGTATTCGCCCACCGCACCCGGCAGCGGCCGGTAGCCTGGGTAGGCGGCATAGCTCGACTGAGTCCACTCCCAGACGTCGCCGAACATCTGCAGCGGCTCGTCGGCCGCGGCGTCGCCCGCCGGCAGCGGGTGGAACGCGCCGCGGTCGGCGAAGTTGCCACGCGGCGATGTGCCCGGGGTCGAGCGCAGCTGGCGTGCCGCGTGCTCCCATTCGAACTCGGTCGGCAGGCGAGCGCCGGCCCAGCGCGCGTAGGCATCGGCTTCGAAGTAGCTCAGGTGGCACACCGGCGTGTGGGGATCGATCTCGACCAGCCCCTGCAGCGTGTGGTTGCGCCAGCCGTCGCCGTCACGGTGCCAGTACAGCGGAGCGTCGCGACGACCCTGGCGCACCCAGTCCCATCCCATCGAGAGCCACAGCTCGGGCCGGCGATAGCCGGCATCGTCGATGAAGGCGAGGTATTCGCCGTAGGTCACCGGGCGCGATGCAAGTTCGAACGGAGCGACATAGGCGCGGTGACGCGGCGTTTCGTTGTCGAAGCAGAACGTTCCGTCGAGCTCGGCATCGTGGCCGTGCTCGATCAGCCCGCCCGCATAGCCGAACCAGCGCAAGGGTTGCGGATGCACGCTCGTCATCGGCCAGCGTCTCGCATAGGCGGCGCGACCTGGGTTGAAGCTGAGTGCATGCTTGATGTCGGTCAGCAGCAGTTCCTGATGCTGCTGTTCGTGGTGCAGGCCGAGCGTCACCAGTTCCGCGATGTCGTCGCCGCGGGCGGCGAGCAATGTCTGCACGCGGGCGTCGACGTCAGCGCGGTAGCGCTTCACTTCCTCGAGCGTCGGCCGCGTGATCAGCCCGCGCTGGGGCCTCGGGTACTGCTCGCCGACGCCCTGGTAGTAGCTGTTGAACAAGACTCGGAACGCCGGGTCGAACGCCCGAAAGTCAGCCTCATGGCGCTCGAGGATGAAGGTCTCGAAGAACCAGGTGATGTGCGCGAGATGCCACTTGGCAGGGCTCGCGTCGGGCATCGACTGCACCTGGCAGTCCTCTGCCGAGAGCGGCGCTGCGAGCGCCAGCGAGTACTGCCGCACTGCTGCGTAACGCCGCGCGAGGTCGCCGCCCCCAGGCAGGGACGAGGAATGCTTCGCAGACGCCGGGACGATGGTCGGGTTCATTGCCTGGATACTGCCGGTTCGATGGCAGTGGTCGTTGCGCGAGCAGCCCACCTTACACCGTTTGCGACGGTGCCAGTGTGACGTCCAGGGATTCCCGTTGATCGAAGACGAAACAGTGTCCGTCAAAGTGTTTGCCGCCCGCGTGCTCGAAGTAGCGCAGGATGCCGCCCTCGAGCTGCAGCACGTTCTCGATGCCGGCCTCGGCCATCAGCAGGGCCGCCTTCTCGCAGCGGATGCCGCCGGTGCAGTAGCTGACGACGGTCTTGCCCTCGAGCTCGTGGCGACGCTCTTGCAGCGCCTGCGGAAAGTCGCTGAAGCGGGTGAGGCCCCAGTCGAGCGCGCCCTGGAAGCGGCCGTGACCGACCTCGAAGGCGTTGCGCGTGTCGAGCGTGACGACCGGGCGGCCCGCATCGTCGTGGCCGGCATCGAGCCAGCGTGCCAGCGTGATCGGATCGACGGCCGGCGCCCGCTGCGCCTGTGGGCGGATCGTCGGGCAGTTCATCCGGATGATCTCGCGCTTGACCTTGACGATCAGACGGCGGAACGGCGCGGCGTCGGACCAGCTCTCCTTCGCGTCGAGATCGGCCAGATCGGGATGGCTGCGCAGCCACGCGATGAACTCGCGCAGTGAGGCCGTGGCACCGGCAAGGAACAGGTTGATCCCCTCATCGGCCAGCAGCACCGTGCCTTTCAGTGCGCACGCGTGGGCTTGTGAGCGAATGCTCGCGCGCCACCGCTCTGTGTCGCTCAAGCCGACGAACTTGTACGCAGAGACGTTCAGGACCTGATTCACCGCGCGATTTTACCGGGCGGCGGCCTCCTAGAATGCCCGCCATGGCCTTCGTTCATCTGCGCACCCACACCGAATTTTCCGTCGTCGATGGCACCCTGCGGGTCGACGACGCGGTGCACGCGGCGGCAGCGGACAAGCAGGGCGCGCTCGCGATCACCGACCTGTCGAATCTGTTCGGGGCGGTCAAGTTCTACAGCGCCGCGCGCAAGGCCGGTGTCAAGCCGATCCTCGGTGCCGATGTGTGGCTCGAACCCGAAGGCGGCGAGAAGGCGGCGAGTCGCCTGGCGATCCTCGTCTGCAGCCGTCCGGGCTACCTGAATCTGTGCGAGCTGTTGTCCCGTGCATGGTTGCATGGCGGACAGCGTGCCCAAGCCACGGTGCAATGGGCCTGGCTCGGCGAACTCGGCGAGGGCCTGATCGTGCTCTCGGGCGCCGAGCTCGGGCCGATCGGGCAGGCGCTTGCGGGCGGCGACCAGGCGCGCGCGCAAGCCCTCGCGAGCCGCCTCGCTCAGTTGTTCCCGAATCGTTTCTACATCGAGCTGCAGCGCGCCGGCCTGCCGGGCAACGAGGCGCATGTGCGTGCCGCGGTCGCGCTCGCGGCGAGCCTGAAGCTGCCGGTCGTCGCGACGCACCCGATCCAGTTTCTCGCCCCTGACGACTTCGAGGCTCACGAGGCGCGCATCTGCGTGGCCGAGGGCGAGATGCTCGGCAACCCGCGCCGAGTCAAGCGTTTCGGGCGTGAGCAGTATTTCAAGACGCAGGCGCAGATGGAGGCGCTGTTCGCCGACCTGCCCAGCGCGGTGGCGAATACTGTCGAGATCGCGAAGCGCTGCAATCTGAGCCTGGTGCTCGGCAAGCCGCGGCTGCCGGACTTCCCGACGCCGTTGATCGACGGCAGGCCGATGCCGATGGAGGACTACTTCCGCATCGCCTCGCACGAGGGCCTGGAAGCGCGCCTCGCGCAGCTCTACCCTGATGAAGCGCAGCGCGCGGCGCAGCGCCCTCGTTATGTGGAGCGGCTCGACTTCGAGATCAACACGATCCTGAAGATGGGCTTCCCGGGCTACTTCCTGATCGTTGCCGACTTCATCAACTGGGCGCAGGGCCACGGCTGCCCCGTCGGGCCGGGGCGCGGATCGGGTGCCGGCTCGCTCGTGGCCTACGCGCTCAACATCACGGGCCTCGACCCGCTGCAATACAACCTGCTGTTCGAGCGTTTCCTGAATCCGGAGCGGGTGTCGATGCCCGACTTCGACATCGACTTCTGCCAGGGCAACCGCGACCGCGTGATCGACTACGTGAAGCAGAAGTACGGCCGCGATGCCGTCAGCCAGATCGCGACCTTCGGCACGATGGCCGCCAAGGCGGCGTTGCGCGACGTCGGCCGCGTGCTCGGAATGGGTTACGGCCATGTCGACTCGATCGCGAAGCTGATCCCCGCGCCGCCGGGCAAGACCGTCACGCTGGCCAAGGTGCCCGAGAAGCCCGACCCCGGCATCATCTACGCGCGCAAGGAGGCGCCGGAGCTCGAGCAGCGCGAGGCCGCCGAAGAGGAGGTGGCCGAGCTGCTGTCGCTCGCCGCGCGCGTCGAGGGCATGGTGCGCAACGTCGGCATGCACGCGGGCGGCGTGCTGATCGCGCCCGGCAAGATCACCGACTTCTGCCCGCTGTACATGCAGCCCGGCAGCGACAGCGCGGTCAGCCAGTTCGACAAGGACGACGTCGAGGCGATCGGCCTCGTGAAGTTCGACTTCCTGGGCCTCGCGACGCTGACCATCCTCGAGCTCGCGAAGGAGTTCATCGTCGCGCGTCGTCCGCAGCACAAAGACTTCGACTACGACAAGCTGCCTCTGACCGACCCGCGTGTCTACAAGCTGTTCTCGGAAGGGCGGACCGAGTCGGTGTTCCAGTTCGAAAGTGCCGGCATGCAGCGCATGTTGAAGGACGCGAAGCCGACCCGCATCGAAGACCTGATCGCGCTGAACGCGATGTTCCGGCCGGGTCCGATGGAGAACATCCCGACCTTCTGCGCGCGCAAGCACGGCAAAGAGGAGGTGAGCTATCCGCACCCGCTGCTCGAGACCGTGCTCGGCGAGACCTATGGCGTGATGGTCTATCAGGAGCAGGTGATGCAGGCCGCGCAGGTGCTGGGCGGTTACTCGCTCGGCGGCGCCGACCTGCTGCGCCGCGCGATGGGCAAGAAGAAGCCCGAGGAGATGGCCAAGCACCGCGAGATATTCCGGGAGGGCGCGGCCAAGAAGGAGATCTCGGCCGACGTGGCCGACGAGGTCTTCGACCTGATGGAGAAGTTCGCGGGCTACGGCTTCAACAAGTCGCACGCCGCCGCGTACTCCCTGCTCGCGTACCACACGGCCTGGATCAAGGTGCATTGCACGGCCGAGTTCTTCGCGGCGAACATGACGATCGAGATGGACGACACGGACAAGCTGCGCGTGCTGCTGCTTGACGCGAAGACCTTCGACATCGTGCTGCACGCACCCGATGTGAACAAGGGCGTCTATCGCTTCGAGCCGGTGTCGGACCAGTCGATCCAGTTCGGCCTCGGCGCGATCAAGGGCACGGGGCATGGGGCGATCGACGCGATCGTCGCCGCACGCCAGGAAGGTGGCCCGTTCACGAGCCTGTTCGACTTCTGCGCGCGGGTCGATCGCCAGCGCATCAACAAGCGTGTCGTCGAGGCGCTGATCAAGGCCGGCGCCTTCGATGCGCTGCATCCGGAGCGCTCGCGAGCGCTCGCGAGCGTGAGCCTCGCGCTGGACTGGGCGAGCACGCAGGCGGCCCATGCGGATCAGGGCGGGCTGTTCGACTTCGGAGACGACAGTGGCGCCGCGCATGGCGCGAGCACGCAGGAGCCCGAGCTGGTTGCCGCGGAGCCGTGGGACATCAAGGAACGGCTGACCTTCGAGAAGAGCGCGCTCGGTTTCTACCTCTCGGGCCATCTGTTCGACCAGAGTGCCGACGAAGTGAGGCGTTTCGCGAAGCGGCGCATCGCCGATCTGCTCGACAGCCGCGAGCCGCAGCTGCTTGCCGGCATCGTCAGCGACCTGCGCGTCGTCAACGGCCAGCGCGGGCGCGTGGCGATCTTCAAGCTCGACGACAAGACCGAGCCGATCGAAGCGGTCGCGAACGAGGACGTGCTGAATGCGAACCGCGACCTGTTGAAGGAAGACGAGTTGATCATCGTGCAGGGAAAGGTCCAGCCGGACCGCTTCTCGGGCGGCCTGCGCCTGAACGTCGCGCAGGTCTGGGATCTGGCCGCGGCGCGCTGCCGCTTCGGCAAGTACCTGCGCGTCGATGTCAATGGCAGCGTGCCGCCGGTGGCCGAGGTGCTGCGCGACTTTCCTTCGCGCCGCGTCGCGACCGAACACGGCGATCTCGCGCAGGGGCTGACGGTGCGGTTGCAGTTGCTGCGAGAGCATGCGAGCGGCGAGCTCGATCTCGGCGACGCGGCGCGCTTCTACCCGACCGATGCGGCGATCGATCGCTGGCGTGCCGGCGCGCACAACGGCCGCGCGATGGTCGTCTACGAATGACGGGCGCCGCGCTGACCGGGCTGGTGTTGACCGGCGGCGGCGCGCGCGCGGCGTACCAAGTCGGGGTGCTGAAGGCGGTTGCGCGCATCCGGCGGCAAAGCGGGTTCGCTGCCGACAATCCGTTTCCGGTGATCACGGGCACGTCCGCCGGGGCGATCAATGCGGCGGCGCTGGCGTGCCGCGCCGACAACTTCGACGCAGGCGTGCAGACCTTGTGCGACGTGTGGGAGAACTTCCATGCCGAGCAGGTCTATCGCTCCGACTCGCTGGGCGTGATCCGCACCGGCGCACGCTGGCTCACGATGATGTCGATCGGCTGGGTGATCGCGCGCTGGCGCCGCGCGCGCCCGCGCTCGCTGCTCGACAACGCGCCGCTCGAGGCGTTGCTGAACCGGCTCGTCGACGTGAATCGCCTGCAGGCGGTGATGCGTGCCGGACATCTGCATGGCCTGGCCGTCACCGCGTCGAGCTACGGCTCGGGGCTGCATGTGACCTTCTACGATGCCGTCGAGAACATCGTGCCGTGGACGCGCTCGCAGCGCATCGCGGTGCGCGACTCGATCCGCGTGGCGCATCTGTTGGCCTCGTCGGCGATCCCGTTCGTGTTCCCTGCGGTCGCACTGAAGGTCGACGGGCACACCGAATATTGCGGCGACGGTTCGATGCGCCAGGCAGCGCCGATCTCGCCGGCCGTTCACCTGGGCGCACAGCGCATCCTGATCGTCGGCGCCGGCCGCATGCACGAACCGCCGGGTCAGCGCGCCGGCAGCGACGAATACCCGAACCTTGCGCAGATCGCCGGGCATGCGCTGTCGAACATCTTCCTGGATGCGCTGGCGGTCGACGTCGAGCGGCTGCAGCGCATCAACAGCACGCTCGCCTTGCTGACGCCCGAAGCGCGCGCCGCGACGAGCCTGAAGCCGCTCGACGTGCTGGTGATCGCACCGAGCCAGCGGCTCGACGACATCGCGGCGAAACATCTCGGCAGCCTGCCGATCCCGATCCGCGCCATGCTGCGCGGGCTCGGCGTGCAGGGCAAGGGCGACGACGCGCGCGGCGCGGCGCTCGCGAGCTATCTGCTGTTCGAGGCGCCGTACACGCGCGAGCTGATGGCGCTCGGCGAGCACGACACCGAAGCGCGCCGCGACGACGTGCGGCGCTTCTTCGGCTGGGACTGAGCCCGGGCTATCACTTCTTGGCGCCGTCGGCCTTCGATGGCTTCGCTGCCGCTTTCGGCACCTTGGCCGCGCGGACCGTGCTGTCGGACGACTTGAACTCTGCGCCGTTGACGGTCAGTCCTTCGGCCGAGAGCTTGACCGACTTCGCGGCACCGACGCCCTTGACCCGGGTCTGCAGGTCGGACCAGTCCTTGAACGAGCCGGTCTTGCGCGCCTCGAGAATGCGGCCCGACATCGACGGACCGATGCCCTTGACGGCCTCGAGCTCGGCCTGGTTCGCCTTGTTGACATCGACCGCGGCGAACGCGACGGCAGAGATCAGGGTGAGCAGGCTGGCGACGATGGTGTGAACGATCTTCATGGGTTTTCTCCCTCGGTTGCGCGCCGCGGGATTGCAGCGCTGGGCGGGAGTGTGGGACGCCGTCGGCGCATCGACCATCGCCATCGCGGGGTGGCTCGCAAGAGCACCCACCAAAGCAGGACGCCACTCAGCCTTGCGCGGCGAGCCAGTTCACGTACGCCTTCACGCCGGTCGCGACGTCGGCGAAGGCGTGCGCGCATCCGGTGGCACGCAGGCGGCTCAGGTCGGCCTGCGTGAAGCACTGGTACTTGCCGACCAGCGCCTGCGGAAAGTCGATGTACTCGATCAGGCCCTGCTTGACGAGCTCGGCCTGCGACAACGCCGCCTCGCCCTTCAGCGCACGCGCCGCATTGACCGTGGCGACCGCGACATCGTTGAACGGCTGGGCGCGACCGGTGCCGAGGTTGAAGATGCCGCTCTTGCCGGGGTTCTGCAGGAACCACAGGTTGACCGCGACCACGTCGTCGACGAACACGAAGTCGCGGCTCTGCTCGCCCGGCGCATAACCGCCGTACTCGCCGAACAGCTTGACCTTGCCAGTGTCGCGGAACTGGTTGAAGTGGTGGAAGGCGACCGAGGCCATGCGTGCCTTGTGCTGCTCGCGCGGGCCGTAGACATTGAAGTACCGAAAACCCGCGACCTGCGTCTTGGCGCCGGACAGCATCCGCCGCACGACGTCGTCGAACAGCAGCTTCGAGTAGCCGTAGACATTCAGCGGACGCTCGAATTCGGGCTCTTCGCGAAACGATGCGCTGCCGCCGTAGGTCGCTGCCGAGCTGGCGTACAGAAGGCGCGTGCCCTGGGCCTGGCAGGCGTCGAGCAGATCCTTCGAGCAGCGGTAGTTGGTGTCGAGCATGAAGCGGCCGTCGTGCTCCATCGTGTCGGAGCAGGCGCCCTGGTGCAGCACGGCGTCGATGCGGCCGAACTCGCGCCTTGCGAAGCGTGCGTAGAAGTCGCTCTTGTCGAAATAGTCGCTGAGGCTCGCGCCGAGGAGATTGCGGTACTTCGGGCCGTCGGTCAGGTCATCGACCGCGATCACGTCGTCGATGCCGATCGCGTTCAGGCCGTGGACGAGATTGCTGCCGATCATGCCGGCCGCGCCGGTGACGACGACTTTCATGCCGATTCCTTCTTCGCAAAGAGTTCGTCGAACGTGACGCTCGCGGTGCCGAACTTGCCGACGACGATGCCGCCGGCGCGGTTCGCGTGGCGCATCGCTGTCCGCAGGTCCAGCCCACCGGCGAGCATCGCCGCGAGCGTCGCAATCACTGTGTCACCCGCGCCGGTGACGTCGAACACCTCGCGCGCTTCGGCGGGAATCCGCGTGTGGCTCGGCTGCCCGTTCTGCTCGTCGAACAGCGACATGCCATCTTCTGAGCGCGTCAGCAGCAGGGCCGCCAGCCCGAGGTCGCGGCGCAGCGCGTGCGCGCGCTCGTGCAGCTGCGCCTCGCTGCTCCATTGACCGATCACCTGCGCCAGCTCGGCGCGATTCGGCGTGATCACCGTGGCGCCCGTGTAGCGCGTGTAATCGTCGCCCTTGGGATCGACGAGCACAGGCTTGCCGGCAGCGCGCGCCAGTTCGATCATGCGTGGAATGTGGGTGAGCCCGCCCTTGCCGTAGTCGGAGAACAGCACGGCATCGTGCTCGGCCAGCAGCCGCTCGTAGTCGGCCAGCATGCCGGCCAGCACTTCATGGTCGGGCTGGTTCTCGAAGTCGACGCGGATCAGCTGTTGCGAGCGGCCGATCACGCGCAGCTTGACGATCGTGTAGAGCTGCGGATCGCTGCCGAGCACCGCTCGCACGCCTTCGCGCTCGAGCAGGCCGCGCAGCTTGCGCGCCGGTTCGTCGTCGCCGACGACGGTCAGCAGCGTCGCCTGCGCACCGAGGGACTTGACGTTCAGCGCCACGTTGCCGGCACCGCCGAGGCGCTCCTCCTCGCGGTTCACGCGCACCACCGGCACCGGGGCTTCGGGCGAGATGCGGTCGACGGCCCCGAACCAGTAGCGGTCGAGCATGGCGTCGCCGACGATCAGCACGCGGGCTGCGGCAAGCTGGGCGCGGGTGGGCGCGTTCATCAAAGATCCTCGAGACGTTGCGGCGGATAGCTGTCCCAGCTCAGGCAGCCGGGGCATTGCCAGAAGTAGTGTTGCGCTTCGAACGCACAGGCGGCGCAGCGGTAGCGATGCAGCGGCTGCGCTGCCCGTGTGACTGCGTCGCGCACCGGTGCGCATGCGGCAGCCGCTTGCTCGTCGGCCATCGGCTGAGCGAGGAAGGCTTGGGCGGCGGCCAGTGTGGGGTGGCTGCGAAGGTGGGCCCGAACGCGTTCCTGTTGCCGGGCGGTATCGCTGTCGAGCAGGCCGATCGCGCTCAGCAGGTCCATGGTCGGCGCGCGCCGATAGAGCTCGAGCAGTTGCTCCAGCGCGGCGGCGGGTTCGCCCGCGGCGATGGCTGCGTTTGAATAGTCGCGCGCAACGAGATTGAAGGCGGTGGGATGGGTGACGACCAGCACGCCCCACAGCGAAAGCGCCTCGGCATGTGCACCGGCACGCACTGCGCGCTGGCCCGCGAGCACAAGCGGCCTCGCCGCCTGCGGGGCCGCGTCGCGAGCGCGGCGCACGGCAGCGTCGGCCTCGTCGGTCTGTTGCTTCGCGTCGGCCTCCAGCGCGACCTCGCACCAGTAGTGCGCGATGCGCGAGGCGAACGAGCCGATGCCGCGATGCTCCAGCTTCTGCGCGTCGTCGACGGCGGCGCGCCAGTCGCGGCCGCGTTCGTGCAGCGTGAGCAGTGCGAGGCGCGATTCGGTGTCGAACGCGGTGCCTTCGAGCGCTTGATAGGCCTGCTCGGCGCGGTCGAGAAGGCCGGCGCGCATGAAGTCCTGCGCG
>Ga0075370_10000725_pt1 | contig 13109 bp, 12 predicted proteins | sample EndMethybrTD3035_FD_71398 | JGI IMG/M metagenome (GOLD analysis project Ga0075370, IMG submission 71398) | Populus endosphere microbial communities from Tennessee, USA - Endosphere MetaG P. TD hybrid TD303-5 | ecosystem: Host-associated > Plants > Roots > Endosphere | place: USA: Tennessee... | reverse complement strand
GACGTCAGCACCGTCATGGGCACTGCCCAGGCCAGTGGGCTCGCGATGGTGGCCGCGGCGCGCCGCGGCCACCATCGCGAGCCCACTGGCCTGGGCAGTGCCCATGACGGTGCTGACGTCGGAGCGTGCGAAGACCCGCTCGACGGCGACGGCGTCCGGCCGGTGCTCCTCGATCCAGGCCTCGATGCCCCGCTCGATGCTCACCAGGCGCTCGGGCACCGGGACCGTCGACGACGTACGGATCACTCCGACGTCGACGAGGCGCAGCGGACGGCCGACCTCACCCTCGACCACGCCGACCCCGCAGCGGGTCAGGCCGGGGTCGATGCCGAGCACGCGCATGGCAGCCTCTCGTCGTCCGAACAGGTGTTCGTACGAACGCTAACGGCGTACGCCGACCAATCGGCGCACGACACGCTGGCTCAGGCGTCGACACCTTCCAGCTCAGCCATCACGTCGTCGGAGACGTCGTAGTTGGCGAAGATGTTCTGCACGTCGTCGAGGTCCTCGAGGACGTCGACCAGGCGGAACATCTTGGCGGCGGCGTCCTTGTCGAGCTCGACCTGCATGTCGGGCACGAACGACGCCTCGGCGGAGTCGTAGTCGATGCCGGCGGCCTGGAGAGCGGTGCGCACGGCGACCAGGTCGGAGGCCTCCGAGACGACCTCGAAGCTCTCGCCGAGGTCGTTGACGTCGTCGGCACCGGCCTCGAGGGTCGCCTCGAGGATGTCGTCCTCGGTGACCGTGCGGGACTCCTGCTCGGTGGGTACGACGACGACGCCCTTGCGGTTGAAGAGGAACGACACCGAGCCCGGGTCGGCCAGCGATCCGCCGTTGCGGGTCATCGCCGTGCGCACCTCCATCGCGGCCCGGTTCTTGTTGTCGGTGAGGCACTCGATGAGCATCGCGACGCCCGACGGGCCGTAACCCTCGTACATGATCGTCTGGTAGTCCGCGCCGCCGGTCTCGGCGCCGGAGCCGCGCTTGACCGCGCGGTCGATGTTGTCGTTGGGGACCGACGACTTCTTCGCCTTCTGGATGGCGTCGTAGAGGGTGGGGTTGCCGGCCGGGTCACCGCCGCCCATCCGGGCCGCGACCTCGATGTTCTTGATCAGCTTGGCGAACATCTTGCCGCGCTTGGCGTCGATGACGGCCTTCTTGTGCTTCGTGGTCGCCCACTTGGAGTGGCCAGACATCAGCTCTCTTCTCGGTCTACTCGCTCGACTGCAAGCCCGCTCCGGACAGGAACAGCGCGTGGATCCGGCTGTCACCGCCCACCTCGGGGTGGAACGACGTCGCCATCAGTGCGCCTTGCCGGACCGCGACGATCCTACCGGCGGCCGGGCCGGCCTCCACCCGGGCGAGCACCTCGACCCCGTCGCCGACCTGCTCGACCCACGGTGCCCGGATGAAGACCGCGTGCACGGGGCCCGCCACACCCGTCACCTGCAGGTCCTCCTCGAACGAGTCGACCTGGCGGCCGAAGGCGTTGCGGCGCACCGTGATGTCGAGACCGCCGACGGTCTCCTGGCCCTCCACGCCGTCCTCGACCCGGTCCGCCAGGAGGATCATCCCGGCACACGTCCCGAGCACCGGCAGCCCTGCGGTCACCCGCTCGCGCAGCGGCTCGAGGACCTCGAAGGTGCGGGCCAGCTTGGCCATGGTCGTGGACTCCCCGCCGGGCAGGACCAGCGCGTCGACGGCGGCGAGCTCCGCCGGCCGGCGTACGCCGAGCGCCTCGACGCCCAGGCCGGCCAGGGCCTGCAGGTGCTCGCGCACGTCGCCCTGCAGCGCGAGGACGCCGACGCGGGGTGCAGTGCTCACCGGCCGATCGTAGGGACCTGCCGGCGAGGGTCAGTGCAGGGTGCCGCTCCGGACGGAGGGTGCCTGGCTCTGGTTGCGGCGGGTCCGGACCCGAACCGCGACCCCGGCGGCCACGACCAGCAGGATCGGCGCCAGCCACAGCTGCGCACCCGCGGCGTCGAGGAGGGACGGTGGGCCCGCGTCCGCGGAGCGGGCCCCCTTGAGCCGCACCGACAGGCGCACCTCGTCGCTGTCGACGGTCGACCCGATGGGCGCGTTCGCCGCGAAGGTGGCGGTCACCGTGACCGGCACCGACGACTCCGCATCCAGGCCGTCGATGGCCACCTTGCTCGCGCGCATCTCGTCGGAGAACGGCACGGGCTCGACGTGGTCGACCTGGGTGGCGAAGGTGACGTGTCCGTCGAGCACGAGCTCGTCCGTCGAGCGGCACACCACCGTGACCACGGCGTCCACCGGCGCGGGACCGCTGTTCTTCACGTAGACGATGGCGCTGCGCACCTCGCCCGGCGTCCACGCGTCCTCCGAGGCGAGCAGGGCCCCGTCGACCTGGGAGGTCCAGTGCTCACCGTCGAGGCTGAGCCTGATCTCGTCCGCCGACTCGTCCTCGAACAGGGACAGGACCGCGAACAGGGTGAGGGGGGCGACCACCAGGAGCATGAGCACGACGAGACCCAGGCCGCGGTACGACCTGTCCATCGAGACACCTCCCCCTGCCAGCCGGTACGCCCCTCCTGACGGTCCCGTGCTGCTACCCATGGGAACGGCGGAGACCCTGCGCAGATACGCGTGTTCAGCCGAAAATGGCCGAACGGAGGACGGTTCCCGGCCCCCGGGCCCGCAAATGGCCCGATCGGGCCATGGGAAGCACTAGGGATCGAGGAGCCGCTCGTACGCTGTCTGGACCAGGTCGAGCCGGGCCGCCCAGGGGTCGGGCGCCGCCGCCGCGCCGTCGGGCGTGAAGGTCATCATCTGGCCGCTGTCGGCGGGCGGCCAGCCGTCCGGCTCGCCGTCGGTCGCGAAGTCGACCCACAGGTCCGCGACGGAGTCGGCCAGCTGCTCGGCGTTCGCCACGGGGTGACCCTGCCGGCGTACGTCGTCGAAGACGAACGCCAGCTCCGAGGAGTGCGGCGCCCCGCCGGCGCTGTCGAGGACCGGCTGCGGGGCGATCGCGAAGCGGTAGAGGAAGGCCGGGCCGGAGTGCAGTGCCACGAGGTGGCGAGCGGGCTCGGTGAACAGGAGGTCCGCCACCAGGTGCCGGTCCAGCTCGGCCTGGTCGCCGTACGCCGCCAGGAGCTCGGGCCGGAGCTCCGCGAGCAGCAGGTCCCGGACCCGGCCGGCCGCGGGCCCGGGCGAGGGGAACCCGCCACCCACCTCGAGGTCCGTCGTGCCGGCGAGGTAGGGGACGTCCGCCTCGTCGCCGGCGGCGAACGTGTCCGAGACGCTCACGGGCAGCACGTCGTCGACGACCGGTGCCTCGCCGGAGAGCAGGTCGAGGGGCAGGCGGGCCACGGCCTGCGCGGGCAGGCTCCGCAGCTCCTCGGCGCTCGGGTCCGGCCCGGCGAGAGCGGCCAGCGCGTCCTGCCCGTCCGCCATCGCCTGCTCCCACCCGAGTGGGGTGGTGCGGCCGAGCCCGGACTGGGCCACGGCCCGGTCGAACAGGCCGGCGGCCTCAGGCGAGGACATCAGCGCGTCCACCGACACCGCGCCCGCGGACTGGCCGAAGATCGTCACCCGGTCGGCGTCGCCGCCGAAGGCGGCGACGTTGTCACGGACCCAGCGCAGCGAAGCCACCTGGTCGAGCAGCCCGAAGTTCCCGACCCGTCGATCACCCTCCTGCAGCGCCGGGTGGGCGAGGAAGCCCAGGCGCCCGAGCCGGTAGTTGACGGTCACCAGCACGACCCCGCGGCGGGCGAGCTCCGCTCCTCCGTAGATCGCCTCGCTTCCCGAGCCGGCGACGAACCCGCCACCGTGGAACCAGACCATGACCGGCAGTGGGCGGTCGGCGCCGGCGGGTCGGCGTACGTCGAGGGTCAGGCAGTCCTCGCTGCCCGCGCCGGTCTCGCCGAGGCTCGTGGGCTGGCCCTGCAGGCAGATCGGTCCCGACTCCGCGGCCTCGCGTACGCCGGTCCAGGGCTCGGGCTGCTCGGGCGGGCGCCACCGCAGGTCGCCGACCGGCGGCGCGGCGTACGGGAGCCCGCGCCAGAAGCGGATCCCGTCGACGTCCACGCCCCGGACGGTGCCGGCGGCAGTGTCGACCACCAGGCCGGGTGCGCCGGCGTCCGCGCCGGGGGCCGGGTCGTCCGCGCGGCAGCCCGCGGCGCCGAGCGCGAGGGTCGCGACCAGGAGGGTGCCGACCCAGCGCGCTCGCACTACCAGCCGCGCTCGGCGAGCCGGTGCGGCTGCGGGATGTCCTCGACGTTGATGCCGACCATGGCCTCGCCGAGGCCGCGGGAGACCTTCGCGACGACGTCGGGGTCGTCGTGGAAGGTCGTGGCCTTGACGATGGCCTCGGCCCGCTGGGCGGGGTTGCCCGACTTGAAGATGCCCGAACCGACGAACACGCCCTCGGCGCCGAGCTGCATCATCATCGCCGCGTCCGCCGGGGTGGCGATGCCGCCCGCGGTGAACAGCACGACCGGCAGCTTGCCGCGCCGGGCGACCTCGACGACCAGGTCGTGCGGGGCCTGGAGCTCCTTCGCCGCGACGTACAGCTCGTCGTCCTCCATCGAGGTGAGCCGGCGGATCTCGGCGCGGATCGTGCGCATGTGGGTGACCGCGTTGGAGACGTCGCCCGTGCCGGCCTCGCCCTTGGAGCGGATCATCGCCGCGCCCTCGGTGATCCGGCGCAGGGCCTCACCGAGGTTGGTGGCGCCACACACGAACGGGACCGTGAAGGCCCACTTGTCGATGTGGTTGGCGTAGTCGGCGGGCGTCAGCACCTCGGACTCGTCGACGTAGTCGACGCCCAGGCTCTGCAGCACCTGCGCCTCGGCGAAGTGGCCGATCCGCGCCTTCGCCATGACCGGGATGGAGACCGCCTCGATGATCGAGTCGATCATGTCCGGGTCGCTCATCCGGGACACGCCGCCCTGGGCGCGGATGTCGGCGGGCACCCGCTCCAGAGCCATGACCGCGACGGCGCCTGCGTCCTCGGCGATCTTGGCCTGGTCGGCGGTGACGACGTCCATGATCACGCCGCCCTTGAGCATCTCGGCCATGCCGCGCTTGACGCGGGTCGTGCCGGTGACGATCTCTTCTGACGACTGCTCGGGGGACTGCTCGGCCATGCCCTGAGTCTAGGTCTGCGGAGGTCCGGAAGCCGATTCGGTATCGGGCCGCGCGACCGCCTGGCGCCGGACCTTGAGGATCCGCTGCACGACGGTGATCGTGCTCAGCGCGGCGATCAGCCAGAGCGCCACCTCGTAGATCTCGGGTACGCCGAGCACGTCGCCGAAGAACGCCGGGACCAGCAGCCCCACCAGCCGGTCCGGCCGCTCGGCCAGGCCGGTCTTGGCGTCGTACCCGAGCTGCTCGCCCTTGGCCCGGGCGTACGACGTGATGCTGCCCATCACGAGGCAGACGAGCGTCACGCAGAGCATGACCCGGTCCTCGGCCTGCCAGGCGAAGAACAGGGCCATGCCTCCGAACAGGGCGGCGTCGGCCACCCTGTCGAGCGTCGAGTCGAGGAACGCGCCGAAGCTGCTGGAGCGGCCGAGCTTGCGCGCCATCGCGCCGTCGATCAGGTCGCTGAAGACGAACGCCGTGACCACCAGGACGCCCTGCCAGACCATCCCCTGGGGGAAGAACACGAGCGCGCCGGCCGACACCCCCACGGTGCCCACGACGGTCACCAGGTCGGGGCTGATCCCGAGCTTGATGAAGAGGTTGACGAACGGCGCCAGCATGACGCCCTGCCAGAAGGCCTTGAATCTGTCCAGCATGGTGAGGCGAAGGCTAGGCCATGTCCTGCTGCGACTCGCTCCACGCGGACGAAAGCAGGGCACGGGTGTCGACGAGCAGCTCGGGCAGTGTCTTGGTACGGCCGATGATCGGCATGAAGTTCTGGTCGCCCAACCATCGTGGGACGACGTGCTGGTGCAGGTGCGCCGCGATGCCGGCGCCGGCGATCGGCCCCTGGTTCATGCCGATGTTGAACCCGTCGGCCCCGGAGACCGACCGGACCACCCGCATCGCCTGCCGGGTGAGGTCGGCCATCTCGGCCGCCTCGGCGTCGGTCGTCTCGGTGTAGTCGGCGATGTGGCGGTAGGGGCAGACCATCAGGTGGCCCGGCGCGTAGGGGTAGAGGTTGAGGACGGCGTACGTCAGCTCGCCGCGGCGTACGACGAGCCCGTCCTCGTCGCTCATCGCCGGGATCCGGCAGAACGGGCACTCCCCCGACGTCCCGTCGGCCGGCTTGTTCTCCCCACGGATGTAGGCCATCCGGTGCGGGGTCCACAGGCGCTCGAGGTCGTCGGGCCCGCCCACGCCGTCCTGCTGGAGCGTCTCGTCAGTCATCGCGCCCAGCCTAGGGTGGAGGAATGGTGGCTCCGGTCCTGCGCCCCGCCACCGCCGCGGACATGGCCGCCGTCGCCGACATCTGGCACGCCGCCTGGCACGTGTCCCACCCGGGACACGTCCCGGACGGCCTCACCGAGGCGCGCACCCTGGCGGCCTTCCACGAGCGGACGCCGGCCCGGGTCGCCGACACCAGCGTCGCCGAGGTGGACGGGGTGGTCGTCGGCTTCACGATGGTCGCCGGCGACGAGGTGGAGCAGGTCTTCGTGGACCCCGCGCACCACGGCTCCGGGGTCGCCGGACCGTTGCTCGCCGAGGCCGAGCACCGGGTCGCCGCCGCCGGGCACGCCGAGGCCTGGCTGGCCGTCGTGGTCGGCAACGCCCGCGCCAGGCGGTTCTACGAGCGGCACGGCTGGACCGACGGCGGGGACCTCGCCTACGTCGTCAGCGCGGGCGGTACGACGTACACCTCGCCGTGCCGCCGCTACGTCAAGGGGCTGTGAACCAGCGCCCCAGGTCGGCCTCGACACCAGGGCACGTGACGTTCTTGTCGCGGCTGTCCTGGACCCACTGGCCCAGCACCGCCTCGCCGCCCTGGATCACCCAGTCGCGACCGCACCGGTCCTCCGCCTCGGCCCGCGAGGTCTGGCCGGCCGCCCGCCACTCGGGGACCCCCAGCGACAGGTCGCCGACGAGGGACTCCCAGATGTAGGGAGTGGAGTAGACGCCGACGCGGTAGCCGGCGTCGAGGTAGCCCTGTGCTGCCCCGACCACCACCTGGGCGTTCGCGGACGTGTCGGCGCTCCACTCGTAGAACGGCACCTGCTCGACATCGAGCCAGACGATCGGCGTCGTCTCGAGACCGGTCGCCTCCATCGACGCGACGTTGAACTGCGCCTGGGCGTAGCCGGCGTCGCGGAGCCCGCCGTGCTGCTCCTGCGCGGCCTCGTCGGGCCAGCTGATGACCGAGTACGCCGCCAGGAGCAGCCCCTGCTGCTTCGCCCACGCGACCTGGTCGGCCAGGCACGGGTTGGCGTGGAAGCCCGGCCCGTTCGTCAGGCCGATCACGACGTACTCCGCCTCCGCGGTGGGCATCGGCTGCCCGGAGGTCTCCTTGTGCTCGATCCCCATGCCGGGCGGGCACTGGGGCCAGCTGATGTCGGCGCCGAGCACCGGTGCGTCCCGGGGCGGGATCGCGTTCTCCTGCGCGTTGAGGATGGCGGCCTGCTCCTGCGCGGCCGCGGCCAGCTGGACGAGCTCCTCCTGCCGCTGTAGCTCCTCCTCGTCCACGGGCGGCGCCGTCGGCAGCTCTGCGGTCGCCGACGGCCCGGTGACCACGGAGGCGTCCGGGTCCTTGGGCTCCGCCTCCCCGACGTACGTCGGCTCGCTGGAGCAGCCCGCCGCGAGCAGCAGCACCGCGGCGAGCAGCGGCCTCATACCTGCTCGCGCGACTCCACCGCGGCCACGACCCGGGCGATCGCCTCGCCGATGCTGACGCCGTTGTCCTGGCGGCCGTCGCGGTAGCGGAACGACACCGCGCCCGCGGCGACGTCGTCGTCACCGGCGATCATCATGAACGGCACCTTCTGCAGCTGCGCGTTGCGGATCTTCTTCTGCATCCGGTCGTCGGACTCGTCGATCTCGACGCGGATCCCGGCCGCCTGCATGTTGCGCGCCACCTCGTGGAGGTAGTCGTGGTGCCGCTCGGCGATCGGGATCCCCTGCACCTGGACCGGCGCCAGCCAGGGCGGGAACGCGCCGGCGTAGTGCTCGACCAGGACGCCGATGAACCGCTCGATCGATCCGAACTTCGCGGAATGGATCATCACCGGCTGCTGGCGCGAGCCGTCCGGAGCGACGTACTCGAGGTTGAAGCGGTCCTCCGACGGCTGGTTGAAGTCGTACTGGATGGTCGACATCTGCCAGGTGCGGCCGATCGCGTCGCGCGCCTGCACCGAGACCTTCGGGCCGTAGTAGGCCGCGCCACCCGGGTCGGGCACGAGCTCGAGCCCGGACTCGATGCAGACGTCCTCGAGCACCTTGGTGGCGATCTCCCAGTCCTCGTCGGACCCGATGAACTTGTCCGGCTTGGAGTCGTCGCGGGTCGACAGCTCGAGGTAGAAGTCGTCGAGCCCGAAGTCCCGGAACAGCCCGAGGCAGAACTCGAGCAGGTGCTTGATCTCCGCCGGTGCCTGCTCCTTGGTGACGTAGGAGTGCGAGTCGTCCTGGGCGAACCCGCGCACCCGGGTGAGGCCGTGGATGACGCCCGACTTCTCGTGCCGGTAGACACTGCCGAACTCGAACAGCCGCAGCGGCAGCTCGCGGTAGGACCGCTGGCGCGACCGGAAGATCAGGTTGTGCATCGGGCAGTTCATCGCCTTGAGCCGGTAGTCCATGCCGTCGACGTCGAGGGGCGGGAACATCCCCTCGCCGTAGTAGGGCAGGTGGCCCGAGGTGTAGAAGAGCCCCTCCTTGGCGATGTGCGGGGTGCCGACGTACTGGAAGCCCTCCTCGATGTGCCGGCGGCGGACGTAGTCCTCCATCTCCCGCTTGATCACACCGCCCTTCGGGTGGAAGACCGGCAGGCCGGAGCCGATCTCGTCCGGGAACGAGTAGAGGTCGAGGTCGCGACCGAGCTTGCGGTGGTCGCGGCGCTCGGCCTCCTCGATCCGGTGCAGGTGCTCGTCGAGCGCCTCCTTGGACTCCCAGGCGGTGCCGTAGATGCGCTGGAGCTGCTTGTTCTTCTCGTCGCCGCGCCAGTAGGCCGCCGCCGAGCGCATCAGCTTGAACGCCGGGATCCGCTTGGTGGTGGGCAGGTGTGGGCCGCGGCACAGGTCGCTCCAGGCGACCTCGCCGTCGCGGCGGATGTTGTCGTAGATGGTGAGCTCGCCGGCACCGACCTCCGCTGACGCGCCCTCGGCGGCGTCCTCGGCGTTGCCCGCGCCCTTGAGACCGATCAGCTCGACCTTGTAGGGCTCGTCCTGCAGCTCGTCGAGCGCGTCGGCGTCGGTGGTGACCCGTCGCGAGAAGCGCTGCCCCTCCTTGATGATCTTGCGCATCCGGGTCTCGATCTTCTCGAGGTCCTCGGGCACGAACGGGGTCTCTACGTCGAAGTCGTAGTAGAACCCGTCGGTGATCGGGGGGCCGATGCCGAGCCGGGCGTCGGGGAACAGGTCCTGCACCGCCTGCGCCATCACGTGCGCGGTCGAGTGCCGCAGGATGTCGTGCCCGTCGGCGCTGTCGATGGGCACGCCCTCGACCTCGTCGCCGTCCTGCAGCTCGTAGGACAGGTCCTTCAGCTCGCCGTTGACCCGGGCCGCGACGACGTCCGGCTCGTCCTTGAAGGGCTCCCATGCCTTGGTGCCCGTCGTGACCGCCACGTCCGCACGCTCACCTGCGTGGACGAGGACGATCTTCAGCTCGGACATGCGTCGATCGTAACGACGGGCGTACGCCGCCCGCCTGCGGGTTTCCGAGCACCCGCGCGAGGTGCAGGGTCGCGGCGGGGGGACCGCGACCCTGCACCGGAGCCGGTCAGACCAGTGCTTCGGGGCCCATCCGCCGGCTGTTCTGAGGACCGACCCGCACGTCCGCCGGGTCCGCCCCGGCGGCGACCTCGCGGCCGTCACCGATGCCTCCCCTGTCGGTGTCGTAGTCGAGCGGGTTGGTCTTGTGGCGGCCGAACTTCTTGTTCTTCGCGCCCGTGATCTCGGCGCGGTCCCTGAGACCGTCTCGGTCGGAGTCGGCCACGGCGGGGTTGCTCTTCAGGCGGGGCAGGAAGTAGCCGCCGTCCTTCGCGACCACCTTCTGATGGACCTTGAAGCCCTTGACCTCCTTGCCGTCCTTGATCCGGTCGCCGTCGGTGTCCTTGACGCAGGGGTTGGTCCGCACCTTGCCGATGCGCACCGTGCCCGTCCGGGTCCGGACCTTCTTGCCCATCCGGAAGCCCCGGAACTCCTTGCCGTCCTTGAGCTTGTCGCGGTCGGTGTCCTTGCGCCGGGGGTTGGTGCGACACAGCGTGCCCGGCAGCCCGTTGACCTCGGCGCCGTCGGTGAGGGCGTCACCGTCGGTGTCGGCCCTGGTCGGGTCCGTGCCGTGGTCCTTGACCTCCGCGCCGTCGTCGAGGCCGTCGTCGTCGGAGTCGGTCCGCACCGGGCTGGTGTGGTGGTCCTTGACCTCCGCGCCGTCCGTGAGGCCGTCACCGTCGGAGTCCGCGACGGTGGGGCTGGTGTCGTGGACCTGGATCTCCTCGCCGTCCTCGAGGCCGTCACCGTCGGTGTCGGGGTCGGCCGGGTCGGTGCCGCTCGTGGCCTCCTGGATGTCGGTCAGGCCGTCGCCGTCCGCGTCGTTGGCCAGCGGCGAGTCGTCGGAGGAGTCGAGCGGGTTCGTGCCGGCCGTGACCTCGGTCCCGTCCGGTACGCCGCCGTGGTCGGTGTCGGGGTTCAGCGGGTCGGTGCCGTACTCGCCGATCTCCGCGCCGTCGGGCAGCTGGTCGTCGTCGGTGTCGGCGTCGGTCGGGTCGGTGAGGTGCGTACCGACCTCCTTGCCATCGTCGAGACCGTCGTCGTCGGTGTCCGCGTCGTTCGGGTCGGTCCCGAGCTCTCCCTCCTGCGAGCTGGAGAGCCCGTCGCCGTCCGGGTCGCTGGCCGTGGTCACCTGGCAGTCGACCCCGCCGGCGGGCGCGTCCGCGGCGACCCGCATGGGCGCCACCCCGAACGTGGTCTGCGCGACGGTCTGACCAGCGAGGCCCACCTGCGCCGAGATCTCGAGCAGGTTGACCAGCTCGGCCTCGGCGTGCGAGCCGCTGGAGCTGTCGGTGGGGGTGAACCCGGTGATCTGCACGTTCGCCGTCAGCGCCGGGTTGTCGGGGATCCCCACCGGGATGTCGACGGGCTGGCCGTTGAGCGGGATGTCGATGACCTCCGGGCCCACCTTCACGGTGACCGTCGGCGGGCTGTCGAAGCCGGCCGTGGCCACGGTGCCGTCGGAACGGCCGCGCAGCACGACCGGAGACTCGACCCGCACGGTGGCCGCGCCGCCGATGAGCTGGATGTCGCCGATGCTGGTCCTGGTGACCGCTTCGACCGCGGCGCCCCCGTCCGTGCGGTCGACGAGCGCGGTCGAGGTGTCGGCCTGGGCCTCGCCCATCCGGGCCAGGAACTCCAGTCCGGGGGTGTCGGTGCCGAGGACGGTCGTGGGAGCGATCGACGTGACGCCGTGAGCCACCACCCGTCGGCCCTTGGCCGCGGGCACGCAGGGCTCGGCGTCGGCGGCGTACACCTCACCGGTGATGGCGCCCACGTCCACGACGGGGTCCAGCGGCACCGCGAGCAGCTCCCGCTCCTGCGGTCCCTGCGTGGGCGGGGCGGTGGCCTGCTCGGAGTCGGGGTCGATCGGCACGTTGCCGAAGAGCACCGTCGCCTCGAGGTTCGACGACTGCGCGGTCGCTCGTTGCGAGGCATTGCTGTCCGCGGCGCTACGCGCGTGTGCGATCGCGAGGTCGGCGACCGACCCGCCGCCGGGCAGGACCGCCGGCAGTGCGTCGAGCGCGTCGAGGCGGTAGAGGTCGCCGTGCGCAACGGCGTCGTACTCACCGGGTGGGGCGGCGTCCGCGGGCGATCCCGCGAACACGCCTGGCGCCAGCCAGGCGGCGGCGCTCACCACGGGGGCGAGCGCGAGGGCAACGAGCTTCTGACGCATGGTGCGGTTCCTTCCAGGTGGGGGGCGCGGAACCGCACTCGCCTCCCCAAAGTCCCCGCGAAGAGGTCCGCGTCACTGGCACAGGAGCGGTAACCCCGCATGAGGCGCCGGCAAGCGCCGTACCTGCGCACCTGGGGTGAAGTGCGCACGGTCGGAACCCCTGCGCTGGTCGGGAATGACCATGCAGAAATGACCGATCGGATGATGCGCCGGACTTCGGCCACGGCCGGTCAGTGCGAGGCTCGGCCCTTCATCTTCGAGGTCGGCTCCGTCACCGTGGCCTTGTCGAAGACGATGATGCTGTCGTAGACGTGCATTCCGGCGATCGAGCGGGTGTAGTCGTCGACCTCGAACTCGTCCTCTCGGGAGTGCCAGGCGTGTTGCTGGTCGATCAGGTTCTTGGCGTACTCGATGAAGGTGCCCTCACGCCGGTATCCGCCTTGGTGCCTTTCCCAGTAGCTGGTGTGCAGGTCCTCGATCAGGAAGATGCCGCCGTCGACGATGCTCGGCCACATCTCCTCGAACGTGGCGATCTGCTGGGTCATCCTGTGGCCGCCGTCCTCGATCAGCACGTCGATGGGCCCGATTCGTTCTGCGAGAGACCTGAGGAACTGACGGTCGTCCTGGTCTCCGATCACGATCTCGATCTGGGGCTCCGCCAAGGCGGCGCACTTCGGGTTGATGTCCACACCCACGAGGCGTGCCTGAGGACCGAAGTACGACTTCCACATCTGCAGAGAGCCGCCGGACTCGACGCCGAACTCCACGATGGTCACAGGCCTGTCGCGGTAGGGCTGCAAGTGCCGGTGGTAGATGTCGAAGTAGTGCAACCACTTGTTGATCCTGCGGCCTCGGTTGTTGGCGTTGAAGTAGTCGGCGAGCGGGTTTCCCTCGACACCGGCGGTCGGGACACCGGTGGCCGGGGCAGCAGGGTCGAGCCGACGAGCCAGGGCCCGGCGGAGGCGCATCGACGGCTCGGAGCTCACCCGCTCACGCGCCCGTGCGCTCAAGGACGCACGCGACTTCTTCGGCATTCCGAGCTCCTCCAACAGATGCGGGCACGTGTCGGT
>Ga0075370_10000724_pt1 | contig 13109 bp, 12 predicted proteins | sample EndMethybrTD3035_FD_71398 | JGI IMG/M metagenome (GOLD analysis project Ga0075370, IMG submission 71398) | Populus endosphere microbial communities from Tennessee, USA - Endosphere MetaG P. TD hybrid TD303-5 | ecosystem: Host-associated > Plants > Roots > Endosphere | place: USA: Tennessee... | reverse complement strand
CCTGGACAGGGTGCACATTAGCCCGTTCGCACGCGTCATAACCGCTGAACATCGGGATTGGGAAGAGAAGGCCGGAATCACGAAGGCAATTGGGTCCACAGGGTCTGGCGTTGGGGCTGCAGTGCTTGCGGCAATTGCCAGAAATGCCGTGAACCTTGCTCTTCCATCGCCGTCGGCGGGTGAGAATGAACTTCTACATCCATTCACTCACGATGTTGCCGCTTACCTTGATACGGTGCTCTCTAGAAATGGGCGAGTGATAATTGAGGGAACCCAAGGGTTTGGTTTGTCCTTACTCGATGGCGGATTTTGGCCTCAAGTTACTGCTCGCTACACCACGGCCGCCGGTGCTCTGGCTGAAGCAGGTCTCAGCCCTCGGGTCGTAGATAATGTGACTTTGGTTTTGCGATCATATCCTATTCGGGTGGCTGGAGAATCCGGTCCGCTGGTAGGTGAGCTGACTTGGGACGAGTTGGGGAAACGCTCGGGTAAGACTGGACTCGAAGAGTTCACGACGGTAACCCAAAAGCTACGGAGAGTAGGGGAATTCGACCCTCATCTTGTTAGACGGGCCATTGCTGCGAACCGTCCTGACCACGTTGTTATGAACCACATGGATTACATTGGTGAACAGAACGAGCTGGGCTGCCGTGGATCGGCTGTCCAGAACTTTCTTGATCGGGTGACGTCAGAGATCGGGCCGATACACTGGTTAGGGTTTTCTCCGATTGATGTCATCGAAAATACGTCGAGGGGTCAGTTGAAACCGGGGAAGCACGGCGTTGACTGAAAACATCACCGACGATAGGGAGCGAAGAGTTCTTTCGACTGAGGAGGGGAAGCAGCTGGCGTTCAAAATGCTCGGCCAGCCGGACCCGTTCACCGACGTACCACCGTCGCTTCTATCTGGGTTTGATATTGATCGCTACGTTCGCCTCACAGGCCTGATTTCTCCCTATTTTACTGGCGGTGGGGATAAAAATCGTATGAAAAAGGCTTCATACGAAGGACGGATAGGGAGCAAAGCATACTTCTTTTCAGGCAAAGGGGAACTGGAACCGATCCTTGTTCAAGGCGAACCGCTCAGGATTCCTGCGAATACGATTGTGTTCGTGGAAAGCGATCTTGAGTTTCGATTGCCCGACTATATTGCCCTTCGTTTCAACCTTTCCATTCGACACGTACATCGCGGCCTGCTCCTTGGCACAGGACCGCTCGTTGATCCCGGTTTTTGGGGACGTTTGTGCATTCCACTGCATAACCTCACCAACGAAGAGTACCTCATTGCTCCGGATGAAGGGCTTTTCTGGGTAGAGTTTACGAAGACCACTCCTGGCGAAATAGTGGGGCGAAACCCGCTCGTTTCCGACCCGCAGGAACAAGCGAATTCTCTGGATCGTGGGCTATGGGATATCGAGAAATTCATCAGAAAGGCCGCGAAACCGCTTGATCCAACAAAACCATCAATCCCGATCCGTAGCTCAATCTCCGTTATAGCTGAACAAAACCGTAAACGGGCAGAGACAGCAGCCGACGAAGCGACAAAGGCTCAAAAGCAAGCTGAGGAATCCAAGAAGGAGGCTGAGGCGGCAAAGAAGTCATCCGTGGAATCGAAGGCCGCATTGGAAGAAATAAAGGCCAAGGTCGAGAGTTATGGCCTCATTGGTGTGTTATTGTCTTTGGCTACCGCTTTTACTCTGTGGGGGACCTTCTTCTTTGGAGCCAGGGCCGACATGGCCGCCTTAAGTGCTCGTCTAGACGCTGAGATTGCTTCTGACCAAAACAAATTGAAAGATGCTAAGGCAGATCCAGCAAAGTTGACGGGCGAGGAACGGCTCAAATCTGACGTCGATAATCTCAGACAGCGTCTTGACGCTGTCGTACGCGAAAATGACGCACTTAAGGCGCAGGTTCAAGCCGTCATCGGTGGCCAGAAATAGTGGTGCATCCGCCTATCGCTGGTGCGACGTCAGTAAAGCCATCCAGGCAATAGCCTTAGATGGCCACCAGCTCGGCCAACTTGGCTGCTACATTTACCATTGATTCTTCTGCTGTGCTGAGGCCGCTTCGCGAGGCTAGAAGGGGGCTCACGTTGCGTAGAGCCTCGTAGGTCGTGTTGTGCACGACGGGAACGAGTCGTTCACCTTGGAGAAGTGCGGAAAGTTCTTTGTCGGCGATGCCTTCTGTCGGAAGGCGGCGCAGAAGCGCAGGGGTCACCAGCACGATGCCAATCCGCGAATTCGCCAATCCCTTGTCGATAGCACGGAGCAACGGTACACCTAGGCCTACGTCCTTCTCGCTGAACCAGACTTTGACACCAAGCGACTCGAGTTGATCGTGCAGTTCCTTGGCGGCTCCTTGTCGGTCGTCCCACGCATGGCATAGGAAGACGTCGCGAAGGTCAAGGGACGCGTGTTTCTCAACGCTCTCGCGGATCGGCGTGAGTGCGCGCACCTCGGCAACCGTGTATGCCAGCGACGACCCCGATCGCGACCAGCGTGGCCTTGCACTGCTGCTGGACCCGCCACCGCTCCGAGCACCCCCGCTGCTTCCCGAGGACGAGGAGTATGGAGAGGAATACGACGGTGAGTAGGATGAATATGAACTATAGCCGCCGTAGCGGCCCCGACATGCGGGACACGCCGCTGCGGCGCTCGCTGAACGATGGCCTTCTACTGGTGCTGTGCATCTTGCCATGTAGTCGATAATATCATGCGCGGTCGGTATATCTATACCTATCGTTGCAACATTCACAACCAATCCACGCCTAATTCGAATAGTATGCCCCCGAACGCTCTCTTCATGATGTTGTTCGAACGGTTTAGCACGCCGCTACAGCAGCTCTTATTTTGACGGAAACTGAATCTCACAAAATGCACAATCCCTGACGTTTTGAATTGTTGCGACCGCCTTGCGTTCCTCATGTCGGCAATGAGTGTCTTGCACCGAGTTTAGCCGACGTCTACCCGAAGTCGGTGAAGCGATGCTGAACAGCGATTTATTGAGCCGAGCGCATTCGTACACGTCTCAGCTTTGAAAGCATTGCAACTGGTGGTACTATTTTTAAATGAGCGACGACACCGAATATCTCAAAAATTACAAGCCAAACCAGCTTTACAAGCACCCCACCCGCCAAGGCGCATACGCGACGATCGTTGGCGAGAGCGAGGACTTCATTGGCGAAGTTGAGGTCACCCCAAAATGCAAGTTGGCCATAAGTGCGTTTTGGGTAAGGGATCGGGGCGATTTCGGCACCTTCAAAATTACCAAGATGAAACACCACGCACGGTTTGGGTGGAGCGCCGACGGTGAGGTGAAAGTCAACCAATTTCAGCTTTCGCAGATCAATCAGTTTCTGGCTGTGATCTCGCGAATTGATCTTAGCAACGAACACCGGATGCGGCTGTCGCTTGACGACCTTAACCTTGGTGCACTTGCAACGATACTCAAGAGCACAAAGGGACCGGAGTTACTCTCAAAGTTGGCCGAAGCGCCAGAACTCCATACCGATGTGTATGCAGTGGCTTCGAAGCGGCAGGCGCTCGCTGAATTTGAACAACGTCTATCTGAAACTGGAAACGAGCGTAGTTGGCAGATCTTCTTCGAAGCTAACCCTTGGATATTCGGGCACGGCCTTAATTACATCTTTCTCGACGGCCTGGGTGGTAAACTCGAGAAAACAACGACCGGCAACGCCTTTGATCGAAGCGGCAAGCGTGCCGACGCGCTCATGCGGACGCGTGCGGAAATCAGTCAATTCGTTTTGGTTGAGCTGAAAAAGAGCAGCACCGACCTGCTCCAGCCTGATTCGTATCGTTCTGGTTGCTGGGGGATTTCCCAAGAGGTATCGAACGCTGTCACGCAGGTTCAGAAGACTGCTTATGAGTTCGCCCGAGACCGTTTTCGTGAGCACCTTAAAGACGAGTGGGGGAACGAAACAGGGGAGGTAGTGTATTCTGTCGAGCCGCGCAGCTACCTTGTTGTTGGTCACCTGAATGAGCTGGCAGGTAACGATGACAAAATTACTTGTTTCGAGCTTTTCAGGAGGAACATCCGTTCGCCCGAGATTCTCACTTTTGATGAGTTGTATCACCGCGCTCGCTGTATCGTAGAGAACGTAAGCGACGAGGTGGAGGGCGCTGATCTTCCCTTCTAACTGGCGATCATTATGTTCCGTGTGACCTCAAGGCGAGCCTTGGCGGCTTTGAACAAGTAGCGCCGCCCGCCATTGCGCTGGAATCAGGACCTAACAAAATACGCATTTTCTTAGATTTCGGTTCGAGGAGCCTGTAAAGCCTTGCGCCCGTTGAATATTTTTCTGCGCTAAAGAACGCTCGCCCTTTCTGACCATCGGCAACATAACGAAAGGCATGGAAACCCTACCTTTCGTGAGGTTCTGGTGAAGCAAGCACGCGTACTGACCGATGTTGAATTCAAGCGGCTGCTGGCCGTGGTAGCGCAGATGAAGCATGCGGGACGCAACCGGCTGGCGCTGATGCTCTCGCACATGGCAGGCCTTCGCGTCGGGGAGATTGCCGCGCTGATCGTACAAGATGTGATTGACGGTGACGGCGATGTGCGTGAGCAGTTACGGTTGCGAGCCGAGATCACCAAGGGCGGTCGCGCTCGCGTCGTCTTTTTAAATAAGAAGCTGCGCCGTGAGATAGAGCGTTACCGGACGGACTTGCCCGGAGACTGGGGCGCTGATGCGCCTTTGCTGCTGACGCAGAAGCGCACTGCGTTTTCCGCAAATACGCTCTGCCAGTTGATGGGCCAGCTTTACCGGAGCGCCGGTCTTGATGGCGCGACTTCACATAGCGGACGCCGCTGGTTCATCACCCGACTTGCGCATTCCGGCGTCAGTCCGAAGGTCATCATGACGCTCGCGGGCCATCGCAATTTAACGACTACGCAACGCTACATCGAGGTTCGCGACGACATGATGAAGGCGGCAGTTGATCTGCTGTAACCCGTTGATCACGACCCTGCAGCGTCGGCAAGAGATCGTGTTACACGATCTCTTTACTGTTTGAGTTGTGTCTTTCTCCACGAATACTCGCGTAGGCTCGGCTTGGGACATTCATCGAGGTCAACATGGCTCGCGCGGCAAGAACAACCAAAACACGCTCGCTTTCGCCGCGAGCCGTTCATCCTGTTGTTGCTCGCCCCTTCATTCGGGCCGTCGAAGAGAACCGTGACAACTTTTTCAACGATATCAGAGCAGTCAGTGCACGCGATATCGAATCCCTTCTTAATAAGCTCGCGCCTATCTTTGAAGTGGCACGATCCAATCAAATACTGTGGCAGGATTTGGTCGAGTCCCGCGCAAAGCCTAAGCGCTCCTATACATCCCGTTCGCGGCTCTTGACGCCGAAAGAGGGACCGATCGCACGGGGTCATCAGGCAAACGATAGCGCCGGCTATGACAAACGCTCGCTCATCGAATACCAGATGCGCTGCCCCGACTTCAACGGACCATCGCGGATCGATGCCATACGAGCCGACATCAATAGCATCTTGGCAACGGGTGAAAGCATCCGCGAACGCGAAATCAAGGCCGAACTGCACGAGCGCTTCGGCGTAGAGCTGTATCCTTCGTTCAGTCCTTCTCTGCTCAAGTTTTTCAAGGGACTGCAACAGACCGAACGCTATGATTTCTTGGCAAGGATCGATGCGATTTGTTCCCACGATGCCAGCGGGCATCAAGCCGTGGCGGAAACTCTCACAGAAATTGCATCCTGGATGCACAACCGTTCGTTCCGGACCTGCGAGCTTGTCTTCAATCTAGAGCGTCAATTGAACTCGCTTTCGGCAAAGGAATTGGCGGAAATGGCCACCCGGTATTGCGTTAGCCAGATGCCAGCATACCCGCAGCATGAGATATGGCTAACGCCGACATTGCAAATCGCCGTCGGCGTGGCTGCTGTCCAATCTTATTTGCCGAACCGTCTTAATAACTACATCGACCATTACGACGTCGATATCATCGTTCACAAGCTTGCAGCCTACGTTGCGGCTCAAAGGCTGGATACGCCGCTGAATGGTCGCCCGGATAGGGATCGCATGACGTCCCTCTATTCCCGTTTCTTATAATATTTCGAAAAATGCCATACGGGCAGCTTCAACTCCCGGATCGGCGATCCTCCTGATCGTGACCTAGCACGAACCAAGGAGGTTATTCATGTCACAAGCAGTAAACATATCCGCAACTCTCATTGCCGATCTCAAATCCACGGCCGCCGCATTCGCTGAATTCGGCACACTGCAGGCTCGCGCCGACGCGGCGCTCTACAACGCTATCGCCTCTGTCGCCAAGGTTGCTGACAAGCACGAACGCAAGGACGTCATCGCTGCTGTTGCCGGAAAATTCACGATCCGCGAAGATACGCGGAAAGAAGCGATCATCATGAAACTCGCCTACGGGTGGGAAACAAAGACCAAGATCGCTCAGGTCAGCGCCTGGACGAAAGTCCTCAAGGTAGCGAAATCGGAAGGCATCGAACCCGATGGGCTGGTCGCGTGGATCGAGCGCTGCGGCGGTATCGAGGCAATCCGCAACGGCTGGTACAAAGATGCCGAAGAGGCGGCAAACGCGGCTCCGGCACCCGCTGAAAATTCCGCTGAGTCGGCACAGCAGGATATGGCTTCGGTTGACGACGCCGCAGAAGCGGTCGCCATCGCGCCGGCAACGGATGTGCCTGCTGCACCTGCGCAGGACACACCTGCTTCGACCAGCGATGGCGAGACCGCCGAAAACGAGCGGAAGGTTCTTGCTGCCGTTGCTCAGTTTTCCGACGACGCGATTTCGGAGCTAGCCAAGCAGCAGCCGGTTTCTCCGCGGACCCGTGCATTCCAGCTGCTCGACGGCCGCTACACGACACCTGCGACGATCCCTCAGTCCTTGTTGAAGTTGGAGGCTGAGGCAACCAACGGTGTCGCCTTCCCGCTCTTGCGGCAGAACGCCGCCGGCGATTGGGACGTGATTGCGGTGTGGACCGGCGGTCCAACTCATACCAACTCGCTCACCGCTCTCGGCGATTTCGTGCAACGGCTGGCCAAGGCGGAAAACGGCCAGATTGAATTCTTTACGCTTTATGCGGAGGAAAAGGCGGATGCGGGCGAAGACGCCGCTGCCGTTGCTGATGCGGTCAGGAGCGAGAACGCCTCTGAGCAGCCCGATGAGGGAAAATACCGTTCCTTCATCATTACGGATGCGGCGGACATTATTGCTGCTCGCACTGAAGATCAGGTCGCCGAGCAATAGAAGCCGGCCGGCATCTCCCATGAGGTTCCCGCATCAGCGGGAGCCCCTTTCTCGCTGTTAAAAGGTAACTCACCATGTCTTTGCATCTTAAGCATGCGCCGGCAACACTTGCCGATTATTTGATCTGCGACGAGAAAATCGGCGCGGTGATCAGACGCTATCTGAACCGTACGTCCATGGACCCGTTGCTGCTGTACGGCCCGCCGGGAACCGGAAAAACTCAGCTTGCCCAGCTTCTCCCCCGAGCCGTCATCCCGAGCCTCGCGGAAACGCCTGCGGGGAAAATCGAGCTGAATACGGGGGACACCCTGTTTCTGCGCAGCAACACGCTCTCCGGCAACCAGCTTCTCAAGCAGCTGGAAAGCTTTCTGAGCGTGACGAAACTAACCAATGATGAGGGCGCCAGCGTCATCATCATGGACGAAGTTGACACACTCGGAGTGGCTTTCTTGAACGACCTGAAATCCACTCTGGATCATTATATGAGGGCGACGACCCCGTTGCTCGTCATCATGACTACGAACTACGTCGGAAAGATACCGCTAGCGCTCCAGAGCCGGTGCAACTGCGTTGAGATGGGATGCATCGCGCCGCAAGACCTTGTGCCATTAGCCATGAAGGTTCTTATCGCGGAGGGGAAAACCTATACACCCGGTCAGGTCCATCGTGTGCTTTCGGCCGGTCTTACGACTTCACTCGACTTCCGCGAGATGCACAAGCGACTGGCACTACTCCTGTAGGCGCGACAATAGATCGTGTTACACGATCTCTTGTCATGACACAGGGCGGCGGCGATCGGTGATAGCGCGCCGCTCGATCTCGCTTGCGATCCGGTGCTGGAGTTCTAGCAGTGTCGGATCGGGCGCGGACTTGGACTGAGCTCGCAGCTGTTCTAGTCGCCATTTGATCCCGCAAAGGGTGGCAAGGCCGGGCTCATGCCCGATGGCAATGAGGTGCGAATAATAGCGGTCGCTGCGGCCGAGCCAGATGCGCGAGAAGTCGACTTGGGAATTCGTCAACCCCGCGGCTTTCATTGTGCCGTAAATGTCTCTGATCATCGCGATTATCTCCTTGAAAAACTTATTTATCTCGATGTGGAGCGGTATTGCGGCATTGCGGCGGCCTGCTTTATAAATAGTACATTGATTTATAAGGAGATTTTCATGTCGAAGGCTATGGATGAGTTGCGCGCCGCGCTGATGGTCAGGCGGCAGTTTCGCTGGGAAGAACGATGCCAGCTGCGGTGGCTCTCACCGGGCAACGAAGAGCAACGCCAAACGGTCTTGCACGCTCTCGGCTCGGACCATTCCTTGACGCCGCGCATGACCCGCTGCGGAGAAGTCAGCGAAACCAACAATGTTTTTTACTGCCAGATGCCGTTGTGCCCCCGTTGTTTCATGCGCGAGCGCGGCCGGCAGACACGTCAGGCCATCCGTGAGGTATTCGCCGGCGCCAACAACGAGGACTTGGCGTTCGTGACGATCCTGTTGCCGCCGTGCGAGGCGCTGAGCGATGCATCGGATCTGATCAAAAAGGAAAAGCGTCGGCTTACAAATTTCCTCGTACGCCAACGTAGCCTGGATGAGCGCTGGAATGATTTTCAGCTGTTCGGCTTTTGGGAAATGGGACGAACTACCCATGGAGATTTCTGCAATGCCGGTCGCAAGACGAAGCTCGCGCTCAATCATCTGGGTTTCCCGATGGTCGGTGCTGATACCGATACCGTCTGGCTTCCCCATCTGCATGCGGTCGTCGCGAGGGGGCGGCTGTCAGATGCAGACATCGCCAAAGCTCTGCGCAACGACGGTCACAGCGCCCCTTATCAGGTCGATGTCCGCCGGTTTCACAGATATCGTTCGGTTGTAAAGAACCTGCAGAACGTCATTCGCTATTCGCTGAAATTCCGCATCGAGAACGACACCGAACAACTGGACCCGCTCGATTTTATCGCATCTACCAAGGATGCTCCGCGAAGTCGAGACTGGTGGCCGGCGGAAGACGTTAAGGCATATGCGGAGTGGTTGCGCTTGGAGCGATCCGGCTTTCAGTCGCTTCGCTTTGTCTTGGGTCGTGGCGACAAAACCGGCCCGAATAATGTCTCCACTCAGCCGAATTGGCATGAGGTCGATGACTTTGCCGAAGGCTCGTTCGATCAGTCAGTGGTCTGTGAGGGCGATGAGGTATTCGTGGAACATCGGAAAAAGGAAGAGGAGCAGAAAGCTTATGGGATTAATGATGTTGACTTTGATGTTCTTCGAAATGAAGAGCTTGGTGTCAGGTCCGTGGGTTCTTCCATGAGGTATTATTCTGAAAGGTATAATAATCCTTTACTAGATACTAACTGGACGGATGAGACCTACCAGAGGCGTTTCGGCGACTGTTTGGTGGCGAGCCGTCCGAGCAAGAAAACCCGACTTCCGGCTTACGTGGGGAACATCGAGAGCATGGCAGAACGCTTGCACCGCATCGCCGATAGGTTTGCCGACAAGGCTTGATGTTGCTGGAGGCTCAGCTTGAGAACCGGTAATCCTCGTGGATTGTCCGACCGCGAAGCTGCTCAAGTGCAGGGTATTTCCGGCATTGATGATCGAAGATGCGCTGCACGGTTGCGGCTGGCTCAGGCAGTCGCAGCCGCGGCACGCGCCCGGTGAGAGGCAAAACGGAAATCTCGTCTTCACCTGCGATCCGGCCTGTCAGCGCGGCGGCTTCGATATGGGCGCTGATCGGCATGGTCCGCTCAAAGCTCTCGTCCCGTATGAGCTTCATGCCGATCTTCGCATCCAGTCGTAGCAGGTCGGAAACCCATACCGCCTGAAACACCGGCCTGCCATTGTCGAGATCATGCAGGACATCGACCGCATGGCCATTGCAGCGGCTACGGGTGACGATGACGGTAGCCTGCCCCTTGGGGTCGACCAGCTTCAGGGCCGGGACGATATTGCGGCGGGCTTCAGCGTTTTCCTCAAGCTGCCGCATGACGGCTTCGGGAAACAGTTCTGCCAGCCGTCCCGGCTCGTCCATCTCAAGGACCTTGAACTCCCGGCAGTCTTCCAAGGCAAACAGCATTAGCGCCCGCCAGGACAGCGGCGAGAAATAGGACCGTTCCTGTATGCGGCCATCCGCTTCATAGCGCACCCAAAAGGGCCTGCCGCCTTGGATGCGGTAGAGGGACCGGCCGTTGATATGCAGGTCGCTCATGAAAAGCAAGGCAAGGTCGATTTGGGTCTGGGATAATAGGGAAGTTTGCGTCTCGTCTTTGCTGTGCCGATGCATGCTGTCTCCGCTGGTTGCGGGCGCAGCAAAGTTCCATCGGGCGAAAAGGGCGAGCGAAGAGGCGGCGCGGTGAACGCAAAACCCAATCATCGGCCCGGCGTCATCCATATCCGGTAGGGGTGAAGAAAGTGAAAAGGTGCTCCCAAGCGAGCGCCGGAGCTGTCACAGGGGCGCATAGACATATCAAGGAACGCGGCGAAGGGCGAAAGCGCAGCGCGGCAGCATTCAGACCGAAACGCGCGCCGTTGACGCTCCAGTGGACCCTGGCAGAAAGCACGACCCCATAAGATGATAATCCATCTTATGGGGTCGTGCTTATTCGAGAGGAGAGAACGCCGCTTACTTCGCCTTGCGCAGCATTTTGCCGCGTTCGGTCGCGGCAGCGATCAGTTGCACGTCAAGCTCACCGGCGCGGACAGCCTCGGCCAGCGTATCGATGATCGCCGGCAGTGCGGCAAGCTCGCCAACCTCGATGGCGTTCTTGTCCTTGGCGAAGTCGATGGACTTGCCCGCATAGCGCAGGGCGAAGAACACCTTGCCTGCCGCATCCGTGAACCAGCCCTGACGCACGCGCTTGACCGTCTCGACCTCGACGCGCTGGCCTTCTGCGTTCTTGCGGCGAACGATATGTGTGGGCGCGAATGCCAGACCGGCGATCTTCGCCTCGGCCATCTGCTTTTGCTCGATAAGGGCCGCAATTATCTTTTCCCGCGCCCTTGCGACGGGATCGTTCGTCGCGCGAACCGGAACTGCCTGAGCCAGCTTGAGACCCTTCAAATGAGACATGTCTTTGCCTTTCCCGAAACTGTTGATCGTAAGTCCGGGATACAGCCGTCTACCAAAAGGGCGAGCGGAGAGTTGACGCGCGATCACCGCTTCAAGTTCACGAGCACGTCGAGCAAATCGGCCCCGGTCTGGAAAACCTTGGAGTTCGCCGTATAGCTGCGCTGGCTTTCGATCATTTCCGTGAGTTCGCCGGCCAGATCGACATTGGACCCTTCCAGCGATCCTGACTTGATCGATCCGAAGCACGATGAATTGGCAAAGCCCATGACGGTCACGCCTGATGAGCCGTTTGCCGAGAAAGCGTTGCCGTTCAGGACAGTCAGGTTATCGGGGCTTGTCACATCCGCAAGGGGGATGCGGTATCTCGGCTCAAGCGTTCCATCCGCGTATTTCAGGGAAACAATACCGTCGGCGGAGATATCGTAGCCGATGACCGAACTTGCGCTATTGCCGTTCACATCGGCGTCGACGGTCATGAAGTCGGCGGAAAGCTGCGAAGTTCCGGTAATATATAGTGTTATCTGTTCGCCGTTCGGAATTTTGAATGTAATATTCGGCGATCCTGATTGTAATTCTCCCTGTAAGCCAAATCTTAGTAATGATTTGTCCGATTGCACCAACGGATTATTCGAGAATTTCTATTTCGCGTTAGTTTAATTTCAGCCCCACGCAAGCCTCGGCCCATAGCGTTCCGCCATATTCATTCATATCAAGGATATATTGCTATGAGTTTGTTCGGCAGCATGAAGACGAGCGTGTCCGGCATGAACGCCCAAGCCAACCGGCTTTCCACCGTGGCCGACAATATCGCCAATGCCAATACGACCGGCTACAAGCGCGCCTCCACCAGCTTTTCCTCCATGGTGCTCCCGTCGGCTTCTGGCAACTACAATTCAGGTGGCGTGCGGACGAGCATTCGCCGCGCCATTTCCGAGCAGGGCGATATCAGCTTTACGACTTCCGATACCGATCTTTCCATCAGCGGGGCAGGCTTCTTCGTCGTGCAGGATGCTTCCGGCGTTCCGGTTCTGACGCGTGCCGGTGATTTCACGAAAGATGCGTTCGGCAATCTGGTCAATTCGGCTGGTTACACGTTGATGGGATATATGTTCGACGGCGGGGCGCCGGCGGTCGTGGTCAACGGCTTTTCCGGTCTCGTGCCGATCAATCTCAATGAAAGCGGCTTGTCCGTCCATCCTTCGACCTCGGGTGTGTTCAAGGTCAACCTGCCGGCCAATGCGGCTGAAGCTGCGAATGACATGATGCATGCGCCATCGGACAACAAGCTGCCGGCATCCTATGACCGCAAGTTCACGGTATCTTCGTCCGATGTTACCGAGGATTTTTACGCCGATGTCTACATGACCAAGATTGGCGACGACAAATGGGAGGTGACGGCCTTTGGCCGGCATGGCGCGGTGTCATCGGGCCTTCCGTATGACGTGTCCGATCCTGCGCCAATGGCGACGACCACCTTGACCTTCGATCCCGCGACGGGAGCCATCGTTGGCGGCAATCCCATGCTGACGATCTCGGCGCTCGACGATCCTTTCACGATCGATCTTTCCGGCATGACACAAGTGACAGGGCCTGGCACCAACAATATGGGAGCGCACACGAACCTGCCGGCTGATGCTCCTGAGATCGATACGGCAGGCGGCGAACTGCCGCCATCTTCAAACGATCCTGCCAGCGTCTACGTTGCCAAGCAGACGTGGACATGCTTTGTCGATTTTGGTCCGCCGACCTCGCTCGACGTTTATTACGCCAAGACCGGCCCCAACAC
>Ga0075370_10000722_pt1 | contig 13111 bp, 13 predicted proteins | sample EndMethybrTD3035_FD_71398 | JGI IMG/M metagenome (GOLD analysis project Ga0075370, IMG submission 71398) | Populus endosphere microbial communities from Tennessee, USA - Endosphere MetaG P. TD hybrid TD303-5 | ecosystem: Host-associated > Plants > Roots > Endosphere | place: USA: Tennessee... | reverse complement strand
GCCGCAGCGGTGTCTGCGGCCTCGCCGTCCGGCATCAGCCGTTCGCGGTGGTCAGCGCATTGCCGATCGTCGTGAACACGGCGTTGAGCTGCGTGCCGACGATGGTCACGGCGGCGATGATCACGACCGCGATCAGCGCGGCGATCAGCCCGTACTCGATGGCAGTCACGCCTTCTTCGTCACGAACGAACTTCTGGATGAAATGAACGAGTTGCATGAGGAGCTCCTGGCGGTTGAAAGAGACGACGCGTTGAAGCGCCTTTCCTGTGATCCGAAAGGGCCGGATCGATACCCTGCTGGCCTGTTGCGGTGACGCCGGCCGGCGATGCGCGTCTTTCTTCGTCAGAGTGCCGACTGGATCGCGTTGGTCACGGCGGTCGACCAGGTCGTGTACATCGTGGTGAGCGCGGTACCGGTCGCAGCGACCGCACCGATGATCGCGACGGCGATCAGCGCGGCGATCAATCCGTATTCGATCGCCGTGACACCGGCGTCGTCGCGAGCGAAGTGACCGAGGTGATAGGCAATCGAGTTCATGGGTTGCACTCTAGGGACGGGGTCGCACCGACGCAGCGGAGGGTGCGACCACATCGGGGTGGGAACTTGATCCATGCATGACGGGAGCTTCCTCCCCCCGCATCCGCAGGTGGCCGATCGCGACGATCGCGCCGAGCAGTTCGGCCGCCGGCTGGTGCTTCTCGACGAAGGCCGACGCGCCGAGCAACCCGGCCCGCATGCGCGTGGTCGCGTCGCCGTGGCTCGTGAGCACGAGCACGCCGGCCGTCTTCCTCAGCTGGGGGATCAGCGCGAGGCCGTCTTCGCCGGCGAGGTCGACATCGAGCACGACGACCTCGGGGCGCATCAGCGCAGCCGTGCTGAGCGCTTCGGCACCGTTCGCCGCCGTGGTCACGCAACGCAGCGGCAGCGCCACACACGAGATCAGGCGGGCGAGGCCCTCGCGGACTGCGAGCTGGTCATCGATCACCAGCACGCCGACGGTGGCGGCGGTGGGCTCGGAAGCAGCGGACGGTGGGGGCTGCGAGGACATGCTGAATGCTCTCAGGGCAGCGGGCGCCGCGCATGGGAGAAAGGGGCAGGGTGGGGAGGGAGCTTGGTCCCGGGTTCGAGCGCGCCGTGGCTCAGTACACCAGCGGCAGCAGCCGCCAGCGCACGCGCTGCTGGTAGTGCCGGTAGTCGCCGCTGGTTGCCGCGAGCACCGCTTCTTCGCGCCGGATGCGGATCACCTGCGCCACGTACAGCAGCGCGAGCACGGCTGCGTTGCGCCACGAGAAGTTGGCGAGCAGGAAGCCGATGTGGCCGATCAGGTAGCCGAAGTAGATCGGATGTCTGACGATGCGGTACGGCCCCGAGGTCACGAGCCCGCGCTGCGCGGGCAGCAGGCCGAACGAGCGGCCGAGGAAGACTTTCGCAGTGAACTGCCACGCCATGCTCGCGAGCTGCAGCACGACGCCCGCCAATTCGGGAGCAAGGCGCACCGTGCCCTGGTCGTTGAGCAGCGCGACTGCGCAAGTCGCGTAGACCGTGGCGCTCATCGCCAGCGGCGAGAGGTCGCGCCGCACGGCGCGGTGCGCCAGCAGCACCAGCATCAAGGTGTAGCCCTCGCAGACAAGCAGCAGCAGCACGGTCCAGCGGCTGTGGTCGAGCATCCACGCGTGTCCCCAGCGGAACACGATCAGCCCCATCAGCAGCAGCGCGAAGCCGCGCAGCAGCCACTCGGTCAGGCGCCCTTCGGAAGCAGGCGGCGTGTTCATTGCGGACTCCAGATCTGGCGCCATTCGGTGCCCATGTTGTCGTCGGTCACGAGGCTCTGGCCCGAGGTGCGCGCGAGCACATGCGGGCAGGGTTCGATCCAGTCGGACAGCGCGTGCGCGCGATCCATTCGGGTCTGGCCTTCGATCGCCATCAGCCGTGCCAGGCCTTCGGCCTGGTCGGCGCGCGCGAGGTCGAGCATCGTCCGGCCGTCGATGCGGTAGTCGGCCAGGGTGCGCCGCCAGCGTGCGAAGTCCCAGGCGATCGGCGTGCTCGACAGCACCACGTGGTTCGTGAAGCGTGCCCCGTGCGCAAAGCTCGCGCAGCCGGTGCGCTGAACGCGGCTCGAGTCGGTGGTGTTGTAGAACACGATGCCGCCGCCGTTCAGGCGATCCTTCAGCATTGCGAGGAACTCGGCCGACAGCAGGTTCGTTGCATTGGCGCGGAAGTGGTAGGTCGTGTTCATCACGATCGCATCGAAGCGCCGATCGGCATGCATGTGCAGCCAGCGGCGGCCGTCGTCGATGACGAACCTGACCTTCGGGTTGGCGAGCACCGACCCGACGCTCGGGTTTGCAGCCACCATGCCCGTGTAGCCGGGGTTGATCTCGACGATCGTCAGCGACGCTACCGCCGGGTTGTTCGCGATCACCTGGGCCCACGAGCCCGACGCGAGGCCGATCATCAGCACGTCGCGCGGCGCCGGGTGGAACAGGCTGAGCGCATAGGGCCGCACGATGCCGTTCACGTCGTTGGTCAGCTCGACGTTGAAGTGCCCGTCGTAGACGCCGTTGCCGTACACGGTGCCGGAGGCATCGACTGTGACGATGCCGCTGCGGTTCTCGACGGTGTGCGCGAATGCCGTCTTCGCCTGCGCAGCGCCTTTCCACTGCAGCGCTTCGAGCAGATGGCCGCTCGCGGCGGGCAGCAGGCTCACCGCTGCGAGCGCGGCAGCGACGATCGCGGACGCCTGGGCCCAGCGCCTGCGCGGCACCGCGTCGATCGCGAGGCCCAGCAGCAGCGCACAGGCGAGGCCCGCCGCGACCAGCAGCTGGCCGATCTGCACGAGCCCGAAGCGGTCCATCAGCACGAAGCCTGTCAGCACCGACCCCGATGCGGCGCCGACGATGTTCGCGAGGTACAGCAGCCCGGTGCGCATGCCGGCCTGCGAGTCGGCCGGTACCCCGAGGTGGGCCAGGCAGGGCAGCACCATGCCCCACTCGCGCGCGAGCAGGTACACGAAGAGCAGACCGACACCGAGGATCGCGCGGTCCAGCCACGCGAGCTGGCCGAGTGCCGGCAGGAACGCGAGGCCGATGAAGCTCGCGGCGAACAACGCGCGTTGCATGCGGCGAATCAGCCGATGGCCATCGAGCGCGGCGCAGGCCTCGGCGCCGATGCGCGCACCGGATGCCAGCCCGACCAGGAACGCGCCGAGCGTGGTCGCGAAGGCGAACGGGCTGCTGCCGGTGGCATACGACATTGCGCGGAAGAAGAAGATCTCGTACGACAGCGACACCAGACCGCCGGCGCACGACATCGCGAGCACGAGCGCGAACGACAACTCGGTGCGCGCGGGCGCTGCAGTGCGTGCGGCAGCAGCTGTCGCGTCGCGCGGCGGATGGTGGCGCTCGACCCAATGAGCAGCGATGGCGCCGAGCGACACCAGCGCGTTCACGCCGACCGCCACGAGCACCGAGCCCTGCATGCCCAGCAGCGGGAACAGCGCGACCGCGCAGGCGAGGCACGCGGCCCCCGCACCCAGCGTGTTGACGTGGTACAGCAGGCCGACCGCGCCGCCCACGTTGCCCGAGCGGCGCACCAGGTGGCCGACGAGCAGCGGCAGCGTCGCGCCCATCAGCAGCGTCGGCACGAGCACCAGACCGAGCGTGACCAGCGCCGTCGACGCGAGCGGCGCGCCGAGCATCAGCTCGCCGACGCGCTCGAAGATGGCCAGCGAGAAGAGTCCGAATGCCCCGGTCAGCGCCTCGATCGTCGCGAGCAGCAACAGCAGCGGCAGGCCGCGCCGCTTCGACAGCCAGCCGCCCGCGAGGCCGCCGAGGCCGAGCCCGAGCATGAACGCGGTCACGACGATCGTGACCGATTCGATGTTGACGCCGAAGATCCGGAACAGCGCGCGCTGCCAGACCAGCTGGTAGATCAGCGCCGGAAAGCCGGAGAAGAAGAACAGCACGCACAGGACGCGAAGCTGCCGGTCCGGCACGGGTTTGCGCTCTGCCAAAGCGCGCGGCAGGCTGGCCGCAGGTGTACTCATCGCTGCAACGCTCCCAGGTGGGTGATCGGTGCGATCGCAGCGGCAACCCGCGTTGGCACGATGCGCTGCCGGCCGATCGCGACGAGCGCGAGCGCGAGCGCAACGCCGGCGAGCACGTCGACAAGGTAGTGGCTGCCGGCGATCGGCGTCGACACGAGCATCGCGAGGTCGAGCAGCGCGAACGCCGGCAGAACGACACGCGTGCCGCGCACGGCGTAGACCAGCAGCACCGCCATCGCTGCGTGCAGCGACGGGATGGAGATCAGCCCCTGCATCGTCTCGAGCGCGATCGTGCGCAGCCGGCCGTCGCGCAAGGGCTCGAAGTGAGACAGTGTCGACAGGTCGGGCGATGCCAGCGCGTAGAACTTCCACGCACCCGCCGCCGGGAAGAAGCCCGAGGCGGCGATGGTCACGAGCGTCGCGCCGATGAACAGCAGCATGAATTCCGCGAGACGCTGGTGCCGTCCGCTGAGGGCGAGAAACAAGACCACGAACACCAGCTGCAGCAGCCCGCTCACGTAGGCGACGCGAAGGAGCGCCTGGATCAGCGCGTGTCCCTGCAGCCAGGCGGCGAGCGCGAGCCAGTCGAAGCCGAGTGCGCGATCCCAATCGTGCAGGGCGGCATCGTGGAGCGCGGCGTTCGTGCTGACGACGAGATAGCTGAGGGTGGCCGCCGCAGCCTGGAACAGCAGCAGCAGGGCGCAGAACGACGTCGTCGCAGCGATGCGCGCGTCATGCCGATAGCGTGCGACCGACAGCGGCGCAAGACAGGCGGCCAGCCCCATCGCGAGCACGGCGAGCCCGCGACCCGACACCGACCAGCCTGCCAGCGCGAGCCACACCGCGTCGATGCACAGCACGCCGGCCGTGATCGTCCATGCGAGGCCGTGGCGGCCTGTGGACGCACGTCGGGCGCGAGCGAGAACAGTGGGGAAAGCGGGGTGCTGCATGCTGCGTCGCATGTTCGCGCCGCGGTCGGCGCGGCGCATGGGAGGAGCCGGCTCGCGAGCCTGGGAGGTTGATCCCCCCGCAAGCGCGGGCACCGCGTCGAAATCCGCGCGCATCACCGAGCCGGGCGGTCGACAGCATCGGACCGCGCCGATAGAGTCCAACGGGTCGTCGCTACGCGACGCTTCGCCTATGCCCCGATGGAACGAGTACTGAGCGCCGCGCAGATTGCGCCTCGCAGCTTCGGCTTGTCATGGCCGCTGCTGGTTGCCTTGTTCACGTTGTTCGGCGTGCTGCTCGGCTTGCCTCCCGCCTCGCCGCTCGGCGACCCCGACGTGTACTGGCACCTGGCCGCGGGGCGCTGGATCGTCGAGCACGGCGCGCTGCCCAACGGCGACCCGTTCTCGCACTCGATGCCGGGCGCGCCGTGGATGCTCCAGTCGTGGTCGACGGAAGTCGTGTTCGCCCTCGCATACCGAGTCGGCGGCTGGTCGGCACTGGTCGTCATCGCGGCCGCGTGCTTCGCGATCACGCTCGCGTACCTGACGCGCTTTCTGCTCGCGCGCATGGAACCGGTGCACGCCTTGCTCTTCGTCGCCTTCGCGGCCGGCTTGCTGCTGACTCATCTGTCCGTTCGCCCCCATGTGCTGACTTGGCCGCTGCTGGCAGTCTGGGTGGGAGCCCAAGTCGATGCGTCTGAGTCGGGCCGCGGCCCGCCCTGGTGGCTGCTGCCGGTGATCTGCCTGTGGGCCAATCTGCATGGCGGCTTCACGCTCGGACTCGCGCTCGCCGCCGGGCTCGCGCTGGACGCGGTCGTCAGCCATCCGGCGGCCGGCCGTTGGCAGGCGGCGCGGCGCTGGCTGGGGTTCCTCGCGCTCGCCGTGCTCGCCTCGATGCTGACGCCGAACGGCTGGCGGGGCCTCTGGTACACGGTCCAGGTCATGCGCCAGGGCTACGCGCAGTCGGTGATCGCCGAATGGCTGTCCCCCGACTTCCATCGCATCCAGGGGCTCGAGATCTGGCTGCTGCTGGTGCTTGCGCTGGGCTGGTCGGGTCGCGTGCGGCTGCCGCTAATGCGCGCCGTGCTGCTGCTCGGCCTGGTGCACCTCGCGCTCGTGAGCGGGCGCAGCATCTCGACGCTCGGGCTGGTGTCGCCGTTCATCTTCGCCGCGCCGCTGGCCCGCCAGTGGTACGCCAGCGCGGCGGTCGGCGGAGCAGCCGACGTCGAGGCCCTCGATCGCTGGTTTCGCGCACTGGCTGCGCCTGCCCGGCCGCTGGCCGTGGCGGTGGCTCTTGCGCTCAGCGCGGTACTGCTCGTGACCGCCGTTCCGGCGCGGGGCCCGTCGCCTGCCCGCGCCATCACGCCCGACGCAGCGCTCGCGGCTGCCCGTTCCGCCGGCGTCGACGGCGAAGTCCTGAACGGCTACAACTTCGGCGGCTACCTGATCGGCCAGGGCGTCAAGGTCTTCATCGACGGCCGTTCGGACCTGTACGGCGACGCGTTCATGAAGCGCTACCTCGACGCGCTGCAGCTCGCGAACCCCGAACTTCTGCAGCCGCTGCTCGACGAATACCGGATCGGCTGGACGCTGCTGGCGCCGGGCACGCCGGCGATCGCGCTGCTGGACCGCTCGCCTGGCTGGCGGCGCGTTCATGCGGACGACCTTGCCGTGGTGCACATGCGCGCGCCGGCGGCTGCACCGCGCTGAGCGCGATGCGCGCCGGGCCTCAGCTCAGTGCGCGGACCACTTCGTTGGACACGCGGTCGATGTGCTCGTCGAGCCCCAGCCACAGCGGCAGGCGCACCAGCCGCTCGCTGAGCGAATCGGTGCGCGCCATGCTGCCGGTCGAACGGCCCGCGGCCATGCCGCGCGGCGAGCTGTGCAGCGGCACGTAGTGGAACACCGGGTGGATATCGCGTGACTTCAGCTGCGCGATGAAGGCGCTGCGCGCCGCGAGGTCGGGCAGCAGCAGGTAGTACATGTGGGCGTTGTGCCCGCAGTCGTCGGGCAGGATCGGGCGCCGCGCGCTGCCGCACGCCTCCAGCGCGGCCAGGCGCTCGTGATAGGTCGCCCACAGCTCGAGGCGGCGATTCGTGATCGCATCGGCTTCTTCCATTTGGGCCCATAGGAAGGCGGCGATCAGCTCGCCGGGCAGGTACGACGAGCCGGCGTCGACCCAGGTGTACTTGTCCACCTCGCCGCGGAAGAAGCGGCTGCGGTTGGTTCCCTTCTCGCGGACGATTTCGGCACGCTCGGCGAAGCGCGCATCGTTGACCAGGAGGGCGCCGCCTTCGCCGCTGATGATGTTCTTGGTCTCGTGGAACGAGAGCGCCGCCATGTGGCCGATGCTGCCCAGCGGCCGGCCCTTGTAGGTCGACAGGATGCCTTGAGCCGCGTCCTCGATGACAAGCAGGTCGTGGCGCGCCGCGATCGCCATGATGGCGTCCATCTCGCAGCCGACGCCCGCATAGTGCACCGGCACGATCGCTTTCGTGCGCGGCGTGATAGCGGCCTCGATGCGGGTCTCGTCGATGTTCAGCGTATCGCTCCGGATGTCGACGAAGACCGGCACTGCGCCGCGCAGCGCGAACGCATTGGCGGTCGAGACGAAGGTGTACGAGGGCATGATGATCTCGTCGCCCGGGCCGACGTCGGCGAGCAGCGCGGCCATCTCGAGCGCGGCCGTGCAGGAGTGGGTCAGCAGGGCCTTGCGGCAGCCGATCCGTTGCTCCAGCCAGGCGCAGCACTGCTTGCTGAAGACGCCGTCGCCCGCGAGGTGCCCGTTCGTGTGAGCCTGCGCGATGTACCACAGCTCCTTGCCGGTCATGTAGGGCTTGTTGAACGGGATGGCCATGATCGTGCCGCCTCAGTGCGCCTGTGGCGGCGCGCTGCGGAACACCCAGTGCTTCTGCAGCGCGAAGACGAGAGCGGCGACCAGCAGGATCGTCGCGCCCTGGACCCACTGGTGCGGCAATTGCCACTCGTCGACGAGCAGCCGCAGCAGAGCGAGGTTGAGCGCGTATCCGATGCCGTAGGCGGCGGCGTAGCGCGCGAGCGACGAGGCGCAGGCGCCGCGATGGGAGAAGGTCCACGCGCGGTTGAAAGCGAAGGTTTGCGCGACGCCGGCGACGTAGGCCAGCGACATCGACGCGGCCGGCGACAGTCCGGCGCTCGTCAGCGCGAGGTACAGCACGAACAGGGCCCCGTTCGACACGAGGCCGACGGCGGCGAAGCGCGCAAGCTGGCGCCGGGTCGTTTCGAGACCGGTCGTGTTCATCGATACCCGGTGCGGTGCAGCGTCGTGCCGCCGGGTTGGAGGCGAAAGCCGAGCTGCGCGTAGAGATTCAGAACTGGCGTGTTGTGGGCGGAGACTGTCGTCTCGACCGCCCTGAGCCCGGCGTCTCGGTGCCGCGCGAGCATGGCGCGCCACAGGGCCTTGCCGATTCCCCGGCGCTGGAACGCCGGCGAGATCGCGGTCAGGTGCCAGTACGCGGTGGCGTCGCTGCGCTCCTCGATGACGAAGAAGCCGGCGATGCTGCCATCGATCTCGGCCTTGAGCACCTGGTGCGACGGGTTCGCGAAGCTGGTGCGCACCCAGCGCCGATAGCGCCGCCCGCTCAGGCCGCGCTCGAGCTCGGGGTCGAGGAGGAATCGGCTGGTCGTGAACGCCGTGCCGGCGATCTCTTCGATCGCCGCCAGATCGCCTGTCGCGACCGGCGCGATCCGCAGATCGTCCCGTTCCAGCCGCGTGGCCTGCCGCAGTTCCAGTCGCGGCTGGTAGACCATCTCGATGAAGCGAAAGCCGCGGCTCTCGAGCCAGGCCGATTCGCGCAGCCGATCGTGCGGAAGACGGCAGCTGACGAGCCGCGCCTTCTCGTCCCGGCACCATTGCTCGAACCTCGCGAAGTCGGCGCCCGGGTCGCCCGTGCCGAGCTGGAGGCTGTCGATCTGCCCCACGCAAAAGCCGAAGGCTTCGCTGTCCCACGGCACGGCGAAGTAGCTCATGCTCAGCGCGCGCGACTCGATGTGGTGGTCGGCCGAGGCGTTCATGGTGCGCGGCGCAGCCCGAACGACTTCTGCGCGCGCTGCTCCGTCTCGCGCACCACGTACGCGGGCCGCTCCATCGAGCGAAAGTGCATGCGCGCCAGGTACTCGCCGATGATGCCGAGCGCGAACAGCTGGGCCCCGGAGAAGATCGCGATGATGGACGCGAGGAACGCGAAGCCCGGCACGGCTGCCCCGTGCATGACGAAGCCGGCCAGCACGTAGGCAAGGATCAGAAGGCCGAAGATCGTGAACGCGAAGCCGACCAGGCTGGCCATCTGCAGCGGCAGCGTGCTGAAGCCGGTCATCATGTTCAGCGCGTGCAGCATCAGCTTGCGCACGGTGTAGTTCGACTCGCCGACGCTGCGCTGGTCGTGCCGCACCTCGACGAACGAGAAGCGGGTCGACCCCCAGGTCAGCAGCACGTCGATCGAGACGAACGGGCTGCGATACGACGCGAACGCGTCGCGCAGCCGCGTGCGGAACGCGCGGAAGGCGCTGATGTGCCGGGCCGTCTCTGCGCCCATCGCGCCTTGCAGCGCGATCTTCGTGATTCGCGACGCTTGGTCGCGCAGGAAGCCGTGCTGCTCCACGTCGGGTTTGCCGTACACGACGTCGAAGCCCTCGTCGAGCCGCGCCAGCAGCTTCGGGATCTCCTCCGGCGGGTTCTGCAGATCGTCGTCGAGCGTGACGATGAGTTCCTGGCTTGCGGCGCGCACGCCGCACAGCAGCGCGTTGTGCTGGCCGTAGTTGCGGCTCATGCGGATGCCTTGCACCCGCGAGTCGCGCTCGGCGAGCGCGCGGATCACGGACCACGAATCGTCGCCGCCGCCGTCCTCGACGAAGAGAATCTCGTAGGCGGCACCGCGGCCGTCGAGCACGGCCGCGAGACGCTCATAGAGCGCCTGCAGAGTGCCTTGCGACCGGTAGACCGGAACGACGACGGAAATGCTCGCAGGGCGAGGCTTGGCGGCGAGGGGCAACGCGGTGGTGGTCATGGCAGGGGCCTGTTGCCATGTTGGCGCGCCGCGGTTGCGGCGGCCATGGGAGCTTGCGTCGGATCACCCGGGAGGTTGATCCCCCCGCAGGCACGCGGGCGACAGCTCAGGCGTCGAGCCGGCCGTGCGTGTGCAGCGGCGCGCCGAGCCCGTGCGCAGTGGCGTAGACGTGCAGCTCGAGCCGCCCGTGCACGCACAGCTTGCTGTAGATCGTGGTCAGGTGATTGCGCAGCGTGTGTTCGCTCATGCCGAGCTCGTCGGCCACCGAAAGCTGCTTGGCGCCGGCGCTGCGCACCATCGTCACGACGATCTCGCGCTCGCGCGGCGTGAGACTCGCGATGCGCCGGGCATCGGGGTCCTGCTGGCGCGGCGTGGCGCTCGGCCCGCCGTCGGTCAGGAGGCCCAGCACGTCGCCGAGCAGCGTGCCCTGCAGCCACACCTCGCCGTTGCTGACCTTCTCGATCGCGCGCAGGATGGTCTCGGCGGGTTCGGACTTGTGGACCACGCCGCGGGCGCCTTTCAGCACGGCGGCCCGGTGCTGCGCGATGTCGTCGGCCGCCGTCAGCACGAGCACGCGGCCGGGGCAGCGCTGGCGCAGGCAGGCGAGCGAGGCGGCGGTGTCTTCGCCGCCGAGGTCGAGGTCGAGCAGGATCACGTCGGCGAGCGCGGCCGCGTCGTGATTCATCAGCTCGGCGTGCGAGCTGGCCGAGCCCACCACTTCCATGCGCGGACTCGAGGCATTGATCAGGCGCTGCAGGCCCCACAGCGTGATCTGGTGGTCTTCCGCCACGAACACGCGGATGGCGCGCTGCTGGGTACCGGGGCCGGCGCTGAGGATGGCGTTCATGAATCGTCCTTGCAACTCGATCGGTCAAATCTCAAAGGGGAACCTGCACCACGAGCTCGGTGTTGATGCCGTCGGGGTGGCCCACCGTCAGCGTGCCGCCGAGCTCGGTGGCGCGCTCGCTCAGCGAACCGGGCCGGAAGTCGTCGACCGGCCGGCCGCGCACGGTGCCGGCGTCGTCGCGCACCGCGAGGCGGAAGGTCGAGCCGTCGACCGACAGCGAGATCCAGACATGGCGCGCCGCGGTGTGCTTGCGCACGTTGTTGAGCGCCTCGTTGACCATGTGGAAGAGCGCGCTGGCCAGCGCACGCGTGGTCGGCAGGTTGTCGGGGCACTCGATCTCGACCTCGATGCCGAACAGCAGCGCGAAGCGCCGCGCCTGCCGGCGCACGGCAGGCACGAGCGCGTTGTCGCCGCGCTCGTTGCCGGTGCGCAGGCCGGAGATCAACTCGCGCAGCGCGGCGACCTCGCTGTTGACCAGCGTCGCGAGCGCGTCGACTTCGCCGCGCGCGGGGTTGTCGGGCGGGATGCGCAGCGCGACGCATTCGACCGCGTACTTCAGGCCGAGGTAGGGCTGGATCGCGCTGTCGTGGAGGTCGCGGCCGATGCGGGCGCGCTCGTGGCTCGCGCTTTCGTCCTGCAGCTGGTCGACCAGCGCCGCCTGCTCGACGATGCGCAGCAGCTCGGTGGCGGCGCCGGAGAGCGCCGAGACATCCTGCAGCGAGCTGCGCACGCCGCCATAGCCGACGACGAAGTGGCCGTGGTCGCGCTCGTAGCGCATCAGCGGCACCACGTGCAGGCTGCGCACATCGAGCGTTCGAGCGAGCTCGCCCAATGCCGCGGCGAGCCCGCGCGGCACCGGCTGCTTGCTGTGCGAACGAATGCGCCAGCGCGGATCCCACCAGTGCCGCACGACATAGCTCACCGGGAACGAAGGCGCACCGGCCAGCAGCGACTCGAGATTGGCATGCACGTCGGCCTTGGCGCGGAAGCTGCCGTCCTCGCGGCTCGCGAGCATCGCCGGTGCGCCGCGCTTGCTCGGCAGCACCAGCGCCACCACGTCGGCATGCGTGCCCACGCGCAGCCGCTCCACCAACTCGGCACAGATCGGCTCGAGACCGCGGCGCGGGTCGAGCTGCGTCTCGAGATCGCCGATCAGCGCGAGGCGACGTCGCAGCACGCTCATCGGCCGCGCCAGCACGGCGGCCGCGGGAACGAGCGTCAGCACCAGCAGCGGCGGCAGGGCCTGGCGCCAATCGAGGTTGAGCAGCCGCATCAGCTCGCTCGACTCGTCGTACAGGAGCACGAGCGCCGCCACGAGCGCGAGCATCACGCCGGGCGCCACGCCGAAACCGATGCTCGTGAGCACGACCGGGTGCACGAGCGTGACGATCATCATCGCGGTGCCGGTGCTGAACAGCTTGATCACCAGGCACGACCAGAGCACGTCGATCGCGTAGGGCCAGGCACCGGCGATGCGCGAGCGCTCGGTGGCTTCCGCCCACAGCAGGTATGCCGACCAGCCGCAATACAGCACGAGGATGAGCGTCGGCAGCGGCCCGATGCGCTCCTCGTTGGCCAGCAGCATCACGGTGCACATCAGCGCGGTGACCACCCGGATGCCGGCGGAAAAGCGCCGCATCTCGCCGGACGGGCCTCGCCCCGCCACCGCGCCACCGCCCTCCACCTGCTGATCAAACAACCGCAGCATCATCTCGCCTTCGGTTTGTTTCCAAATGCAAACCGCCCGGGCGAATGCTCTCACCACGTCTATGGGATTGCGCACCCCTCAAAGCAGTGGTGCGGGGTTTCCCTGCAGGGGTGCCGCGACTTCTTGCCGCTATTTCGGGCAGAGCGTGCCGCGGGGTGTTGGCTCGGCGCCAGAACCGGGGTTCTTGCCCGTGAAGCCGCGTCGTGTCGGTTCGCTTGACCGAGCCCATCTGCGCGCCCTTGCGATGCTGCGGCGGCGCAGGAGAGATGGCTAGATATTCGTGCTCGACGGAATGCGGCTCGGCAGCAGGTATTCGTAAGGCCGCGAGCGCGCCAGGTTGCGCTGCCGGATCGTGCTTTCGATGGCGGAGAGCGCCGCGCGGAACCGCTCGAGCGGACCGCCGGGTCCGGCGACAGCCGGGTCGATCAGCACCGGCAGGTACGGAAACGCGTTGTCGCGGTATTCGCCGAGCGACCGGTAATACACGCCGCCGAGGATGTGGAACAGCACGATCTGCTC
>Ga0075370_10000720_pt1 | contig 13124 bp, 13 predicted proteins | sample EndMethybrTD3035_FD_71398 | JGI IMG/M metagenome (GOLD analysis project Ga0075370, IMG submission 71398) | Populus endosphere microbial communities from Tennessee, USA - Endosphere MetaG P. TD hybrid TD303-5 | ecosystem: Host-associated > Plants > Roots > Endosphere | place: USA: Tennessee... | reverse complement strand
GGGCATGGAGAGCTTCGAGGCCGCCTGCGCCGCGGCCTGGATCCACGCCGAGGCCGGCGAGCTGCACGGGCCGGGCCTGATCTCGGAGGATCTGCCGGGGCTGGCGCCCAAGGTGCTGCGGCGACTCTGGGAGGCGCGCTGAGCTTCCCGGAGGCCGCCAAAAGAAAACGGCGCGGGAGAAGCTCCCGCGCCGTCGATCTTTCCGGAACCGGCTTTGACCTTAGGCCTCGGCGTAGTTCCCTTCCATCTGGCCAGCGCCGCCTTCGAGAAGGTCGGCCTGGGCCTCTTCGGCGGCGACGCGCTCTTCCTCGAACTGGGAAGAGATCACGTTCTCGCCGCGGGCTTGGCGTTCGGCCTCGTCCTGGCTGCGCGCGACGTTGACGCTCACCGTCAGGCTGACTTCCGGGTGCAGGCGGATCTTCACCTCATGCACGCCGAGCGTCTTGATCGGCTTGTCGAGCACGACCATCGAGCGTTCGACCTTGGAGCCGCCTTCGGCGTTCACCGCGTCGGCCACGTCGCGACCCGAGACCGAGCCGTAGAGCTGGCCGCTCTCGCCCGCCTGACGGATCAGGATGTAGGACGAGCCGTCGAGCTTCTCGCCGGCGCGGCTGGCCGCCTCCTTGGCCTTGGCGTTGCGGGCTTCGATGTCCGCGCGCTGGCCCTCGAAGGACTTCAGGTTGGCCGCATTGGCGCGCAGCGCCTTGTGGCGGGGCAGCAGGAAGTTGCGGGCGAAGCCGTCCTTGACGGTGACCACGTCACCAAGGCCGCCCCAGCCTTCCAGCCGTTCGAGCAGGATCACTTTCATCTGCGGTCCTCCTACTTCACGACGTAGGGGAGGAGGGCCAGGAAGCGGGCGCGCTTGATCGCCTTGGCGAGCTCGCGTTGCTTCTTGGCCGACACCGCGGTGATGCGCGAGGGCACGATCTTGCCGCGCTCGGAGACGTAGCGCTGCAGGAGCTTCACGTCCTTGTAGTCGATCTTCGGGGCGTTGGCGCCGGAGAACGGGCACACCTTGCGGCGGCGGAAGAACGGGCGGCGCGCGCCGCCGCCGGAGGCGGCCGGAGCGCTGGCGGCCGGAGCCGCGGAGGTTTCGTCAGTCATCTAGCGAGCCTCCCTTTCGGAGGATTGGAAGGTGTCGTCACGCGGGCGGTCGCGGTCGCGATCGCGGCGGGCGAGGATGGGGGAGAGCTCCAGGTCGAGCTCTTCGACGCGGACCGTCAGGTAGCGCAGCACGTCCTCGTTGATGGACAGTTGGCGCTCCATCTCCTTCACCGCCTCGGCGGGGGCGTCGATGGCCAGCAGGGAGTAGTGGCCCTTGCGGTTCTTCTTGATCCGGTAGGTGAGGTTGCGCAGGCCCCAGTACTCGATCTTGGCGACGGAGCCGCCGCCGGCTTCGACGAGGGTCTTGAGCTGATCGTTGAGGGCTTCGGCCTGTTGCGGCGAGATATCCTGCCGCGAGATGACGACGTGTTCGTAGAGAGCCATGTTTCCTTCTTCCGTCTTGGGGGCGGCGCGGCCGGCGTCGGAAGTCCGCCAGTCACGATGGCTCTCGTCGCGGCGGCCGGAAGACTTCCAGCCCATTGGTGTTCCGCGGGAGACCGCTCCCCGTCAAAGAGGCGGCCGATTACGCGAAAAACCGTGTGGCGGCAAGGGATTTGCAATCTTCGGGAGACAGGCCACGGCTAAGCTTGGCCGCAAATGGGAGGATGCTGATGAAAGCCAGCTGCGTGATCCTGCTGGGCCTTGTCTTGGCCGCGGCGGGTGTTGGTGGCGGGGCCCGGGCCCAGAGCCTGGCTCCGGCGGAGGCCGCGGCGGCGCCGGACCCCGAGCGCCTGGCCTTGGCGAGGCGGATATTCGAGGCGGCTCATATCCGAGACCAGCTGAAGCAGATGACCGGCGCCATGATGCCGGCCATGCTGCAGGCCCAGGCCAGGGCGCACCCCAATCTCACGCCTGAACAACAGCGGGACCTCGCCCAGATCGTCATCGACGTGCAGAGCGAGGTGATGATGCCGCGCCTCCTGGATGCGCTGGCGCCGGCCTATGCGCGGACCTTCAGCCTGGAGGAGCTGAGGACCATCGACGCCTTCTACGAAAGCCCGGCGGGGCAGGCGATCGTCGCCAAGGGGCCGCAGATCTTCGCCCAGCTCGGGCCCGCGATGCGGGACATCATGCCTGCGATGCAGGCGGAAATCGCCCGCCGCGCCTGCCTGAAGTTCGACTGTCACGCCGACAGGAGCCTGTCGCCGAAGTCCTGAAGTTACGGGCGCTTGGCCCGCCAGGCCTTCAGCGCGGCCAGGGTCTGGTTCACATGCTCGGAGGGGTCGAGCTTGCTGTAGGCGGAGATGATCTTGCCGTCGGGGGCGACCACGTAGGAGGTGCGCCCGGAGATGTCGCCGAGCATCGCCTTGGCCGCCGGGTTCTCCAGCTTGGTGTCGTACTTCGTGGCGATCACGGCGCCCGGATCGGCGGCCACCGGGAACTTGCCGCTGCAGTACTCGGTCTCCTTGGAGAAGTCGGCCAGCTCGCTGGTTTTGCCGGCGGTGACGCCGATGACGCTGGCGCCCTGGGCCTTGAAGTCGTCGATGGCCTGGGAGAACAGATGGGCTTCCAGGTTGCAGCCCTTGGTGTGGGCGGCCGGGAAGAAGTAGACGACCACCGGTCCCTTCTTGAGCGCCTTGGAGAGGCTGTAGGTGAAGGGCTTGCCGGCCAGATAGGCCTGGGCGGTGAAGTCGGGGGCCTTGGCGCCGGGCGCGAGGTCGGCGAGCGCCGGCGCGGCGATCAGAAAGGCGCTGGCGAGCGCGGCGGCGGCGATGGACTTCATGGCGGAGCTCCTCCCGATGCGGGATCGAGAGGCTACACCGAACCTGGCCAGCGGGGGAGGGCGCGCCGCACGGCCGCCGCGCCGCCTCAGGTGAAGATGAATTCCTTGGCGTTGAGCTGCGAGACCACCATGTGGTCCAGCGTGATGCTGTGCAGCCCATCGGTGGTGGTGATCACCACGTCGCAACCAACCTGCTTGGCGTGGGCCTTGAGGTCGTTGTAGCCGCCGAACAGCTGCGCCGAGACCTTGATGGTGTCGTAGACCGTGTCGAAGTCGACGATCTCCACGTGGCCCGCGGTCGAGCCGACGACGAAGGTGTCGCCGCTGCCGACGCCCAGGAAGTTCGCCAGGCCGCCGCCCAGGCCGCAGCCCCCCGACAGGGTGTCGTCGCCGCCGCCGCCATCGAGGGTGTCGCGCCCCATGCCGCCCAGCAGCAGGTCCGAACCCACGCCGCCGTTCAGGCTGTCGTCGCCGGTGCCGCCGATCAGGGTGTCCGCCCCGCCCTTGCCCGTGAGGGTGTCGCTGAGGAGCCCGCCGACGACCATGTCGTTGCCGTCGGCGCCGTTCAGCTTGTTGGTCGAAAGCAGGCGGCCGCAGATCTGCTGGCCGACGACCGCGTTGCCAGTGACGGTGACGGTCACCGTCGACCAGTTGCTCTCCGATCCCCACTGGTCGACGGTCGTGTAGCTGAAGGTCACCGTATGGGTGCCGGTGTCGAAGCTGGGATCGGCCGCGGTGAAGTAGAACTTGCCGCCGATGACGCTGAGCGAGCCCGCCACCGCGTTGCCCGACATCGGGTCGGTGTAGCGGGCGATGTTCAGGTAGTCCTGGTCGCCGGGGTCGGCGTCGGTGTCGTTGCCGACCGCGTTGATGACGACCGTGCCCTGCGAAGCGACGGTCGCCACGTCGGCGACCGCGACCGGCTTGGACGGATCGATTTCGATCGGCACATTGACGTTGATCGTGGCGCCGGTGCTGAAGATCGTCATGGCGAGCAGCCTTCCTGAAGGTCGTCGTCTCTATGGCTGTCCGCTGTCACGGCAGGCGACGGATTGTCGCGAACTGGGACGGTCGAAAGCCGTTTCGGCCTGCGCCACGCAAACGGCGCGCCAGATCAACTAGGCGGTGAAGATGAAGTCGCCGGCGCTGAGCTGAGCCTTCTTCAGCCCGTCCAGGGTAATGGCGTGAAGGTGGTCGTCGGTGGTGATCACCACATTGCCGTGGCCGTCGTCGACGGCATGGGCCATCAGGTCGTTGTAGCCGCCGAACAGGAAGGCCGAGACCTGCACGACTTCGTTCTTCGTGCTGAAGTCGGTGATCGTCACGTGCCCGGCCGTGGCGCCGACGATGAAGACGTCGGGGCTGTTGCCGCCGGTCAGGGTGTCGTCGCCCGATCCGCCGTCGAGAGTGTCCTTGCCGTTGCCGCCCAGCAGCAGGTCCGAGCCGGAGCCGCCGACCAGCGAATCCTGGCCGTTGCCGCCGTCCAGGGTGTCGGCGCCGGCGTAGCCCAGCAGGGTGTCGTTCTGGTTGCCGCCCCGCAGGAAGTCGTTGTGCAGGTTGTCGCCCGCGATGAGGTTGGGCTTGTTCAGGTCGTAGGTTCCGCCCGTGCCGGTCCCGGACCCCGAGCCGTCGCCGCCGCCCGTCGGCAGCCCGTTGACCGTGATGGACACGGTCGCCGGCTGGACGCTTTCCGCGCCCCACTGGTCGACGGCGTAGTATTGGAAGGTGACCGTGTGGGTCCCGCTGTCGAAGGCCGGATCGTCGGCGGTGAAGTAGAACTTGCCGGCGATGTAGTTGAGCGTGCCCATCGCCACGCCGTTCACGGTGGGCGCGCTGTAGCGGGAGACCGAGATCGGATCGCTGTCGAGGTCCACGTCGTTGGCCACGGCGTCGACGATGACCTGCTGCTGGGTGGCGACGCTCGCCGCGTCGTTGGTCGCCGTCGGCGCGTGCGGGTCGAAATCCTGGCTGTAGTCAGGATTGACTGTCGCGCCCGTGCTGATCCAGTCGGTCATCTTGCCGTCCCTAATATCTCAGCGGCCACATATACCTTTGTTCGGCGTCCCACAATGCGACGCTTTAGAACAGGCGAGCCTTACGAAGACCTGCAACTGCAAGACGTATGCCTGCCCTTAGTTGTAAGAGACAGTCACCGTGTAGGTACCGCTATAGGCTCCGGTCGGCGTGGTGTTCGTGATCGCGAAGGCGCCGCCGATGTAGAAGGAGAATGAGCCCCCCGAACCCGAACTGTTGCTCAGGATCTGGGTCCCCTGGCCGGTGTTGCTGGTGAGCACCGTGAGCGTCGTGGTCCCCTTGATCAGGGAGATCGAGCTGGGGACGCTGATCGAGACGGTCTGCCCGCCTTCGCCAGAGATGGTGAAGGCCGCGCGCGAGGGCGTCGGGGCGATGTAGCCGCCCGCCCCGGTGCCGGAGATCGAGCGCACGCCCGTGCTGGCCGGGATGCTGATGGTGCTCGAGCCGCTGGTGGGGCGGTAGATGGTGCCGAAGTTCAGCGACGCGGTGGGCCCGATCGACAGGTTGCGGCTCACCGTGGCGGTGACCGCCGTGCCGGCGTTGATCGCCCCGTTGCCGTTGGTCTGGGACGTCGTGACGTTGATCGAGGAATTGGCCGCGCCGGTCGGCTTGGAGGTCTGGTCGTCGCCGTACAGCGGCGCGTCCGCGCCGATGTAGAAGTTGACCGCGTTGTTGTTACCGATCGGCCCGATCGTGAAGGTGATCGGATTCGTACCGGTCGGGCCGGAGATCAGGTTGGCGGTGTTGTTGGCGAAGGTGAAGTTGGTCAGCAGCCCCAGACGGCCCGACGGCGTGCCGATGGAGCCGACCACCACCTTCATGTTCTGGTTTCTGCAGTAGTTGTTGTTCGTGCACGCGATGCTGACCAGGAACCGCACGGCGGTCGTGGAGATGCGCTGGCCGGACCCGCTGACCACGGTGACCGCGCCCGTCGACGGGGCGAAGCGGAAGGTGGTGATGCCGCTGGTGGCGGCGCTGACCTTGCCCAGGTCTGTAGAGGCAGGCGACGGTGTCTGCGCCTGAGCCGCGGTCGAAATGCAACCGGCGGCCATCATGGCTGCGAGAGCAAGTATTGGTTGAGCTGCTTGGCGAAGCGTTGGCATGACGGGAGCTTAGCCTACCTCGACTTCGTTGTCTGCACTTCTGACTCAACTGCAGATAAGGCTAATGAGCATTAACCTGCGGGCGCCGCAATCTGTGCGTTATCATCGGCGCCGATGAACTTCACCTCTGCGTCGACGTCCGGCGTAAAGCTCCCATCGCCCTTGATGATGATGGTCGCGTCGCTCGTCAGCCTCATCCGCAGCTTGCGCGCCTGCTCGGGATCGAGCTGCAACCTGTAGGTCCCGATCGGCAGGCCGCTGAAGGCGGCCGATCCGTCGAATTCGGTGGTCAGTTCGATCGGCTCGCCCTTCTCCGGGACGAGCTGGACGCGCACGGCCGACAGGCCGACGTGCTTTCCGTCGTCCCGCACCAGTTCCATCTTCACCATCACATCCCCCGTGGGTTGGAGCGGGAAGGGGACGTGGGTGACGCTGCCCGGGCGTGGCTGGATGTCGATGGCGTTGGGAGGGGTCTTCACCCCGGCGATGTCGATCTTCTCGATGCTGACGTTGAGCCGCGTCGTCGGACCGGTGCCCATGCCGCTCACATAGACCCCGCCGTTGGCGCCGGTCACATAGGGGCGCTGGGTGGCGCCGCCCTGGACGATGACCCCCGGCACGGGCGCCTCGCCGGCCTGGCGGATTCCATCGCCGTTCTCGTCCATGAAGGCGTCGAGCACCACCGAACCGCCGGAGCCGGGACCGCTGGGGGTGAGGCGATAGCGGCGCGCCAGGGGATCGTAGCCGAGGCCAAAGTTCCACTGGGCGCCCAGCCGCCAGTCGTGCTGGCTGTTGTCGTATTCCCCCGTCAGCGCCAGGTCGCCGTACTTGGTGAGGAAGTCGCTGGCGACCAGGAAGTCGGTGGCGCTCAGGCTATTCAGCTGCTGGCCGATGGCGAAGCGCAGCGACCAGCTGTCGGACATCTTGCGGTCGATGGTCACGCTCAGCGCCTGGGCGCGCCAGGTGGGCAGGATGGTGTAGTCGAGGTTCGCCCGGATCTGCCAGCGGAAGGCCGCATAGCTGGAGACGGTCAGGTAGCCTGTGAGGCTGTCGCTGGGCGGCGAGACGCCGTAGGCGGTGCGCCCGTATTCCAGGCCCGTGGACATCAATATGCCGGCGACCGAGGTGGAGACCCGCGCCGCGCCCTGCAGGTCGTAAGACCCGTCGCGATAGCCGTCCCGGATCAGGCGCAGGGACACCGGCAGCACACGGCCGCGCAGCTTGAGGTTGGAGTCCAGCGTCAGCTCGGTGCGTTGCTTGAGCGCGAGGGCGGAGTTTGCGCCCAGGTTGTTCTCGTCGATGAAGCCGTTGCTGTACTGGGCCTGGCGCAGCACGCCGGAGACCCCGAAGTACTGCCCCGCGGCGCCGATCGAGGCGCCCATGCCGCCATTGCCGTCGACCGCGCCGTCGAGCTGAAGGGCCAGGCCCAGGGCCGAGGTGCGCAGGCCGGTGGTGTAGAGTTGCTGGGCGCGGCCGCTGGCCTTTGGGGTGATCGCCGCGCCGAAGGTGGCGGTCAGGAAGTTGGTGATCCCGTAGTTCATCGACCCGACCATCCGAAGGCCGGGGTTCTGCACATAGGTGCTGGCGTCCTGCGCCGGCTGGTTGAGCCGGAACACGGGCTGGCTCTGGTCCACGATCCCGAAATCCAGGGTCGCATCGCCGCGCTGCAGGAGGCCCGCGCCGACGTTGATGATCTGCACCTGCTCGTTGCGGTCGCCGTGCTGGCCGTAGACCACGGTGCGGATGACATTGACGCCCGGCGACAGCGGCACGCCGAGGAATTCGTAGCGGCCGTTGACCGCCTCGTTGGTCGAGCCGCGCAGCACATCGTTCACGTACAGCTCGACATCGTCGCCGGGCGGCAGGTCGCCACGCAGGTCGATGCGGTTGAAGACGCTGGTCTGGGCGATGGGCTGGGTGGAGAAGGTGAAGCCGCGCCCCGAGACACTGCGCGCCCCGATGGGCAGGCCCGGCGTGTAGACATCGCCCAAGGCGGCGACCCGGGCGTGCAGCGGGCCGAACATCTTGCCATCGAGGGACCGCCGGGTGAACAGCACCGTCGCGTTCGCTGGCCGCCCCTGCTCGTCGGAGGCGACATATCCCTGGAAGTCCGAATAGAGCACGTCCCCGGCGAGCCGCACGTCGTAACGGAACGGCACATGCGGGGCGGTCGAGCGCGCGCCGGTGTCCAGGACGATGTCCGCGCCCGGCGGGCTGAACAGGCGGTAGGGCTGGGCGATGCTGAGGACCGCCTCGGACGGGCCCGCCATGCCATTGTCCTGCGGCCGGTTGGCGAGGCGCTCCAGCTTCTCCTGGATGGGCAGCTTTTCCAGCGCATGCATGCTGAAGGTGAGCTGGGCGTCGTCGATCGTCACCTTGAGCGGCAGCAGCTTGGTCAGCAGCGAACTGCGGATGTAGATCTCGCTGGGGGTGACGGCGATGTCGTCGTCGACGAACTTAATTTCCTGCGCGCCCACGCGGGCGGTGTGCGAGGCGATGTCCACCAGCAGCGAGCGGCGGGCCTCTCCCAGCCGACCGGTGATTCGGCCCTCGGTGGCGCGGACGTCCACGTCGAGGTCCAGGAGGCGCGTGAACTCACCGAACGGGATGAGCGGGTCGGTGGCCTGGCCGTAGGCGCCCAGCCCTTCGGTGACGGTCAGGCCGTCGAGATCGACCGAGAAGAGCAGCAGGTTCGTGGGATCGATCGCGGCGCTGTTGACGCCCGCCGCGTTGGCGGCCGCCGCGACGGGCGCAGGCGCGGTGGAGGCGGGATTGGGAGAAGGCGCCGCCGCGCCGCCAGCCGCCTGAGCGGCCGCGGCTAGCGGCAGTCCAGACAGCAGGAGCGCGAGAAGTGCGGTGGTGGTCCCCGCTCGTCTACAGGGTAGATTTTGCAAGAACCTTCCCCGGAGACGTATCGTCGTCCGTGAAGGTCACTTCCAGGGCCTCACCTGCATTCGGAGCCCGGGTCAGCGGTACGCGAACCACCCGATGATCGACTTCGGGATACACGCCGACGCCGCGAGCGACGCCGATCGGGTCGCTGCCCTTCTTGGCGCCGACCGGGCGCACTTCGAGGTTGCCGTACAGCGAACTTCCGCCCGTGCGGGCGAGATCGAGCGCCAGAACGGGGACGCGCTGGCCAGCGCCGTTCACGGCGGTCTCGATGCGCAAATTGGAGAGGCTCGCGGAGACCTGCGGGGTCTCGTTGCGGATGATGACCGGAATGCTGACCCCATAGACAGCGTTGATTTTGAAGCGGAGTTGATTCTGACCTGCGCCGCCGGCGACCTCCTCGGCGGTGGTGCCGCTGTCACGTGGCGGAATCGTCGTCACGGTCAGGTGGCTGCGGAATTCCCCGGCGTCGGCCGGGAAATCGCTGAGGCGCAGGCGGATGTTCTGGCCCCGGCCGGGGTCGAGCGCGACCCGCCGCGGCGATATCTGCACATAGGCCTTGGCCGAACGGACCTTGGCCAGGGTGGCGGCCATTTCCGGATGCGAGGCGGCGAAATCGGCCGGCACGATCTGGCCGTCGGTCATCATCATCCGATCGATGAGGGTGACGTCGACGGTGATCGGGGTCTGGCCCTGGTTGAGGATGAAGACCGTGGCGTTCCGACGTGTCTTGTCGAAGGTCACGCGCTTGGGCGTGATGTTGATGCTCGCGCCGACGTTGGTGACCGTCGGCGGGGTGGCGGCGGCCGGGGCCGGGGCCGCGGCGGGCGCCGCCGGAGCGGGCTGGGCGTTGGCCTGGGCGCTGGCGAGCGCGGCGAGCGCGGCCAGTGAGATTGCGAGGCGGTGCATCAGTTGTACTCCACCGTGACCGCGAACAACCCTTCGTAGGGTCCGGGAACGAGGTCTTGGGCCGACGCCAGGGCGATCTTGCCGCCGATGTCGACGCTGGTGGACACTCCGTTCATCATCGCGCCGCTCATAAGAACGCCGTCGCCGACGATGCCGAAGTCGCCGCTGGTGCTGGTCGTTACGGTCAATGCTTCGCCTCCCCCCAGGCGCACGACCGTGAAACTGGGCGGCACGGTCAGCGACAGGGCCTCACCAGCTTCGGAGCGAATGGTTAATCTTGCGTTGCTCGCGCCATAGGCGGAGCCGATCGTCCCGGCGGAGGGGTTGGAGCTGGAGAAGCTGGCCGCCGAAGAGCTGGTGGCGATGACGCTGGGCAGGACCAGCGGAGAGAGAACCTGGATGCCGCCGCTATCGACGATCTGGGCGCTGGCGCCGGTGATCGCGCTCAGACTTCCAGCCGGCGCGGACGCGGCTGAAACGCCGAAGGCCGCGAGGGCCACGCCAAGGATGCGGAAGAGGCGGAACATGATCTCATGATGCTGGCTGCGACGCCCGAGAGCGCCATGGATAACACTACGCTCTCGGGCATTAACACTCAGTTGTAGGTGATGTTGAGTTGCAGCGTGCCGGTGTAGGTCTGCACGGCGGTCGACGAAGTGATGTCGAAGTGACCGCCGACGTAGAGGTCGTCAACGCCGCCGGAGGGCAGGGTGCCGACGGTGCCGCCAGCCGCGACCGGGGTTTCGGCGCCCACGGTGGCGAGGTTGCCGGCCGAGCCCGTGAAGGTCAGCAGCGGGTAGCCGGAGTCGATCGTGTAGGTCTGGGCGCTGGTGCCGGTGAGGTGGAAGGCGGCGGCGGCGGCTTGACCGCTCGACGTCACGTAGGCGTTGCCGCCGCTGATCGACGGCGTGGCCGCGGCGCTGGCGGCCGAGGCGACCGTGATGATGCTCGTGCCGCTGGTCGGCTTGGCGATCTGACCAAAGGCCAGGTTGCGCGTGGCCGCCAGGGTCGACGGGCTGACGATGGTCGCCGAAGCGGTCGCCGTGGCGCTGGCCGGAGTGGAAGCGTTGGCGACACCAGCCATGCCCGCGATGGCGGAAACGGCGGCCGCGCCGATGAGGAGATTGCGGAAGTTCATGACTGTAGCCCCAAGTTGAATTTCAAAATAACGGTACGCGGTTAGGTTGCTGTCTTGTTACTCGACCGGAGGTTTACCCCTACAACCTTGACGACATGCCTGTAAGCGCGCCGCCAAACTAAGTACTATCCGGACCGCGACTTGTATGCGTCCATGTAGAACCATGTTACATGGCCGTCAAGATGCCTAACAAAACGCGGTCACTATTACTAACGTCCGGCGGAAAGGACGGGTGATGGGCCACCCAGTCGCCGTTCACCGGCTGTCCTGCATGAGGCGTGCCAAGTCCGCGTCGCCTCTCGGGGCGTCTCTAACCTTCCCCATGACGAAGACAATAGGCTTGGCCATAGGACGGCGTTTTGTCGCGGAACAGACAGAACGCTCCGGATTTGACACAACTGGCTTGATCTATTTCGAGACAGTGGGCCTAAACCACCTGAAAGTCGTCCCTGCACTTCAAGTGCTCACCAATTTGAGTAGCCCGCGACAATGTGCCGTTCAGGTAAAGGCGAGATGAGAACTGTGTCCGGCGCCCAAGACCTAGAGGTGACTTGCGTCCGCATGTCGCCGAGGCGGCCGGCTTGACCGGGCCCCATTCCCGCGGCGCGGAGGCCAGGCTCGCGGCCAACGATCCTGCCCCGGATCCGAGATTCGCCCGCCTGGCCGCCGCGGCGGAGGCCGGCGAGCGGCGGACCCTGGCGGCGGTGGCGCGCCTTGGCGAGGAGATGACGCGGCTCGGCCGCGCGCTGGACAGCCGGATCAGCCAGGCCGAGGGTCGGACCGCCGGCGAGCTGGCCGCCGTCCGCCGGGAGCTGCAGGGCCTGCAGCGCAGCGTCGCCCAGCGGCTGGGCGCCCTGGAGGCCGGCGAGGCTGAGGCGCTCCGCAGCTTGCGCGAGGACATGGCGCGCGGGATCGCCGAGCTGACCGCCCGGCTGGAAGGATCGGAGCGCGTGACCGCGACCGCCCTGGACGGGCTGGGCCGTCGCCTGGAGGCGTTCGGCGCCGAGGCCCGCGCGGGCGAGGCGCGAATCGCCCAGGCGGTGGACGCGCGTCTGGAGGCGGGGCGCGCCCGCACCGAACACATCGTCGGCGAGATCCGCGCCGACATCAGCCGGCATGAGGCTTCGCTCTGCGCCCTGACCCACGCCGCCAGCCGCCGCGACCGGCTGGCCAGCGCGGTGGTGGCGGCGCTGCTGGTGATGGCGGGCCTGGCCGCGGCCGTCAGCCTGACGGCGGTCGGCGTCCAGCTCCTGGCCGTGCGCAGCGCCGCTCCGCCGTCGGCGGCGATCCGCCTGTCGCTGCCGCTTCGGCCCACCCTGCCGGCCGAGCTTCCGCCGCCGGTCGCCGCGCCGGCGCCGCAGGAGATCCCCGGCGCGCCGCCCAGCACGCCCGCGCCGCCCGTCGCCAAGGCCGAGGACTACACCGCGCTCGCCCAGGCGATCACCCGGGGCGACAAGGCGGCGCTGGCCCACGCCCAGGCCCTGGCGGCCGCCGGGGCGCCGGTGGCGGAGATGCTGGTCGCAAAGCTCTATGAGACCGGTGCGGCGGGCCTGCCGCGCGACATGGCCCTGGCCCGGCAATGGACCGAGCGCGCCGCGCAGGGCGGCGAGCGGGCGGCCATGCACAATCTGGCGGTCTTCATGAGCAACGGGGAGGGCGGTCCGGCCGACGTCCCCGGCGCGGCCCGCTGGTTCGCCAGAGCCGCGGCGGCCGGGGTGGTCGACGCCCAATACAACCTTGGCCTGCTCTATGAGAACGGCCGCGGCGTGCCGAAGAACCTGGCCGAGGCCTATCGCTGGTACTCCATCGCCGCCAACGCTGGCGACGGCCTGGCCCGGGGCAAGGCCGTGGAGCTGGAGCCGCGCCTGACCCGCACCGAGCGCAGCCAGGCGGCCCAGGCCGTGCGCGCCTTCGATCCGACGCGGCCCGCGCAGGAGGCGGCGGCGCCAGCGGCCCCGGTGATCGCGCCCGCCGCCACTGTGGCCGAGACCCAGAAGATGCTGGCGCGCGCAGGCTATTTCATCGGCCCGACGGACGGCGCCGACGGGGAGTCCTATCGCGCGGCCGTCCTGGCCTACCTGCGCGACCATCCGCAGGCGGCGCGTCCCACGCTCTAGGTCCGGGGCGACGGCTTGCCGCCGCAGTGCGAAATGCCCTAACCCTCGCCGCCGCAGGATTCGGCAAGGAGCCAGCGATGAGTCTCGCCTTCATCTTCCCCGGC